>WNEY01001171.1_pt1 | contig 18136 bp, 18 predicted proteins | sample 5400531 | NCBI WGS metagenome assembly WNEY01 (sample SAMN13153338, study PRJNA577476) | soil metagenome | isolation source: 200 cm saprolite under Douglas fir tree site 1 | place: USA:California | collected 2015-04-18
CCTTCGGCGCGATCACTCTCGCGGTCGTCTACCGCCTCGCCGCCAACGAGCGGCAGGGCCGCCTCGCGGTTGCGCTGCTGGCACTCAATCCGGTGTTTCTCTTCACTTCCAGCGCCACCGTGGTGGAGCCGCTGGTGACCGCGCTGCTCAGCGGCGCGGCGCTCGCAGCGAGCCGTTCACGCTGGAAGCTCACGGCCCTGCTGGCAAGCCTGGCCTGCGTCACCTCCACCAAAGCGTGGATCTTCGTAGGAGCAGCAATCGCCATCTGGTCGTCAGAAAAACTCGTGCTATTGCTGAGAGGGCGCGGCCCAGTGACCTCCCCGCTAGCGGGGAGGGTCAGGGTGGGGAGCGCAGTCCTAGCCATCCCCCTACTAGGCCTGCTCGCGCTGACACCGTTTGCCTCCAGCTCGCTGACCCGTGGATCCCGGGAGGTCATGTCCGCCATCGCGCGCGGAAGCCTTTCCGGCGACCCGCTCGCCCGCACCGGCGAGCTCGTCTCGACCTTCGGTCTCGCCGCCCTGCCCCTGTTCGCGTTAGCCGCGGTCGGGCTGGTGGTCGCCATCCGCCGGCGAGACGCCGCCCTGCGGGTCGTGCACGCGCCTGCTCTCGTATACCTGGCCGCGGTTGTGGTCCTCGTCGCCGCCGGCCTCTACACGGGCAGCCACCGCTACCTCTACCCGGTGCTTCCTTCGCTGGCGCTGCTGGCCGCGGCCGCGCTCGACCGGCAACCTGCGGTCACCCGCCTGGCCACCGCCGCGGCGGGCGGTCTGCTCGCGCTCGCCTTCATCCCCGTGTTCGCTGGCTTTGCGGCCGCGAACAACGGACTGATCGCCGCCGGCCGCGCTGTGAGCGGCAGCCCCGGGACACTCGTCACCGATTCGCCGGTGGCCGCGTACTACAGCGGAAAGCAGCCCACCGACATCGACGGTTCGCAGTCGATGCCCGCCGATCGCGAGGCGGCGCTGGAGTGGATGCGGGCCCGCGGAGTCAGCGAGCTGGTCGTCGAAAACATCAGCTACTACCGCACGACCACGGTCTTCCCGGAGCTGGCGACCGGCACTCCGACGCCGCCCTTCGAGCCGCTTGGCGACCAGCGCTTCTACCAGGCGCCCGACGGCAAGCAGGTTTACGTGTACCGCACCGGCGCCGCGCTCGGCCAGCAATCGCTGGTCCCCGGAATCACGCTGGCCATCGATCCGTCGCCGAAGCAGGGCAAGACCTCGCTGCTGGCCAAGGGCTGCACTCTGATCGTCGGCGGCTATAGCGCGGCCGGCGACGGCGTGGGGCTGGGCGTGCCCATCGTGCGCTACGCCGATGGATGGGTCTTCCCGCGCACGTCCACGACCATCGACCTGTCGACGAGCTCGCAGGCGAAGTGGCAGCGCGTCTTCGAGCTCAACGAGATCGGCGGCGATGCGCTGCCAGGCGGTGGCTTCGACTTCGTACCCACCGCCAGCCGCGGACGCATCGCGGTGACGTATACGATCGACGCCACCGGGGTCACAATCGAGGTCGAGCCGCTGCAGCTCACGCCGGGGTACACACAGGTCGGCATCCTCAACGAGGAGTCGGGCGCGTTCAACGACTTCGCCGACTCATCCCAGACTCTCATCGACTCGCGGATCGGAAGCTGGGTGCCGGTGAGCGGCGAGTGGGCGCGGCTTCGTTCGGGCAGCCTGGGCGTCGAGTGGTCGCTGCCATCGATCCCCGGCGCTCAGCTTTACGCAGGGCGCGAAGTGAACGCGCCGAGCTTCGACTGGGCAGGTCTCGACTACATCTTCTCCGGCTCGTTCTCCGGAGCTCGCTACCACATCAACGTGCAGGAGGCGAAATGAGCGGACAGCGCGCTGACGTCGTTCTCGTCTATCCGCAGCGAGCGCCCGAGCACGGACGGCACTGGATCATGCCCTCACTCGGGCTCATGTACCTGAGCGCGTCGCTGCGCCGAGCGGGCTACTCGGTGCGGCATATCGACCACACCTTCCTCGAGCGCCGCGAGGTCCTGGACCAGATCGATCGCCTTCAGCCGTCGGTGATCGGCATCTACTGCATGATCACGATGCAGGACGAAGCGCTCTCACTGGCCGCGCAAGTGCGCGACAAGGCGCTCACGGTGGTCGGGGGTCCCTATCCATCCGGCGAGCCCGAGACGTTCGTCGACAACTTCGACCTCGTCGCGGTAGGCGAGGGCGAGGAGACAATCGTCTCGATCATGGAGCACCTCGTCGACCGGCAATGGGAGGAGATCCCCGGCCTCGTGTTCAAGCAGGACGGCCAGATCGTCAAGAGCGAGGGGCGCCATCGCACCAAGGACATGACGCATCTGCCCCTGCCGTATCGCGGCGACATCCCAAACGATCAGTACATCGCGTACTGGCGCAAGCACTGGAAGGATGCGACCACGCCGCTGATGTCAACGCGCGGCTGTCCTTTCCGCTGCGACTTCTGCCACAAGTCGGTGTTCGGCGACCTGTTCAGTGCGCGGCCAGTTGATTCGGTGGTGGCCGAGATGCGCGAGATCGCCGAGCTGGGCTACGACCACATCTGGATGTCGGACGACCTGTTCACTCTCAACTACAAGCGCACGTTCCAACTCGCGCAGGCGATCGAGGAGGCGCACCTGCCGCTCACGTGGGAGTGCCTCAGCCGCGTGACTCACGTCGACAAGGCACTGTTCGACCAGATGCATCGAGCGGGCTGCAAGCGGATCTTTTTCGGCATCGAGTCAGGCGACGAGAACGTCCTGAAGGAGATGAAGAAGGGAATCACGCCCGACCAGGCGCGCGCGGCGGTCGAGGCCTGCGTGGCCGCAGGCATCAAGGCCGCCGGCTTCTTCATGGTCGGGTACCTCGGCGAGACCACCGATTCGCTGATTCGCAGCATCAACTTCTCGTCGAGCCTGCCCCTCGACTACGTGAGCTACACGATCGCCTATCCGCTGCCGGGCACGGGCTTCTACGACCGCGTGCGCGAGCGGAGGCAGCACGGCGAGTGGCACAAGGTGAGGCACAACCGCCTGCTGTTCAACACGGACTTCTCCGAGCACAAGCTGCGAGCGGCAATTCTCAAAGGCGCCATCCAGCACCGCCTCAACAAAATGCACATGAAGCCGGCAGCCAGAGCCTTTCAGCTCGCCACCGACTCGGTCCTACGCGTCATCCGATAGCCGTCGCTGCCGCGTTTGCGATGCTCGTGACGGCGTGCGCGGGATCATCGTCTTCCGTGTCCCCAGCCCCTGTCGCGAACGGCCTGGTCCTGCTGTCTCTCAAGGATGGGTCGAAGAAAGCGCAGGCGACGATCGGGTCCGACCCGGTGGCTGTGATCGTTTCGGACGATGGCTCCACCGCGTTCGTAGCCGATAGCGCGCCCGGCGACGTCTACGCCGTGAGCCTTCCTGCCCTGCGTGTGACATGGCGGCAGCACACAGGAGGCTCGCCGTTCGGGCTGCTGCTGCGCGGCGACCGGCTGTTCGTGAGCCTCTTTCTTGGATATGCGGTGGTCGAGCTCGACCCGGCCAGCGGCAAACAGCTGGCCAGCCACAAGGTCGGCGAGCAGGTGGGAATGCTCGGCGTTGACCCTTCTGGTCGCGTGATCGTGGCGAGCTTCCTCGGCGAGATCGACTACCTTGACGGCACCTCAGTGCGTGCAGGCCACGGGTTCGCAGTGACCGTCGCCGGAAGCGATGTCTGGACGGCCGACTACGAGCGGGCCGAGCTCGTCCGAATACGTGACCAGCACATCGTGGGCCTACCCAGGGCCGTGTTCCCGTTCTGGCTCGCGCCAGGCCCGGCTGGAAAGATCCTGGTCGCTGCCGAGGGCGGTGACGAGGACAAAGACGAGGGAGCGGTATTCGCATTCGACCCGTCGACGGACACGTTCGACACACTGGTCACCACTCGTGACCCTGATCAAGCCTTGTCGGTTGGAGGTACGACGTTTGTAGCCGCGCATGGAGACGGCCATGTGCTGGCGGTCCTCGCTGATGGCACGGTGAGGACCTCGGCTGACGAATTGCCCGCGGTGGCTCTTGCGGCGGACCCCTCGCACGATCTTCTGGTGGTAGTGCTCAACAACCATGAGTGAAGCCTGGCCGAGCCTGTTTCGCTTCGCGGTTGGCCTTTACTGGCTCTATTTCGCGAGCACGAAATGGCTGGGCGTCGAATGGCTGCACAGCCTTATGCAATCGGCCGGCCCGGCGAACCCCATACCCGGCCTGCGCGAATTTCTGACCGACGTCGTCGCTCCCAACTGGTTCTTGTTCGCAGTCGCGCAGACCGTGGGGGAAACGGTCGTCGCAATCTTTCTCATCTTCGGGTTCGCGACGCGTTGGGCTGCGATCGGCGGCTTGCTGCTCGCGGTGAACCTCGCCCTGGTCGTGGCGTTTGAGGTGACCGATCCCGGCTTCCGATGGCTGTACTACCTCGGAGTGCTGGTGAACGCGCAGGTCATCGTCTCCGGGGCCGGGCCGTACGCGGTGAGCCGGTTCCATTGGGTGCCTTCGTTTCTGCGCTGACACGGCGGGCCCTTGTGGCCATGTCGGCCGTCGTCCTCTCGGCGTGCGCCGGCAGCACGACCACCCCGGCGACGCCCTCGACAACCGCCACGTGTCATGAGGGCCAAGCAGAGGCCGGCGTCTATCAACCCGACCGGCTGCAGGTGCTTGATCCGTGCGCGCATGCGGAGGGCGCGGTCGTCGCGGTCATCCTCGAGCCCGACGGCGATTACCACGTGTGGATCAATGTCGACGCGCAGTATCAGCGACTGCTGAATCCCGAGAACCATTTCCAGGGCCGGCCCGCGCTCCTTGCCGAAATCACACCAGATTGCCCGTTGAGCACCAATCCGCCAAACGCGGCCGCCGCCGCGCGGTGCCCCGAGTCGAAGCTCACGATCCCTAAGGCGGGTGATCGCATCGCAATCGACGGACCGTGGGTGCTCGACACGAACCATGGCTGGAACGAGATCCATCCCGTGGACACGCTGCGCGTCCTGGCCAATGGGTAGGCTCGGAGCCGAGGAGTTCGCGCGCCAGTACAGCGCCTTGAGGCGTGATGAAGGCTGGATCGGCCCGGACGGCCGCGAGGATCCCCGCACCGGTGACCCTGCCCTGTGGCGCGGCCGGTTGGGACTGGTCGCCGAGGCCGCCGCCCTTGTCGGGCGCGAGCGGGCAAGTCGCGCGCGCAGGCCAGTAATCGCGGACGTCGGCTCGGGCGGCGCATGGTTGGCGGACTACTTGCCAGATGCACGTGTGGTGTCGATCGACCTCTTGGCCTCTGCGGCCGTCAGGGGCGACATGCGCAGACTGCCTTTGACGACGTCAAGCATCGACGCTGTGATCTACGTTGCGTCGCTGCACTACGCCGAGCTCCACGAAACAATCCCCGAGGCCGCGCGCGTGGTGGTCGAGGGCGGCTTGTTCATTGCCGTCGACAGCCCGGTCTATCCAAACGAACGCAGCCGGAGCAAAGCTGCCGAGCGATCGGCCGCGTACTACCGCGGCCGGGGCTATCCCGAGCTGGCCAGGCACTACCACCCAATCGATGAAGGCGCGCTGCGCGCCGCACTGGCCGCCGCCGCGTTCGGCATCGAGCGATTCGATGTAACGCGCAGACGCAGGGGCGTGTGGGGATATCTGCCCAAAGGCCCGGCCTCCTGCTTCGTCATCGCGAGGCGGCTACGCTAATGGAAACATGGGATTTGACGCGGAGGGCTACGGGTTTCCAGAGCACGACCGGACGCTGGCTCGCCTGATTGCTGACATCCGGGTGATGGGACCGGCGGGCGTGGAGCGCGCCGCGCAGGGTTGGGACGACTTCGCTGCGGGGGCAAGGCACGCTGCGTTTCACGAAGCCGAGCGCGCGGCGACCCATGCGATCGAGCAGAACGACCGCGGTCCCGCGTGGGATGCGCTGCGCAGCTCGCTGTTCGGGATGACCGAGTCAGGGCAGGCGCTCATCTCGTGGAAGGCCGAGCACGGCGACACCGGTCACAAGGGCGAGGACGCTGCGTTCGGTGCGGCACTGGCGCTGGTGGCGAGCGACATCATCACGCCCCACCAGTTCGAAACGCTCGTACGGCCGATGGGCGAAGCGCTGCCGTGGCTCGTTCCGGACCTACCGGCCTGATCTGACGGAGTAACCGGGCCTCCTCACCTGTAATCTGCGCTAACCGTGAGCGCTGCCCCGCCCGCGCCCGATACGACGCTCGTCCTCAAAGACGGCTCGACGGTCGCCGTGCGGCCGGTCGAGGCGCATGACGAGGCCGCGCTGGCGTCGTTCTACGGCGGCCTCTCGCCGTCGTCTCTTGCCTTTCGCTTCTTCGCCGCGCCGCAGGACGTGGCGGAGGTCGCGAAGCGCCTGGTCATCGCGAACTACGAGTCGCAGTTCGGCCTGGTGGCGAGCTCGGGCAACCTGATCGTCGCCCACGCGGTGTACATCGTGACCGGCGGCCGGCGCGCGGAGATGGGCATCGCCATCGCCGACGAGTTCCAGGGCCGTGGCCTTGGGCTGCTGCTGTTCGCCCAGCTCGCGGACGCCGCGGCGCGCGGCGGCATCGAGGTGTTCGAGGCGGTGGTCAAGGCGGACAACCACCGCATGCTCGACATGCTGCGCGAGAGCGGCTTCCCGCTGCGTCTCCGCTCCGAGCCTGGCGAGATTCATGCCGAGATGCCGACCGCCCTCAGCGAAGAGGCCGGCATGCATTTCGAGCGCCGCCACGCGCTGTCGGCGCAGGCGGCGGTCAAGCGATTCCTGGCGCCGCGCTCGCTGGCCATCATCGGCAGCCCGCTCGAGGGGGCGACCGCGGGTGGCGTGGTCGTGCGCAACATCGTCAACGGCGGCTTCAGGGGCCGCCTGCACCTGGTCAACGGCACTGGCATCGCGGTCGAGGGCTACCCGGCTTATGCGTCGGTGAAGGACGTGCCTGGCGAGGTGGACGCGGCGGTGATCACGAGCCCGGCCGCTGCCGCGGTCGAGGCGGCCCAGGATTGCGCCGCCAAGGGCGTCCATGCGTTGGTGGTCATCTCGCCCGGTTTCGGGGAGGCGGGCGCCGAAGGCGTCGAGCACCAGAGGCAGCTGCTGGAGATCTGTAGAGGCTCCGGTATGCGGCTCGTCGGCCCCAATTGCTCGGGCGTGCTGAACACGTCGCGCGAAGTCAGCCTCAACTCGAGCGTCATCCCGACCCTGCCGCTGCCGGGCAAGATCGGATTCCTCTCCCAGAGCGGCAGCCTCGGCGCCGCGATCCTGGACCTCGCGCGCGCCCAGGGCACGGGCTTCTCGTCATTCGTGTCGTCGGGCAACAACGCCGACATCTCCGCCACCGACCTCGTCCAGTACTGGGAAGCGGACCCCGAGACGAACCTCGTGATGCTTTACCTCGAGACGTTCGGGGATCCGCGTGAGTTCTCGCACGTCGCGCGGCGTGCATCGCGCACGATGCCGATCCTCGCGGTGAAAGGCGGCCGATCCGCCGCGGGCGCTCGCGCTGCGACCACCTCGCATTCCGGCGTTGTCGTGCGTCCCTCCGCGATCCGGCTCGCGACCTCGAGCGTCAGCGAGGACGCGCTGTTCCAGCAGGCCGGCATCATCCGCACCGCGACGCTCGCGGAGCTGTTCGGTACAGCGCAGGTGCTGAGCGATCAGCCGCTGCCCGCCGGCAACCGCGTGGGCATCATCACGAACGCAGGTGGGCCTGGCGTCCTGTGCGCAGACTCATGCGAGTTTCGAGGCCTCAAGGTGCCCGAGCTTCAGGAGGAGGTGAAGGCCGCGCTGGCGGGCCTGGTGCCGTCGACGGCGCTCGTGCACAACCCCGCGACCCTGCTGGCGCAGGCTTCGGCCGATGAATACCGGCGCGCCATCATGGCGCTCGCCGGATCCACCGACGTGGACGCGCTGATCGTTATCTACACGCCGCAGGTTGGCAGCAGCGCGGAGGACGCGGCGCGCGGACTTCTGGACGCCGCGGCCTCGCTGCCCAAGGCCATACCGATGGTGGCGGTGTTCATCTCCGTGCCCGATGCGCCGAGCCTCATGCGGTCCGGCGCCATCCGCATCCCCACCTACCCGTTTCCGGAGGATGCGGCCCGCGCGCTGGGCCACGCCTACCGATACGCCTCCTGGCGCCAGGCGCCATCGGAGCCCGCGCCGCCACTGGAAGGAGTCGACTCGCATCGCGCCGCAGCCATCTTGTCCGCGACCCTCGAGCAGGGCCCAGGCTGGCTGCCGCCGGCGGCGGTGACCGCGCTCCTTGCCTGCTACGGGCTGGCGCCCGCCGAGTCCGTGCTCGTGGCCTCGCCGCACGACGCCGGCGATGCGGCCAAGAAGCTCGGCGGCAAGGTGGCGTTGAAGGGGCTGGTGGCCGGGCTGATCCGCAAGTCGGACGTGGGCGCGGTGCGCCTGGACCTGGAGGGTTCGCACGAGGTCGAGGTGGCGGCGAAGGACATCGTGCAGCGAGTGGCCGCGATCGGTCAGAAGGTGCAAGCGTTCATCGTCCAGCGCATGGCGCCGCCAGGGGTCGAGATGCTCGTCGGCGTCGTCCAGGATCGCCATTTCGGGCCGGTGGTCGCGGTCGGCGCTGCCGGGCGCCAGGCGGAGCTGATGAAGGACGCGCAGGTGCGCCTTACGCCGCTCGGGCGCACCGACGCGGCCACGATGATCCGCTCGCTGGCGACGTATCCCCTGCTCGACGGCTACCGCGGCGCGACCCCGGTGAACGTCGAGGCGCTCGAGGACGTTCTGATGCGCGTGGCGGCGCTGGCGGACGCGCACTCGGAGATCGCCGACGTCGACTTCAACCCGGTCGTCGTGCACGAGCACGGCGCGGTCATCGTCGACGCGCGGATCCGAATAGAGCCGGTGTCGCCCTAGCCGGACTTCCCCGCAGGCACTAGCTCGGCGAGGTCGACATTGCTGTCGCTCAGCGCCTTGGTGTCGACCTTCTGCCGACTTTCGATGATCTTCGCGCCCGCCTCGCCGCCATCCTTGTCGTTCATCGAGAGCACGGCGTCGACCACGCCGTCGCGCAGGTAGAACACCGAAAAATGGAGGCCGGCGCGGTCGCCGCGCCACACCGCCTGGTCCTCGCCCGACGCGTTGCCGCGGTACTCGAGGCTGACCTCGTACTGGTCGGACCAGAAGTAAGGGAGCTTGGCGTAGGGCGTGCTGCTGCCGGCCGCAATCGAGGTGGCGATGCCGCGGCCCTGGCCCTTGGCGACCTCCCAGTGCTCGACTCGGATCGCGCGGCCGAGGAGCGGGTGGTGGTGAAGGGCGATGTCGCCGGCGACGTAGACGTTTTCCGCCGCTTTCAGGGCCTCGTCGGCCGGCACGCCAGGGCCTTCGATCGGAAGGTTCAGCGCCTTGGGCAGGTCGAGATTGGGTTCGATGCCGACCGCCAGGAGCACCATGTCGACCTCTTCCCGCTTGCCGTCGGTCAGGGAGACGTCGGTCACGCGGTCGCCCTTGAGGTGCCAGTCCTCCACCTGCGTGCCGGTGCGCACGTCGACTCCGTGGTCGCGGTGGATGTCCGCGTACACCTTGCCCACCTCGTCGCCGAGCGAGCGGGACAGCGGCACCGGCGCGGCTTCCACCATCAACACCTCTTTGCCCAGCGAGCGCGCCGAGGCGCCGACCTCGGCGCCGATGAAGCCCGCACCGACCAGCAGCAGCCGCTTGCTTGCCTGCAGCGCTTGCTTGATTGCGTCGCTGTCGCGCAGCGTGCGCAGCGTGAAGACGTTTGCCGCGTGAGGCACGCCCGGCAGCCACCGAGGAGTCCCGCCTAGCGACAGCACGAGCACGTCGAAGTCAACGTGGTTGCCAGACTCGATCTCGAGCCGGCGTTGCTGCAGAGACCCGCCGCTGACGCGCGTGTTCAAGCGCAGCTCGATGCCCTGCCTCGAGTAGTCCTCCTCGGGATGCAGGTAGACCTTCGGCAGCTCGACCTCGCTGCGCAGGAACTCCTTGGAGAGGTAGGGGCGGTCGTAGGGACGATCGTGGTCGGCGCTGAGGATGGTCACCTCACCGTCGAAGCCCTTCTTGCGCAGCATGAACGCGGCCGCGTCGCCGCCGCTGCCGCCGCCGACGATCACCACCCTCTGCTTGGCCATCACTGCACCTCCATTGGTGCGATACCCCGCAGGGTCACACGCTGTTGGAAGCTATAGCTCCAGCTTACGCATCCAGTGATGCGAATCGGGAGCGGTGCCTCGCTGGATCGACACCAGCGCTTCGCGCAACTTCATCGATATCGGCCCCGCCGCGCCGCCCGCGATCTTCCAGCCGCCGTTCGCCGAGCGCACCTCGCCGATCGGTGTGATCACGGCAGCGGTGCCGCACGCGAAAGCCTCCGCGATCGATCCGTCCGCGCACCCATCGCGCCACTCACTCACGCTCACGCGGCGCTCGTCCGCGCCATAACCGAGATCGACCGCAAGCTTCAGCAGCGAGTCGCGCGTGACGCCGGGCAGCAGAGTGCCGGTCAAAGGAGATGTCACCACGGTCGGGCGGCCGCCCTTGTTGAAGATGAAGCACAGGTTCATCCCGCCCATCTCTTCGATCCATTTGTGCTCCGCGGCGTCAAGCCACACCACGTCGTCGCAACCCTCGCGCGCCGCCTGCGCCTGCGCGATCAGTCCTCCGGCGTAGTTGCCGCCCGCCTTCGCCTCACCGGTGCCGCCCGGCGCCGCCCGCGTGTACTTCTCTTCGAGCCAGACCGTGACCGGCCTGACGCCGGACTTGAAGTAAGAGCCCGAGGGCGATGCGATGAGCAGGAAAGTCACCTCCCCGCCGAGGTGCACGCCGAGCCCGACGTCGCTGGCAAACATGAACGGCCGCAGGTAAAGGCTGTGGTCGGGCGCCGACGGCACCCACGCATGGTCGTGCTGCAGGAGAAGGTCGATCGCCTCGACGAACGTCTCCTCGGGCAGCTCCGGCAGCGCCATGCGCCGAGACGACCGGCGGAAGCGGGCTGCATTCGTTTCGGGTCTGAAAACGGCCACGCCGCCATCCGGCTGGCGGTAAGCCTTGAGCCCTTCGAAGATCCCCTGCGCGTAGTGCAGGAACACGGTTCCGGGGTCGAGTGACAGCGGCCCGTAGGGGCGCAGCTCGGCGTCGTACCAGCCGCGCTCGGCCTCCCACTTGATCGAGACCATGTGGTCGGTGAAGACCCGGCCGAAGCCCGGGTTGGCCAGGCGCCTATCGCGCTCGGCCGCGGAGACTGGCGACGTGGTCGGGGTGACCTTGAAGCGGATGCCGGCGACTGTGCTCACGAGGTGATTATGCGGATAACCCAACCCCCGGCCCGGGCATTAGTCGGCGCCCCCACCTAACCTCCCCACCCGGTGGGGAGGGACAGCTTGCTCCTCTTCGCTAGTCGTCAGGCTCCGACGACCCTTTCTGTGGGCTGGTCGAGGTGCAAGTGCCGTTCTTGCCAGCCTGGCTCTTGGCCACACCGCTCACATGCTTGCCGCCCTTGTGCTCGTGCGCGGCTTTGGAGACCTCATTGCCGTGGTTGCACGGGTGCTTGTCTGCCTTCCCGTCTTGCTGGCCGGCCCGCTGGGAGCCGACCGGGTGGCCCGAAGTGAGCCGCACGGCCACGATCCCGACGTCGACGAGAACGAGCATCAAGATCACCGCCAGCATCACGACCAGCGGTCTGCCGAGTGTGCCCAGGCGCCCCCAAACCATCGGTTTCAATCTCCTAACGCTGCGGGCGGCAGGGCGGGTCGCCCGCTCAGGGCAGTGTTGCGCACGCCGATCCGAGGCAGACGTCCTCGAGCCACTGCTGCATCTGGCCCGACAGCTGCTGGGAGCCCGCACCTCGAGCGAGCACCACGGTCAGCCCTTTTGAGCACGCCACGTGGTAGCCCCCGCTGAGAGACGTGTTCACGATGCTGCGCAGCCTGGAGTCCACGGGGTTGAGGTTCCCCAGGGTCGAGACGTCGATGGCGATGTAGTCAGTGTCGGACTTCGTGGTCACCTCGTAGATCTCGTCGCGGTCAGACAGGTGCGGCACCAGGGCGTCCGTCGCCGAGACGGTGGCGGCGGCAGGGATCACGTCGAGGCATCCCTGGATCTGCGCCGCGGTCTCATCCGACACAAATGTCCCGAGCTCAGCCAGCGAGTGGACGGCGCCAAAGCTCAGCACCGCCGAAGTTGCGAGCGCACCGACCGGAAGCGCGAGCGAGACCGCGCCGGCGAGGCGGCCGCGCCATCTCGAGCGCATGCGCGCGCACGCGTCGATCGCGGCAAACGCGAGGATCGGCGCCGGCAGCATCGAGTACTGGTAATGGAAGGACCAGAAGTTCGGCGACGACGACCAGAAGCGCTCGAGGAAGCTCGGGACCGCGATCAGCACCAGCGGCGACAGCAGTGGCAGGAACAGCCAGCTGGCAAACGAAGCGACTCCGACTCGCACCTTCTCGAGCGGCGTCACCAGCAGCTGCAGGCTGCGGAGCGGGTTTTCGAGGGCATATGCCGCGGCGCTGAGCGGCCCTTTGCCAAGCGCCTGGTACGTCCAGTGCTGATACGGCACGCCTCCGACTGCCGGCATCACGACATCGAGCAGCAGCACGAACCACACTCCATTCGCGATCGCGATTCCCGCACCAAGCAGCCACCGGCGCTGGAACACAACGATGAAGAGGCCGAGTGCGATCACCGTCAGCGCGACGTCTTCGCGCGTCAGCATCGCCAACGCCAGCGACGCCCACAGCAGGCGGTTCTGCTTGTTCAGCGTCGCGTACAGCGCGGTCGAAATCGCCGGCACCGCGAAGACGACGTGGTGGAAGTCGAAAACAACGCCCGCCAGCACGCCCCAGAACAGGAGGTATGAGCCCTGGAAAGCCAGGCCGGCGACGTAGCCGACGCGCCGGCTGCCCCAGAGGTAGATAGGTATGCCGGCCACCGCAAGCAGCACCGCTTGCGCGACGAGCAGCGTCGCAGCCGTCGGCCACAGCCAGTAGAAGGGCGCGAGCACCATGAGGATCGGGCTGAAGTGATCGCCCAGCAGGTTGGGCACGCCGAGCACCGTGTTCCGGATCATCTCCAGCCGGCTGTATCCCCAGACCGTCTGGTCCTGGATGCCCAGGTCGAATCCGTTCGCGCCGAAATGCACGTAACGAAACAGCGAGATGGCAGAGAAGCCGGCCGCACCGGCGATGGTCATGGCGGCCGCAGTCGCGTTGGCCAGTGTGCGCCGGCTCGGGGGCAAGGCGGCGGACGGAGCCGGCACGACAGCAAGATCGGCCGGAGCCAGCTGGGGTTCGGCGACCGCTCTCTCGTCGATGCTCACGACGGAGGCAGCCGATAGGTCAGATCGGCCACTGGGACGGGCCCATGATAGTCAGCGGACCCCTGGATTACTGCCCCGCTAGCTCCCTGAGCGCAGGCTCGATGCGAGCTGCGAGGGCGGCATCGACCTTCGAGACCTCGTCCACCAGGCAGTCGACCGCCGCCCTCATCGCTCGCCGCAGCTCTGCCAGCTCGAGCGAACGCACCAGCGCAACCTCGAACCGCTGCCTTTCGTCTTGCGGTAGGCGATCCACGCCGCGACCCTCCCGGGCCGGCAGGCCATGGCGCAGGCATGCCGCCGCGATGACCTGGTCCCGGATCAGGCTGATCATGTACTCGGCCTGCCACACCCTGCCGCGCTCGATGCTCGATCGCGCGTGCAGTGCATACAGCCATCCGTAATCGAGAAGCGAGATCGCGATGGCCGGCGCGATCGGCATGCGCTCGACGGCTTCGCCGAACAGCACCTTGAACGAGGGGGCGAGCGCCCCGAAGCTCGACGCGGGCGTGAACGCCAGGTCGACCTGCAGCGTGCTGCCCATCAGGAACACGCGATAGGTCGCCGGACCGGCGACCACGTCGAAGTGATGCAGCGCCCCGTGCTCTCGATACATCAGATCTGTCATGTCGGACATGGCGCCGGCAAGCTCCTCCGCATCGCGCACTCCGAAGAACAGGTCGATGTCCGACCACGCGTCCTGGTTGCCGAGCGCAGACGAACCTGTCATGGCCGCGCCGGAGATGCGTTTGTCCGCGCGGGCCGCCGCGACGATCTGCTCGCGCAGCCGGTCGCGTTCCTCAGGCGAGAACAATCGCGCTACGGCAACGCGTAATAGCGAAGCGACAGGACATGCAGCGTGCCCGACGTGCCATTCATATAGAAGCCAGGCGAGGCCGGTCCAGTCGCCTTGGTCTCCGAGGCCTCGCCCACCTTGTTGCCGTTCAGGTAGAGCGCGACGGTGCCCGAGTTCACGACCGCAGCGATGTCGGCGGTGGTCCCGCGCTGCAGGCCCGGCACCGGGATCGTGGCGGTCATCGCCTGGTCGCTGCCGTCGTATGGCGACAGGATCAGCGTCATCGTCTCGCCGGTCACGTCGATGTGCAGGTAGACCTCAGCCTTCTCGTTGTCACCCGCCGCGATCAACTGCCAGTTGAGGTCGAAGTCGCTGCCGGTGTCGGCCTTGATGACAAAGTCCGCGACGTAGTTTTTCAGCGAGGGTCCGTCGAAGCCGGCGCTGATGCCCCCGCCGCTCTTGAGGATGTGGAGGTCGATGGATCCGCTGGGATACGCGATGGACATCGATTGAGCCGGGTCCGGCGACGGCTCGGTGCCGCCGGTCCATGAAGTCTTGCTGAGCTTCACGTCATAGACGAGCGAGCCGCGCGCAGGCCCGGCGTTGGATCGTGCGTTGCCGGTTCCGCCCGGATGCGCGCCCGACAGATAGAGCGCGACGCTCACGATCGCCAGCACCGCGACCAGGGCCAACGCGGCGGCCGCCTGCCATGGTCTCAGCGCCCTGAACATCGCCGGTCGCTGGACCCTTTGTGGCAACGTCGGTGCAGCTATGGCTGGGGCCGGCGCGGTTTGAGTCTCGATCGCCTTGACGAAGTCGCCGCATGTGGGAAAACGCTGCGCGGGATCCTTGGCCAGCGCCCGCATGAGCGCATGCTCGACGCCTTCCGAGAGATTCGGGTTGACCGAGCGCGGCATCGGCAGCGGTGACTGGATTTGCTCGAGCATCACGGCCGCCGGCGTCTGGGCCTCGTAGGGCACATGCCCTGTCAGCGCCTCGAACCCGACCACGCCCAGCGAGTACTGATCCGCGGCGGGACTGGCGTCCTTCCCGGCGCACTGCTCAGGCGACATGTACTCGGGCGTGCCGACAACCATGTCGATGCGGGTGAGGCGTTCGCCGGTCGGCGCCATCATGCGGGCCAGCCCGAAGTCACCGAGGATGGCTGCCCCTTCCTTGTTGATGAGGATGTTCGAAGGCTTCACATCACGATGCAGCACTCCCTGCCTGTGCGCGTAGTCGAGCGCCGAGGCGATCGAGCCCAGCACGTCCGTCGTGCGTGGAACGCCAAGCGGCTTCCCGAGCTCCGCTGCGAACGTCCCGCCCTCGACGAACTCGGTGACGATGTACAGCTGATCCTCGAACTCGCCGTGGTCGTAAACGGTGAGGATGCTGGGATGACGCAGCTTGGCGATCGCCACGGCCTCGCGACGGAAGCGCTCGCGGAACTCAGGGTCCTCGGCCAGGACGTCCGGCAGAACCTTGAGGGCGACCATCCGCTCCAGCGCGGGCTGGTAGGCCTTGAAAACGGTCGCCATGCCGCCCCGGCCGATCTGCTCGACGACCTGGTAGGGGCCGACCTGGACGCCTGGCGCCAGCTTCATCCTGAGGAAGGATATCGACGACCAACCGGCTTACAGGGGGAAAATGAACTTCTATGGGCGCCTCGAAGCGCCGGCGGCGGCCGGTTGGCCCCAAGCGATCCGGATCCGCACCGGACCCCGACTCAGATGCGCCCCACCATCTCCCGTTCGGCCACCACGAGGAAGCCCCGGAAGAGGAGCACCCTCACAACTCGCTGCAGGACGCGTTTGAGAACTTCTTCGCCGGCCTCGGCGATTTCCTGGGCCGGCCCGATGTCGATCGGGACTAGCCCGATCCTCAGCCGATGTGCACCGCGCCGATGAGCTGTGCCAGCACCAGCAGCGCAAGCCCGACCGCGATCAGGTCCGTCTTCCGCCACTTCCATCCGATCGCCGCAGCCACGAAAACCACGAACGCAAGAATCAGTACGAGCGTGCTCAAGTTCATAACGTGATTGTGATGCGGAAAATCGACGCGTTCGCGCACATTCTTCCGCCCAACTACCTCCATCGGCTGGAGCGGCAGCTCGCCGCCACGATGCCACCGGCGCAGCTTCGTTACTACCGCGAGGGCGTCTTCACGTACGACCACGCGCTCACCGATCTCGACGCGAGGTGGCGCGCGATGGAGCCGTTCGACGACTACGCCCAGGTGCTCGTGCTGGCGGTGCCGCCAATCGAGGAGATCGGTCCACCCGCCGTGGCGGCCGAGTTCAGTCGGCTCGCCAACGAGGAGATGGCAGGGCTCGTGCGCGCTTTTCCCGACCGGTTCGTGGGATTTGCGGCGGCCCTGCCGCTCAACGACGTCGACGCCGCGCTGCGCGAGCTGGACCGCGCGGTTGACGAGCTCGGCGCGTTGGGCGCGCTTGTCTATTCGAACGTGCTCGGGGTGCCGCTGGACGATGCTCGATTCGAACCTCTCTGGGCGCGCCTGGAAACCCTCGACCGGACCGCATGGCTGCATCCGACTCGGAATGCGACCTGGAGCGACTATCGAAGCGAGGGCGAGTCCAACTACGGGCTCTGGTGGGCGCTTGGCTGGCCATACGAGACCGCGGCAGCGCTGGCGCGGCTGGTCTACTCAGGAGTGATGGAGCGCCATCCGCGTTTGAAAGTGCTCGCCCATCACGGCGCGGGAATGGTGCCCCATTTCTCGGCCCGGCTCGGCATGGGCCCGGGCTACCGCCAGGTCAAGGACACGCTGGCGCGCCCGCCGCTCGAGTACTTCCGGCGGTTCTACGCTGACACCGCGTTGTTCGGTTCGCCGCACGCGGTGCGGTGCGTGCTCGACTTCTTCGGTCCAGATCACGTGCTGTTCGGCACCGACATGCCGTTGGGGCCGACCAACGCCGTCGAGGCCACCATCGCGGACATCGAGTCATGCGAGCAATCGGAAGAGCAGCGCGCTGCCGTTTTCGCGGGCAACGCGGCCCGGCTTCTACTCGTCTAGCGCCGCGGGCGCTACAGTTCTGACGCATGGCCAGCGACGCTTCGAAGCGCATCGACGAGCGCATCAAGTCAATGGGCGACTGGCGCGGCGAGACGATGGCGAAGCTGCGCGCGATCATCACGTCCGCCGACTCGAGCCTGGTCGAAGAATGGAAGTGGGACACGGCAGTCTTCACCTCCAACGGAAACGTGGTCGCTATAGGAGCCATGAAGGAGGCCCTGAAAATCAACTTCTTCAAAGGCGCGAGCCTGCCCGACCCGCATCACCTTTTCAACGGCGGCCTTGACGCCAAGACGTCGCGTGCGATCGATCTAAAGAAAGGCGATCGCATCAACGAGCCGGCGCTGAAAGGGATCGTCCGGGCGGCGGTGGCCAAGAACAGCGCGAAGCCTTAGCCCGGGCGACCCGCGCCGTGGCGGGGATGGATGGGAATCGAACCCACCCAGGACGCCTCAGCAGCGCCCCGCAAACGGTTTTGAAGACCGCGGGCGGCACCAGCCACCGAACATCCCCAGGCCGGGGCTAGATTAGCCCGACTCGGCCGCCGCGATTTGTATGAGGACGCGTGTTATTTCCTCGGAATTCCACGCGTTTGTACACAATCGGCGCTCCAGCCGGCCGGAGAAACGCCCTAGATCAGCGCTTCGAGCTTGGCCTTCAGGTCGCCCTTCATGTTGGGGCGATACCCGACGGTCCGCTCCGCGGGCTTGCCGTTCTTGAAGATGATCACGGTCGGGATCGACATGATCCCAAGCTGCATCGGCGTGGCCGGGTTCTGATCGATGTCCATCTTCAGGACCTTGATCTTGTCCCCCAGCTCACCGTGAAGCTGCTCGACGATCGGCGCGATCATGCGGCAGGGGCCGCACCAGGTCGCCCAGAAGTCGACGAGCACCGGTTTGTCGGATTTCAGGACTGCCGTTTCGAAGTCGTTGTCTGTAACCGTCTGAATGTCTGACATCAAACCCTCTTTTTCCTATTCACTAGAACTCGATTCCGACGTCTTGGATTCCGACTTGCTCTCGG
>WNEY01001172.1_pt1 | contig 18135 bp, 15 predicted proteins | sample 5400531 | NCBI WGS metagenome assembly WNEY01 (sample SAMN13153338, study PRJNA577476) | soil metagenome | isolation source: 200 cm saprolite under Douglas fir tree site 1 | place: USA:California | collected 2015-04-18
CTGGATCACCTCCGGCTTGAAGCCTTCTTTTTCGCGGCTCTTGATAATTCCCCACTTCAGGGCATAATCATTCACGACTTTGGTCAGCGCGGCCTTAAAGCCGGTTTCGTGCACGCCGCCATCGCGTGTGCGCACAGCGTTGGCAAAGCTATACATAGTGATCTTGAAGCCCGTGGTTGGCTGTAACGCCACTTCGACCTGGACACCATCCTTCTCCTTTGCAATGCCAATCACCTGTTTAAAGAGCGGCGCACTGGTGCTTGTCGCAAGATCGCGTACATAATCAGGCAGGCCGTCGCGCGAGTAGAAGGTGCGGCTCACCTGCTCGTTGGCTTCATCATCCCAGGCATCAAGGTGAAAGGTGACACCACAATTGAGATATGCTGCTGCTTTCAGGCGGCTCTCGATTGCCTCCGGTGAGTAATAGGCGTCGGCATCAAAGATGGCGTGGTCGTATAACCAGCGGAGCTGCGTACCATGGCGCTTGGGGTCGCAGGAGGTGACGTGGTGGGGCAGAGCCGTGCCACGACTGAATACCTGCGTAAACTGCTGCCCATTTTTCCAGATGGTCAACTCCAATTTTTCCGAGAGCGCGTTGATGACAGTGGCACCAACTCCATGCAGCCCACCTGCCGTCTTATAGACGCCCTCTACGAACTTCCCACCCGAATGGGGCACGGTGAAAATGACCGTCGCTGCAGGGAGGTAGTCCCCCTGATAGAGCATGGGATCAAAGGGCATGCCGCGAGCCTCGTCGCGCACCGTGACCCAGCCTTCGCGGTCAATGCTCATCCAGATATGCTTGCCAAAGCCAGCCACCGCTTCATCAACAGCATTGTCGAGCGCCTCCCAAACGAGATGCAGCAGGCCAGATGTAGAAGTTGAGCCTATATACATTCCAGGGCGGTGCCGGATGGCTGCAATGCCCTCCAGCACCTGGATCTCTGAAGCTGAATAGGCTGCATTTTTCTTCGTTCGTGCTATTGGCTTTGCTGCTATTTTAGCCGAGGCGGTTTCGATGCTTTCGTCTGTTCTCCCCGCTACAAAGAGCGAGAGTTGCTCATGTGTTATATCTGACTCATCTTGAGACAATTTGGCGGATCGAGCCATCTACCCAATTTCCTCTCTTCAATAGGCTTTTATAGTTCTTGCAGAGAGCATACAGCCTACGGCACGGAAAGTCAATAGTTTTCTGGGACAAAAGTTCTATAAGCAAGACTTTGTCCATAATGTGCGCAACATAGGGTCAAACTACTATTTTTTGTAACATTTCTTTTACTTGTACGTACATGGTTGGTTAGAGAAGCGATAAAAAATAGTATAATGATCCATGATCCCTTGGCCTATTGCAAATTTTTTATGAATCGACTACAATGTGTTACACAATACAACAACGACAGGTTGCTAAACAACTCACAGGGTCTGTGAGTGATTGTGAGAAGGGCATTATTGCACCTGCTACCAGGATCATCCACAGGCCCGCCCTGTCACCAATTCATATTAGGAAGGGCGGTAAAGGTATATGCCACGTCCATCGAAACATGTTTCACCAGAGACCCTGGGAGGTCGCCTTAGAGCAGCACGACAAAATTTACGTCTTTCCCTGGCGGAAGTTGCTGCGGGTCACTATAGTACAAGTCTCATCTCGCAAATCGAGCGCAATCGCGTAGACCCTTCAGAAGAGAGCCTACATTTTCTGGCCGAGCGGCTGGAGCTGCCTTTAGAAGAACTCATAGTATTGGCACAACATCATCGTGAGGTTGGTGACGAAGCCCGCCAGTACAAGCATTATGAAGAGCTGAGGCAAGAGGCACTCCAACTTCTCACACATAAAGACCCACACGGTGCCCTTGAACTATTGAAGGGGTATAACCTTGCTCAGATTCCATCATCTCTGCGCTGGCGCTTAGCTGCACTCCGAGGACAATGCTATTTCAGTCTGCGACAGTTTCTTGCTGCACAGAAAGATTTTCTTTATGCCGTTATTGAGCGGCCTGAGCTTGTGCCACCAGAGCACCATCTGGAAGCCATGACGCTACATCTTCATCTTGCCGCGACCCATCGCGAACTGCAACAGCTTGAGGCTGCAATCGAGCAGTTTCAGGCGGCGCTGAGCATGATGAATCATGAGACCCAGCTTGGTTATGTTGCTGAATCCCAGTGGGGGCTGGCCCTCGTCGCTTTCGAGCAGGCACACAAAGTCTCCAAAGCGTCAGATTGCACTCGCGCCAGGGAGCTTCAATTACAAGTGGCCCTCAAGCATGCAGAAAACGCCAGTTTCCTCTATCGTTCTATCGGAAAAACGCTGCAAGCGGCTTTGCTGACCTGTCTGATCGCGCTGATTGAACAGGGTCTGGGAAATCGGGATAGCGCACGTAAGCACCTGCAAGAACTGTTAGATACATGGCTGCCTACACTTGATGAAACACAGGAGAATACTCCAGCAGTGCAAGGCACTCTGAAAGAGCGAGCAAATGTTGTTTCAGCCGCCGCATGTGCCCTGGCGGGTATCGAACTCGAAGCTGGCAACCTTGAAAAGGCACAGGCCAATGCAGAACAGGCACAGCGTGCGGGCGAAATGAGCTACATTCTCAGACGCGCTGAGGCACAGATGATGCTGGGACGAATACTAGAAGCTAGCAATGGCGAGAATCCGGCGGCAGAACAGGCATTTCGGGGTGCTATAGCAGAGTTGGCTTCTACAGATCGAGTTGCAGCTCAGATTCGCGCTCATGATTTCCTTGGCCGCCACTTGCTCAAGAAGGGCGAGACAAGCCCAGGTGAACAAGAGTTGGACGAAGCTCGCCAACTCTCTAACTTGACATCAGCTAGCGGCACTACTATCTCTGCCGAAGATAGGCCCTAAACCTTGCAGTCACCTGGCTTAAGAGAATACTATAAGAGTGAAAGGATCATGAGTTAGCCTTCATATGTATATAGGGAAGGGAATCAACTATGCCGAAACCAATTACAGGTCAGTATGAGTGCCTTCACCGCTCTGGTGTGGGACTCGACTTCTTCACTTCCCGCATCAATCGTCTTACTCTGCAGCCGAATGGACGCTTTGTCTTGACTGTGCAGGATCGCAGCCGCATCGCCAATGCCGCACAGTCGCTAGTGAGCGGGCAGCAGGTGAGTACGGCCGCCCCGGAGACGCGGCGAGAAGGAAATTATACTCAGCAGGGGAACGTTGTCTCTCTTCGCTTCGATGATGGTGCGCAGGAACAAGGACAGATCTCCTGGAACGGCGAAGGCTTGCAGATCGGCCAGGATTTCTTTAACAAGGTCTCTGACTCAACTCTGCTTCCTCCCACGCATCGCTTGAAGAAAGACATGGATGACATCGCCAAAGGGATCAAAATTGCCGGAACCATCGGTGGCATGGCTATCAAGGCAGCAAAGACCATCCAAGATACACTGCAAACTGCCCAAACGCCCGCACCTGGATCGGGTCAAGCTCCGTCTGCTTCGCCTCCATCCGCAGCAGGTCGACCGTCATCGCCTGCGCCCTCCCCAGTTCAGCCTACACCATCAGCCCAACCCGCTCAAAATGCCGCTCCCCAAAAAGATGTGGAGACGCTCTTCTGTGATCAATGCGGGGCACGCGCCCGTCCAGGAAAACGCTTCTGCAACATTTGTGGCGCACAACTACCTTGAAGCGAAACTTAATGAGATTGCTCTTTCATCAATAATTCATAGGCCGCGATGATCCTCTGCATCTGTCGTTGATCACCACCTCGGTCAGGATGATACTTCTTAGCGAGTACGCGGTAGCGACGTTTGATCTGCTGCGGGGTCGCATTTGGTGGAAGGCCCAGCACATTCAATGCCTGTTGACGCTCTACCAGGGTGCGAGCAGGGTTTACACGGCTTTCCCATAAGGCGCGCACCCCTAGACGCAGAACATCCCAGAGGAGAGCGACAAACGACTTTGGTGGCGGTTGTGAGTTCATATCCCTGCCTTCGGGCCTAGTCAACGAATGTTGTTAGCCATATTATGCACGACCATAAACAATGTTGCAATCCATCAATCCTCTCTATCTACACGGTAATGATTACTATGCTATAATTCGTGCTGATTGATGCACATCTACATCGTTAGGAGTTGGTAGATTCACGTCATTCTGGGCTTGGATGACACGTTAAAAATACCTTACGTTAAACCGTGAACTAGCAAGGAGGCACAGCCATGGCAACCGAACCACAAAACCCGCAGATCGGTACTGAGCAGTCAGAAGATACTGAGGTGACACATAAGCTGAGCCAGGCCCAGGCATCGTATTCGCAGGCCAGTGCCGAGCAGCCAGAAGCCGCAGGGACTACCCAGCACGTTGAGACCGTTGAGGAGAGCGTTACCTTGGAGGTCATACAGACTACCAAGTCTAACGCTAAGACTTTGGAAACAGGAGCTATAGAGCACGTTGAGACTATCGAGAAGGAAGTCGAGACCTCCAAGGTCGTGCAGCGCATTGAGACCATTGAGAAGGAAGTCGAAACCTCCAAGATCGTGCAGCGCATTGAGACCTTCGAGAAGGAAGTTCAAGCCATAAAGGACGTGCAGATTGCTGAGAAGGAAGCCAAAACCTTCGAGGAGTTCTTGCTCAAATTTAACAATGACTGGTCACTGAGCCTGTCAGGGGCACTGGCATATACTCTGCTCTCCGCCATGTTCCCTATTGCTGTCGTGCTTCTCTCCACCTTTGGCTTGTTTCCCGGCACCAGGGAGTTTCTCATCAATCAAATCTTAAAGGCCTTTCCAGTATCGTCATCCACAGCGAATGGGATAAAAGATACCGTCTTCCACAGACTTCCCACTACATCAGGCATTTTATGGTTTCTTGTCATCCTTATCGCGATCTTTACAGGCTCGCGCCTTTTCGCTCTCATCGATAGTTGTTTCAACATCATCTACCAGGTACATTCACGGTCATATTTACGCCAGACCAGGATGGCCATTGGTATGTTCTTGCTCTTCATTGTCCTCATCCCTATCATGGTATTCTCGTCCTCCGCGCCTGCACTTCTCATCTCACTTAGTCCCCTCAACAATCTACCGGACGGCAGTATCCTCTTTAGTTTGGGGGGCATCATCGGTAGTTTGGCCGCGTCAATCGTTTTATTCTCGGCCATTTATGTGATAGTTCCTAACCAGCATATTAGCATTCGTAATAGTTGGCGTGGGACAGTAGTAGCAGCACTTCTTTTGCAAATCTACCTTCTCTTGTTTCCCCTCTACGTAACACACTTTTTCACGGGCTATGATGCCACGATAGGCGGTGTCATCATCCTCCTGGCATTCTTCTACTACTTTGCCATTATTCTATTCTTAGGGGCTGAGGTCAATGCCTTCTACGCTGAAGGGAAACATGCCGCCCCGAGCGATCTCGCTACCCTCGTGCATAGTACAACGAGCGGTGCCACGAATTCGCCTGCCGCCGCCAAGCCTGCTGTCCATGAAGCTGTGCCGCCAGCATAGTCTGTACCCATACCAGTTCACATTGTCTCTCTCCCTGACACTTTCTTGCTCAAGGACTCGCGACCCTTGGGTCGCTCGCAAAATCAACGAGTTGCATGGGCCGTTGGTGGCTGAGCCACCAACGGCCCATGCAACTCAAACGAGATGAGGCTCGCTTGCGGGCCGATGAGGACGAGGGCATCTAAAAAGGGTCAGGTGAGAGTGTCCACATTGTCCTTCCTGCTCCTAAATGAAACGTCGGAACGAGTTGAACCGTGAAATAGGTTAGATACAAAAGGAGAAGAGAGGAATAGCTATGACCACCAAATCACAAGAACTGCATACCGATACTCAGCACAATAGAGCCACAGGGGCCTTGCGGACTGTTGGGAAGGATGTCAAACCCTTACAGCAGTTTTGGACTAAATTTAATAACGATTGGGCAATGAATCTGTCAGGGATGCTGGCCTACAACCTGCTAATGGCCATGCTCCCCATTGCTATTGCACTCCTGTCTATTCTTGGGTTAATTCTGGGTAGGCTGGATCCTACAGGCTATACGAATCTTGTTCATAACATCCAGGGTATTTTGCCAGCACAAGTATCAACAGATACAATAAAGAGTATCACCAACCAGCTTAAGAATGATGCAGGATTTATTGGCCTTATCGCCATCCTTCTCGCCATCTGGAATGGTTCGCGTCTCTTCGTTAACATCGAAGGGTGCTTTAGTTTCATTTATCATCTACGCCCAAGACCATTTTTACAGCAGAACCTGGTAGCCATTGGCATGCTCTTGCTGTTTATCGTACTTATACCAGTCATGGTACTAGCTTCATTAGGACCTGCTTTTGTTCTCTCTATTCTGAAAAATACCCCCCTCAGCCAGCTTCCCGGTAGTGGCTTCATCTTTGGTTTAGGCGGTATCCTCGGTGGCTTGCTAGCGGCATGGCTCTTGTTCGAGGCCATCTACATCATCGTACCAAATCAGAAGATCAGTTTCCGAAATAGTTGGCTTGGAGCCTTGGTAGCGGCAGTAGCACTAGAACTGTACCTTGCGCTCTTCCCACTTTATACACCACTCCTCACACGCGGCCTGGTTGGGCCAGTAGGCTTTGCGGTTATTCTCCTGGTATTCTTCTACTACTTCGCTGTTATCCTGTTGTTGGGCGCAGAGGTCAACGCTTTCTTTGCTGAAGGGATACGTGCTACTCCGAGTGACCTGGTCACACTCGTACATAGTATGACAAGCCATATCCCGAAAAGCAAAGAGGCGCAACAAGAGCAAGCCGCTCCCTCTCACAAGGTCATCCCGACTGGTAGCGTGGGAGAGAAGTCACCTAATGATGCTGCAAACGAGCTTGCTGCTTCTGCAGACACGGCGAATATGAATACGAACGAACAGCAATAATCTCCCGCTACTCACGAGGACCAACCTAAATGCCCTGGTCCATCAACAATCGGGGGTCGAAATCGCCCTGACACCCGAAGGTGCTGGGGAAGCGAAGCCGTAGTATAGCCAGGGCGACCGCAAGGGTCGCCCTGGCAGGCAGCCCCCGATTGTTGGTGGAACCAAATGCCCTATTCAACTTGACGCATCACCTACTAATCTGCTACACTTGCATGCAACCACATCCTTTAGAGCAACCCGTACATTTTTAGACAAGCTCATGAAGTGTTAATTGTCGTACGTACTGCAAGAGGTCAAGCGCATGACAGGTGAAAGCCCTCCAATCTCTAATGACCAGGAACATCAGCGATTGCTCACTGCTCTGCGTGAAAGCGAAATTTTGCGCGAACTGGCAGAGCTATTGACCGCCTCGCTTGATCTCAAGCGCATCTTGCATGTACTGGTGAAACGTACAACCGAGGTATGCGAAGTTGAGCGTTGTTCCGTCTGGCTATTAGAGGAGGATCGCGGTGTTTTCCGCCCCGCCGCCTATCACCTCTCCTCAGCACACTTGAACAGCAAAGCTATCTCGGCGGCTGACCAGGTCTGGTATCAAGGTTCATTGCTCTTTGATGATCCAGAGATTTACCGTCTCCTCCAGGAAAAAGGCATGATTGTCCTAGAGGATCTACATGCGCACTCAAGGGTACGTACGATTGCAGAGACGTTTCTGGTGCGCTCAGTGTTACTCGTCGCACTGATACGCGAAGGGCATCTTGTTGGCATGTTGTCGCTGGATGATCCTGGCAAGATGCGCACATTCTCAGCAGAGCAGCAACAATTGGCTCGCGCTATCGGACAACAGGCAGCCCTGGCAATTGACAACGCCCGACTATATCAGCAGGCCCAGACGGAACAAAAACGAGCAGAACGGCTAATTGGACGCGCTCAGGCCATTTATCAAGTGGCGATGGCCGTCAATTCAGGTGAAGACCTTTCAGCCGTACTCAACATTGCCGTACAGCATCTTGTACGCGGTCTGGATGCAGACAGCGGCGCGATTGCACTTTTGGATAGAGACACGCTTCGTTTGGTGAGCATTACCGAACCGCAACAAAACTCGCAATCTGGTGAAGCAAAGCTTCACAATAGTATTCACCTGGCAGAACTTCCCAACTGCAGCCAGGCCGCCATGACAGGCAATCCCGTTTTTGTGACTGCGCAACAGGCAGAGGGTGCCGAAAAGCTGCTGCGTCATGAGTTGGGACTAGAGAATGTGATAATTGTACCGCTCATGGTGGGGACAAATCATCCGGGTGAGCGCAGTACCACAGCTGCTAGAGAGGTACCCACAAGAGATGCTCAACTCCACAGTCTGCGCTGCGTTGGCCTTGCCCTTGTCAGCTACAAAACTCTTTTTCACCCATCCAGAGGGCAATATGCTTTCGCACAAGACATTGCCGCTCAGTGCGCACTGGCCATCGAAAAGGCTCATCTGCTGGTCGATGCTCGCCAGGCTGCTGCCCTGGCAACCGAACGCGCCAACACACTCGACGCCATCTTTCATGCAATGACCGAAGGAATTGCCGTGCTCAGTCAAGATGGACAGGTGTTGATACGCAATAACGCCGCATCACATTTCCTGGGCGCGTCTCTGAACTCTACAGATCAACTGAAGGAGCTTCTCAAACGTCACCCGGCCTACACACTTGATGGACAGCCAATCACAACTGATTACTTTCCCCTGTTTCGCGCTCTACGTGGTGAACGTATTCGCGGCGAGCGCTTCGTTACCAAACGTGTGGATGGTGTGGAGCGCGTTGTTGAGTTAAATATTGCTCCGCTGTTTGACAGCACAGAGAAGCAGACCGGTATCGTCAGCGCTTTTCGGGACATTACCGAACAGACGCGCATCGAGCGCCGTATCCACCAGGCATTGGAAACGATGCTGCATATAGCAGTAGCTGTATCCGGCATCACCGAGATCAAAGATATTCTGCGCAGTATCCTTGAAATGACGCTAACCACCATGAACTGTGATCGCGGATCGGTCTACCTGTATGATGAGGATCAACAATCGTTTACTCCACTTTTGTCTGTTGGCTTCTCATCAGAAGCAGAAGAGCACTGGCTCAGCGAACAGGGTCGCTGGCTTTCTCCCGAGGCTAGTAAATACAAAGAGGCTCAAGCACAACTGATGGAGGGTTTTGCCATCCTTCTTAACCCTGAGCAATATCCATACTTGCCCGATTTACTCAATGACAACCTGATTCTCGCTACACCTATCACCTATAGTGATAGGGTGCTAGGACTCATGCTGCTTGATCGTTCCTCCATACCGACCTATGATACAGAACTCGAACAGGGACAGCCCCATGAATTCACCATCTGGGATATGGCGGTCATCGAAGGCATTGCGCAGCTTGCAGGGCTGGCTATCGAGCAAGCTCGCTGGCAACAAGAGGCGACCGACGCACGCACAAGTGAATCAGCGATGCGCGAGGCAAACGCTCTCAAAGACGAATTCCTCTCGATTACCGCTCACGAATTCCGTACGCCATTGACAATTATTCTCGCACACAGTCAGATGGCTTTACGTACACTGCGCCGAACAACCGACACATTACGCTGGACAACCGACCAGGAGCAGACAAGCACAACACTGAACGAAAGCCTCTCGATCATCGAGAAACAGGCGAAACAACTGACTAACATCGTCAACACCTTCTTAGAAGTGACACAGATCAATCGAGGGCAACTTATGCTCAAATCGGAAGAGGTTGATCTTGCCTCCATTGCAGAACAAGTCGCCACAAACCACAGTGCAACCTCAGCAGACCATGAAATTCGTTGTATTATTGAGCCTTGCGAGCGGCCTTACCTGGTAAAGGGTGATAGCGCACGCCTTACGCAAATTATTACTAATCTCATGCAGAACGCAATAAAGTACAGTCCACTTGGAGGACCCATTACACTCTCGTTACACCAACGCACTGCTATCAAGGGCAAAGCATTAATCGAGACCTGCGTGGCAGATACAGGCATTGGTGTCCCCAAAGAAGCACAACCGCGTCTCTTCGAGCGTTTCTATCGGGCACCCAATATCGAGGGAAGTAATACCAGAGGGATCGGGCTTGGCCTCTATGTAGTCGCAGAACTCCTCCATCTGCACGGTGGTACAATCCATGTGGAGAGTAGCGGCGTCTTTGGTGAAGGCAGCCGCTTCATCTTTACAATACCGCTCTTAGAAAGAGAAATAGAGAATAGTGATTGAACTTCGGAGCTGGCTCCTCAGGCTTGCCAAAGAGACCATGGCCCGCGAGGGCGCTGAGGATGCTGCCCACGACTATGACCACCTCGTGCGTGTCATGGCATTAGCAGATACTATCCAGGCACATGAAGGCGGCGATCTCCCCACTATCTGGGCGGCAGTTGCCCTCCATGATATCGGACAGGAGCGCGAACGTCGCTACGGTGGGGACCATGCCCTCATCGGAGCCGATCTAGCAGCAGAACTGCTCACCGCTACAGTATTTCCCCAGCAGTCCATCCCTATAGTGCAGCAAGCTATTCGCGATCATCGCATGACAGGTGGAGGCACACCCCAGTCGTTGGAGGGCCGCATCCTCTACGATGCCGATAAGATCGATAGCCTTGGCGCGATAGGTATTGCTCGCCTCTACTGCATTACAGGTCGCTATAACCAGAAAGTCTATGCCCCCGTGCCTGCGGATATCACCGAACCAGTTGACCCCCTGGTGGTACGCAGCCTGCGACGCCGCCCCGATTACTCGCCAAGTATCGAGTTTCAATTGCTCTTTGGCAACCTGCCCGACCGCATGACCACACCCACCGGGCGAGAACTAGCTCAAGAACGTTATGACTATATGAAGGACTTCTTCGCTCGCCTGCGTAAAGAGGCGGAGGGACAACTTTAGCCCAGGCTAGATTAGGAATCTTGGGTAGATATTTCTCTATACTCTTGAAAGCCTACTGAGAAACCGCTACAATGGAGACCTGATCCCATATTTTTAACTAACTCAAGGAAGGATCTCATGAAACTCAACGGTACACACAAATTCAAGGCTTCCAGCCACCAGGTCTTCAACGCAATTCTCAACCCCGCCATACTACAGACCTGTATCCCAGGCTGCAACTCGATTGAGTATCTCGATGGCAATCGCATTAAGGCGAATATCACAACTCCCTTGCCGGGTCTAAAGGGACCTTATGGCGTTATTATTAGCATCGCACAGCGCCAGGAGCCGAACTTTCTTGTTCTCCAGATTCACCGTAAAGGCACAGGTGGGTCAGTCAACGCTACCAGCCAGATCAGGCTCACCGACGAAGCTGATGGCGCATTGCTCACTTACGACGCCAACGCTGACCTCGCAGGCCCGATCGCTATAGCTGACAATCCTATCGGCCGAGGTATCACGAATAACTCCCTCGGTACCTTCTTCAAGAACCTGGATAAGGCTATCGTCTAGCATGTAGGGGCGCTATCCATTACTTGTATCCCTCATGTATAAAGAGACCTGGTACCCTGTGGCATTAAATTCAACAGATGCTGTGGTACGGAGTCCCTGCTTTTAGCATGGGGGGAAGTGCCATACCTCTCTTTTCACAAGATCAGGGATTATTCTCCTCAGCTTGATATACCACACCCTGCTTGAACAGCTATCGGAGCTTGACCAAGCTGAACTGGATCAAAAAGCCATTCTCCCTGTCCTAAGTGAGAAACCCAGCAGTCGAGGGTTGCCTGAGACAGGGTAATATGGTAGAGTATATACGAGGAAAGAGAGCACGCTCTCTGCACAGGGAAGATCTCGCTGGTCTTGCTCTTTCCTCCCTCGATACCGTACTGTTAGTAAACGGCATCCCGAAGGGGTGAAGTCCCATGAATAGTTCAGACAATATACCAGCGCCACCCTTAGAAGACTTGGCCCCGCTTCGAGCTCGTATGGCGGAACTCGAACGTTGCGAGTCGGAAGACAAGCAGCTGGAGGAAGCATTGGCAGAGCGCATGCGCCTGCTGGCATTAAGCCGGGAGGTGAGTGTTGCGCTCATCCAGAGCAACACCTTACAGGAGAGCCTGCACCAGTGTGCTCAAGCTGTGGTCGACCATCTTGGCGCGGCGTTTGCTCGCATCTGGACGCTCAACACCACCACGCAGATGCTTGAGCTTCAGGCGAGTGCAGGCATGTACACTCATCTCGATGGACCCCATAGCCGGGTGCCCATCGGCAAGCTCAAGATCGGCTTGATTGCTGCTGAGCGTCAGCCTCACTTGAGCAACGCCGTGATTGGCGATCCTCGCATCAGTGACCAGGACTGGGCAAAACGGGAAGGCATGGTGGCCTTCGCCGGGTATCCCCTCATCATCGAAGGACACCTCGTTGGGGTTATGGCGTTGTTTGCTCGTACCCCGCTCTCCACCGCTGTCATTGACGCGATTGCCTCTATCGCCAATGTGCTTGCTCTGGGCATTGCGCGCAAGGGCGTTGAGGAAGAGCGCAGTCGTCTGCTGGTCGTCGAGCAACAGGCCCGCGCCGAGGCAGAGGCAGCCTTGCAGGTGCGCAATGACTTCCTCTCCAGTCTTTCCCATGATCTCAAGACGCCGCTAACATCCATTAAGGGATGTGTGCAACTGATGCGACGGTGGGCAAGCCGCACAGAGGTGGTGGACTCGCTTCGGCTCAAAGAAGCGTTGACCTTGATTGAGGGAGCAACAACGAAGATGACCGCGATGATCGAGGAGCTACTTGACATGGCTCGCTTGCAATCGGGGGAGCAACTGGAGTTGAACCTCCGCCTGCTCGACCTCATGGAATTGGCTCAGCGTGAGGCCGCAGATCTGCAACCCACAACCAAGCGTCACCAGATTCGCGTGGAGGCAACCGTGCCAGAACTGCTGGTCCTGGGCGATCCGCTGCGGCTCGACCGTGTGCTCGCCAACCTGCTTTCCAATGCCATCAAGTATAGCCCACAAGGAGGACAGATCACTGTGACGCTGTCTCAGGTCGAGCAAGGTGACCATTCCTGGGCGGTTCTCCTTGTAGAGGACCAGGGACTGGGAATTCCAGCCGCGGACCTGCCGCACATCTTCGACCCGTTCCATCGAGGCGACAACGTGGCTGGGCGAATTCAGGGATCGGGGATCGGCTTAGCAAGCGTCTTCCAGATTGTCCAGCAGCATGGGGGAATGATGACAGTGGCGAGCGAAGAGGGAAAAGGAAGCACCTTCACCGTGCGGCTGCCGCTCAAGACATGAGTCGAAAGATGAGGACACAACGTGTTAAAGAGGTGGGGTACGATCAGGCAAAAATCGGCGCACCACCAGCCGAGAAAGAAGAGGAAGTTTCACTCATGGAGAGACAGCAGCAGTTACCTCAAGAGACACCACTCAACACGAGTCCTATTCTCGTTGTTGATGACGACATAGACTTGCGTAAGATGATCCAGTGGGTACTGGAGGACGAAGGGTTCGAGGTAGAGACGGCGGCGAATGGACTAGAGGCGGTGGACCAGGCAATGCAGCAGCGACCAGCTCTGGTCATTCTGGATTTGGGCCTCCCACTGCTGGTTGGAGAAGGCGTCGCGGCAGAGTTGCATGCCCAGTATGGGACGACAATCCCCCTGGTGCTGATCACCGCCGATGAACACGCCGAGGAGAAGAGTCGCCAGGTGGGAGCATCCACCTTCCTGCGCAAGCCATTCGAGATCGACGATCTGGTGAATGCTGTGCAGCAAGCCCTGTCCAAGTAAGCGAGGCAAGAATGGATGCCGTTCAAATAGTAGAGATCATTTGATACTCCGAATTGTCGATGACAGGGGAGCATATGTATGTCTTCAAACGCTCGTCCGCGCAATACCCGAGACGTTGACTCCGTGGCACTTATCGCCATATGGATCCGACGATGCGGCCTCCCGTTGGCCATTCTCGCCTGGACGGGAGTCGCGCTGCTTCTCCTGTGGCTTGTAGGGCACGTGATCCAAACCCTGCTCTTGCTCACGTTTGCGGCCTTGCTCGCTTATGCTCTCGCGCCTGCCGTGAAGCTCTTGGAGCGCGTGATGCCCCGTTTCCTCGCCATCCTCATTGTCTACCTCATCGTCCTGGGTGTTCTCAGTGCGCTGCTCTACCTGATTGTGAGCACGGCCATTGTGCAGGTCACCTCGCTCTCCGACTATGTGCGGTTTTTGCTGACCCCAAGTAAGAGCGGTCAGCTCACGCCTTTAGAACAGACCTTGCGGTCATTGGGCCTCTCGCAGAGTCAGATTGCTTCGGCCCGCGATCAGGTCGTCGCAAGCATCGAAGGCTTCGCGGGGAGCATCGTCCCGCTGCTCACAGGTCTGGTCGGTGCAGTCCTGGATGTGGTCCTGGTGGCAGTGCTCAGTATCTACCTCCTCGTAGATGGCGCACGGGTGTCCGATTGGTTACGTCGGAACATGCCACAGCAGCAGCAAGGACCCATGAGGTTTTTGTTGGATACCCTGCAGCGGGTCGTCGGCGGCTACATTCGCGGCCAGTTGCTCCTGTGCGGATTCGTTGGCCTCCTCGTCGGGGTCGGGATGCAAGTCATCGGCGTGCCATTTGCCCTCTTATTGGGTGTGCTGGCGTTCGTGTTAGAGTTCATTCCAGTGCTGGGAACGCTCGTCTCTGGTGCGATCTGTGTGCTTCTCGCCCTTACCAAGGGGTGGGTCATCGCGGTCATCGTGCTGGTCTACTTCGCGGTCGTTCATGTGATCGAGGGCGATGTCGTGGGGCCGCGCATCGTCGGGAAGGCCGTTGGCCTGCACCCCGTTGTCTCTCTCGCTGCGCTGATTGCTGGGGCCGAACTCTTTGGGATCGCGGGGGCGCTCCTGGCTTCGCCTGTCGCAGGGGTCCTCCAGGCACTGCTGATTGCCATCTGGCTGGAATGGCGCGAAACCCATCCCAAAGAGTTCCAGAGAGCGAAAGACGACGTCATTGAGAAGGTGGAGGAACTCATCGCAGAGACGCCAAGCGATCCAGAACCACCACCGAAGGTTCCTTCGTAATCCCAATAATAGCACACACCATCTCCTGAACGGGTGGTACCAGCAAACCATCGCGCTCAACTAGCCACTTCTCCAGCAATCCCTCTAATTCGTTGCGCGTCTGCTCCTCATTGGGCAGGATGAGTTGCTCCGACAACTCCTCTACTGCCCCATCGAGCGAGGGGTAACGCAGACTGGGTGGAAGCTTCACGATCTCCACATTCGCGTAAATACCCATCTCATACAGCACATCGAGTGCATGAATGTAGCCTGGTGGGAGACAGCGCTCATCGCCATGAAAATGTCGCCAGAGGTGAGCAGTCACTGCATCTATGGGAGTCGCACGCATATAGATATAGCAGGTGCGACGTGTCGCTGCACGAAGTTTTGCCAGGAAAGGTACGATATCTCTAATCGGATAGAGCACATGGCTGCAGATCACAATATCTGCGTGGAGGTCATTGGGTGCATCCTGCCAGGTGCTTTGTACATAAGAGATATTGCTTAGCCCTTGCTCGCTCGCGTCGTGGCGCAGGTAATCCAGCATAGCTGCATTCGGCTCGACAGCGGTAATGTACCGTGCTTGGGGTGCGAGTGCCAGGGTAAAACGCCCCGTACCCGCGCCGATATCTAACACGCTTGTTTGTGACGTTACCTCGCCGCGCAATCTGAGAAAGAAGGGATCATTGACCACACTATCCTTCGTCGAACGATGAAAACCCCGCGCCCGACGATCCCAAAAGTCGGCACTCGTGCGCCCCAAACGTGCATAAGCAGCGTCCATTTGCTGCGCCCGTGCATCAAGTAGTGTATTCCAACGTTCAACAGCCGTATACATTGTGGCCACTCATGAGCATTAGGAGGCTTGTAGCTTCTCTTTGAGGCAATTAAAAAATTGCCCGGTGAGCCGTTCCGCTGTCCCCTGCAGGAGACGCGCCCCGACACTCGCGATTGTACCACTCACATTCACGATGGCTGTCCAGTTCATGCGCGTTTGTTCTGCATCCACTACTGTGAGCCTCATGTCGCCGGACATATCAACAGCACTGCCCGGCGCTTTACCGCGTCCTTTCACAACCATACGCTCTGGCTCTTGCATCTCAGGTCGGGTCACATCCAGCGTGAACTTGGCCTTTACTGCTCCAAGGCCAACAGCAACAACCGCTTTCCAGTGCTCTTCCCCCAGCTCTTCCACACTTTGAAAACCAGGCGCACATGCCGCAACCTTATCCACATCCAGGAGAAACGCCCATACCTTCTCAATAGGCGCGGCGATAGTCTGACTACCAGAAAATTCCATACACTTGCTCAACTTTCGTGCTTGACGAGATACTCTTGCGGATTACGTTCAAATAGCCGCTTGCAGGCAGGACAACAGAAATAAAAGTCTCGACCATCATGGGTGCTGCGATGCCGGGCACTGGCCGTTTCTACTATCATACCACACACAGGATCAATAGCAGTCTCAGGGCCAGTGGTATTTGTCTCTTCGCTCCCACCTGCATCGCTGTCTTTGACCATCTGCTTCTTTTGCCCGGTGACAAGCCGTCGCACCTGCACCAGTTCCGCCAGAATGCTGGCCGCGATCTCTTCGGGCGTAATCGCACCCAGGTCAAGCCCGGCAGGCACCCTGAGCCGTGCAATCTGCTGCTCCGTCAAGCCAGCTTCACACAAGTAGGTGCGGCAAGCCTCACCACGTTTGCGACTGCCCACCATGCCTACATAACAAGCAGGACTGCGCAAGGCCTGTTCTAACGCATCTTCATCATACTGCCCATGCGTAGCAACAAGTATATATGTTTGCTCATTGATCTGCACCTGGCTCAGGTCAGCATGAGTGAGTTGTGTCACCGCAAAGTTGAGAACCGCTGCCAGCTGGCTCAGCGTAACAATCACTGGCGAGTCACCTACGAGTAAAAGTTGTGGCGGCGGAAAATGTGGCTCCATATAGATATCTAGCACACCTCCACTGGTACAGGTCATGGGGAAGACCCGCACATCGCTGCGTACAATACCTACCTCAGGCGCACCAAGGCGCAGCAGATAGGGCTCACCTCCCTCCCGTAACACTCGCATAGACTCACGTAGCACCACAGGCTGCGCACAGCTACCGCCAATCCAACCCGTTATCTGTCCATTGGCTTGAATGAGTGCCTGAGCCCCGGGCTTCGCAGAGGTAGGGCGTTCGCACCAGACCACCGTTGCTAGCACAAACGGCTCTCCCACCTGTGTCAGTCGATACGCAAGGTCAAGCACAGTGTTCGACATAGTATCCTTCCGAAACACGAACAAGCTCACGCTTTTCAGGGTATTGTTGCCAGAGTAATAATATCGTATCACATTCCCAGGCAAAGCAAAGCCCTTCTTTACATTGCGTTCTAGCACGTCATAAGGACGTGTGTACTCTGCTCAGTATTGCGGCGCTATCAGGTTCAGGCTCGGAGGGGTGTGTCTTGATGATGTGCATTGTTAATACTGCACTGTGATATTGCCAGCCACCTCACTTGAGGTGGAGCGCTCCGCGGTGTCTAAGCTAAAAGAAACGCATGTGCTACCATTTGACATGCTGCGTATTTGCTGTGAAATCATTGATACTGCCCTGTTCATTGATGCTCCTGGTCCCGCAAGTGTATATGTACCTAGCACTGACATTCCAGCAGAAGGTTGCAGTTCTGGCTCCTTTGCCAGTAGTACACTGAGAACAAGGTTCTTAGGAAAATGTTCGTCAACTAGCTCGCGCAGTAGTGCTAAACAAAACTCTTCCTGACTTGGCACCATTAAGTAACTGAGCCATAAAAAGGGAAAATGGCCTGGTTTCTTATGAAAGTACTCGTCAGCAAGTTTTGGATTGGCCTCGCGGTCTAAGAGAATTGCAATTTTGACATCTGCCTTTGCCTGTTCGAGCAAGCGTAAATCCTGGGGAACTTGGCTAGGTGAGAAGAAAAACTCGAAGACCACACGATGCCCATCGAATGCGAAAAGCATCAGATCATTGCGTCCACCTAGTACTCCAGACACTTCGGAGACAGCACAGTCGCGAGGATAGAGACGAGACAAGTACAAGGCTAATTTCTCTTGCGCAAGCGTATGCAAACGATGGCGTGATTTTTCCTTTGCAGCAAGCCTTATGAAATAGCTATGAGTCCGGCTTGTCGCGTTTCTTGCCAGTCTTTCGTCTTTCCTTGAAATCCTCCAGGGCAGACGGATAGATCAAATACTTGCCAACATCTATAGCCTCAAGCTCGCCTGATCGTATCCATGCTCGGACAGT
>WNEY01001173.1_pt1 | contig 18134 bp, 16 predicted proteins | sample 5400531 | NCBI WGS metagenome assembly WNEY01 (sample SAMN13153338, study PRJNA577476) | soil metagenome | isolation source: 200 cm saprolite under Douglas fir tree site 1 | place: USA:California | collected 2015-04-18
TTCAACACTTCGCCCGGATCCATCCCGCGCAGTCGCAGTTTTTCCTCAACCAGCGGCAAATTGTCACGGACGAAGTTGAGATCGAGCATGGGAGTTAACTACTGTACCGAAAAAGAGGCGGGAAGTGCACGTGGACGGCGCGGACTGCACGAGCGAGACGCTCGTTCATCCAATGGGAAATTCCATACCTAGTCATTTGGTCCGGCGTGTCACAGGCTGTAAACTACCCCGCAATGCAATCCTCTGCTCGCTCCGCGGTCCTGGGATTTCTACTGTGTCTTGGCCTCACCGGCGCAGGCCTCGGCTCCGCTTACAACGCGCGCCCCAAACTCGCGGTTATCGTCGTCATCGATCAATTTCGCGGCGACTACCTGGAGCGCTACCGCGATCAGTGGGGCGAAGGCGGCTTTCGTCTTCTGCTCGAACGGGGCGCCGATTTCACCGACTGCAACTATAACTACGCCAACACACGCACCGCGCCTGGACACTCGACTCTGCTGACTGGAGCCTATTCGAACGGCCACGGCATCATGGCCAACGAATGGTGGGATCCGCAGAAAAAGAAAATGGTCACTTCAGTCGAAGACGATGGCACCAAACTCGTCGGCATCGCCAGCAGCGGGCCAGGGGCTTCACCTCACAACCTGCTCGCCGACACGCTGGGGGACGAACTCAAATTGGCAACGCAGGGCAAGGCGCGTGTCTTCGCCGTCGCGTTGAAGGACCGCGCCGCCATCCTCCCCGCCGGCTTCGCGGGAAACGGCGCCTACTGGATCGACCAGAAAAGCGGCACATGGATCACATCCACTTACTACCGCAGCGAACTTCCCAAGTGGGCGCAGGATTTTAACGAAAGCAAGCGGTCGGAAAAGTACCTGAACCAGGAATGGAAAGACAGCGATGGGAACGTCCTGCGCACGACCAAGCCCGCGGACGGAAAGGCAGGCAGCTTCTACGAACTGGTTGGTTCCACGCCCTACGCCAATGACTACGAATTTGAATTCGCGCGCGAGCTGATCACCTACGAAAAGCTGGGCAATGGCCCCGCCACCGATTTGCTGATCGTCAGCTTGTCGGCCAACGATATTCTCGGCCACAAAGTCGGCCCCGATTCGGCCGAGATGCAAGCCATGGCCCTCAGCATGGACCGGCAGCTGGCCGGATTCTTTGAGTTCCTGGGACATCAGGTTGGGCTGGCCAACGTGTGGATCGCGCTTTCCGCCGACCACGGGGTCGCGCCCCTGCCCCAGGTTGCGGCCAAGTTGCACCTGCCGGCGGCTGGTCTGGCGGCCGACAAAATGCGAGCGCAGGTGAACAGTGCGCTCTCTGCCCATTTTGCTCATCCAGCCGAATATGTAAAGGATTTCGATTTCCCGGTGGCGTGGGTGAACTCAGACGCTTTTGCCGCGATTAAGATGAAGGAAGAAGATTCGGAGCGCGCTGTGGGAGATGCGCTCAACCAGATCGGCTTGCGCGCCTACTACACTCGGTCGCAGTTGGAGCGGGGCGATGCTCCGAACACCGAAACCGGATTGAAGTATCTGCACAGTTATTCGCCACTCGGTGGTTGGTATGTGCTGGGCGTTCCTGTCCCATACACGGTGGGTACGACGAGCGGAACCGATCACGCTTCACCGTACACCTACGATACGCACGTGCCGTTAGTCTTTTACGGCCTTCCCTTCCAATCGGGAATGTACCGCACCCACGTCGAGCCGGTGGATTTGGCTGCGACTCTGGCTTCGCTCCTCGGCATCAACGCTCCCACCCATTCCGTCGGCCGGGTTCTGACCGAAATTCTGGCCCCGCCGCGTCGGGCCGCGAATTCCCCCAATGGCGTGCCAGATCGAAGCGCGCCGAATGTCGAAGGGCGAGACTTCAGACCCGGCGCCGGCAAGGCCGTTGCCCCGGACACTCTGGCCGCCACGGTAGGGAACACCGACCACACGATTGCGGGAGGCTCGCGATGACCCCACCCGCGGCGGCTGCCGGCCCTGATCTCAGCGTCAGCTTCGCCGGCATCCGGTTGAAAAATCCGGTAGTCGCGGCCAGTGGCACGTTTGGCTACGGCGTCGAATTCGAAGATGTGGTGCACCTTAACAAGCTCGGCGGCTTTGTGGTGAAGGGACTCTCGGCCGAACCGCTGGCCGGAAATCCGCCTCCGCGTTTATATGAAACACCCGCCGGTATGCTCAACGCGATCGGGTTGCAAAACATTGGCGCACGCGCCTTTCTCGACGAGAAGCTGCCCAAACTGCGCAAAATGAAAAATATCGTCGTGTTTGCGAACGTGTTCGGCTACCGCCGCGAAGACTACGAGCGAACCATTGAGATTCTGAACGAAGGTGAGGATATCGCCGCTTATGAATTGAACGTGTCCTGCCCGAATACGGTCGCCGGCGGCATCCATTTTGGCAGCGATCCGCGGTCGCTCGACGAAGTCGTGAACACCGTCAAACGGATATCGCGGCGGCCGCTGATTGTGAAACTTTCGCCGAACGTAACCAGCATCGCGCAGATGGCCCGCGTGGCTCAGGATGCCGGCGCGGATGCCGTCTCGCTGGTCAATACGTTTGTGGCAATGGCGATCGACCCTGAAACTCGCAAGCCGCGCATCGCCAATGTCACCGCTGGGTTGTCCGGCCCCGCGATCAAGCCGATTGCCCTGCGCATGGTCTACGACGCCTCGAAAGCGGTGAATATTCCGGTTATCGGCATGGGCGGAATCTCGACCGCAGCGGATATCGTGGAGTTCATGCTGGCCGGCGCGACCGCGGTGCAGATCGGAACCGCCAGTTATTGGGATCCAGTGGCGACGGAGAAGATCGCAAGCGAGCTGGAAACCTGGTGCGTGCTGCACCGCGTAGAGCGGGTGGCGGCACTAACCGGTGGCATGGTGATGGAGTAAGGGGGCTGGCAGGGCCGGCCGCCGGCCGGCACAAACACAGACCAACGGTTAACACGTATGAACATCATACGATCTTCTCTGTCCCCACCCGTTCATCCAATGACTCGATATAATTAGCTGAGGAGTGTTGTTCATATGGCCAAAGCCACCTTTGCCGCAGGATGTTTCTGGGGAGTCGAAGCCACCTTCCGCCAATTACCGGGTGTGACCGCAACCCGCGTTGGCTACACCGGAGGGCACTTCGCCAATCCCACCTACAAAGACGTTTGCAGTGATCGTACCGGCCACGCGGAAGCCGTGGAAGTAGAGTACGATCCCGCGACACTCTCCTATGAGAAGCTGCTGGAAGTGTTCTGGGAGAACCACGATCCCACCCAGGTCAACCGGCAAGGCCCGGACTGGGGATCGCAATACCGCTCGGCTATCTTCTTCCATACCCCGGAGCAAGAAAGTGAAGCCCGGATTTCAAAAGAGCAACTGGAGAAATCCGGCCGTTTCAAGAAACCGATTGTGACCCAGATCGTGCCGGCGGTGACGTTCTATCCCGCCGAGGAGTACCACCAGCAGTATCTGGAAAAGCAGGGACTGGCAACCTGTCACATCAAGTGAGCGGACTGCAACCTCGTGTCGTAGGGGTGAACTGAGCGAAAATGCACCCCGCTCTTGACTCCGTGTCGCACCGACCCTGGCCACTGCCTGGCGGTTCGTGGGTCATGGCTCAGACCTGGCACGATCTGTTGTTCGCGCACCGTCCCGTCGAGTCAAAGGTTCTGAGACCGATCGTGCCAGCTCAGCTCCCGCTCGACACTTTCGACGGCCGGTGCTGGGTCGGAGTGGTTCCTTTCCACATGAGCCGCATTCACGCGCGGAGACTGCCGCCGCTACCAGGGCTATCCCGGTTTCCCGAGCTCAATGTCCGCACCTACGTAACGCTGGATGGTAAGCCGGGCGTTTACTTCTTCAGCCTGGATGCGGCCAACCTCCCCGCCGTGTGGACAGGACGCAGGTTTTTCCGCCTCCCTTATTTCCCGGCGCGCATGTCAGTGGAGATGCATAGTGATTGCGTCAGTTACGATTCGCGCCGTCGTGGAATGACTGCCGAGTTTCGCGGACGCTACAGGGCCACCAGTGATATTCAACCGAGCGAAAAGGGCAGCCTTGAGCACTGGCTGACCGAACGTTACTGCCTGTACACAGTTCACGCCAGCCGCATCTACCGCGCTGAAATTCACCATCAGCCCTGGCCTCTGCAGAAGGCGGAAGCCGAAATTGAAATCAACAGTGTGGCGGCGGCGGCGGGAATCTTGCTTCCCTCAAGCTCTCCCCTGCTGCACTTCACGCGCAAGCTGGAGGTTCTGGTCTGGCCATTGCAGCGCATCAGCTGACAGGAGCACAACTTTCAGCATTCTGCCTGGCCCGGTTGGCAGCCCAGTTTCTTTCACGGGTATAATTCCCCGTCCTGTTGGTGAGGAGTATTCATGACTCTTTCAGGCCGGGTAGCGCTGGTGACGGGTGCGTCGCAAGGCATCGGCCGGACTTGCGCGTTGAAACTGGCCCAGTCGGGGGCCGCGCTGGCGCTGGCGGCCCGCGGGCAGGACAAGTTGCGGGCACTGGTTGGGGAAATCGCGGCCGCAGGAGGAAAGGCGGCACTCTTCCCGCTCGACGTAAGTGACGAGGAGCAAATCAAGTCCACCTTCAAGGCCGTCCTCGCCCAGTTCGGCAAGATCGATATTCTGGTGAACAATGCCGGCATCACTCGCGACCAACTGGTCATGCGCATGAAGCGCGCCGACTGGGACAACGTGCTCAACACCAACCTAACGTCGGCTTATCTCTGCGCTCAGCAGGCAATCGGCTCGATGCTCAAACAACGCTGGGGAAGGATCATCAATATGACCTCGATTTTTGGGCAGATGGGACAGGCGGGACAAGCAAACTACGCCGCCTCAAAAGCGGGGCTGATCGGACTCACCATGGCCCTCGCCCGCGAGGTCGGTTCGCGGAATATTACATGTAACGCTGTCGCGCCAGGCTTCATCGAAACCACCATGACCTCCGGGCTGAGCGAGGACTTCAAGCAGAACGCAGTGAAGATGATCCCGCTAGGGCGAATCGGTACGCCGGACGACGTCGCCAGCGCAGTGGCGTTTCTCGCATCCGAAGAAGCTTCGTATATTACTGGGCACGTTCTGAACGTGAACGGCGGCATGTTAATGGGCTAGATGATGCGGCGCTGGATCGAACGAGGAGCCACCGCGTGGGCAATCCCAGACTTACCCTGACGCAGGCCGAATCGCCTGCCCAGATCGCTCAAGCTCGTGAGCTTTTTCTCGAATACGCCGAATCGCTCGGCTTCAGTCTGTGTTTTCAGAGCTTCGACCAGGAACTTGCCGGGCTGCCCGGAGACTACGCCCCGCCGGACGGGCGATTGCTGGTCGCAGAGTATCTGGGTCGGTTGGCCGGCTGCGTGGCACTGCACCAGCTGGCACCAGGAATTTGCGAGATGAAGCGGCTCTATCTTCGCCCCCAGCTTCGTGGCAGGGGTGTGGGACGAGCCCTGGCGGAAACAGTGATCGCCGAAGGCCGGTCTATCGGGTACCGGAAAATGCGTCTGGACACCGTCGAACCGGTGATGCCCAACGCCGTGGCCCTGTATCGGCGGCTCGGATTCGTGGAGATCGCACCCTATCGCCCCAACCCGATTGAAGGGGCGTTGTACATGGAACTCGCATTGTGAAACGAGAGCGCGATTGCCCTCGCCACAGCGCGCGGGTCAGTCCTGAGGGTTACGAGAAACTCACCATGAAACTTGCGTGCCTGATTCTTTCTTTTGCATTCGCCGTCTCCGCTTTCGCCGCTAGCGGCAAGACTGTTTCCTACAAGAGCGGCGATGAAACCGTGCAGGGGATCCTGTACGCTCCCGAGGGTAAAAGCCCTTTTCCGGCGCTGTGGTCATCCACGAATATTGGGGACTGAATGATTGGGTCAAGGAGCAAGCCGCGAAGCTGGCCGACCGGGGTTACGCGACGCTGGCGATTGATCTCTATCGGGGAAAAGTTGCCACTACCCCCGACGAAGCCCATGAAATCATGGGCGGCGGATACTCGCTCAAGGTGGCGCTGCAGGAGCCCACCTTGGGCGCAGCCGTGATCAACTACGGGCACCTCGCCGCCCATGCGGATTCGCTGAAGAAGATTAACGCTGCAGTACTGGGCATCTTCGGCGGCCAGGATCGCGGCATCCCAGTGGACGACGTAAAACAATTTGAGCAGACGCTGAAACAGCAAGGCAACAAAGTCGAAATTGTGATTTCCCGACGCCGGACATGCCTTCGAGAATCCCAACAACAAGACGGGCTATCGCGCGGATGACGCCGCCGACGCCTGGAAGCACACGACCAGATTCCTAGCCAGCACACTAAAAAAGTGATTGCTCTCAACTCTAAAAATAATGGATTGTGAGCGATTGATGATTAACCATTGACTGCAAAGCCGTTGTAACTGCCACATCCACGAGGCAAAGTCCGCGCTGCTACTCCATCACCACCTTTGGTGCAACGAAATTCCTCTTGCCAGAAGGTACTACTCTGGTTACTATGCACGTCATCATTGGGGGCTTGTTTTGGTTGCTTTCTCTATGAACATCGGCGAGACCATCCGGAACTACCGGCTGCAAAGAGGCATGTCCCAGGGCGATATCGAAAAACGCACTGGACTTCTGCGTTGCTACCTCTCGCGGGTGGAAAACGGGCATACCATCCCGTCGCTCGACACGCTGGCCAAAATTGCCGGCGCCATGGAAATCGCGCTTTCGCAGTTCTTCTCCGAGTCGGGACACACCAACGGCTCGAAAAATCTGCCCCAACTCTCCGACGATGAAGTCCGCTTCCTGAGCCAGATCCGCCGCTACTCCGTCAGTCTCAATGACAGCGACCGCAAGCTGGTGCTGGCCATGGTCAAGAAAATGGCAGCGAAGTAAGCTCTCAGCCGTCAGCTCTCAGGTAAACCTCTCGATACAAGCATGTGCCGTCAAGTGCAGTTGGGAGCGCATGCCTTAGGTTTTGCCGAGGGCTGAAAGCTGACGGCTGTATTTGGGTACTTTCGTTCCATCCCTCTCGTGGCCTACGGGAATCTCGTCGACCGGGCCGGCGACCCCTACACTGTGGGCTGGAGATCCCCGGGTGACCATTGACGAAGAATTGAGCGCACTGGATTCGCATCTGCGCCGGCTGAAGATCGAGTATGAGATTTATTTCAGCAACCCAGCCAAGAGACCTCCTACCGATGTTGAGTGGAAGGTGCTGTCCCTGCTGCGCAAATTCAGTGACGGCGGCCGCATGAGTTTTTCGCAGCGTTTCCGTTACAACGAGATCGCGCAACGCTATGCCATCTATAGCGATCTATGGCGGAAGAAGAACCGCATCCGCGAAGAAGGCTACCGCCGCCCACAAGATGCAATTCTCTCCGTCCAGGGAGTGCGTCCGGAAGAGCGTGAACCGGAACACAAAGTCTACGGCATTGGGCATCTGGCGGCGGCCGCCGGGACCACGGCAGCTGCAGAAGCAGGCATCGCGACGGCAGGCACCCCCACCCCGGCCACCGTGCCCCCTCTCTCCGCACCCCAGGAAAGATCCTTCAGCGTGCAGTGCGGCGATGCGCGCGCGGAACGCGATCAGGTGCGAAGGCTCTACCAGGCCCTCACCGAAGCCAAGAAGAAATCGGGAGAAGCCGTCTCCGGCAACCTCGACAGTTTTTCTTCCTTCGTGCAGAAGAAAACCGATCAGATCCGCAAACAATACGGCTGCGAAGCGGTCGAATACACGGTCGAGATGCAGAACGGCCAGGTAAAACTGAAGGCAAAAGCGAAGACTTAGTCGTCGGTCGTCAGTCGTCAGCTGTTCCCCCTCCGCCTCTTCGATCGTTGACGGCCGATCCGAAAGCCGCGTCTACTCAATTCGCACCGAACTCCCGTCGAAAGGGACTTTCCGCAGCCGGGCTTTTGCCTTTCCTGGCCGACGACTGAAGACTGACGACTGACGACTGCTTACTGATAGAATTTCCCTGCCTTTCCCAGGCACATTCCCGTTCCCATCGAGGTCTGCCATGTCCGCGACCCACACGAAGATACAGCGTGCCATCCTCAGCGTGACCGACAAGACGGGACTGGTGGAGTTCGCCCACAGGCTCGCCGGCCTGGGCGTGGAGCTGATCTCCACCGGCGGCACCTCCAAACTGTTGCGCGACTCCGGTGTCCGGGTAAAGGACATTTCCGAACTCACCGGTTTCCCCGAGATGCTCGATGGGCGGGTAAAAACACTCCACCCCAAGGTGCACGGAGGCATCCTGCACCGGCGGGAGAGTCCCTCGCACCGCAGCGCCGTAGCCGAGCACGGCATCGAGCCGATCGACATGGTCGTGGTCAATCTTTATGCCTTCGAAAAGACTGCCGCCAAAGCAGGCGTGCCCTTTGAAGATCTGATCGAAAACATCGATATTGGTGGACCATCGATGATCCGTTCCGCCGCCAAAAATTTTCAGGACGTGGCGGTAGTGACTTCGCCCGGCGATTACAACGCGATTGCGGAAGAGATGACAAAGTCGGGCGGAGAACTCTCCGCCGCCACCAAGTGGCGCCTAGCGCAAAAGGCATTCGCGACCACCGCAGCTTACGATTCAGCTATCGCCTCCACGCTCGAGCGCGTCAGTGCCAATGGCCGCTTCGAGCTCCATCCCGAAGTGGGCTTCCCGCAAAACCTGCGCCTGTCTTTCCACAAGGTGATGGATCTGCGCTACGGCGAGAATCCACACCAGAAGGCTGCCATGTACACCGACGGCTCGGGCAGCGGGGTAGCCAATGGCTGGCAAATTCAGGGCAAAGAACTTTCCTATAACAATATCGTCGACCTGCAAGCGGCCTGGGACCTGGCTCAGGAATTCGACGAGACGGCTTGCGCGATCATCAAGCACACCAATCCTTGCGGCACCGCAACCGGCAAAACGCTCGGGGATGCTTACAAGAAAGCTCTGGAATGCGACCCGGTCTCAGCTTTCGGCGGTGTGATCGGTGTGAACCGCGTCGTGGATGGCGATGCCGCGGAAGAAATGGCCAAACTTTTTCTCGAGGTCATTGCCGCGCCCGGGTTCGACGCGGCGGCCACGGCCAAGTTTGCTGGCAAGAAGAACCTGCGCCTCGTCGAAATCAGCACCGCTCCGCAAAAGTGGGTGCTCAAAAACGTCTCCGGTGGGATTCTGGTACAGGACACCGATGTGCGTCCGCTTCAGGAAAGCGATCTCAAGGTGGTAACCAAGCGCCAGCCGACATCCGAGGAGAAACAGGCGTTGTTGTTTGCCTGGAAAGTGGCCAAACACGTCAAGTCGAATGCAATTCTTTATGCCCGGGATGGGCAAAGCGTCGGCGTCGGCGCCGGACAAATGAGCCGCGTGGATTCCTGCAAGATCGGCGCTATGAAGGCGGTTCTGCCGCTGAAGGGCACGGTGGCCGCCTCCGACGCATTCTTCCCCTTCCCGGACGGAGTAGAGGAAATCGCTAGAGTGGGCGCAACCGCCATTATCCAACCGGGAGGATCCGTTCGCGACCAGGAAGTAGTCGAAGCCGCTGACCGGCTAGGGCTGGCCATGATCTTCACCGGAGTGAGGCACTTCCGGCACTAGGGTTTTCGAATTGTCGGATTGCAGAATTGTCGAATTTACGTCGCAAGTAACAGTTCTTTACAATCCGTCAATTCCAAAATCTTGCGATCGTCGATTCTAATAGTCCCTGTACTTCTGATCGTTGATTTCCCCGGTTCCGCAGCAGCCTTTTTCGCCACCCCTCGCCACCGCGGTTTACAATCATAAGAAGCACCCGCCAGCAGCGGTTCGGCATCCAATCGCTATGGTTCAGGGAAGCCGAAGGTTATCGATGAAAAGTATCTACTGCACCCTTATTTTGCTGCTGGCTACCACTGTTTCCTCCGTCGCGCAAGCGCCGGCTTCGGACTCCAAACCGGCAACCGCGCCTGCACCCCGCAAACTGGACAAGGCCGCGGCCTATTACCACTACACCCTGGCGCACATGTACGAGGAGCAGATAGCGATGTACGGTCGCAGTGAGCTGGCCAACAAAGCTATCGAGGAATACCGGCTGGCCATCGATGCCGATCCCACCTCCGAATATCTGACTTCCGCGCTGGCCGAACTCTATGCCAAGACCGGCCGCATCCGCGACGCAGTGATGGAGGCCCAGGACATCCTCAAGCGCGATCCGAACAACCTGGAAGCGCACAAGTTGCTGGGCCGCATTTACTTGCGCTCGCTGGGCGACATTCAGGCCGGACAAGGCTCCCAGAACGTTCTCAAACTGGCCATTGAGCAGTACGAGCAGATTATCAAGATCGAACCCGACAATGTAGACGATCACCTTCTGCTTGGCCGTCTGTATCGCCTGAATAACGATCTGCAAAAGGCTGAAGGCGAGTTCAAGACCGCAGTCAAGTTGGATTCGAATTCCGAAGAGGCAGTAACCACGCTGGCCTATCTTTACAACGAAGAAGGCGACACCTCACGGGCCGGGGAGGTCCTCAGTTCCATCCCGGACGCGGCCCGCTCCGCCAAGCTCTACTCGGCGCTAGGTTACACCTACGAGCAGCAGAAGCAATATAAGAACGCCATCAATGCCTACCGTAAGGCGATTGAGCTCGATCGCGACAATTTGGACGCAATCCGCGGCCTGGCCCAGAACCTGATGAATGACGGCCAGACCGATGCCGCCCTCGAGCAGTACAAGATCATTGCGGACGCCAATCCCGAGGACGCACAAACTTACCTGCGTATGGCGGAAATTTACCGCAAGAGCGGGAAGTTCGACCTGGCGTTGGAGAGTCTGAAGAAGGCCGGGTCCATGGTCCAGGACTCGATCGAAGTGCCCTACAACATGGCTGCGGTGTATCAGGCGCAGGGGCGCTACGACGAAGGCATTCAAGTAATGCAGGATCTTCTCAAGAAGACCGAGAAGGCGGACAACGGCTACACCCAGGCCGAGAAAAACAACCGGTCCGTCTTTCTGGAGCGTTTGGGCACGATTTACCGGGACAATAACAACAATGTGCAGGCACTGGAGACGTTCCGGAAGATGGTGCTGTTAGGCGACGAGAATGCCGAACGCGGCTACCAGCAGATCATCGACACCTACCGTGAGGCCAAGCAGTGGCAACAGGCCACGGACACCGCCAAGGAAGCAGTACAGAAGCTGCCCAACAACCGCCCGCTAAAGATGGTGTACGCCGCCCAGCTCGCCGATATGGGCCAGCCCGATGCTGGATTGCAGCAGGTGAAATCGCTGCTGAAGGGCGCGTCCGAAGACCGGGATGTTTACATCACCCTGTCCCAGATGTACAGCCGGCTGAAGCGCTGGCCGGAAGCGGAGGACGCCCTCGACAAGGCGGAACCGCTCTCCAGCAAGGACGAAGATAAGCAATATATCTACTTTCTGCGCGGCTCGACTTACGAACGCCAGAAAAAATACGAGCCGGCGGAAGACATGTTCCGCAAGGTGTTGGCCGTGGATCCGCAAAACGCCACTGCCCTCAATTATCTTGGCTACATGCTGGCTGATCGCGGCGTCAAGCTGGACGAGGCGCTGGGTCTCATCAAAAAGGCGGTGGATCTCGATCCCTCCAACGGCGCTTATCTCGATTCGCTGGGCTGGGCCTACTTCAGATTGGGCAAGTATGAATCAGCCGAAGACACTCTGATCAAAGCGTCCCAGCGGATTGGCACCGATCCTACGGTGCAGGATCACCTAGGCGATCTCTACCAGAAGACGGGACGCCTCAAGCTGGCGGCGGCGCACTGGGAGCAGGCGCTGTCGGAGTGGAACAAGACCGTGGCCGCCGAAGTCGATCAGAATGATGTCGCCCGTGTGCAGAAGAAACTGGAATCCGCCAAGATGAAGCTGGCCAAAGAAGACTCCGAGCATAAGTAACCATTGCCCAGGACAGAACCACCTAGGGACGGCCGCCCTCGGCCCTCCCGCCGAGCGCAGCTCGGCTTTCTTTTTGTTCCCCTGACCGATCCCGAAGCGTGAGATTGGACCATGAGACTGGAGCCTGAGAAATGAGTCTCGATGTGCTCATCCGGCGAGCCACGCAAGATGACGTCCCCGAAATTCTGCTCCACCGGCGCGGCATGTATGAGGACATGGACTACAACGACGGGGACGCCCTCTCCTCGATGTTGTCCACGTGTGCACCGTATCTGACCACAGCCCTAGCAAACGGCTCCTTCCAGAGCTGGCTGGGGCTGATAGGAGAACGCATCGTGGCGGGCGGGGCAATTCTGATCAACCCCTGGCCAAGCCATCCCTACGATCTGGAGTGCCGCCGAGCCACAATTCTCAACGTCTACGTGTACCCGCAGTTCCGGCGAAAGGGCATCGCCCGCCAGTTGATGCGAACCATGATCGACTGGTGCCGAAAAGAAGGCTTCGCCGCGGTCTATCTGCACGCCAGCAAAGACGGCAGGCCGCTCTATGAAGCGCTGGGCTTCGAGCCAACAAGCGAAATGCGGCTGAAGCTGAGAGAAACCAGCAGTTAGCACTCGTCACTGAACAAGGTAGCGCCGGCATCCTGCCCACTGTCGGGAGGGCACCTTGCCCCCCTCGGTGAGGGATGCCCGCCGGACACCCACAGGCACGGAGCCGGGTTTGCTGAGTACTTAGTGCTGAATGCTAAATATCCAAGGTTCTATCATCGTCTCAGACTCCACATAATCAATCAGTTAGCTGCTTAGGCTCGTCGGTAAAACCCTCAACTGGCATCGTACTAGCATCGTCGCCGTTGAGCGCTTCCTGCTTCCGCCACCCGCGAGACTTTCCATTGCCGCGTGACGTTGTTCCGGTGAGGTGATGTTGTAGCGCAGGAAAACCGAGATGGTTTTGTGTCCCGAGGTATCCATGACGACCTTCTGCGGAACGCCGGCCAGGATCAGGTTGCGAATTGCGGAACGGCGAAAGTCATGGACGATCAAGCCGCGGTATCGCTTCTTACCGTCCGAGAGTTCCCACGCGCGGAGAACCCCGCAGAACGCGGCAAGCTGTTAGGCGCCGCGGCGATCGGTGCAGGTGGTGCCACTTGCAGTTGCTGGTGGTGCCGAGGCTGCAGCCGCTATCAAAGCAATGGCTGAGGCTCACCCCTACGCCACCAAACTTGTGAAAGCTGCCATCAAGGCCGGTGTCGGTGCGGAAGCCTACAAGCACCGCGGATGGCTGCTTGATTTGTTGCCGTAAGTCAGAAGCCCGCTTCGCTCTGTAGAGGAACGAAGCTGCCGAAGAGTCTTTTGATCTTGGCTCGGGTCATGCGGACTTAGCGGGCTTGTGGCCATGAATGGCGTAGGCATTGCCCGTCCATCGCAAACAGGCCGGACAAGGGAGCTCCGGGCGGTCCACGCATTCGTGCCAAGGATCCTTGCGAGAACCGGGTTTAGGTTGGGACGACCGCCTTCGTAAGAATAAGAAGGGGAACGACGCCGACATCCATTGAATGAAGTTCCGGCGATTCATCTAGGGGAGTCCCTCCGGGAGTCCTTAAAGGATACGCGGCCTCGCTGCCGGCATCTAGATTACAAAGGTAACCACCCCTTGCCCCCTTCGCGCGCTTTCCGTACTGCCGAGCAATTAACCAGTCGGTTAAACTGGCATCAAACTAGCATCGAACTGGTCAAATAACACCTAACTTCACCTAACGTCACCAACTCCTAAGATATTGAACACGCACGGAAGTGCTTTCCTTTCCGCGCCCGACTGCAGCGCTGAATGCTAACTGCTCCTCCCACAATGCTAAACTTCCCACATGCTGGCCGACTACGCCGTGCGGGTGGAGCAATCCCGCGGACGCCGCGTTCCCGAGCCCCAGCATCCCTATCGCGATGATTTCCAGCGCGACCGCGACCGAGTCATCCACTCGCGCGCTTTTCGCCGCCTGGAAGCCAAAACCCAGGTTTTTACCCGCCGCTTTTCCGATCACTTCCGCAACCGCCTCACCCATACCATCGAAGTGGCCCAGATCGCCCGCACCATCGCATCCCAGCTGGGTCTGAACGTGGATCTGGTCGAAGCCCTGGCCCTGGTGCACGACGTCGGGCACCCGCCCTTTGGACATGCCGGCGAAAAAGCGCTGGACGCCGTCATGCGCGAGCACGGCCTTCTCTTTGACCACAACCTGCACGCATTGCGCATCGTAGAAGACTTCGAGATGCGCTATGCTGCCTTTCGCGGGCTCAATCTTACTTTCGAGGTGCGCGAAGGCATCATCAAACACTCCCACGATTATTCTGCAAGCCAGTTCCCTGAGCTTGCGGAATATTTACTCGATCACCGTCCGCCTCTAGAGGCCCAGCTCATCGACCTCGCGGACGAGATCGCTTATGACACCGCCGATCTGGACGACGGCTATGAAGCCCGTCTGCTCACGCTCCCACAGATCCGCGGCGGCGTGCCGGTATTCGATCGCTTCTATTGCGAGGCCGAGCAGACCTATCCCAACGCCATCGAGAAGCTGAAGTTCAACGAGGCGCTCAAGCGGGTTCTCGACCGCATGGTTGGCGACTTGATCCGCAACCTGCAGAGCCAGATCAACGATGCCCGCATCCGCAACCTGAAAGATGTGCGCGCCTGCCCGCACCGGCTGGCTACGTTCAGCCCCGAGGTAGAAGAAGAAAGGCGAAGCACCAAGGAATTCCTCTACCGGAATCTCTATTTCAGCGCGGCTCTGGACTCGGAAAAGAACGACGCCGAGCGCGTCATCCGGCAACTATTTGAATTCTGGATGGCAAAACCGGAGAGCCTGCCGCAGACCTATTGGGAAAAGGCCGCGCAGGAACCGCTGCCGCGCGTGGTTTGCGACTACATCGCGGGAATGACGGACAATTTTATCTACGAGCAGCACGGAAAGTATTGCGGAAGAATCGATTGACCCGGCCCCTCTGCGACAGTCATACCTCTGCTTCCAAAAACTCCGTGTCCTCCGACACCTCTGTGGGACTCTCGAAGGAGAGCTTGTAGCCATCGGGGTCCGACAAGCCGGTGACCCACATCCCGTTCCCCACGAAGGGGTTCTTGGCCTGAATCCCCCGTGAGGTGACTTTGCGGTAGATCGCCAGGGCGTCTTCGCAGATGAAGGAGATCGATACTCCAACTCCCACTTTCCCTTCAGGCACCCAGGAATCGTGGCCTTCCTTTCTGAACTCCTGCAGCATCAGAGCAGCGCCACCGAGCTGAAACCAGCACCAGCGGAGCTTACCCTCGTCCATCCATTTGTTGATCATCTTGAAGCCGAGCCCGTCGATGTAATAGCGAACGGACTCTTCCATGTTCGACACCATGAAAAACGGTACGGACTGCTTGACATTCGTTCCGGTCGTCGTCTCCGTTTCGAGGCTCATTGTTAGACCTCCCTCGTTCTGCACATCTCTCCGGCCACGGCAACGTCTAGTTCTGCTCGAAGAATATTTGGGAGTACAGCCTCAAGTGGGGGAAGGTCGACATGAGTATCACAGATTCCAGCGACCCGCGTACCCTTCCTGTCTACCGACCTTTCTACCGAGGGAAATGATTGGCTGCCTAAAGGCCGAAGCAGCCTCCGCACACTAAGGACGCGGAGCAGTCTTCATTTTTCCCACGTCACCCGATAGACCACGCCGGCCGAATCGTCGCTCACATACATCGCCCCGTCAGGCCCGACCACAAGCCCAACCGGTCTTCCCATCCACACACCCTTCTTGGTTTCTCCCGGACGGAGCCATCCGCTAATGAAATCTTCAGGCGGTCCCTGCGGCTCGCCCTTGTCGTTGAACTTGATGCGAACCACCTTGTATCCGGTGGGCGCACTGCGGTTCCACGAACCGTGAAAAGTTACAAACAAACTTCCCCGATACTCCGCCGGAAACATGTTCCCGTCGTAGAAGAGCAATCCCAGCGGCGCCGAGTGCGCCTGCATCAACACCTTGGGCGCGACGGTTTTCGAGCAGTCGTAATCCTTGCTTTGTGAGCCATCCTGAATGCGGTCGCCATAGCAATACGGCCAGCCAAAATTGCCGCCGTTTGGGCCCAGGTCATTCACTTCCTCGGGTGGACGATCGTCGCCCATCCAATCACGGCCATTGTCGGTGGCCCAGATAGTGTTGGTTTTGGGATTGACCGTCAACCCGACTGCGTTCCGTAAACCCGAGGCGAAAAGGCGCTCTCCCCTACCGTCCTCGTTATACTCAGTCACCGCTGCACGGCGCTTGTCATCTTCTACACAGACATTGCAACTCGAGCCCACCGCTACATACATTTTGCCGTTGGCGAAAACAATGCTCCTGGTAGAGTGGCCGCCACCGCTTCCCGGAAGGTCGCCAATCTTCTGCCCGTTGCTCGCCCGCAGTTGCGATTCATCCCAGTCATAACGCCGGACCGCGTTGATCTCCGCAACATAGAGCTTGCCATTATGAAAGGCTATGCCATGCGGTGCGTTCAATCCAGAGAGCACAGGGACGGTCGGCTCCGCATGCCCGGTGTGCTTGGGATCAGGAAAAGCCAGCACCGTGCCATCGCTCATGTCGGTCACCAGCAGCATGCCGCCTGGACTGAAAGTCATCTGGCGTGCGTGCGGCGCATCGGCAAAGACCGCAATATGGAAACCCGGCGGCAGCTTCAGTCGGGCCAGATCGATTTTTTCGGCGTGGCTGCAAGACAGCAGTAACAAAGGAAATAAGGCAGAAATCCAAGCTCGGACAAGACAGGCTCGTATAGGCCAGGCTCGCCTGGGAACTTTCAATCCTCGCATTGCGGTTTCGACGGATTGGTTGATTACCGCTGCTGTCGTAACTGGATTACCGCAATTGTTTGCAGTCATTTTCTGCAGTCACACACACGCAGTTTTTATATCAGATTTCGCCAAAATTACCCGGCGCCTGCATTTTTTCGGTCCCGCCTGGAGGTCGGCGGCGTTACAATGTGTTGTCAGGCAATGACTTAGATTTCCCCTAGTTTTGGCATTCGACCTGTTATATACAAGCGCAGGCGTTGAGCAGTTCGGGACGCCGATATTTTTGGCTTAATGCTGGAGCGGAGCCCAGTGCTCCCCCACTTGGAGGACTTAGATATGAAGAATCGCATCTTCGTAGCGCTGCTTCTGGCCGGTGTGCTGGCGATTCCCGCCCTAGCGCAGACCAGTTCCACAACTCAAGACCAACCCGCCGCTGCCGCTTCCGGTGCCAGCGGTAAACCCGCTTTGCAGCCTGATACTCATGAGGGTTTCTGGGGCAAGATCAATCCCTTTGCCCGCAAGAAATATGTGCAGCGCCAAACCGCTCCCATCCGCGATCGCGTCAACGAACTTGATGACCTGACATCATCGAACACCAAGTCGATCAAGGACACCGATTCGCGTGCCCAGCAAGGCATCACCCTGGCCTCCACCAAGGCCAACGAAGCCGATCAGCACGCGATTGACGCCGGCAACAAGGCGCAGATGGCGCAGCAGACTGCAACCCAGGCCAACACCCGCCTGACCACGGTCGAGCAGGTAGTCGGCAACATTGATCAGTACAAGGCCTCCACTCAGACCGAGATTCGCTTCCGTCCCGGCCAGAGCGTGCTTAGCAAGAACGCCAAGGCTGCGCTTGATGATATGGCCACCCCGCTGAAAGATCAGCGCGGCTACATCGTCGAAGTGCAGGGCTTCTCCTCTGGACACGGCCAGACTGCGATCGCTACTTCACAGAAGATGGCCGACGCGGTCGTCCGCTACCTCGTGCTTAACCACGACATTCCGGTCTACCGGATTTACGTGGTCGGCATGGGCAACGCTCCGGTACAAAGCGCCAACGCCGACGATGCCAAGAACAAGCACACCAGTGGCGGTCGCGTGGAGATCAGCCTCCTGAAGAACGACCTGGAAACCCTGGCCTCAACTTCGCCCACAGCGCCACCCGCGAAGTAGTCGAACCTGATGGCAGCGCCGAAAAGCCTCCCGCGCAAGCAGGAGGCTTTTCTATTCGACATATGGGGAGGCGGACACTCTTTATCCGCCGCCGCTGACTTTGATTTGAACTCTTACGCTCCCGACTGCCCGAATTTCAGATTGTAGATTGTAGATCTTAGGTTTGAACCCCAGTCCCATATGTCGGCAGCAATCTTCAATCTTCAATCTAAAATCTAAAATCTAAAATCTACAATCGCCGCCTCA
>WNEY01001174.1_pt1 | contig 18131 bp, 16 predicted proteins | sample 5400531 | NCBI WGS metagenome assembly WNEY01 (sample SAMN13153338, study PRJNA577476) | soil metagenome | isolation source: 200 cm saprolite under Douglas fir tree site 1 | place: USA:California | collected 2015-04-18
TTCGCGCAGGGAGGCAGCGGGGAATCGGACGGGGGCCTGACGCATCGCCTCTTCGGTTCATTCCTCACCTGGCTGCAGGAAAAGAATGCGGACGTGTTCGTCGTCGGCGCGGCGAACGATTTGATGAGCGTGCCGCCGGAGCTGCTGCGCAAGGGTCGCTTCGATGAAATCTTCTTCGTCGATCTACCGACATCCGACGAGCGCCAGAAAATCTTTCGCATTCACCTCACGCTGCGCAAGCAGGATCCGGCGCCATTCGATCTTGCCGCGCTGGCGCAGGCCACCGACAACTTCAGCGGTGCGGAAATCGAGCAGGTGGTGATCTCCGCACTCTATCGCACGCTGCAGAAAAAACAGCCGCTGACGACGCAAGCGCTGATCGAGGCAGCGAACAACACGGTGCCTCTGGCCATCGCCAGACGTGAGGACATCGAAGAAATCAGGGCGATGGCCAAGGGGCGGTTTACGCCGGTGGCTTAGGGCAACCTAGCAACCTCTACCCGCGTTGCCCGCGGCGATTGACGATGGACATGAACTCCTGGCGCGTGCGCTCGTCGTTGAGGAACTCGCCGCGCAGGACGTTGGTCTCCACGAACGACGACTCCTGCTCCACGCCGCGCATCACCATGCACATGTGCATCCCGCCCATCCAGACCGCGAGTCCGCGCGGCTCGAGGATGCGCTCGATCATGTCGGCCACGTCGTGAGCGAGATGTTCCTGCGATTGCAGCCGGCGCATGTGCACTTCCACGATGCGCGGGATCTTCGATGCGCCGATGATCATCCGCTCAGGGATGTAGCCCACAATGAAATGCCCGAAGAACGGCAGGATGTGATGCGCGCAGAGCGTCTTGTACGTGCCGCCGATGACGACGAGGTTCTGGCAGGCTTCATCGGCCGCCGAGCAGGCCTTGCGAAACAACGTCGTCAGCCGCTTGATGTCGCTGAAGTCGTAGCCGCTGGTCATCGTCACCAGCGAGTCGGCCCAACGCCGCGGCGTGTCGCGAAGGTTTTCGCTCTGCAGGTCGACATGCAGGAGCCGCAGCACCTCGCGGAGATGCTCTTCGAGTTTGTCGCGGTCGACGCTCGGTCGAGGACTGATCATCAGCCCGCGGTCGCCGAGGAGAGCTTCAACTTCAGTTTGCTGAATGAGGTCGGTGGATGTGCCGTTTTTCATCGCGCGATAGTGTACGCCGTTGACAACTGAATGAGCACTCATTCATAATTGGCTGAGCGCTTGCAATGCGGTCGTGAGACGGGCTGAAGCCCGTCCGACATCATCAGGAGTCTTCAAAAATGGCCGAAGTGAAAACCCAGGGCGCGGTCGAAGCGATGGAGGTCGCCGAAGCCTCTCGCGAGACCGAGTGGGAGAAGCCGTCGTTTGTTGGTCAGCTTTTCCTCGGCAACCTCGACGTCGACCTCAGCCATCCATTCCCCGAGCAGCCGGCCGAAGACAAAGCCGTCGGAGACGAGTTCATTCCGAAGCTCGAGCGCTTTCTCGCCGAAAACGTCGATGCCGACAAGATCGACGAGCAGGGCGAGTATGACTACGAGCTCTTCGAGGGATTCACGAAGCTCGGCGCCTGGGGGATGAAGATCCCCAAAGAGTATGGCGGCCTCGGCTTCACCGCGACGAATTACAACCGCGCGATCGGCATGGTGGCAACGTGGTGCGGATCGACCGTCGCGTGGCTCTCTGCACATCAGTCGATCGGCGTGCCGCAGCCGCTGAAACTTTTCGGAACAAAAGAGCAGAAAGAGAAGTGGCTGCCACGATTGGCGAAGGGAGCCATCTCCGCGTTCGCGCTCACCGAACCGGGAGTCGGATCCGATCCCGCGAAGATGCAGACCAGAGCTGTTCCGTCGCCCGACGGGAAAGGATGGATCCTCAACGGCGAAAAACTGTGGTGCACGAACGGCCTGAAGGCGGAAGTCATCGTGGTGATGGCGCAGACGGCGCCGAAGATCGTCAAAGGCAAAGAGAAGAAACAGATCTCCGCATTCATCCTGGAGATGAACACGCCCGGCATCGAAATCGTGCATCGCTGTCAGTTCATGGGTCTGCGCGGGATCGGCAACGTGCTGATCAACTTCAAGGACGTCTTCATCCCCAAAGAAAATCTGCTATGGGAAGAAGGTCTCGGCCTGAAGCTGGCGTTGATCACGCTGAACACGGGCCGCCTGACGATTCCCGCCGGATGCGCGGCGGGCGGCCGGCGCATGCTCGACATCGCCCAGGAGTGGGCGAACGAGCGGGTGCAGTGGGGTGCTCCGATCGGCAAACACGAGGCGGTCGCGGCGAAGATCGCCTGGATGGCCTCACACACATTCGCCATGGAAGCGATCGTCTGGCTGACTTCAGGCCTTTCCGATCGTGGGAAGGTCGATCTCCGTCTCGAAGCGGCAATGGCCAAGCTGTTCAACACCGAAGCGGCGTGGCAGTGCGCCGATCATCTATTACAGATTCGCGGCGGACGTGGCTTCGAAACCGCGCAATCGCTGCGCGCGCGGGGCGAGAAGGGCTATCCAGTCGAGCGAATCCTGCGCGACATGCGCATCAATCGCATTTTCGAAGGGACGAGCGAGATTCAACATCTCTTCATCGCGCGCGAAGCGGTCGATCCGCACATGAAGCGCGGCTTCAAGATCCTGCAGCCGGAGACACCGACGAAGGAAAAGCTGGCGGCGGCTGCGAAAGCGGGCGCGCACTACGCCGCCTGGTATCCCTCGCGCTACCTCGGATGGTCGCGTTTCCCGAAATTCGGCGAATTCGGCCCCCTGTCCGGCCACATGGGCTACATCGAGCGGACGTCGCGTCATCTGTCGCGCTCGATCTTCCACGCCATGATGCGCTACCAGGCGAAGCTCGAGCGGAAGCAGATGGTTCTCTTCCGCATCGTCGACATCGGAACGGATCTCTTTGCCATGTCGGCGGCGATCAGCTACGCCGCGATGCTGGAGAAAAAAGGTCAGAAGAACGCCGTCGACCTCGCCGATGTCTTCTGCCGCGAGGCGCGCATGCGCATCGACGCGAATTTCAGCAATCTCTTCACCGACCACGACGTCGCCGCTTACCGACTGGTTTCCAAGCTGCTGAAAGGCGAATACGACTGGTTCAAGGGCCAGATGGTGGAGCCGGTCGTGCCGACGGCGGAGCAGGTCGAAGAGGCGGTTCGGAAGTTGGCCTAATCGGCGGGCGGCGGGCGGCGGGCGGCGGGCAGGTTGAGCTTTTCACCGTCATCGTGGGTTTCGCTTCCTTCGTAGCCCTTTAAGCATTCGCCGCACAGCAGCTCGACTCGGCTGCCCGGAGCCACCACCCAGCCGTCGCGCTGCACCACCTGCACGAAGCAGGAGAAGTACTCGCCCGGCATTTCGCCGCTAACCGACGCGATGCGTCCGCAATCACGACACCGAAGTTGCGTCTGACCTTGCACGATCCTATTTCTCGCCGGCGGCGGGGAACACCGGCCAGATGTCGATGGGAATGTCCTGCAGCGTGGCATGGACGGTTTTCATCTCCGCCGTTTCTTTGCCGTACTTGTCGAGCAGTGCATTGGCACGGGTGAAATCGCCGGTGGCCTCGATGGTCAGCAGTTCGGTGGCCAGATCGCGTACGGCGTCGCGCATCTTCGCGAAATCGACGGTGTATTTTCCGCCGGCGACGGGATTGATCGCGGCGCGCTCGCGCAGCCAGTTCCACTGCACCGCCGTCCCCCGCCCGTGCGCTTCGCCGACGCCGAAACGCGTCGAGCGGAACATGAGTCCCGCGTAAGTTGTCAGAAGCTGCCGATCGTTGAAGCTGCTCAGCAATCCGTGCTGCTGGGCATAGAGAACGTTCCAGATGCCGAGGACGTCGGCTTTGCATTCTTCGATGGTGGAATAGAGGTTCTTGAGCGGGATGCGAACTTCGACGCGCTCGCCGCTCGGTGAAGTAATGTAGCCGGGCCCTAGGCCGTGCGACAGCTCATGAAAGAGAACGTGATTGAAGAACGCATCGAATGACAGGAGATTCACGAGCGATGGATCGAGGACGCGCAGCGCGATCGGACGGCCGCTCTGCCGGAATTTGGCGTCCATCACATTCTTGAGCAGGACCTTCTTCGATCCCTTCTTCTCGCGGACGAATTCGTCGTTCGGCAGATTGAACGCCGCGGTCTGCACGCCGCGGCGCGCATCGCCAGCGGTGTAGATCTCCTGCACGACACGGATCGGCGACTCCGTTCCGCGATTGAGATTCTTGTACGGCTCCGGCTCCGGGAGATTCCGTTCCATGTCCGGCAGCGCGTGGGCATAGGCCGCGAGCTTGGCACTCTCCGGCGCGTCGACCACGGTGACGAAGGACTCGAACGACGCCTTGTAGTTGAAGAGATTGTCTTCGTACACCTCGTATGGCCCGATGACCACCTCGATCGGCCCATTGAGATCCATCCAGGCAATGTCGCTGTCACGGTAGTTGTCCGACTTGAACGCGTCGGCGCGCTTGTTGAGGAAGTTGCGCAGCGACTCGTTCGTGGTCAGCGCCGCCGCTTCGAGCAGCCGCGCCGCTGCGGGCTCGAGAAAATCTCGATAAAACGTGGAGTATGGAATCCCGACGAACGCCGTGCCGTCACGTCGGACCAACGTGAACAACCCCTGCAGCGCGTCTTTCTTGTCCGCATGCGCCGCCACGTAGCGTTCGAATTCTTCCTTCGTCATGTCCTCGGGGTAGAAGGCGGCGCCCGCCGGCTTCTTCTTCGTGCCGATGAACGGTTCGTCGTCCTTCAGCCGATCCCACGGCCCTTTGTTCATCACCAAGTAGTCAAACGCGGCCGAGGGCCTCGGGAGTTGTTCGCGCAGAGCAGGATTGTCTTCAGAAACCTGACGCCAGAAGATCTCGTCGATCAGCTTCGAGGCTTCGATCAGTTTTGCGACCACCTGACGCTCGTTGTCATTGAGCAGCGAGCGGTCGTAGTCGATCACGGTGCGCGGCAATTGAGTGACGCGTTGGGGGATATCGGAGGCGCTGACGATCGTCGTGGCCGCCGTTTTCATCGGAGGAGTGGTCGTCTGACATGCAACCGCCAGAACGGCGGCCAGCAATGCGGTTCGCTTCATAGGAGGCGCATTGTATTATCGTCCGGGACACCTATCGTGATCATCGAGTGCACCAATTGCCGCGCGCGGTATCAATACGACGAGGATCGTTTCGAGCGGAAGCCGTCCAAGAAAATCAAGTGCGCGAAATGCGGCACCATCTTCGAGATCCATAACCCGGCCTTCGCCGGCAAGCCAGGCACACAGGAAAAACCGGCCGGCGACATGACCTTCGCCAAGCGGGAGGAAGCGAAACCGAAACCCGCCCCGGCGCAGCAGACCACCTCGGAGGCGCAGCTTCCCGGCGGCGAGGAGAGGAAAACCGGCAAGGTTTCCGCTCCGCAGATGCCGCCAGGCAAACGGCTCTCACTCGCGGTGATCAACGGTCCAGACGCAGGCAGCGTCTACCGCATCGAGAAACCGAAGGTCACCATCGGACGCACCGGAGCCGATCTGGCGCTCAACGACAGCGAGATCTCGCGTGCGCACGCGGCAGTGGAAATCCGCGATACGACGTATCTGCTGGAGGATCTGAAGTCGACCAATGGCACGCTCGTCGAAGGCGCGAAGATTACCGGCCCCACGGAACTGCAGAATCACTCTGAGTTTCAGGTCGGCGGTAGTACCTTGATGCTCATCGTCACCGAAGATGTCTGACTTTGGAGTGCGGCGGCTTGCCGCCGCTTTTCTCGGGCGGCAGAAAGCGGCGCCAAGGCGCCGCACTCCAAAGGCGTGAACGAACTCAGAACCCTCTACCGCTACCGCCAACTGATCGCCGCGCTCACCGCGCGCGATCTGAAGGCCCGTTATCGCGGCTCGATCCTCGGATTTTTCTGGTCGCTGGCCAATCCACTTCTTCTCCTCGCCGTTTACACGCTGGTCTTCACCATCTTTTTTCCGCAGCAGGTCATCACGCCGTATCCGCTGTTTCTGTTCGCCGGGATCCTGCCGTGGACGTTTTTCTCCGCGGCGGTTCTGGAATCGACGCATTCGATCTCCGCCAACGCGGGGCTCATCAAGAAGGTGATGTTTCCGGCCGAGGCGCTGCCGCTGGTTGTGGTGTTGTCGCATCTGGTGCACTTCATCCTCGCGCTGCCGGTTCTCTTCGCGGCGATGCTCATCTACGCGGCGCTCGGCCTGGCGACGATTCCCATGACGGCGCTTCTGGTGCCGTTGCTGATGATCCTGCAGACGATCTTCGTCGCCGGCGTGGTCATGTGTGTCGCGTCGGCCTCCGTCCTGCTCCGCGATCTTCGAGACATCATTGCCAATCTGATGCAGCTCGGATTTTTCGTCACGCCGATCATCTACCTGATCGACAACATCCACGACCGCCCTCTTCGCGCGCTGCTTCGCTTGAATCCGATGACCCCCTTCGTCGTCTCGTATCAGGACGTTCTGTTTTTCGGCCATCTGCCGGGTCTTTCCGACTCACTGCTGATGGTCTTCTATGCGCTGGTGTCGATGATGTTGGGGATCACCGTGTTCGACCGGCTGCGCGACACGCTCGCGGAGGCGATTTGAGCGCCAATTTCGCCATCGCCCTGGAGCGCGTTTCGAAGAGCTACCGGCTCTGGGGGCGCAGATCACAGTTCGCCACGCTGAAAAGCGCGCTGCTCAAGCGCGATCTGAAGTTGTCGCCGGAATCGAGTGTTCTCGCGCTCGAGGCCGTCTCGTTCGTCGTCGACCGAGGAGAAGCCTTTGGCATCATCGGGCGGAATGGGTCGGGCAAGTCGACGCTGCTGAAGGTCATCTCCGGGATTCTCAAGCCGAGCAGCGGCATCGTCCGCGTGAACGGACGCGTCGCCGCCCTGATCGAGCTCGGCGCCGGTTTTCATCCGGAGATCACCGGCCGCGAGAACATCGTCATCAACGGCATCATGCTCGGGCTCTCGCGGAAAGAGATCGACAAGCGATTCGACCGCATTGTCGACTTCTCCGGCATCGGCGAGTTCATCGATCAGCCGGTCAAAACATATTCATCCGGCATGTACGTCCGGCTCGGATTTGCTGTCGCCGTGCACGTCGACCCCGAGATCCTGCTGATCGACGAAGTCCTGGCCGTCGGCGATGAGGAGTTCTCGCAGAAATGCATCGCCAAAATCCAGGAGATGAAGTACCGCGGCGTGACTCTCGTTTTTGTCACGCATCAGCTCGACCAGGTGCGCAACCTCTGCGATCGCGCGCTCTGGCTCGATTATGGCGCGGCGACGGCGATCGGCGATCCGGCGCGCGTGGTCGACGACTATCTGCAAACCGTAAGTGGAGAACAGCCGGCACCGGCTGCCCCATCCACCCCCAAGGAAGCGGCCGAGGAAGAGCGGTGGGGCTCGGGCGAAGTGGTGTTGAAGCGCGTCGCGCTCGTGGACGACAAAGGCCGCGAGCTCGTCGCCCTCGGCGCCGGAAGCGCGGTCAGCCTGGAGATGGACGTCGAGGTGCGGGTGCCGCAGGACGATTTTGTGTTCGGCATCGGCATTTATCACGCCGACGGAACGTGTGTGTACGGCACCAATACCGATCTCGAAGGGCTCATGCCGCAGCAGCTTGATGCAAACGGACGCGTGCGATTCGTGATGCCGTCGCTCGAGCTCGTCGCTGGTACTTATCGTATCGACGCCGCAGTGCACACGCGGAACGGCCGCGCATTCGATTATCGGCGGGGCGTGATGCGCTTCGTCGTCGGCTCACGCGTGCACGACATCGGCGTGTATCGCCCGAGACATCAATGGAAATTCGAGGGCGGGATCGCCTTCCGCGAGATCGACAATCTCAAACGAAACGTTCCAGCCTCGATTGCCGAGGCGTTGCAAGCTACCGAAACCAAGCCACGAAAGAAATCGTAGGGCACGGCTGCGCCGTGCCGAATCCCGGAGTGCGGCACGGCGCAGCCGTGCCCTACGATTTTTGCATCCACGGCAATTCCCACCGTTCTTGCTTTTCATCGAGTTTGGGAAGGGGAACGGGTTTGCCGAGCCGCTTGAGCTGATTCATCTCCCACAGCTTCGCGTATTTCCAGAACGTGTAATAGACGTGCATGCCGACGGAGATCAGGCCCCGGGCGCCGTCGAGGAATCCGAGGTTGAGGATGTAGTCGCGCGCGAATTTGGCCAGCGTGTGGCCGAAGATCCCTGGCCCCGAGACGGTCTTGCCCTCGACGAACATCTGTGCCGCCGCCCAATTCGCGTAGCGCGTCATCTTGGCGATCATGTGATCGAAGCTGCGGATGTAGAAGTGGTCCATCTTGTGGCGGAGCCGGCCGGTCTGGCCATCGACGAGCAGGTCGGCGTGAACGCGGCGGTTCGGATAGCGGGCATGCTGGCGATGAAACAGCCGCGTGACGCGGTCGCGCTGCAATCCGCTGAAGCGCACCTTCATGCCCAGCATGTAGTTGCGCCTGCCAACCGAATAAGCCCAGTAGCGCAGATCGCCGTCGAGCGTGCGCAGGATCTCCTCGCGCAGCTTCGGAGTGACTCGCTCGTCGGCATCGATGTAAAAGATCCAGTCGTGTTGCGTCCGGTCAATGGCGTAGTTTTTCTGAGAAGCCGCGCCGAGGTATTCGCGCTGCTCGATGCGCACGCGGGAAAATTTCTCCCGGACGAACTCCACGGTGCCATCGGAGGAGAATGAATCCACCAGGTAGATCTCGTCCGCCCACTCCACGGAGCGGAGGCAGTCTTCGATGTACTCGCGCTCGTTGAGGGTGTGGATGAGGGCGGAGATGGGGGGACGCATGGGCCCTTTCAGTTTATCCCGACCCTGAGCGAAGCGAAGGGGAGGGATCAACGCTGGTATTCGCGACGCAGCGGTTCAGAACGCGATCGTCGCGAATGCGAGCGATGACCCCTCGCTGCGCTCGGGGTTTAGAGCGTATAGTTTTTTTCCAGCAGCACCCGCGCGCGCCGGTCCCGCAGGTTCCGGATCTGCGACTCGATGTCGCGCTCGAACGGAATCTTGCGGTGGCTGGCGTACACCGGCGCATCGACGCTGATCTTCTTCAGCTCGTCGCCGAACGTTTGCGGTGAAAGATGCGCGGAATCGTCCGCCAGCTCCTGCTGATCATTCGGAAACGACGCTTCGGTGACTACGGCCACGACTTTCGGTGTCTTGTTCGTCCGTTTCCAGATCTCGTCGGTCGGGCCCGTGTCGCCGGTGAAAGTGATTGCCTGCCCGTTCATTTCCAGGATGACGCCGTAGGCCGGAATCTGATGATCGACGGGCACGACCGTGAGCCCGACGTCGCCGATCATGATCTTCTTGCCTGGGGCGATCGGCCGGTAATGGACTGCCGCCTTCCCGGTGAACGGCGACGTCAGCGTCGAGAAATCAGGCCAGACGATCCCGTTGAAAAGGTTGTCGGCGAGCAGTTGCATGACTTCTTTCGCCGCGTACACCGTCAGCGGTCCGACGTTCTGGCTGAAACGGTTGTGGATCAGATGCGGCAGGTCACGGATGTGATCGGCGTGTGTATGAGTAATGTAGACGGCTTGAATCCGCGATTGCTGGGCCAGCGAGAGCTTGGAGGTGAGCGTGCCGGCGTCCACCGCCAGCCAATCGTCGATCAGATAGCCGGTCAGATTGTGTTCCGCATCGGATGCGCCATACGCGCCCAGCACTTTGAGCCGCATCGTCTTCTCTGTAGCCGTTGGAGGACTGGTTAGTATTCTTGCAGTGGAAAGAGGTTATGTCCAGCAGCTTGCAATCCGGTGACTTGACCGCGCTCACCTTATTTCATCCTGCGGTGCGCGATTGGTTTGGCAACGCGTTCCGCGAGCCGACGCGCGCGCAGCAACTCGGATGGCCGGCAATCGCCAACGGCGATTGGACGCTGATTTTCGCTCCGACAGGTAGTGGAAAGACGCTCACCGCCTTCCTCTGGTGCCTGGAGCGGCTCATGTTCACGCCACAGCCGCCGAAGGAGCGACGGTGCAGGGTTGTTTACATCTCGCCGCTGAAGGCGCTCGCGGTGGACGTCGAGCGGAACCTGCGCGCGCCGCTGGCGGGCATCGCGCACCTGGCCGCCGAACGCGGCGAGGCGATCACCATGCCCAGCATCGCCATCCGAACGGGCGATACGCCGAGTAGCGAGCGCAGTCGATTCCTTCGCGACCCGACGGACATTCTCATCACCACACCGGAATCGATCTATCTGATGCTGACGTCGAACGTGCGCGAGCTTCTGCGCGGCGTGGAAACGGTCATCGTTGATGAGATTCACGCGCTCGTTCCCAACAAACGCGGGGCACATCTGGCCCTCTCGCTGGAACGCCTCTCCCGATTGACCGAGAAACCGCCGCAGCGGATCGGTCTATCCGCGACGCAGCGGCCGCTTGAAGAGGTGGCGCGGTTTCTGGGGTCCGAGCGGCCCGTATCAATCATTGATACCGGCGAAAAGAAACAGCTCTCGCTCCGCGTGGAAGTCCCGGTCGAGGAGATGGCGAAGATCGGGGAGACGGCCGGACTGCCGAGCGGTCCCGCGCAAGGCGAATCGCGCAGCTCGATCTGGCCGGCCATCCATCCGCGTCTGCTGGAACTGATCCGCGCGCACCGATCGACGCTGCTCTTCGTCAATTCGCGCCGCCTTGCAGAGCGTCTCGCTGCGGCACTCAATGAGCTTGCAGGGGAGACTGTGGTTCGGGCGCATCATGGATCGATCGCCCGTCCGCAGCGGACGGAGATCGAAGACAACCTCAAGTCCGGCAAGCTGCCGGCGCTGGTGGCCACGTCTTCGCTGGAATTGGGGATCGACATGGGAGCGGTCGATCTGGTCATCCAGATCGAGGCGCCTCCGTCGATCGCCAGCGGCATGCAGCGCATCGGCCGCGCGTCGCATCAGGTTGGAAGCGTCAGCTCGGGGATCATCTTTCCGAAATATCGCGGCGATCTGCTGGCGTGTGCCGCGGCCACCGAGGCGATGCACCGCGGAGCGATCGAGCCGACGCGATATCCGAAGAATCCGCTCGACGTGCTCGCGCAGCAGATCGTGGCCATGGTCTCGGCTGACGACTGGAACGCGGATGACCTCTTCGCCACGATTCGCCGTGCCGCGCCATTTGCGGACTTGAGCCGCCTTTCCTTTGACGGCGTCATGGACATGCTCTCAGGACTCTATCCCTCCGATGAATTTGCGGAGCTGCGCCCGCGGATCACCTGGGATCGAATGACGAACACCATCACTGCGCGCCCGGGAGCGAAACGCGTGGCCATCACCAGTGGCGGGACCATTCCCGACCGCGGGCTCTACGGAGTCTTTCTCGCAGGAGCGGAGAAAGGGAGCGCGCGCGTCGGCGAGCTCGATGAGGAAATGGTATTCGAGTCCCGCGTCGGGGAGACCTTCCTCCTTGGCGCATCGACATGGCGCATTGAAGAGATCACGCATGATCGCGTGCTGGTCACGCCCGCGCCCGGCCAACCCGGAAAGATGCCGTTCTGGAGGGCGGATGCCGCCGAACGAACCGTCGCATTCGGGATGGAGATCGGCCGCCTCATCCGCGAGATTCGTGAGATGAATCCGCGCGATGCCATCGGCCGCTTGATGCAAGCGCACGATCTCGACGAAATCGCCGCGCGCAATTTCCTGCAATACCTCGACGATCAGCACATGGCCACCGGGGCGGTTCCCGACGATCGCACCTTCGTCGTCGAGCGCGTCGTCGACGACCTCGGCGACTGGCGCGTCTGCGTTCTGACGCCCTACGGCGGCAAGATCCACGCGCCATGGGCGATGGCGGTCACGGCAAAAGTTCGGCGCGAGCTGGCGATCGATATCGAGACGATGTGGAGCGATGACGGATTTATCGTTCGTTTTCCTGAAACCGACCTGCCGCCGGCAGCCGATCTAGTGATCCCCGATTCGGATGAGGTGGAGCAGCTGGTCATCCGCCAGCTTGGGGCGAGCTCGCTCTTCGCAGCGAAGTTTCGCGAAGCGGCCGCGCGAGCGCTATTGCTGCCCAGGCATCGGCCGCAGGGGCGAGCACCGCTGTGGCAGCAGCGGAAGCGCGCGTACGATCTGCTGCAGGTCGCATCGCAGTTCGGATCGTTCCCCATCATTCTCGAAGCGTATCGAGAAGTCCTTGGCGATGTTTTCGACGTTCCTGCCCTGGTGGAAACGCTGCGTCGTGTGCGTGATCGATCGATTCGGGTCGTCGTCGCCGATACCGAGAAGCCGTCACCATTCGCCGGATCGCTTCTCTTTCGCTACGTGGCGAACTTTTTGTACGACGGCGACGCGCCGCTGGCCGAACGTCGCGCGCAGGCACTGGCCATCGATCAAGCGCAGCTTCGCGAACTCCTCGGCGAGCCGGAGCTCCGTGAGCTGCTCGACAACGACGCTCTCGCCCAGGTCGAGCTCGAGCTGCAGCATCTCGACGAGCGCCATAAGGCGAAGTCGGTCGATGCGCTGCATGATCTCCTCCTGCGTATCGGGGATTTGACGACGGACGAGATCGAAGCGCGATACGTCCCCTCACCCCAGCCCTCTCCCCGGGGAGAGGGTGCGCGCAGCGCGGGTGAGGGGATCCGCGAACTCTCGCAATCTCGACGCATCATCGAAATCACCGTCGCGAAGGAGAAGCGCTGGATCGCCGCCGAAGACGCCAGCCGCTATCGCGACGCCCTTGGGGTGTCACTGCCGCAGGGGATCGCCGAGCGTTTCCTGCAGCCGGTTGCCGACCCGATCGGCGATCTCGTGTTGCGCTACGCGCGAACTCACGGTCCATTCATGCCGCTGGAAGTGGCACGACGCTATGGCGCCGGCGTTGCCGTGGTGACGCAAACGCTGGAGCGTTTTGTCGAGCGCGGCAGGCTCGTGGAAGGCGAATTTCGTCCCAGCGGCACACAGCGCGAGTGGTGTGACAACGATGTGCTGCGGATCATTCGCCGCCGATCGCTGGCGAAGCTGCGTCACGAGGTCGAGCCCGTCGAGGTGCCTGCATTCGCCCGCCTGTTGACGTCATGGCAGGGCGCAACGAAGAAGCGAAGAGGTGTCGAAGCGCTGCTGGAAGCGATCGAAACGCTGCAGGGCCATGCCATGCCGGCCTCGATCTTCGAAAACGAAATCCTGGGCGCGCGCATTGACGAGTACCGATCGTCCGATCTGGACATGCTCAGCGCCGCCGGGGAGATCGTGTGGGTCGGGGTCGAGCCGCTCGGCGAACGAGACGGACGCGTCGCGTTGTATCTCACCGATCGTCTGCCGCTGCTGCACACACCTTCTCAGATTTCCAACCACCCTGTCGTCGACTATCTGGCGACGCAGGGCGCCTCGTTCTTCGCGCAGATCCACGCGGCAGTCGGCGGATTCGCCAACGACGTCATCGATGCCCTCTGGGATCTCGTCTGGAAGGGCGTGGTCACGAACGACACTTTTCACGCTCTGCGAGCGTTCACCAGGCGTGCGCGTTCGGGAGCACGGCCGCAGTTCCGTTCGCGCCGCACCGCGCCGGCGACGACGCAAGGCCGATGGTCGCTCGTCCCGCTGTCGAATGCGTCTCCGACGGAGCGCGCCAAGACGCTCGCGCAGCAGTTGATCAATCGCTATGGCGTCCTCGTTCGCGAGACCGCAGCCGTCGAATCAGTTCAGGGCGGATTTTCCGCGATTTACCCCGTGCTGAAAGCAATGGAAGAATCGGGACGCATCCGCCGCGGTTACTTCATCGCCGGCCTGGGCGCGACGCAATTCGCAACCGGCGGAGCGCTCGATCTGCTGCGGGGGTTTCGCGATGAGCCGGAGCAGCCGGACACCGTGATGCTGGCGGCGACCGATCCTGCGAATCCATACGGCGCCCTGGTCAAATGGCCGGCCGCAGGTCTGACGCGCAGCGTCGGCGCAAGTGTGATTCTGGTGAACGGTCTCCTGGCGTGCTACATCGCGCGTGGAGACAAGGAATTGAAGGTCTTCCTTCCCGAAGACGAGCCGTCGCGCAGCATGGTGGCCAAGGCAATCGCGCGGACACTGGCGAGTATCGTGGGTGGTGGAAGGCGCCGGGCGCTGCTGATCACCGAAGTGAACGACGAGCCGGTTGCCCGCAGCGCGATTGCGCCGTTTCTTGTCGAAGTCGGTTTTGTTCCGACGAGCATGGGGTATCAAATGAGGGCGGGCAGCGGGCAGCGGGTGGCGGGTGGGAAAGAATGATCATCCAACCCGCCCGCCGCCCGCCCGCCCGCTGATTGAGGTGCCAGCAGTGAATGAGATTGTGTGGTTGACGCTGCGCGTCGCGGCGATCAGCACGCTGATTGTGGCGCCGGTGGCAACGATTCTCGCCGCGCTCTCGTGGCGTGCGCGTTCGAATGCGCGGACGATCCTCGATGCTGTGGCGATGCTTCCGCTGGTGCTCCCGCCAACGGCAGTCGGCTTCGTGCTCCTGGAGCTTCTCCCACGCAATATCCTCTTCAGCGCAACGGCGGTGGTCTTCGCCTGCGCGGTCATGTCCTTTCCTTTGATGTATCTGGCGGCGCGTGCGGCGATCGACAGCTCGGACCTTCGCTACTTCGACATCGCCCGCACCCTCGGCGCTTCGCCGATGCGAGCCTTCACGACAGTGACGCTCCCACTGGCCTGGCGCGGGCTGCTCGCCGGCGTGATCCTCGCGTTCTGCCGCGCCATCGGCGAATTCGGCGCGACGATCATCGTGGCTGGCAACATTCCCGGGCGAACGCAGACCTTGGCGCTGGCAATTTACGACCGCATCAATGCCGGCCGTGACGACCAGGCCAGGCTACTCGTCGTGTACGTCGTCCTGATTGCGGCGACGGCGATCGTCGCCAGCGAGTTGCTGATCCAGCGGCAGCGGAGGCGCGCATCGCGTTGATTGAGCTCGACGTCCGGTTGCCGCTGGTGCCCTTTACGCTCGAGGTGCGCTGCGCCAGCGACGCGAAGGTCACCGCGCTCGTCGGTCCATCGGGTTCGGGAAAGACATCGTTGATTGAGAGTATCGCCGGATTGCGAAGCGCTTCGGGCCGCGTCGTCGTCGACTCAGTTTCCTTGCTCGAGCTTCCGCCTGAACATCGCCGCATCGGCTACGTTCCGCAGGATGTCGTCCTCTTTCCGCACCTTCGCGTGCGCGAGAACATCTGCTATGGCGGCCGCGATCCTTCCCGGCTTGCTACGCTCAGTGAAACACTCGAGCTCGACCCTCTCCTCGATCGATCGCCGGCAACGCTTTCCGGCGGCGAGCGGCAGCGCGTAGCGATTGCGCGCGCTCTCATGACCAACCCGCGCCTTCTGCTTCTTGACGAGCCGCTGGCGTCCGTCGATCAGCCACTTCGCGAACGCATCCTCATGTTCCTTCGCCGCGTCCGCGACCTCGGCGTCCCGATGCTCTACGTCACGCACCAGCAGTTCGAGGCGGTCGCGCTCAGCTCGTGGTGCATCGTCCTTCGCCAAGGTCGGGTGGCAGGGGAGGGGAGGCCGCGCGATGTTCTCTACGCCGATGCCGCCGCCGGTGATCTCGAGAATGTGTTCGAAGTCTCGAATCCGCGTCATGAGCCCGAGAAAGGCATCACGCACGTGACGACGTCCGATGGCCTCGAGCTCGTCTTGCCGCACGATCGCGTGGCCGATGCCGCATTTCCTCTGATCGTGCGCATCAGCGGGGAGGAGATCGTCGTCTTCACAGAACGTCCGAGCGCTGTGTCCTCTCGGAATGTTGTCGGCGGCAAAGTTTCCGGCATCAGTGCAAGTGACGGCGCAGTCGATGTGGTGGTGGCCGCGCCAGTGCCGATCCGCGTCCGCATCACCCGCGCGGCGGCCGACGAGCTGCGGCTCGCCGAAGGCTCGCGCGTCTGGCTGGCGATGCGCAGCCGCGCGTTTCGGATCGTCGGGTAGAATTTCCACGCATGCTGATCAAGGGAATGACCGAGGAGGAGATTCGTGTCCTGCAGGAGTTTCGCCGCCTGACCAGCGAATCGATGCCGCTGACCACAATCAAGGCCATCCGACATCCGGTTGGAGGGGGAGAAGCTCCAGCCTTTTCGCTCGTCCAGAAGGGCTACCTGACCTCCGATGATGGCCGGCAGAACTTCACTCTTACCCAGAAAGCCAAGGATTTTCTTGCTTACGACCCAAAGCCCGAGTTCGAGGAGGCATCTGCGACGGAGGCCGAGGAACCTGCGGAATAATGCACATGATTTGGTGCAATCGTTAACCTACGCAATTTCAGCACTTTACCTTGCCGAGTGCTCCGCCGGAATCGCCAGCTTGCGCGTAACGTGCGTTGACTCAGTGACTTAACGGGCGTACGATGCTCGCTCGAGGGCTGAGATGAAGCATGGCCATAAAGAAAAAGGCAAAGCCAAAGCCACGCACTCAGGCAAAAAAGGCAGCAGCAAAGCCGGTACAAAAAGCAAAGCCAGCCAAAGCGCGGGCAGCAAAAAAAGCAGCCCCAAAACCGCAGCCATCCAAGCCAGCAGCAAGAGCAATGGGAAGAACCGGGGCCGCAGCGCCGCCGACAACGTCGTTTCGTTCAACAATCCCGTCGTCGCGGCCGCTTTCAAGCGTGCTGTCAAGAAGTACCCCACCGCTTTCCGCCGGCTCACCGATTGACGGCGGCATCCGCTATCTGACTGTTCAGGATCTGGTCGATCTCCATCGCGCGGTGAGCATCGAATTCGGTGGAACGCAGGCGCATCCCGGAGTCGTCGAATCGCAGTTCGGTTTGATCAACGCGGTACAGCGTCCGCAAGTGACGACGCTGGGACGGGAAGCGTATCCGTCGTTTCCCGACAAAGTGGCGGCGTTTCTCTTTGCGCTTCTCACGCACAGTCCCTTCCGCGGCGGCAATCGACGTCTTGCGCTGGCATCGCTCTTCGCTTTCTGCGAGCTGAACAATCGCACGATCGATTCGCGCGTGCTCGATGAGAAAACGGCTGAGACACTCTTCAAGCGCGCCGCCGCGCACCGCGAGCTGGGCATCGCTCCCGAAAACGTTTTCCGCGAGATTCGCGAAATCCTCGGCCGCGCCATCGTCACGCAGTAGGCCGCGAAGCGCCGGGTGTGGGGCCGCCCTACATCGCGGCGGGCCGTTTCTCCACCGGCGACTCATGATCCAGCGCGGCGTGAATCCTGCCCAGCAGGATGCGCGCGACGCGGAGATCGTGGCCGGCGTCGATCAGCAGAATGGTGATGTCGCCGCCGCCCCACATTAATCCGGCGATGACCAAGAGCTTGGTCGCCTCGCCGATCAACGTCATCAACGCACCTGTTCCCGCGGTCACCAGGCCGGTGATCACTTCGCCGATCAGCATCACCACCATCAGGATCGCCAGGATCTTGAAAAGGCGCGCGATGTAGCGAAGCGTCACGTACGGTTCGAGGTCTTCGTCACGAACCTCCGCTTCACGGAGGCGGTTATCGATTTTTTCAGTGGCCACAAAACCCTCCTAGCCATTGCCCGTTCCAACCCATCGCGCGCGATAACCTCGCACGTCGATGTGCGTGAACGGCCCATGTCCGCAACATGCGGAATAAACGCCAACTCCGCCGACCAGCGACGAATACTTTCGCTCGACTCTTTCTACTGCCTGCTGAATGACTTGCGCGTCCCGCACATCCACCCGCCCATCGCCGTTGAGGTCATCCATGACCCCGTTGCCGTCGTTGTCGACGAACACATCCGAGGCGTCGCCGTACATGTGCCGGCTGAGATTCGCGCGCCCCTGCGTGTTGCCGCCGTGGACGTTGTAGTTCGGCGTGCGGAAGCCGCTCATGATCGTCAGGTGCCGCACCGGGTGACCCATCGCCTGCAGCTCCTGGATCGTCAGCTCGAGTTTGTCGAGCAGCTTCGGATTGAGGAGTAGATACTTCGGCCAGACATTGGGTTGGTCTCTAGTGACGAAATCGCGCAGGCGGAAATGCTCGGACACCGGAGTGTCTGCATTCTGCGGTGTTACCTCGATGAATCCCGACGGATTCGCGTAGTTCGCCGTCTTCGGCATTCCACCGCGCTCAAATGGCCAGTTGCCCAGGTAGTAGAGGCCAATGCGGCCGTTTTGTTTTTCGGAGAACGGTACGAGCGTGATCAGATTGAAATTCTGAATCTGCCGCGTTGCCTGGTCGAGTTGCA
>WNEY01001175.1_pt1 | contig 18128 bp, 13 predicted proteins | sample 5400531 | NCBI WGS metagenome assembly WNEY01 (sample SAMN13153338, study PRJNA577476) | soil metagenome | isolation source: 200 cm saprolite under Douglas fir tree site 1 | place: USA:California | collected 2015-04-18
GCAGCCTGTGAATGTCCAAGATTTATGACACCCGGCTCGCTCGATGCTCGGAATCATCAGATAGCGCCAACGCCACGTCGCGGTGACGCGTGCAGTGGCCAACCTCCCTGGCCATCAGAGGGCCACACGCCACGCGGCGAACACGGCCGCGCCGGCGGCGGCGACGAGCAGCCACTGGACCGACACGGGCGGAATGGGGCGGAGGGACCACGCTACGCTTCCGGTTCCCGCTCCTGCCGGCGGCTTTGCGCTTGCGGCCGGCCGGTATCGCGCGGGACTTCGCCGCGCTCTTGTCCTTGCCGGCAGCCACCAGCTCAGCCCCTACGGGACTGCGGCGACGGTCGCGGGTAACTTCTCCGCTTCGACGATTTCGCGAAGCCGCTGGCTCGCGAGCTTGTGGTAGGTCGGCTCGATCTCGAAGCCGATGCTATTGCGTCCCCACCGCCCGGCGGCCAGGCTCGTCGTGCCGGTGCCCGAGAACGGATCAAGTACGGTGTCGGTAACGAAGCTAAACATCCTCACAAGACGTTCGACAAGCTCGACGGGGTAGGGCGCGGGGTGCCGCCGCGTCGACGCTCCGTGCAGTTTGAGAATCTGATTGAACCAAAGCCGATGGCGCTTCTCCCCGATCGTGCTCAGGAGGCGCACGGCGTCGGAGGGCTGTCGGTAGCCGCCCGGCTTGCGCTGCATCAGAATGAACTCAATATCGTTCTTGATAACCGCATTCGGCTCGTAGGGCTTGCCGAGGAACGCCGTCCCGTTCTCTACCTCGAAAGCTGCGTTAGCGATCTTGTGCCAAATAATCGGCGCAAGGTTGTGGAAGCCGATGTGACGGCAATCCTCCTGTACGGCAGCGTGCAGTGGGACAACCATGTGCGCGCCGTGCTTCCTCCGGGAGAGGCACACGTCGCCGACTACGATAATGAGCCGGCCGCCGGGCACGAGAACCCGGAAGCACTCGCGCCAGATCTTGTGCAGCTCTTTGAGGAACGTGTCGTACTCCACGACACCGCCGAGTTGCGCGTCGTTTGACGGGTAGACCTTGAGGGTCCAGTAGGGCGGGGACGTGACCGCGAGATGTACCGACCCGTCCTTGAGCTGCGCCATGTCCCGAGCGTCGGCGAGATACAGCTCATGACGAGTCGGGACTTTCTTCAACGCTTTCTCGATCGCCCGAACCGCAGCGCGATCCTTGGCGAGTTTCGGGATCGCTGTCTGCGCCAGTGGACGGGTGGAAATGTGGGGAAGACACTCCGAGACTAACTCGTCGAGCTGATCGAGACGGATCATGACACAGCTCCCACGGGGTGGAAGCGGCCTATGCGCTTCGCCAGCCGCCCCTGCGACGCCGGGTGTGCCGCGATCGACCCGCAGAGTAGCACGGTCGAGCGGGTGATGCCAGGACAGCGACAGTCCAAGCTGGAGGTCGCGCTCTTCGTTCGTGGCTGACTCCCTTGCGCAGCGACCGGATCGATCCGCCCCGCGCCGGTGATCCGTATCTCAGGATGATAGGTGCGCGGCAGCAGCCTGTGAATGTCCAAGATTTATGACACCCGGCTCGCTCGATGCTCGGAATCATCAGATAGCGCCAACGCCACGTCGCGGTGACGCGTGCAGTGGCCAACCTCCCTGGCCATCAGAAGGCCACGCGCCACGCGGCGAACACGGCCGCGCCGGCGGCGGCGACGAGCAGCCACTGGACCGGTGCCGGCGGCATCCACCGGATCGTGAGCGCCGCAATCAGCCCGAGCCCCCCGCCCACGAGAAATCCAAAGAGATGCGCGAGCATGTCGGCGTTCGGTCCGGTGCCGAGCAGCGCGAGGAGCGCCAGGCTGGCCGCGATGACGATCCACGACTTCCGCGAGGTCGATCCCACGCGTCGCGGCGTGACGATCCGCAACGCGGCGAGGATGCCGATGGCGCCAAAAACGGCCGTGGACGCGCCGACGGACACGTGATCGGCGCGGTGGGTGACTGCCGTGAGGGCGTTGCCGCCGGCCCCGGCAAGGAGCAATAGCCACAGACCCACGCCCGGCCCGAGCTGCTGGCACACCACCGTCGCGAGAAGCGCGGTGGCGACGGCGTTGCCGAGCAGGTGGGGCGCGTCGGCGTGCAGCGTCAGCGCGGTGACGGCACGCCACCACTCTCCGGCCATCATGCGCGTGGCGTCGGCGCTGCCGTGCTCGAACCACGCGCTGCGTCCCGCGCGCGAGCCGGTGATCGCGAAGAAACCGATCAGCAGCAGCGCGGCGACGACACCGACGATCGTCAGGGGACGCGACGGGGCAGCGTCGTCGCGGCCGGTCAGGTCCTCCCGGGAGTTCTCCTGATCATAGGCCGCGAGCGTCTCCAGAGCGGTGGCGACATCGTCGGCTGGGACGATGAGGGCCCAGCTGCCGAGGCGCTGACGGAGCCAGTGCGGAATGCCGGCAGCGGCGAGAACGACCGCGCACTCGTCGGCGTACCGACGGCTCGGTGTCACGCGCACGACCGTCCCGGGGGACGTCGTTACCTTACCGGCGCGCTCTCCGCGGGGATCGGCGCACCGGCCTGCTGCAACCCTAACCGGGCGATCGACATCTCGAAGCGGTCCTGCATCCGCGCGTCGTTCGCGTTCAGGTTGCGGGTGAAGCAGCAGTACTCGAGCTGGAGCCCGTTGGGGTCTTTGAAGTAGATGGACTTGGCCCAGTCGTGGTCGACCACGTCCGTCACCTCGACGCCTTTGGCGATCAGCTCGTTGCGCTTCTCTTCGAGCCCGGCCTCCGAGCCCGCTTCGAAGGCGAAGTGATAGAACGCGTTGGGCACGCCGAGCCCGCGGGTGATCCCCGCGTCGTACTCCGCCGGCACCCCCGGCACCCCGCGCGCCTCCATGAAGGCCATGAGCTGATCGCGCCCGGTGTCGAAGAAGACGTGGCGGATCTGGCCACCCTCTTTGACCTTGATGATGTCGCAGCGCACCGCCTTGAACTTCAGGACGTTCTCGTAGAAGTCGCGGGTCTTGTCGAGATCCAGGGTCGAGAGGCCGATGTGGGAGAAGCCTTTGTGCGACATGGTGTGCCCTTCCTTTCTGCTCGCCGCGCCTATCTTACCCGAGCACGCATCCTACCCGAGCACGCGCTTGTACGTCGCCTCGTCGAAGCCGGCGATCAGATGGCGATCTCCTCAGATGGCGCGGTGAAGGCCGCCGTCCACGTGGATGCGCTGGCCCGTGATGTAGCGCGCCTTGGGTGCGCAGAGAAACGCGACCAGATTGGCCATGTCGCTGGGGTCGCCGAAGTAACCGAGCGGAATCTGGCGGGCGAACTGCTCCTGGCTCTCGCGCGTGGGGTGCAGGCGCTGGTCGATCTGCTCGCTGTGGATCCGTCCCGGGGCGAGGCAGTTCACGGTGATGCCGTGACGGCCCACGTCGCGGGAGAGCCCCTTGGCCCACGCATGCACGGCGGCCTTCGCCGGCCCCGCCGCGTTGGTGCCGCCGGGCTCCGACGTTCCGGTGACGTTGATGATCCGGCCCCAGCGCCGCTCGATCATGCCGGGCAGAAACGCCTGGGCGAGCTTGCGGACCGCGCTGAAGTTGATCGCGAACGACTCGTCCCACACGCCGTCGGCAGAATCCACCGCGGTGGGCCGGGAGCCGCCGGCGTTGTTCACGAGGATGTCCACGTGGCCGAGGCGGGCGAGGGCTTCGTCACGCACTCGCGCCGGAGACGCGCGGTCGGCGAGATCGATGGCCAGGGCGTGCGGGCGCACCCATCCCGCGCCCTCGATCTCGTCCTGCAGGGTCTTCAGCAACTCACCGCGTCGCGCGATCACCAGAGTCGAAGCGCCCTCGGCGGCCAGGACGCGCGCGATCTCGCGCCCGATTCCCACGCTACATCCGGTCACCACGGCGGTACGGCCACGAAGCTCGAGATCCATCTATTCCTCCTGGCACTGGCGTCGCGCGGGCGACCGCTCAGTAGGCGAAGTCTTTCACGGTCAGCTCATCCAACGCGGATCGAACCGCGTCGGTCGGGGGCGCGGCGGGCGAGCTACTGCCGGGCAACGAGGCCAGTCGTCCGAGAAGTCGATCGAAGGCCAGGCCGCGGTGGAGAATCCGGCCGATTCTCCGGATGTCTACGTTGCCGCCGCTCAGCACCAGCACGACCTTCCGGTCCTTCACCGAAAGCTGGCCGCTCAACGCGGCGGCCAGCGGCGCGGCCCCGGCGCCCTCCACGACGATCTTGCTCCGCTCGATCAACAGGACCATCGCCCGCAGAATGTCTTCGTCGGCCACGGCGACGACGCGATCCACGAGCTCCCGGATGATCTGGAACGGCAGGTCGCCCGTCCGCTTGACCGCGATGCCATCCGCGATGGTCTGCACTGAGGACAGCTCGACCGGCCGGCCGGCTTCCAGCGCCGAGACGAGCGAAGGAGCGCCGGCCGCCTGAACCCCGATCACCCGGACGGAAGGCTTCGTGGCGCGCGCGGCCACCGCGATCCCGCTGATCAACCCTCCGCCGCCCACCGGGACCACGATGTCGTCCACGTCCGGCAGGTCCTCCAGGATCTCCAGGCCCACGGTGCCCTGTCCGGCGATGACGTAGGGATCGTCGAACGCGGGAATCATGGTGCGACCGTGCTCGAGCGCGAGTGCGGAGGCGTGCTGGAATGCGTCGTTGTACGTCTGCCCGTGCAGGATGACCTCGGCGCCGTACCCTCGGGTCGCATCGGCCTTGGCGCGCGGGGCCGTGGCCGGCATGACGACGACCGAGGGGATGCTGAATCCGGTGGCGGCCACCGCGACGCCCTGGGCATGGTTTCCCGCGCTCGCGGTGATGACGCCACGCGCCCGTTGCTCGGCCGTCAGGTTGGCGATCCTGAACCAGGCTCCCCGCAGCTTGAACGAGCCCGTGTGCTGGAAGAGCTCGGGCTTGAGGTAGATGTCGCCGCCCAGCAGGCGGCTCAGCGTGTGTGAGTAGATGAGCCGCGTGTGGTCGGCGACGCCTTGCAAGACCTGCCGCGCTCGCTGCACGTCGCTGAGAGTGACCATCACGTTGCGCCGCCCGATTCCTCGAATCGAGCGCGGAGGCCCTGGGCCCGCTGACGGAGATCCTGAAAGTAGTCCGTCTCCGTGATCTCCGCCACCTGCCGAACCTTCTTGGCTTCGTCGATCTCGATGCGGAGCTGCTGCACCTGGAGTCTCAGGCGTTGCTCTCGGGCGTAGACCTCTTGAGCCATGTGCTGAAAGACCCTGGCCAGGTGCCCGAGCTCGTCGGGCCGCCGCGTGACCTCCGCCAGACTCTCCGGCTCGAAGCCCTGGCTCTCCAGCGCCGCGGCCGCGGCCGTGAGACGGCTGACCGGACCCGTCACCCGGCGGGCCAGGATCACCGAGGCCAGCAGACCCACGGCGAGCACGCCGGCGGCCACCACGCCCGCCAGCTTCAGGTTCCGTCGAATTCCCTCCTGGATGCGGTCCGCGGGCAGATGCACGATGGTTGCAGCGAGCGCCCGATTCCCTCGCTCGCCTGTGATCGGGGCCATGATCTTGAGCACGGCCCCATCCAGATAGCTTCGAGTCTGTCCTTCGCTGATCACTTCCCGGAGTTGAGTCTTGTCGTCCTCGGTCAGCTCGAGCGGTATGTGCTCGCCGGGCACCGCGCTGTAGACGAGCGTCACGATCGTCTTGTCCACGACGCGCATCGCGATGACGTTCCGCCCGGTCACCAGCTCCTCGACCAGACGGGCCAGCCCGACCTTGTCCTTCAGCTCCTGCAGGAACTTGGCGCGATAACCGACCTGCACGATCCTGGGCTTGTCGATCCCGGAGACGCCCGCGTACTTGTAGACCTGGGTATCCACCTCGCGCTGGCGAGCCTCCTGCACCACCGCGCGGCGCTGGCCCGTCAGCAGAGGCCAGAAGATGTGCGCCTGCGGTTGCTCCTGAGGGTTGGGGCTGAACGTGAAGTCCACGTCGGCCCTGTTGCGGAGGTAGGCGTGCCCCTTCTCGTCGGTGATCCACAGCTCGTTCAGGACGGTGTCGCGGGCAATGGCGCGCAGGTGGGCGTTGATGCGTTCCGGAGGGACTCCCGCGGCCTCGGCCAGCGCCACCAGATGGGCCGCGATGGTCGCCTCCACGATCATCTGCTCGCCGATGGCGCCTTCGACTTCGGTCGTCACCTCGCTGGCGAATCGGGCGCTGAACGCCAGGAGCCTGGCCAGAAGCCTGCCCTGGATCTCGGCTTCCGTCAGCAGCGCCTGGCGATTCGTCCAGGTCAGCACCGCCGCCGAGGCAAGCACCGCAAACACCAGCAAGCTCGTCACCATGAGCAGCGTTCTCGCTCGCAATGTCACCGTCGAATCTCCCTCATGTCGGGGCCGGTACGGGAAATGCGATCACGACCTCGGAGGCTTTCCCGGTGAATGGCACGACGACCTGGCCGCCTGACAACCCGAGGTCGAATCGCTTCGCGTCCCCGCCATCGCGCACCTCGAGCTGAGCGGGAAGACCTTCCGAGTCCCCGGTGGGCGTGACCCGATGCGCCCACACCTTGAGCTCCGCGCTGCCGGTAACTGGAATCCGGAATGTGGCGCTCCTCAGGTCGCCAAACGTCGGGACCTCTCCACCGGACGCCCGCTGGTCTCGGTCGCCAGCGGGATAATGGAGCCGCACGTCCGCCAGCGCCGGCCGCCCTCCGGCGACGACGGAAAAAGCCGATCGCTGCCCCTCCCGCTGGTCGAGCCGAATCTCGACGACGACCCGCGGCGTGTAGGACCCCCGGCGCGCCGTCACGACGGTGACCACCAGCGCCACGGCCGTCACGAGCAAGGCACTCGCGCGCGACACGGGATTCTCCCAGATGATGAGGCCGTGGATCAGCAGGACCGCCACGTAGATCACGTAGACGCTCCCGAGGACGAGCGGGTGCCCGAGGAACCCGAGGACGACGCCGGGGACGACCTCACCCTTCTGGCGGCTGGACGCCAGCAGGAGAACCGGAATGAAGCCGGAGAAGATGGAGCTGGTCAGCACGCCGAGAAGCCCCAGCACCAGAGGAAACGAGTCCCACCCGGCCGCGAGAAGGCTTCCGCTCAACAGGAACGTGAGGGCGATGGGAGCGATCGTGAGCAGGAAGCGGCCTCGATCACTCAGGAGGCGTGTCCACGAGCGTGGGGCCGGGGCGGGTGTCCCTGGCGGGGCGGCGACACTCGAGAGCGTCTCGACGTCCCAGATGTTCTGATACGTCATCACGAGCGGCGACGTCACCCGCAAATTCACGCTCTGGCTGGAGGCGACGAGGATGTGGAGGCCCAGCGGGGAGCCGAGCCAGTGCCACCCCGGAACCTGCTGGAGCACGCGCGCGACATCCCAATGCCCGGATACCGTCGTGTCCTCCTGCCAGGAAAACGGACCCAGCTGAAGATTCAGTCGAAAACGAGCCTGGTCTCCGTCGAGACCGAGGTAGGAGAGTCCGATGAGGGGACCGGCCGTGGGCGTTCCTCGGCGCTGGAAGACGAGCTTCCCTTTGCGGGGTAAGACCACGACGGGGTCGGAGCGGGTGGGGATCCACTCACGGGCAACGTTGAAGGCGCCGACCATGCAGCGCAGCGTCGCCAGTCCAGGAAGGAACAGAATCAACAGGGTTCCGAGAGCCGCCGCTCCCGGGCCCACCACGGCCGCCAGCGGGGTGATGACGGTGACTCGTTCTTCCGCCAGCGCGCGCGGGTCCAGCGAGCCGTTCATGACGACGATCCAGAGCGAGAGGACGACGGCAATGCCGCCCAGGCCGGCCAGACTGCCCCAGATGAGGGAGCGGCCGCTCGGCTCGCGGGGCAGCACGACCTTCGCGCACTGCACCACGAACGCCTCGGCGAAATATCCCATCAGGATGATGCCGATGGTGTTGGCCAGGTAGTGCTCGCTGCCGCCGACGACCGGCGTACTCGGACGGAGAAGGTGTTCGAGGCGGAAGTGTCCCAGGGTCAGGGCCATGATGGAGAGCATGAGCGTCACGATGACGATGGCCAGCGCCAGGAGCAGGGTCAACGATAGGCTCGTGGAGCCTCTCGCGAGCAGCCAGATCCCGGCTGCAAACAGCAATGCGGTCCACGCCACCGCCGGAACTCCCGTGAACCTGGCCAGCGTCCTCGATATGGCGAAGCACCCTCCCATGACCGTCACCAGGTAGAGGACGAAGATGGCGAGCGAGAACAGGCCCGAGCCGGCCGCCCCGAGATAGTCGGCTGCCAGCTTTCCGATGTACGCCGTGCCGTAGCGAACGACGCCGCTTCGCGCGGCGGCTTCCGCCACCGCCGCCGTCGTCACGACGCTGAGGAGGCCGGCGGCGAGGTTCAGCGCGATGCCCGGCAGCGCGCCCACGGTGGCTACCGCAATGGGAAAGGCGACGATGGCCTGGGGAAGGCCCAGGGTGAGCGTGAAGACGAACACGAACCAGAAGGGAGGCAGCGCGTCGAGCCATCCGCCCAGCGCGGCCCACGCCCAGTGAGCCTGCGCGCGCCAGGTCGTCCGCTCCGCGTAGATCGTCTCCAGCGGTTGGCCGTACAGACGGGAGTACGCGGCTCTCACAGCGTCCTGGTCCAGCCCGAGTACGCTTCGCATGCCGGGGACCGCCCCGACCGTGAACGAGTACTTCCGCGCCAACAAGCGGGCGAGGCTGGCCCGGAGCGTTGGGTTGTCGGGGACGAGGTGAGCCCACTGTTTGGCGTAGCGCTCCAGACTCTGGATCGTGAGCCGAACCGGTGCCTCTCGCCCGAGGGCAAAGGCCTGGACGAACGCCAGGTCGCGCTCGCGCGCGGCCTGTTCCCCCGGGAGAAGCTCGGCAAGCTGCCCCGACCGCGCGACCAGGTGCGCGGTCTGGCGTTCGATCAGGAAGAGGACGACCCGCGCTCGCCGGGCGGGCAGGCCACCCAGCACTTCTTCACGCGTGAACAGCTCGTCGGGCGCCATGTGCGGTTATCGGTTGTGCGTCGATCCCCCGACCGGAGTCGCCGGAGTCAGGAGAATCACGGGGGCGTCGGGGTCGCCGGCCTGTGCTAGGCCACGAGCTTCGCTGCCACCTGTTTGAGGGTGGCCGTGACCGGATGATCCGGATAGCGCGTAACGAAGAGACCCGCGCTGCCCAGGGTCATCATCTCGTCGGAGTGGGGCAGCACGGCGGCGACGTCCGCACCGTACGCCTTCTCGACCCGCGACCGGACCTCCGCCGCGTCGAACACGGCCGGAACTTTGTTGACGAGCAACATCAGGCGCGGCACGTCCAGCTTGCGCGCCACTTCCACCGTGACGCCGGTGCCCTGATAATCCTGCTGGTCCGGACGCAGGACGACGATCAGCGCGTGGGAGACCGCGATGGAGAGCAGCGTCTCCTCGTTCAGACCCGGATGGGTGTCGATCATCAGCACGTCCAGTCGGAGCGCTTCGATCAGCGTGTGGATGCCGTCGTTGAGCAGGCCCACGTCGTATCCCTCGCGGAGCACGCGGGCGATCTCACCGGCCTTGATGCTGGCCGGGATGAGCAGCACGGTTCCGGCGGCGGCTTCCGGTCTCGGCGTCACGTCGTGGGCCGTCTGTTCGATCCCGCACTTTCCCCACAGATAATCGTTGAGCGAGTGGGCGATCCGGGACTCGTCCAGGCCGAACAGCACATGGATGCCGGGAGACTGGATGTCGGTGTCGATCACTCCCACGCGGCGGCCCCCGGCCGCCAGCAACGTGGAGAGATTGGCCGTCATGTTGGATTTCCCGGTCCCTCCGCGGAAGGAGTGGATCGACACGATCGTGGGCATGACTTCGTCTCCGTTCTCTATTCCAATGCGCGCCAGACATTCGACGGGGCGCCTCGGCGCCGTCGATCGCGCGTCCGCACGTGATACCGCGTCTCACCGGCTCGTCCTGATCGAGGTAGGTCGCGAGCTCTCGCACTCCCACGTCCCCGGCTCGCAGCACCCAGTTGACGAGCTGCCGGAGGGATTCTGGCAGGCTGATCCGCCCCCTCCCAGGCCTCGAGCTCCTGGCAGAGCCGCCTCAACGCGGCATCGTCGCCCACGGCGGCCGGATTCTGCCAGATGAGCGGGCCAGGCGTCCACTCGGCCAGCCCGAGGGGCGCGCTCTCCTCGTCTACAAGGCGCGCCGGTGCGAGAACTCGATCTCCTGGCTCGTGATGAACTCCAGGAGGACGGCCCGGCCGTCCTGGTTCATCTTCCGGGCGCGCTCGAGGGCGGGGATGATCTCTCCCGGCTTCTCGACCCGTTCGGTGTAACCGCCCATGGCCCGGCCCATGTCCGCGTAGTGGCCACCGATGTCCCGGGTGCGGTAGCGGTCGTGCGAGACGACGAGGGCGTGCCGCTCGATCGCCATGGCGGAGTTGTTGAGCACGATGGTGGTGATGGGGATGCCGCAGCGCACGGCCGTCTCGAAGTCCAGGCCCGTCATGCCGAACGCGGCGTCGCCCATGAAGTTCGCGCAGAACTTGTCGGGCGCGGCGAGCTTGGCCCCCATGATCAGGCCGAGCCCGGTGCCCAGGGCGTGGGACTTGCCCCAGCCCATATAGCCCCGAGGCGCTGTCGCGCGATAGAACGGCACCATCTGATTGCGCGGACTTCCCGAATCGTGGGTCACGATGGCGTCGCGCGGATCGATCGCCTGCATGAAGTCCCAGATCACGCGGTAGGGAGTGATGGGGACTTCCTCCGACGTCAGCTTCGGCATCCATTCCTTGAGCCACGTCTCTCGCGCCGCGTGCACCTCGCTCGCGATCGTTCCCTTCCCGGGTGAGCGCCCGCCTCCGAGATCCTTGACCGCGTCGATGAACTGGCGCAGCACGAGCCTGGCGTCGCCGAGGATCGGATGGTCCGCGGGGTAGTTCTTGTTGAGATCGCGCTCGTCGTTGGTGGCGTGGATGATGGTCTTTCCCGCCGGGATGTTGGTCGCCATGCCGTGGCGCGTGAAGCTGCATCCGATGCCGAACACGAGGTCGGCGCGGGACAGGAAGTGATGCACCGGCCCCGACATCACGCCGCCGCCACCCGTCCCGAGCGCGAGGGGATGGTCTTCCGGAAACGCGCTCTTGCCCTCGAGCGTGGTCATCACCGGCATCTGGAGCAGCTCGGCCAGCTCGAGGAGCTCGGCGCACGCCTCGGCATACATCACGCCCTGCCCGGCGTGGATCACCGGTCGCTGCGCAGCAAGAAGCGCGCGCGCGGCGGCTTCCACGTCGCGCGCGTTGCCCGCGGGGGCCGTGGCCTTCACGGGTTTGTACGACAGAGCGCCGTCACTCACGTCCGCCACCGCGACGTCGGCGGGAATCTCGATCATCACCGGGCCCGGACGCCCCATCTTCAAGAGGTTGAACGCCCGGCGCATGACCTCTCCGACCTGGTCAGGCAGGTTCAGCGTCTCCACGTGCTTCGTCACCGATTCGTAGGCACGCGCCGAGCTGAAGAGCGGAAAGACCTCGGCGCGATCGCGCTGGTGCCCCAGGGGCAGGACCAGGATCGGCACGGAGTCGGAGTACGCGGTGGCCACGCCCGCGAAGGCGTTCTCCGCCCCGGGGCCGTACTGCATGGCGAACACGCCGATGCGCCGCCCGTTCGTGGTCCGCGTGAACCCGTCGGCGATGCCGACGCCCACTCGCTCTTGCCGGCACAGGACGGGCCGGATGCCGGCGGCAGCCGCCGCGTCGATGACCGGGGTGGTGGGATAGGCGCTCAGGAACTCGATCCGCTCCCGCTTCAGGATCTCCACGATCGCGTCGACGACCTTCATGATGTCTCCCCTCTCGTCACAGGCTCAGCGACGGGCCGGCCCAGAGCCATGTCATACGGCCACTCAGTCCCGAACACAACCCGATCCGCGCCCACCGTGTCGACGAGGAAGCGCTTCGAGGGCGAGGTCGCGAGCGGGCTGGAGGTCCGCTACTCGCCGCGGAGCCGGGGATCGAGGAGGTCGCGCAACGCGTCGCCCACCACGTTGAAGGCGAGCACCGCCAGCATGATCGCCACCCCGGAGAACGTCGTGATCCACGGGCAGCACTTGATGTACTGGCGCCCCTCGCTGAGGATGTTGCCCCAGCTCGGCGTGGGCGGCGGAATGCCGAGTCCGAGGAACGACAGGCCCGCCTCCGTGCGGATGGCGGTCGCGATGTAGAGCGTGGCCACGACGACCAGCGCGTAGAGGAGGTTGGGGAAGACGTGCCGCGCCATGACGCGGAGCTGTCCGCTTCCGAGCGCGCGAGCGGCCATGATGTAGTCGTTCTCGCGGATGGTGAGCGTCAGGCTTCGGGCCAACCGCACGAAGTTCGGAGTCAGCGCGATCCCGATGGCCAGGATCTCGTTGACGAGCGTGCCGCCCAGCGCGGTCACGATGATCAGGGCGAGCAGCAGGGTGGGAAAGGCCATCAGCATGTCGGTGGCGCGCATGACCCCGACCTCGGCCCAGGCCCCGCGATAGCCGGCGTAGATCCCCAGCGGCACGCCGAGCGCGCACGCGAAGAGCACCGAAGCCAGGCCGACCTCGAGCGAGATGCGCGCGCCCCAGATGATCCGGCTCAGGATGTCCCGCCCGAACTCGTCCGTGCCGAGCACGTGGCGCTCGACGGCGCCCGGGGCCTTGAGGACGGCGTCGGAGAACTGCGCCGACGGGCTCAAGGGAGCGATGAGCGGCGCGGCGGCGGCCACGACGATCATGCCCGCCGCCAGCAGCAGGCCGATGCCGATCGGCAGCCACCGGCGCAGAAGATGGCGGGCCGTGCCTCGCGTCGCCTCGGCAGGACCCAGGACCGCCAGATCAGCTCGATCCGCTCCGCGGGCGATGGCCACCGTCGTGTTCCCCGGCTTCTACCGGAAGGTGATGCGAGGGTCGACGACGGCGTAGAGCATGTCGACGATCAGGTTGACGACGATGATGGTCATCGTGAAGACGGTGATGGCCCCCTGAGCCAGCGGGTAGTCACGGGCACTGATCGCGTCCACCAGCATCTTGCCCAGTCCGGGCCGCGTGAACACCGTCTCGGTGAGCACCGTACCCGTGAGCGCGATGGCCACGAAGATCCCGATGATCGTGAGCAGCGGCACCAGCATGTTGCGCAATGCGTGCTTGTAGACGACCGCGCGCTCTCCCTGGCCCTTGGCGCGCGCGGTACGGATGAAGTCCTGGCTGATCACTTCCAGCATGGCCGAGCGCGAGAGCCGGCTGACCGTGGCGGCCAGCGTGAAGCCCAGCGCCAGAGCGGGCAGCGCCAGATGATGCAGCACGTCCCCCACCGCAGCCAGGAAATCACCCGGATAGGAAAAGACCTCCCCCGAGCGGATCATGGCGAGCACCGCGTCCAGGTCGCCGCCGCCGATGAGCGGGAAGATGTCCAGACGCAGCGAGAAGAAGATGAGCAGCAGGATCCCCAGCCAGAACACCGGCATGGAGAGGCCGAGCAGGGCGAAGATGCGCAGCGGGTAGTCGATCAACGGGTTGCGTCGCTTGAGCGCCGAGATGATTCCGATCGGGACGCCGACGAGGGCGGCCACCACCGCGCTGGCCATCACCAGGATGAACGTGTGGGGAAACATGCGGGCGATGTACTCATTGACCGGGTAGCCCTGGCGCAGGGAGTTGCCGAAATCGAATCGCACCGACCGCCAGAGGTAGTCCGCGTACTGGACGGCCAGCGGCCGCTGCAGCCCGAGGTTCCTGGTGCAGTCGGCCAGAGCCTCGGTGGTCGCCTGGTCGCCCATCATGGCCACGCACGGGTCGCCAGGCAGCACGCGCATCGCGAAGAAGACGATGCTCATGGCCCCGAATAGCATCGGGACCGCCATCAGGACACGCCGCGTCACGTACTGGAACACTAACCGACATGGGGGGCTCCGGGCGCCCCCCATACCCCCCGGCGTTCGGGGCGCCCCGGCCGCGCCGGGGCGCCCCTCGATTCCGCGATTCGTTTCATGGGCCACTCAGCTCAGTTGAGGACTTTCAGTAGCTCGGGGTAGTTGTAGCTGTAGTGCAACGAGAACTCTCCATACTCCGGATCGAACGGCGTGCTCACCCGCTTGGGATTGCGCGCCCATTGCCCGGGCACGTCGCTGATGGGCAGGCACACCAGGTCGCGCTCCATGCGCTTCTGGGCCTCGGCGTAGATCGCGGCGCGCTTCTTCACGTCGCGCTCCACGCGACCGGAGACGAGGAGGTCGTCGATGCCACGGTAGTGAGCGAAGTTCGTGCCCTTGTTGCCGGTGGCCGGATCGGGGATCTCCGAGGACTCGAAGAACAGCGAGAGCCAGGGGTCGGCGTCGGTGATGCGCGTGCCGCCGTAGAGCACGAAGGGGTTGAGGTTCTTCCGGATGTTCTCGTGATACGTCGCGTGCTCGACGACCTGGAGCTCCACGTTGATGCCGGCCTGCTTGAGCTGCTCCTGGGCGAGCGTGAGCACCTTGGGATAGAAGAAGGATTTGCTGATGAAGTAGTTCTTGATCGTGATGCCGTTCGGATAGCCCGCCTCGGCGAGGAGCTTCTTCGCGAGCTGAGGGTTGTGCTCGGGGAACTGCATCGGCACGTGGCCGAAGTAGCCGGGCGGCACGCAGCTCGTCGCCAGCCGCGCCAGACCGCCCGGATACATGGTCTCCTTGATGGCCTTGCGGTCGATGGCGTGCATGAACGCCTTCCGGACGCGAATGTCGTCGAAGGGCGGCTTGGTCATGTCGATGTAGAAGCGCTCCTGCTGGCCCGGGCCGCGCCGGTCGATGACGGCCCCCATCTTCTTGACCTGGTCGGCGAAGTCGGCGGTGACCGCCTCGGGGTAGAGCAGGTCGAACGTGCCCTTCTCGAGGCCGATCAGCTTCGTCGCGTCCTCGGGCACGTCGAACCAGTGGACCTCGTCGATCTGGGGCCGGCCGGCGTAGAATTTGTCGAAGGCCTTGAGGACGATCTTCTCGCGCGGCGAGTGCCGCTCGAAGGCGAAGGGGCCGGTGCCGACGGGATTCCACTTGAACTGATCCCCGTGCTTCTCGACCGCCTTCTTCGACAGGATGTAGCCCTGCTGGTAGCCCACCATGCGCAGGAGGAAGATCGGGTCGTAGGCCTTGAGGGCGATTTGGATTGTGTGAGGGTCGAGGATCTCGATTCCCCTGATCACGTCGAGGTTCACCCCGTAGCGCGTGCCCGGGGCCTTCTTGATCTGACGCTCGAAGCTGAACTTCACGTCCTCCGCCGTCAGCTCACCGAAGCCCTTGTGGAACTGCACGCCCTTCCGGAGCTTGAACGTCCACAGCAACCCGTCGGGGGAAAGCGTCCAGCTCTCGGCCAGGTCGGGCTCCACTTCGGCCGTCGTGACCTTGCCGTCCTTGATGGCGAACCGCGTCAGCCCCCGGAACATGAAGCGCGCGATCGCCTGCGACTGACCCAGCGTGCTGGAGTGCGGGTCGAGGGTGTCGGGCTCCTTGGCGGCGACGTTGACGATCTTCTTGCGCTGCGCCTCGGCCGCCGGTGGGCTGGCGAGCGTGACGAGCGTGGCGATGGCCAGGATCGCGAGGACCATGACCAGCATGAGCGAGGGCCGTGACCGGACATGGTTTGGCATGGGGTTTCCCCTTTCCGTGGGCGATCATGCCGTCCTCTGGCTGACCGTTTCGCTCCCCGGCCTCTCGGACCACCCGAAGACGGCAGGTCCGGTCGGCGCAGTGCAGGGTTGCGACAGCATAGTCGAGACACGCCCGGCCGGCAACACGCCGCCCAGCCGTCCTCGAGCACCTCGGCGCATCGACAAGCTCTCGGCAGAATGGGAAGCGCGCGTACACTGAGGACGAGGCGACGGGGATGCGCGCGTCGGGCGACATTGCGATCGGAGAGCGCCTTGCCTACGGCGCCGTCGAGTTGGCCGAAGCGCTCCTGCGCGAGGCGCGCGCTCAGCAAACCCCCGACGAGCGCGCCCAGGCCAAGAAGCTCGCCCGCATGATGGCCGATCCGCACGGCAAGGAGCTGACCATCGCGCTTGCCGACCAGGCCTTCCGGAGCCACCGTCCTGAGCGCATCGCCGACCAGCTCGCCTATCTCCTGGAGCGCTACGGCGTGCCCCAGTACATGGACTGGTGGGAGCGGGTCGCGCTCCTCCTGGGCGGAGCGATGGCGCACTATCTCCCGAGCCTGGTCGTCCCGCCCATCGTGGCCCGCCTGCGCCACGAGACGCAGAACGTGATCCTGCCCGGCGAGGAGGAAGACCTGCGTCGCTATCTCGAGGAGCGGCGCCGCGCGGGCCTGCGGCTGAATCTCAACCAGCTCGGCGAGGCGATCCTGGGAGAGAAGGAAGCTGCACGACGGCTCGAGGCATATCTCACGCTCCTCGCTCGAGACGACGTGGAATACATCTCGGTGAAGGTATCTTCTGTCTACAGCCAGATCGACCTCGTCGCCTTTCGCGCGACGGTGGCGCGTGTGGCCGAGCGCCTGCGCACGCTCTACCGCGAGGCCGCCCGTCATCGCTACCGCCACCCGGACGGACGGATCACGCCGAAGTTCATCAACCTCGACATGGAGGAGTACCGCGACCTCGATCTCACGGTGACGGCGTTCCGCGAGGTGCTGGACGAGCCGGAGTTCCTGGACCTGAGCGCGGGAATCGTGCTCCAGGCTTATCTGCCCGACTCGCATCGCGTGCAGCGCGCGCTCACGGAGTGGGCACTGGCGCGTCGCGCGCGCGGCGGAGCGCCGATCAAGCTGCGCATCGTCAAGGGCGCGAATCTGGCCATGGAGCGCATCGAGGCCGCCGTGCACGGCTGGCCGCAGGCGCCCTACGAGACGAAGATCGAGGTGGATGCGAACTACAAGCGCATGCTCGAGTACGGCTGTCGCCCCGAGCGCGCGGAGGCCGTCCACCTGGGCGTCGCCAGTCACAACCTGTTCGACATTGCCTACGGCTTCGTGCTGCGCGGGATTCACCACGTCGAGCCCTGGGTCGAGTTCGAGATGCTGGAAGGCATGGCCAATCACCAGGCGCGGGCGGTGCAGGCACGTGCCGGCGGCCTGTTGCTCTACGCTCCCGTCGTCAGGGCCGAAGACTTTCACAGCGCCATCGCCTATCTGGTTCGCCGGCTGGATGAGAACACCGCGCCCGAGAACTTCCTGCGTCACGTCTTCGACCTCGAGCCGGGCTCGCCCGAGTGGATCATCGAGCGCGACCGCTTCCTGGCCGCGTTCGGCATTCAGGTCGGGCTGTCCGACGCGCCTCGCCGCACTCAGGACCGGAGGGTGGAGGCTGACGCGCCTCCGGCGCTGCGGCCGCTCGACGCGAAGCTCGAGAACGATCCCGACACCGACTGGACGCTGGCGGCCAACCGCGCGTGGATCGAGGACGTCGTGGACCGTTGGCGAGAGCGCTCACCTGATGCGATTCCTCTTCAGATCGGCGGGGAATTCCGCGCGGGATCGCGGGTAGGGGAGGGGCGCGATCCCTCGCGTCCCGGATGTGTCGCCTATCGCTATGCGCTTGCTGGCGCTGCCGACGTCGATCGCGCGCTGACGATCGCCCGGGTCGCTCAGCCTGCGTGGGCCGCGCTCCCGCTCGCGGAGCGCGATGCGAGGCTCGAAGCCTGCGCGGTCGAGTTGGCCCGCCGGCGCGGCGACCTGATCGGCGCGATGATCCTCGACGGCGCCAAGACGGTGACCGAGGCCGACGCCGAGGTCTCCGAGGCGGTCGACTTCGCGCGCTACTACGCGCGGACGCTGCGCGAGACCGCCGCCGAGCTTCGCGACTGCCGCATGGAACCGCCCGGCGTGGTGGTCGTGACCTCGCCCTGGAATTTCCCGCTCTCCATCCCCGCGGGCGGCGTGCTGGCGGCACTCGCGGCAGGAAACGCCGTCGTCCTCAAGCCGGCGCCCGAGGCAGTGCTTGTTGGCTGGTGGCTGGCCAACTGTCTGTGGAACGCCGGCGTCCAGCGCGAGATCCTTCAGTTCCTTCCGTGCCCCGACGACGAGATCGGGCGAGGGCTGGTGACCGACGCGCGGGTGGGCGGCGTCATCCTCACCGGCTCGGCGGAGACGGCGCGGCTGTTCCTCGGCTGGCGACCCGATCTTCCGCTGTTCGCGGAGACGAGCGGCAAGAACGCCATCATCATCACAGCGCTCGCCGACCGCGATCAGGCCATTC
>WNEY01001176.1_pt1 | contig 18121 bp, 17 predicted proteins | sample 5400531 | NCBI WGS metagenome assembly WNEY01 (sample SAMN13153338, study PRJNA577476) | soil metagenome | isolation source: 200 cm saprolite under Douglas fir tree site 1 | place: USA:California | collected 2015-04-18
ACCTCGGCGCCCGCGGGGATACGGGCACCGCGCAGCTCGACATCGCGCGTGGTGGTCCGCACCATGTTCTTGATCGGCGTGACCCAGCGCAGCATCTCCTCGACGGCGACGGGGAGTAGCGACGGGTCAGCCTGGAGCCGTTTCAGCTGATCAGGATGCTCCTGCAACGCCAGCATCCCGCCCGACAGCACGTGCCTCGTAGTCTCGTCGCCGCCGATAAGGATGAGCAGGGATTCGTGGATGAGCGAGAGCTGGTCAAGACGATCACCGTCGATCTCGGCCTGGACCAGCACGCCGATCAGGTGCTGGGCAGCCTCGTCGCCGGCGGCCTCCTGCTCGTCGCGTTCGTGGCTTGGGAATCGCGAGCGGCCAATCCGATGATGCCGCTGTCTCTGTTCCGCAACCGAGGATTCTCCGCGACCAGCGCCGCCATCCTGTTCACCAACGTCGGCATGTTCGGCGTCATCTTCCTGATCTCCCAGTTCCTCCAGTCGGTCCTGGGCTACAGCCCACTCGAAGCGGGCGTGCACGGCCTGCCCTGGACGGCGGCGCCGGCCGCGACCGCGCCGGTCGCCGGCTTGCTCTCCGACCGGCTCGGCGCGCGACGGATCGTTGCCATCGGCATCGCGCTTCAGGCCGTCGGCATCGGCTGGCTCGCGGGCATGATCACCCCCACCATCGCCTACATCCATCTCGTTCCGCCGTTCCTCATCGCCGGCACCGGCCTGGGCTTCTTCTTCGCGCCGATCACCCGGCTGGCGCTCAGCTACGCTCCCGAGCCGCTTGAAGGCATCGCGTCCGGCACGTCCAACGCCTTGCGCCAGGTCGGCACCGTGCTCGGCGTCGCCCTCACCGTCGCCGGCTTCGTGCTAGGAGCAGGCGCAATCGTGGTCCTTATGGCGCCGGAGCCCCGGCCGGAGCCCCCGTCAGGCGGCCAGCTCACGCCGAGCGGCCAGGCCACCGCCAGGCCAAGCGGCGTCTACGAACGTACCGAGGTGGTCGCGCACGACTAGCTTCGTCACTCGTTCCTGGCCACTTCCGGGCCGGTCATCCGGCGCAGCAGCGGCAGGGTACCGACGATCAGCATCAAGGACGCCGCCAGCCCGGCCGCCACGATCACGTAGAACGCCGCCCCTGGCCACTGCAGCGCATAGCTGAGCTGGGAATTCAGGAACAGGTACGCCGAGAGCAGGCCGGCTCCGGTCGCGACCAGGGCGGAGAACACCAGGGGCACCGATGTCTCGAGCAGCACCACCTGCTGCAGCATGCGCAGCTGCACGCCGGTCAGGCGGAGCAGGCTGAACGGACGCTTGCGCTCGCTCAGGCCGCCGATCACGGTCACCGCCAGCGTGCAGCCGCCGATCGCCAGGCTGCCGAAGATCAGCACGTAAGCGAAGCGCTGCCACTTGGTCACGTTGCTGTCGACGAACTGCTCGGTCTGCGTGACCGGGACACCGCCATTGGGGAAACTGTCGATCAGGTAGGTGCGAACCCGCTCAATCGTGGCTGGCGAGCCGTTCGTCGCAACCACGATGGTCTGGACTGGAATCGTGGAGAGCCGGTGCGCGGTCATCAGCGCGGTCGGCCAGAGCTTGGCGGACTGCCTGCCGTTTCGCTCCAGGACCAGTGAGTACACTTCGGGCGGGAACGACGCGACGGCCGCGCCGGGGGCGCACTTGCCGAGGACCGGGAGCCGGGCAAGCTGACCGCACGGCACGAGGCTGGCCGGTTCGGTGCCCCAAGAGGGGAAGCTGAGCTTCGTGCCCAGTGGGTTGGTGTGGACCAGCATGGTCGCGCGGACGCCTGGCAGGCCTGCGAGCCGGGCTAGCACCGGAGCCGGAACCGTGCTGGCCGAGCCAGTGCCATGGTCGCCAGCGACCTGGTCGGTCACGATGTCGTTGCCGATCACGCCGCCGGGGGGCGCCTGATGCGCCTTGATCGAGGTCAGCACGCTGATGACGACGGTCACCACGAACAGGGCCAGCGTCAGCCCGCTGATGGTGCGGAAGCCCAGCTGCGGATTATCGGCGAGCCGACGGGCGGCGATAAGCGAGCCCGGCCGTCTAGCCCGGCCGGCCAGCAGCCGGGCGCCGACCATGGTCAGCCAGGGCCCAGCGATCACGAGACCGGCCACGACCAGCAGGAAACCAGGCATGATGGCGAGAACCTCGTCCGCGCTGGTCTTCTGCTTGCCGACGACGATGAAGACGGCGAGTTCGGCCATGCCGACCAGTAGCGGGATCACCCGCCAAGCCCGAGGCGGCTGAGGCGTCACGCGCCTGCTCACCCCGAGTGGAGAGATCTGCACCCGCTGCAGCGCGATCCTGGCCACTACGGCCGCAGCGGCCGGCACGCCGACAACGACAGCGGCGATGTCCAGAAGGCTCAGCGACATGTCATTGGTGAAAAACGGCGCCCCGCTGAACGGGAATGACGCGATCGCCGGCCGCAGCGCGAAGAACAGCGCGAAGCCGATCCCAACGCCAATCGCGGCGGCGACGGCGGATTCGACCGAGGCGATGGCGGTTATCTGCCGCGGGGTCGCACCGGTCAGCCGCATAGCCGCGAATCGCTGCTCCCGCCGGGCGGCTGACAATCTCGTCGAGGCGCCAATGAAGATCAGCACCGGCAGCAGCAGGCCGACGCCGACCGTCGAGAGGATCAGGTCCATCCCGTGGGCGCCGATGCCGGCGGCTATGGCGCATTGCGAGCCGTTACAGCTATTGAGCGGAATGGTCTGAATCGCGGCGATCTTGAATGCGGCTGACTGCCGCATGAAGCTCACTGAGTGACCGATGATGATCAGCAGCGAGTCAGGAGCGGGCAGCGCGGAATCGGCGATGGTGCCGATCAGGTGGCCGGGATAGCGATCGGCGAGTTCGCTGGCCGGCAGGGTGTCGAGCAGCTTGATCATGGCCGAGGAGGCGTAGTACTGGCCTGGCCCAGGCAGATGCGGAATGCCAGGCGGGACCGGCGAGCGCGGCCCGGTCGCGGCGACGTCGAGTCGTCCCATCAGCTGACCGTGGTAGAAGTCAGGCCGCAGTTCCCACCATGTTGGCTGGGCGCGGACCGCCGCTGGTACCTGGTGTCCAGCTACCGAGCCTGGAACCGTATTGAGCCAGGCCTCGCGGAGGTTCTGCGCGTTCACGGCGTTGATGCCGGCGATCGCCGTGAGCAGGAGCCAGGTGCCGAGCGCGACGGCGATCGCGGTAACCGTGAGCCGCACCGCGGCCTCACGGCCGCCTCGCAGCGTGAGCCGCAGACCGAAGCCGATCATGCCGCACTCGGTTCGTCGGCCCCGTAACTCACCCGGCCGTCGCGGACCATGACCTCGCGGTCGGCGTAGGCGGCCACTCTGGCCTCGTGGGTGACCAGGATGACTGTGGTGCCCTCGGCCCGCGCGGTCGCGGTAAGCAAGGACATGACGTGCTCGCCGGTGAGCGAATCGAGCGACCCGGTGGGCTCGTCGGCGAACAGCACCTCAGGCCGGGCGACCAAGCCGCGCGCCAGCGCGACGCGCTGGGCCTCACCGCCCGACAGCTCACCGGACCGGCGCTGCTGCAGCCCGTCCAGGTCGAGCTGGCCGAACCAGGTCGAAGCCTGCGCCAGTGCCTGGGCCCGGCGGGTCCCGTTCAGCAGCAACGGCAGCGCCACGTTCTCGGCCGCGGTCAGCTCGGGCACCAGCTGGCCGAACTGGAACACGAAGCCGAACCGGTCCCGGCGCAGTCGGCTCCGCTCGGCCTCACCGAGCGAGTCGAGTCGCCGCCCGGCGAACCAGATCTCGCCCGAATCCGGCGTCAGGATGCCGGCCAGGCAGTGCAGCAGCGTCGACTTCCCCGATCCGCTCGGACCCATGATCGCCAGAATCTCGCCGCGCCGGGCGCGCAGGCTCGCGCCTCGCAGCGCCGGCGTAGCGCCGAAGGACCGCACGATGTCGCGCGCCTCGATCACGTCCTCGTCGACAAGCACCGTCCCGGTCGCCGCACCCGCCCCGGTCGCGGTCATCGTGCACCTCCGGCTGCTCGGTCAGCTGTCGTTGAGTTGATGGCCTGGGCCAGGGCGCCGAGCCTGGCCGCGGTCGTGTCGATCCACCGCAGGTCGGCCTCGAGATGAAACAGGCCATGATCGGCCAGCAGGACGTCGACTAGGCCGCCGGTCCGCTTGAGCTCGGTCAGCTCCCGCATGCGCTGCAGGTGGGACCGACGCTGCGCGTCCAGATAATCCTCGGCCGGTCGGCCAAGCATGAGCGCCAGGACGACCTTGGCGAACAACACCGTCTGCAGGTGCGGCTCGGGAACGACCGCCTCGGCGAGCCAGGTCTCGACCTCACGTCGGCCGACCGACGTGATCGCGTACCGCTTGCGGTCGGGGCCGCCGCCAGGCTCCGCCTCCCCCGCCGTCGCCATACCGTCCCTGGCCAGCCGACTCAGCGTCGCGTACACCTGGCCGAACGGGATCGGCTTCCCCCGGCCGAAGTACGCGTCGTAGTCACGTTTCAGGTCATAGCCATGGCTCGGCTCGCGATCGAGCAGCCCGAGAAGGGTCAGCGGAACGCTCATGCCGCCACAGTACACTGAGAGTATACTCTGCGCTAGTAGTCGCGATGACCCACGGATCGACCTCCGCGTGGGCCCCATGCAGTTGCCCTGGCGCTGGCGTGGGCCCCATGCAGTTGCCCTGGCGCTGGCGTGGGCCCCATGCAGTTGCCCTGGCGCTGGCGTGGGCCCCTTGCAGCTGCTCTGGCGCCTGCGAGGATGGCGGGATGGCAGATCTTACGGTGCGGCGGGTCGACTTCGGCTATTTCGTGCGCCCCGCAAAGGAGACCGGCGGCGCCCCCAAAGTGGACCCCTGCCTCGGCTACGTCGTCGATCATCCCGCCGGAACGATCCTCTTCGACACCGGCATGGGCTACGACCCGGAGGTCGACGCCTATTACCGGACGCGCCGCATCGAACTGGAACCAGCCCTGGCGAGCGTCGGCCTCCAGATATCCGACATCAAGATCGCCGCCAACTGCCATCTGCACTTCGATCACTGCGGTGGCAACCCGTCGCTCGGCGGCCAGGTCCCGGTCTTCGTGCAAGAGCCCGAGCTGCAAGCCGCCCGCCGCACGGAGAACTACACGCTTCCCGATCTCATCGAAGGCAGCCACTTCGAGCAGGTGACGGGCCAGGTCGAGCTCCGGCCCGGGGTGTTCCTGATCCCGACGCCAGGCCACACCAGCGGCCACCAGTCGCTGGTTGTCCGCCGCCCAGATGGGGCGGTGATCGTCGCCGGGCAAAGTCACGACACCGCGACCCAGTACGCCGCCGACCAACTGGCCTGGCAGGCCCATCGGGACGGTCACGGTCGACCGCTGCCTGACCCGCCGGACTGGGTAGACACACTCCAGGGATTCGACCCCCGGGTGGTCTACTTCGCCCACGACCGATCCGTCTGGGTACCGTGACGGCACGGAACCAAAGGGAGGCAACGTTGACGCTAGCCTTCGACCGGGCGGGCAGCGGCCCGCCGCTGGTGCTGCTGCACGGCGTGGGCCACCGGCGCCAGGCGTGGCATCCCGTGCTCGACCGGCTGACCCCGCACCGCGACGTCATCATGGTCGATCTGCCCGGCCACGGCGAGTCGCCGCCGCTGCGCACCCAAGGCCGGCCGGTGGTCGATGCGCTGCTCGCCGAGGTCATCGCCTTCATCGACGAACTCGGCCTGCACCATCCCCACATCGCCGGCAACTCGCTCGGCGGACGGATCGCCCTCGAAGCCGGCGCGCGCGGCCACGTCGCGACCGTCACCGCGCTGTCCCCGGCCGGGTTCTGGCGCAGCGAGACCGAGGCCCGGTACGCCAGGACCGTCTTCAAGGTGATGGAGGGCGCCGGAAAGGCGCTGTCCCCGTTCGCGCCCACGGTCACCCGCAGCCTTATTGGCCGTGCGCTCACGCACTCGGCGATCGTGAGCCGGCCGGGCCGGATGAGTCCTGAGCAGGCTCGCGGCGACCTGGCCGCCTTCCTCGACGCCAGGGACGCGCTCAATTCGGTCCTGACCGGGATGACGCCCTTTGCCGGCCAGCTGCCCGCCGACCTTCCCGTCACCATCGCCTGGGGCACCCGCGACCGGCTGCTGCCGCAGCGCCAGATCCTGGTGGCGAAGGCCTGGCTGCCGCAGGCACACCTGGTGCCGTTGCCAGGCTGCGGCCACGTCCCGATGACCGATGACCCCGCCCTGGTAGCCCAGGTACTGCTCCGCGGCAGCCGCGATGTCGTGGAAAAGCATTAATAGGGAGAAAGCTTTTCAGTGCTTTGGTTCCTTCGGCAGACTGACTCGCCAGAAGGGCTGGTCAGCTCGCTCCTGAGTGGCATGGCCGAATAAATGGAAACCAGATTGGCGCGCAGTGCGTCCAAGAGTGGCAATCCAGCCAAATGAGGGTAGCCAGGACCCGCTAACGAACTCCTGCGGAGGACGTGATGTTCCGACAAACGCGCGACAGACGATGGACCGGGCGAGGTCCTGGCGCTTTCACGATCGCTGCGGTCGCGGCCGCGGCGGTCGCGATCACCTCGGCCGCCTGGCCGATTGGCGATTCACTGGCCGCGACCCGCTCACTTTCAAGCGGCACGCCGATCGGGAAAGCCCCGCCCGTCATAGCCCACTGGGCACCTGTGCCGTACCGGCGGGCTCAGCTGTCGGTACCTGGCGGCTGGCTCGTCGAGGGTCCCCAGGGGTTCTTCTGCGTGTCCAAGTCAGATTCCATGATCTTCATCGGAGTCAAACCACGGGTTCCGAAGGGCGAGGACCCTGGCTGCCGCCACCTGCACGCTAACTTCGCCTGGATCGTGCCGGCCGGACATCTCCCGTCGGGCATCAGCCACCGGAAGCCGACGGCGGTGATCAACGGCATTCGGGTCTACCGGGTGCACAGCGCCCGCAGCTCGGTGGCCTACCTGGTACCCGAACTCGGTGTGCGAGTCGGCGCGCACGGACCCAAGGCCAAGCGAATTCTGGCCACGCTGACCCGGTCACCGCTGGCCGTGGTGCTCGCCAAGGGGCCGGCCAGCCCGGCGCCCGCGAATTGGGTTCGGCGCCAGTTCGGCGGCGTCAAGTTCGCCGCTCCGCGCGGATGGCACCTGAGCCGCTACAACCAGTGGGAAACCTGCGGCACCGGCGTCGACAAGCGGTCGCTGGAACTGATCAACGCGAAGAAGGCCTCGATTCCCGAGCCTTGTCCATTCCCCTACCCCGAGGCTAAGTATTTCGCGGCCGTGCGAGGACTGACTGTCGTCACTGGCAAGTTCGCGGCCCAGTCGATAGCCGAGACATACCGCCACTGCCAGGTGCGCCAAGACACCAGGGTCTGCTTGTCGACCGAGACCGGTACCGGCGGGTTCTTCGGCGGAGTGCTGATCTTCTCGGTCTCCAAGCCGCACCACCACGCCAGGACGTTCCTCCTGCTCGGGCTGTCAGGAACGGGCGCGCAGGCCCGGGCGGTCTTCGACTCGATCTCGGTGCGTTAGCTCATCGGCCGATAGCGTTCGATGAGGAAGTAACTGCTAGCCAGCCGCTTCCCGGCCACCACGAAGAACGCCTTGCCTAGCAGCAGTTCGTCGGAGCTGGGTTCGACCCGTACGAGGTAGTCGCGGAGGATGCGGGCTACCTCGTACGGCGGGTTGCCGCCGCGGCCGTAATCAAGGAGCACCGCTCCGTGCTGCAGGCCCTCGGCCGCGGTCGGGTCAGCCGGCTCGACTAGGAAGAAGGCGTATCGTTTTGGCCGCTCAACGCTCGGGCGCGAGAGCCACTCGGCTTCCAGTCCGTTTTGCTTGACCGGGGTGTTGCAGCCGAACGGCCGCTGCCCGGAATCGAGGTAGAAGGCCTTGATGAACTTGCGAATACCCAGCAAGGCCGCGGCCGCGGGCTGGTTGTAGCCGCGGAACTCGAACCCGGTCAGCGCGGTAACGTCGGGCGGGCTTCCGGCAGCGAACACGGCGTCGAGTTCCCGCTTGGATTTCCCCGCTAGCTCGAGATAGCGGGCGGAGACACTGGCCACTTAGGCCTCGCTTTCTGCGGAACGGAACAGAGGTCAGATTCCGTGCTGACTGCGCTGCTCGATCAGCCGCTGGGCATTCCGCGTGACCAGCGCCATGATCGTTTCCATCGGATTGATCCCGATTGGGCCGGGGAACAGGCTGGCATCGGCGACGAACAGACCCCGCACGCCGTGGAAAGCACCGAAGCTGTCTACGACGCCGCGCTTGGGGTCATCGCTCATCCGGGCGGTGCCCATCAGGTGCACGGTGAACAACTCGATCGACTTCTTGGGCACCGGGCGTGCGAGCAGGTCGCGCAGCCCGGCCGGATCGCGCACCTCGGGCGCGCCGTCGAATGGCAGCAGGACGCGGCGAGCCCCCGCGGCGAACATCAACTCGGCGGCGAGCCCGATGCCGCGCACCACCCGTTCGGCGTCGCGGTCATTGAGCTGGTAGAACACTTGCGCGCCGAGCCCGGGGATGTTCTTGACGCGCCCGGTGCCGGTGTCCTCGATCAGGCACCCGGCTGTGACCATGCGGTTGTAGTCGGCCATCACCCGACCGAGTTCCCGGCCGTAGCTGGGCAGCCCGAGCGCGATCAGCGAGGGCGCGATATTCACCGCGGTCAGCAGGATGCCGTCGTCAGAGAACTCGCGGACCTGGTAGGCCTGATGCACGCCGTGCCAGCCAAACACTTCGTCGTCGAAGAACGCGATCACCTTCGCGTTGGGGTGCAAGGTGAGGTTGCGGCCAAGCTGACCTGAGCGGGACCTCAGCCCTGAGCGGGCCAGCAACGCGGGCGTCTGGACCGCTCCGCCAGCGGCGATTACCACCGGCGAGCGCACGGTCAGTCGCGGACCCCGGCGCCCGCCCGGACGCAGGAACCGGCCTTCGACGCCGGTGACCGTGCCGCTTGACCTGGTGATCCGCTCGATCCGGCAGTCCGCGATCAGCCGGGCACCGCGCGCAAGCGCACGCGGAACGTTGGTCACCAGCATCGAACGCTTGGCGCCGGTCGGGCAGCCGTTCGTGCAGTTGTTGGTGCCAGCACAGTGCAGCTGATTGCGCAGGTTCGGAATGATCTTCCAGCCCTTGGCGTCAGCGCCGGACTTCAGCAGCCGCATATCCTGGCCGATCGTTTCTGGATCTTGGAGCGCCACCGAAATCCGCGACTCGACCTTGGCGAAGAACGGCTCCAGGTCCTGCTCGGTGATCGCGGCGACGCCTTCCTCGTCGGCCCAGCGCTGGAGCACCTTGGCCGGGGTCCGCCACGACATCCCGCCATTGATCACGGTCGACCCGCCGACGCAACGCCCCTCGGAGAACAGCACCGGCGGCTGGCCCAGCGCCAGGCCAAGGCCGCCATCCCGGTACAACGTCCGCGCGGCGCGGCTCGCCTCGGAGGTGAAGGACTCGGTCGGGTGGTAACCGCCTTCCTCGACGATGAGAACGTCGATACCCGCATCCGCGAGTTCGGCCGCCATCGTCGCCCCGCCGGCACCGGAGCCGACGATCACCACGCCGCACTCGAGCGACAGATCCGCGTCGACATCGTCCTGCCGGGTGAGCCCGGCGGGGATGGTCGCGTTCACTGCCCGTCGTTTCGGTTGTCGAGCGGCGCGAGCACGGCGGCCTCGCCGGCCAGGATCTGCGGCCCGTAAGACGACCGGCGGCGCTGGGAGACGGCGGCAATGTAGGCGTCCGGCCGGTAACCGATCTGGTCTTTCGCCTCAGGCAGCTCGTAGTAGCACATGACGACCAGCCCCTTGATCCGTTGCAGGGCGGTGCTCAGTGCGCTGCGCCGGGCGAGCACGGCCGCGAAATAGGCCTCCGCCTGGCCATCGGGGAGGCGGAGGAACCGCCGCCCGCGTGACCTGGGATACAGGCGTGCGCCCTGGTCGAAGACGACCAGGCCGACTCGGACAAACCGGCGCACCGCCGACGGCCACACCCTCGACTGCGCCTCGAACTCGCTGGCGAGCCGGGAACTCAGGTCCCCTCTGCGCACCTCCGGCGGGCAGACGATCTCGGCGAACCGGACGACAATCCGGCTGGCCGCCAAGCCAAGCGGATGAGTCGGCGAACTTCCATCCCTGCGCATGACGATCTCCCTATCGGCAGGACCAGCCGACCGGTCGGCTTTCCGCTTCGTTGGACGACAAAACGTTCGGGAAATAAGGACCCAGGCACCCGCAAAGCGTTATGCCAGAGAAACGATTGCCTTGCGGCGATCTAACTGGTTAGAAACGTTACTCGCCAAGCCCCGCGCCGGAAAGCCAGAAAGCCGGCCAGCGAACCGCGCTGGCCACCCGGTGCGGCGACGTACGATGTCGCCGGGGGTTGGTTCTTACTGACGGGTGACCGATGATCCGGTACTGCGCGACCACGGCGGGTCGGGTCGCGTACTCGACGGTGCGCGCTGGCCCGCCGCTGTTGTTTGACTCTGGCTGGGTTAGCCATTTGCGCGGGCAGCTGCAGATGTACTCGTTCGGCCCGTTTGTCGAGCGCCTCGCCGAGCGGTTCACCGTGATCCGGTACGACAAGCCCGGCTGCGGCCTGTCCGACCGTGGTGACGTGGATGTGTCGTTCGAGGCGCAGCTGACCGCGGCGCTGGCGGTCGCCGACGCGGCCGGTGCCAGCCGGTTCAGCCTGTTCGGTGCGTCGCAGGGCGGGCAGCTGGCGGCCACGATCGCGGCCAGGCATCCCGAGCGGGTTGAGACGCTGGTGGTCTACGGGATGTGCGCCAGCGGCCGGGACCTGGCCCCGGCGGAGGTCAGGGAATCGGTGGTGGCCAGGCTTAGTCGGGCGATCTTGGCGCCGACGTAGGCGGCCCGGGTGTCCATGCGAGTAATGACCGCGGCGCGCTCGGCTTCATCGGTCGGGCAACGCCGGCCTGTCACTGCCGAGCTTCAACGGCGGCCCGACCAAGACCCAGGCGCTTGCGACTGGTAGCCAGGCCATCGGCCTGGGTGTGACCGCGACGTGCGAACAGCTCGTCGGCCCGGACGGTTTCCCGGACACCGACCAGCGTGGTACCAACCGGGACAGCGCGGCCCGCGGCGCCTGTGACAGCGGCGCCTTTGACACTGGAGGTACGCCGGCCGCCTGATCACCGGCCAGGACCGGCGCGGCCGCTGTCGCGCCGGTCCGCTACGCACTCGGTAGTTCGCCCGACCAGAGATGCGGTATGGCCGCTGCGTCAGTTGCAGCAGCTATGGGTCAGCGCTGTTGTGGTGCTCCTGGACGGTACAGCAGCGCCGGCCCGTCGGCGTTCCTATGTCAACGGCTGCGAGTCAGCGCTGTCGTGAGGGCCCAGGAGGTTGCAGCAGTTGCGGGTCAGCGCTGCTGCTGCTGCTGCGGGCCGACGCTCAACCGCGGAACGGGCTGCGCCGGCTGATCAGGTCGATCAGCCTTCGTCGGACAAGAGCGCTCGGTAGTTCGCCCGACGGGAGATGCGGGCACGCGATGCAGCCGCCAGGCGCGGCGGCGAACGTGCGTAGTTCACCCGATTGTTGCGGCGGACCGTGAGCTTCTAGCGTCAGAGCATGTCACCGCTCACCATCTCGTCCCGTTACTGCGGCCCGACCGGCAGCGTCAACGGCGGCTACGCCTGCGGAAGCATCGCCGCGTACGCCGACGGCCCGGTCACCGTGAAGCTGCGTCAGCCACCGCCACTGGACACGCCGATGAGCGTCGAGCAGGACGGCGAGGGCGCACTGCGCGTCCGTCACGACGGCACGCTGATCGCCGAGACTGCTCCTGCGCCCGCCCCGCTGACGCCGCAGCTTCCCGGTTCGGCCGCCATGGCCGACCTTCGCGGCGTGACCGCCCGGGCGCGGTATTTCGATGACCCGTACTTTCCCGACTGCTTTGTGTGCGGGATCAACCGCCAGCCCGGCGACGGGCTGCGGATCTTCCCCGGTCCGTTGAATGACCGCCAGGTGTGGGCCGCGCCGTGGACGCCGGACCCCTCGGTCGCGGGCCCAGCCGGAACGGTGCGGCCCGAGGTGGTCTGGGCCGCGCTCGACTGCCCCAGCGGTATCGCGGCCGGCGAAGGCACCGACCTCGGCCAGGACACCGCTATCGTCCTCGGGTCGATGACCGCCAGCCTGCCGGCGCTGCCCGCCCCAGGCGACCAGTGCCAGGTAATCGCCTGGCCGGCCGGACGAGACGGCCGGAAGCTCACGGCCGGATCGGCGCTGCTCGGCCCGGGCGGCGACGTGCTGGCGATAGCCAGAGCCGTCTGGATAACGGTTCCGCGCCCGGTTCTGGCGCGGTCAGCCAAGTAGCAAGTCGCTGTATTTCCTGGCGAGCCTGAGCACGGCCGCACCGGCGGCCTGCATCGGCTCGCCGCCGCCGGCGAACCTCGTCACCGAGGACTCGTCGAAAGCAAAGCCGATCGCGGCACCCGTTCGTGATCACGCGGCCCTCAGAATTGACCGCGACCAGCCCAGCGAAGACCTCGTCAAAGAGTTCGGCGTCGAACACCGCCGCGGTGAGGATGTCGGTCATCATGGTCAGCGGGTCCACGCCGAGGCCGACGATCCAGACCCGCAGGCCGCCGGTGTGCCGGGCCTGCGTCAGCCGCCGGAAGAACGGCCACTGCTCATACCGGACCGGGGAACCGAGGCCCGCGTAGTCTTCCGGTGCGCCGAGCAGTTCCTCGCTGAACTCGCGGGCCAGACCGTGCCACAGGTCGAGGTCATGGGGCACGGAGGCCGGGTTGTCGTCGGCAGGCTGGAAGATGTCGACGGGCATGACCTGGTACAGGCCGCCGGCGTTGGTGACCCTGGCCGGGTCGCGCCAGTGCAGCAGGAACGACGCCTGGCCCGGGCCTGAGCGCCGCAGGGTCAAGGTGGTGACCGCCACGCTGGCCGGCCGGCGGGACAGCTCGCACGGGTCGCCGATCGCGGCGCGCAGCGGGAGCGGTGTCCGCTACGCCAAACAGGCGTACTGCGAGAACCCCGAAGCCGTCAAAGATATTTACGAGCGTGCCGCTAACGGCGAATCCCTCTCCTCGATCGGCCGGCTGTACGACCTTTACCCGGCATCGGTGAAGAACGTAATCCGTTTCGCCGCGAACCACACAGGCGTGATCGAGTGCTGCTACACGCATGAGGGCGTGACGGAACCGTGGCCGCATGAGGTGACCGCCGTGGTCGAGTCGGCGCTGTGGTGGCGCGCGAACAAGGTTCTTGCCGTGAACGGGACGGATGCGCGACAGAATCGGGGCGGCCGGCCGGTCGCATGGCCGGCGAACTGGCTGTCCGGAATTCTGGACTGCCCGGAATGCGGAGGCAAGCTGTACCTGAGCGCCGGCCTGCCGCCGGCCGTCGATTCCCGCTCCGGAAAGCCGCGCACGCCGAAGCCGCGTACCCCCAAGCTCCGCTGCGGCGGGCACGCCAAGCAGCGCCTGTCCTGCGGCGCATTCAAGGGGATCAGCGCACAACCGGTCATTGACCTGATTACCGGAATGTTCACCAGCGACACCACCGACATTCTCGCGTTCCAGCGAGTCGCCGGAAACGCCCACGAACTAGACGCGCTGAACGCCCATCTCCGCAAGATCCAGGCCCGCCTGTCGGCCACCGAAGACGACGACGAGCTAGACGCGCTGGTCGCCGGCCGCAAGGCGATGAAAGCGCGCATCGAAGGATTCGCGATCGTGCCCGACCGGTTCGACTACGCGCCTACCGGCCAGAGCGTTGCGCAGATGTGGAACGACGGTGACGACACGATCAGGCGCGGCATGGTCCGCGCGGTCAAGGCATCGTGGGGAATGAGCCTCGCTCGCAGCGAGGGGCAATGGGGAATCGCCATCGGCACCGCAAGCTCACAAGACACCGGGAACGCGAACGCGAACGGGATCGAGGCTCACCCGGAACCGACACACGGGTGAGCCTCTTAACGTTCTATCTAGGCGGCTTGCGGCGGGCTTGGGGCTGGTGGCATGACAAGCACGATCTTTCCGGCCTGATATGCGCGAGCGCGACGGGAAGCCTGAATTCCCGGGCCTCGACAATCACGGCAGGCTGTCCTGACTCATCATCGGCCGTATAGGCATTCACCTCTCCTGAATCCGGCTGCGGGCTGGCATGATCCGGCGTGGGGCATCACCCCCTTCCGCGACACTCGGCGGGGATATCCCTCCTCTCAGCTACTTAGAGCGCCCGGCAGGGCCAGACGTGACTTCGGCAACGGTGCGTCACCGTCCGCAGTGTGCGGACAGTTCGGGGAAACGGCCTCAACGCGCGCAGGCGCGCACGAGGCGAGCGGACAGTTCGGGCGGAAACACCGCTACTGTGAGTGACCGCTGGGACCACGCACGAAACATGGGCAAACGTTGTTTCATGGATCGTCGTAGCTGTCAAACGGCCCTGATTCTGGGGCCATCCCGCCTTGAACGCCGCACCCTACCTTCGGCTAGGCCAGGCACATTTATGCGCTCTGCGGCGCTCTCAGGGCCGGCCATATGACGGCCATTCCCCGCGCGCCCGCCACCCAGGGCTAGGCGAGGTACTGAGTCAGAGACCGGTTCGGCCGACGACGGGGACGTTCCTAGTCGCTCGGGGGCGGCTCAGGTCGCCAGTTCTCGTCGAGGGGCATCGGCACCCACTTGCCGCGTTGTATGATCAGGCGCTTCTTGGCGGGGCTGGTCCTGGCCCACCGCAGCACGTCCTCTTCGGTCCCGCTCAGGCGCGCGACGCCTGCTGTTGCCCCGCCGTGGGCCTTGATCTCGGACTTGGGGTAGTCGTCTTGCCAGGACGCGTGCCATTCAGAACCTGGGGTGTCGCTGGCTGGGTTGACGTACAGGGTGCCGTGGCCGGGCCTGGGCTCGCCGAGGGGTTCTGCCGGGCCGACCCAGTACACCGGCCCGCCTGGGTACAAGCGCCTAGGCACTAGCCCGGCCGGTTCAGCCGGGCTAGTGGCCTGATGATCGTGCTGGTCACCCATTTGCTCCCCAGCCTACAGGCTGGGCACCGAGATGTTTCTGCCACTGCTTGAAGAAGAAGGCCCTTTTGCCTCGGAAGTAATAATGAATGCTCTTGCCGAAGACAAACCACGTGGAGGAATAACCGGCCACGTTCCATGTCCATGTGTGGATGACGGCGCCGTAGTGGACCGGCGCTTTCTCAAACGCGTCGTAGCCGCCCGGCCACTCAACCGCTGACCGGGCCGGGACGTTCGCGGGGTGGTGCAGGTAGCTTTCGTCGACTCTTGGCGTGATCGGCTGACCGGCGGGGTGGTTCGAGTCGTAAAAGAGCCTGTCACCTTCCGTGATGACGTTGCGCACGCGAGCTGTCGAGATGAACCTGACTGGTTTCGAGACTGATTCTCGGCCGTTGAGCGCGACCTCGTAGAAGACCTCGGCAATGCCGAGTCGTTTCCGGCCGAATCCGTACTTGAATGCTCCCATCCAGGTCGAGCGCCCGGCCCCGGGCTTGAGAGTCCAGCACCATGACTGATGCGGCTTGCAGTGCCCCGATGCTGCTCCCGTGACGCCTCGGCTTGATAACGAGCCGGCGCAGATCCAGCCGCCAACTCGCTGGCTTACCGGCTTTGAGCACTGACTGGCCGCACTGCGCTGCTCATGGGCGGAATGAGCGCCGTTTCCCGACTGGTCATTGCTCGTCGCGCCGGCCGTGAGCACAATCAGCAACGCCGATCCGCTGACGGTCACAAGACCTTTCTTGACCAAGGATCTCATCATTTCCCTGCCTTCGCGTAAAGGACGACGTAACTTACGGCGTCGCCAGTGTCTGTAAGAATATTAGACTGGTGGTTATCCCCCTGCCATACAGGTTTCCTTTCGTCGTCGGGCCAGCCCCGCTGTCTGGGACTACATACGCTGTCCAGGAAACGGGTCGCCCGCCAGCCAGACTCACAACGCACGTCCGGAGTCCGGCCCGCTCAAGGACTTGCGCTGTCCGAAAGGAAATCATGGAACCTTAGGCCAAAGGGAGATGACAGCCGTTAACAGGGGTTAACAGGGGGGCGTTAACCCTCGCGAACGATGTCTCATATCGGACAGGTCTCAACCTCCATGACGAACTCTCTCAAGGCGGCCCGGCTCTCCGCAAGGCTCGGTCACAATCCCCGGCCTGGCGTATGAGCTTCGGAAACTCGCGCAACGCAAGCAGATCGGAGTTGCGCTAGCCGCTAGCCGCAAGACGCAGATCTCACAGCGGGAAAACGGGCATGTCCTGCCCAGTCTTTTATTAACCATTACTATGCAACCTTTTCCGGGCAACTCCGGACGAGCGCCGGGGCATGAGCCAATGACAGATAGCACGTCACTTTGGATGTCACATCGGCCGGCTGGAGCCTCAGCAACTAGTGAGGCGCAAGAGCAACGCGCGTCCATGGCCAGGACCGGGCCGTCGCCGCCGAGCACAGCAGCCTTCGCCAGTCCGCCAGCCTCGGATAGTGAATCTGGTAGTAAGCCAGAAGGTCTCCGGCTGCGACGCAAGTCGCCGCACCATTATCTCAGGAATGCGGCTTGCCGTGTTCGAGATACAAGGTAACGCCTGACATGTAAGCGCGGTAAGCGCTCGCCAACCGACGCGCCAGGCGCGGAATCACGCATTCGGGAATGTCGCCAAGATCCATCCATTCGACCTTGTCGATTTCCGTCGTGTCAAGACTAATGCGGTACTCGTCCTCGCCCAGTTCTCCGCAGTCGAACACGTAGAGAACCTTGTCACCCTCGCTTTCGCTTGGTGCCCAGTCGTGGACTAGCAGTCGCTTGGCCGTCCTGTAGAGACCAAGTTCTTCGCGTATCTCCCGCTCGCAGGCAGCCGAGGGGGATTCGCCTCGATCGACATACCCTCCGGGAATATCCCACTGATTTCCATAGGTCTTGCGTACAAGCAGGACTCTGTTCCCGCTGATAAACAGCGCACCGGCAGCCAGGCGCGGCATCGCGAAGTTGGCCGTGTCATCTTTCATTCTAGGCTGGCGCGCTTATCCGCATGCGCTTGGCGAGCTTGCCTAGCTCGATCGATGGCTTACCGACCGTATCACGGGCTAGGGTCAGCACGATATTGCGGCTAAGATAATGTTGCTGCACCTGATCGGGGGCTATTCTCTCAGCTGTCAGAATTGTGTCGAGCGCATCAGCATGATTGTTCGCCATGCTGTATGCCCGAGCGACATCAAGGAGATAGCGAGCGCGCCGCTCTGGGGGAACGGACTCGGTGTTCAGCGAGGTCCCGTAAGTCATGGCGGTGGCTATGTCTCCAAGTTCGACGGCCGTATTGACGCGATGAATAGCAACATTAGTCGGCCCGAAAGCAGTCCAAAGATGGTTCGCGTCACTGCCCACACGCTGGGCTACTTCGTCTGCTTCCTCAAGGTAGTCCGCAGAACGGGATTTGTCGCCGAAACGTGCTGCGGCCATGGCTCCAACCAATGCGAGGGTTCCGTAAACAGATAGCGTCACCGGATTATCGTGGTGGCCCGAGCTTCTGATGTCATCTGAGCCGGCGTCTGCTAGCCGCATGGCCGCTTCGAACCGCCCGGTTGAATGTAGCGTGAATGCGACACACCGCACAAGGGAAGCTCGGATCGAGAGGGATTCCGTCTCTCGGGCAGCATTCAGGCCGCGATCAGCTGAGAGCAGCGCCATATCATGCTCGCCGACTTTCGTCAGCACGGACGCAGCGGCCTGATAGGACAAAGCGAGCATTTCGTAGGTTCTGGCCTTATCTGCGCTCAGGCACTCTCGCGCCGCTAGTTCTGCGTCGGCCAGCAACATTGAAATTCTGCTAGCGGCAGACGTAAAACGGCCCTTCTGATATACGCCGAAAACTATCTTGATTTCACGCTCAAGATCGGCTGGCGCAGGTATCTTATCGTACGGTGATCGCTCGCGGCCGATTCCATACTCTGTCAGCAGCGCGCACAATTCGCTCACAGCAGGTGATGGCGGCGGACGCATCTCCGCATAAGCGATCGCGTTAGTGTAGCTATTCAGCCTGAGTGGCTGGGGGTGCGTGGCCGGGGCCGGTGGGCTGGCTGTGTCGGCCGGGGCGAGCCTGGTTTCTGATCTTCTGTGAGCTTGCCCGGCATGTCGCGTTGATCGTGAATGCCGGGCTCTGATG
>WNEY01001179.1_pt1 | contig 18115 bp, 17 predicted proteins | sample 5400531 | NCBI WGS metagenome assembly WNEY01 (sample SAMN13153338, study PRJNA577476) | soil metagenome | isolation source: 200 cm saprolite under Douglas fir tree site 1 | place: USA:California | collected 2015-04-18
CATGGAACGCGTCGACCAGCTCCGCCGCCCGCACGCGCAGCCCCACATGGGCGCCGCAATCGTCCGCGACCGGCGCCATCGCCGCGCGCAGATTGATCCAGAACTCGGGATATTGCTTGCCGAAACCGACCGTGTGCGGACGCACCTCGAGCTTTTGATAGCCGATGACGCCCAGCACCGCCTCATAGAAGCGCGTCGCCCGGCCAAGGTCGCGCACCGCCACCGAGACGTGGTCGATCATGTTCCTCTCTCGGCCGGTGTCCCGGACGCGGTGCAGCGCGGACCTTTCCAAGCGCGAAGTCTGGTACGGTCCCGGTTCTGCAGCCCTGCCCCCGCGAAAGCGGGGGGCATCACTTCGTGCTGCGCTGCGCCCGGGACACGGCTCACGCCGGCGCCCCCGACTTCACCAGCTTGTAGACGATCGAATCCATCAGCGCCTGAAACGAGGCATCGATGATGTTGGGCGAGACGCCGACCGTGGTCCAGCGCTCGCCGGCTTCATCCTGGCTTTCGATCAGCACGCGGGTCACCGCCTCGGTGCCGCCGTCGAGGATGCGCACGCGGTAGTCGGTGAGCGTCAATCCGCTGATGTAGCTCTGGTACTTGCCGAGGTCCTTGCGCAGCGCGAGATCGAGCGCGTTGACCGGGCCGTTGCCTTCGGCCGCCGAGATCAGCGTCTCGCCGTCGACCTTGACCTTGACCACCGCCAGCGACACCGTGACCCGCCGGCCGACGGCATTGTCGCGCTGCTCGACGCTGACGTCGAACTTCTCGACGTTGAAATAATTCGGCACCTTGCCGAGCACGCGGCGCGCCAGGAGCTCGAAGGAGGCGTCGGCGGCCTCGTAGGCATAGCCGATCGCCTCGCGCTCCTTGACCACGTCGAGAAGGCGGGCGACGCGCGCGTCGTCCTTGTCGACCTTGATCCCGATGCGGTCGAGCTCGGCGATGACGTTCGATTTCCCGGCCTGATCCGAGACCAGGAGCTTGCGCCGGTTGCCGACCGCGTCGGGCGGCACGTGCTCGTAGGTCGCGGGCTCCTTCATGATCGCCGAGGCGTGAATGCCGGCCTTGGTGGCGAACGCGCTCTCGCCGACATAGGGCGCGTGCCGGTTCGGCGCGCGGTTGAGCATCTCGTCGAGCGTATGCGAAGCATGCGCGAGCGTCTTGAGCTGGGCGTCCGATACGCCGATGTCGAAGCGGTCGGCGAATTCGGGCTTCAGCTTGAGGGTCGGAATGATCGAGACCAGATTGGCGTTGCCGCAGCGTTCGCCGAGCCCGTTGAGCGTGCCCTGGATCTGGCGGGCGCCGGCGCGCACCGCCGCAAGCGAGTTCGCCACCGCCTGCTCGGTGTCGTTGTGGGCGTGGATGCCGACATGGGTGCCGGGGATCACCTTGACGACCGCGCCGACGATCGCTTCGATCTCGTGCGGCAGCGCTCCGCCATTGGTGTCGCAAAGCACGATCCAGCGCGCGCCCTCCTCGTAGGCGGCCGTGGCGCAGGCGAGCGCGAATTGCGGATTGGCCTTGTAGCCGTCGAAGAAGTGCTCGCAATCGAGCAGCACCTCCCGGCCCTTGCCGACCGCCGCCCGCACGCTGTCGCGGATCGAGGCGAGATTCTCCTCGAGACTGGTTTCGAGCGCGACGCGCACGTGATAGTCCCAGGATTTGGCGACGAAACAAATCGCGTCGGCCTTGGCCTCGATGAGGGCCGCCAGCCCGGGATCGTTCGAGGTCGAGCGGCCCGGCCGCCGGGCCATGCCGAAGGCGGTGAAGGTCGCGGCGAGCCTGCGCTCCTGCGCGAACAGCTCGGTGTCGGTCAGGTTGGCGCCGGGATAGCCGCCCTCGACATAGTCGATGCCGAGGTCGTCGAGCATTTTCGCGATCGCGAGCTTGTCGTTGAGCGTGAAATCGACGCCGTTGGTCTGCGCGCCGTCGCGCAGCGTGGTGTCGAAGAGATAGAGGCGTTCGCGGGCCATGTTGAGCTCAGGAGAATTGATAGGCGACGTAGAGCGCGATCAGGACCGCGGCGGCGATCACCGCGTATTTGAGCACGATGTAGTAGAGCCAGTGCTTCGGGAACGGCGTATCGGGCTTGGTCATCGCGCGCCTGCCTTCGCGGCCAGCGGTTTTTCCATGGTCGTGTTCGCCAGCCACTCGTCGCCGACCGGAACCGAGTTGCGTTGTTGCGGCACGAAGCCGCGATGCCGGAAAAACTCCTGCGCGCTGTCGCTTACGTCGGCGGTCAACCGTCGGGCACCGCGCGAGCCCGCGAGCTTCTCCAGCGCATCGATCAGCATGGTGCCGACCCCGTGGCCGGCGGCCGCCGGATGCACGTATAGCATGTCGACGCGGTCGCCGCCGTCGAGCGATGCGAAGCCGACCGGCGATCCGTCGATGGTGCCGAGCAGAGTCAGGCCCTGCGCCAGGCGGGCGCCGAAGGCCCCTTCGTCGTCGGCGACCGACGCCCAAGCCCACTGCTGGGCCTCGCTGTAATCGTCCCCGGTCAGCTCCTCGATGCTGGCGCGCAGAATCTCGGCGACGAGCGGCGTATCGGCCGGCAGGTACGGCCGCAGCGCCAGCTTGGGGTGCGCACGCGCGGTCATGACTGCTTCATCTTCCAGACGGTCGTGCCATCTTTCTTGTCCTCGATCTCGACGCGCATTTCCTTGAGCTCGTCGCGAATGCGGTCCGCTTCCCTGAAGTTCTTTGCCTTGCGCGCCGCGTCGCGTTGCTCAACTAGGGCATCAACCTTTTTCTCGAACTCATCTTCCTTGAGATTAGCACGAGCCAAAATATTCTCCTGCAGCATATTAACGAATTCCGACTGCCCGGCCGGCGCAATCACTGGGGCGAGCTGATCTAAGAGTTTTCTTACTACTCCAATCGAAGCAATTAGTTTCGTGCCAGGTTTGATCTTCCCGCTACGAAGCGTCGGCCGCTCCTGAACACTTGAGACGACGTTTTTCCAGTCGTTTACAGACAAGCCCCTCATCCCATTTAAGACCGACGTAAAATTTTTTTCCAGTCGCGAGACATTGCTGCGGCCTCCTTTAAACCCCAAATCTCTCAGCAACTTAAAAACGGTGTATCGGTCCTGCTGACTAGGTCTTTCCGAATTAACAGTGCGATCAATGATGGCGAAAGCGCCCGGAGCATTTAGGTCATCGCACAGAGTACCCATCACCTCATCGTAGAAATTAGAATTCCTTTTGTACTGAGTTCTCTCCGCCGCAAACTCTTTCCAACGGCTTAGGCGCACTTCGCTTTGTTCAAGTAATTGTACCGTCCAATCTATAGGTTGCCGGTATTGAGTCTGGAGCATTGCAAATCGAAGAACATCACCCTCCCATGAACGGCCTCCGAACTTTTCTGTCTCAAGAAGCTCACGGATCGTGATGAAATTGTCCTCCGACTTCGCCATTTTCCTGCCTTCCACCTGCAGGAAGCCGTTGTGCATCCAGAAGCTCGCCATGATCGACGTGTGGAACACGCAGCGCGACTGCGCGATCTCATTCTCGTGATGAGGAAAGAGGAGATCGATGCCGCCGCCGTGGATGTCGAAGGTCTCGCCGAGGTACTTCCAGCTCATCGCCGAGCACTCGATGTGCCAGCCGGGCCGCCCCGGCGTCACAATGCCGGCCGGCGACGGCCAGGCCGGCTCGCCCGGCTTCGACGGCTTCCAGAGGACGAAGTCCGTGGGATCGTCCTTGAAGGGAGCCACCTCGACGCGCGCGCCCGCGATCATCTCGTCGAGCGAGCGCCTGGAAAGCCGGCCGTAATCCGGCATCGAGGAGACCCTGAATAGAACGTGCTCGTCGCGGACATAGGCATGGTGGGACGCAAGCAACCGTTCGATGAGCATTTTCATCTCGGCGATGTGCTCGGTCGCGCGCGGCTCGATGAAGACCGGCAGCTGCCCAGCCTTGTTCACATCTTCCGGCGTTAGTACGCCTAGCGCGCGGATATCCTCGTGGAACTGGCGCTCGGTCTTCTCGGTGACGACGCGGATCGCCTCGTTGAGCGGCAGGTTCGGATATTCCTCCGCCGCGCGCGCGTTGATCTTGTCGTCGACGTCCGTAATATTGCGAACGTAGATGACCTCGCCCCAGCCGTTCTCTTCGGCAAGGTGGCCCAGCAGCCGGAACAAGACGTCGAACACGATCACCGGCCGCGCGTTGCCGATATGGGCTAAGTCGTAGACCGTGGGCCCGCACACGTACATGCGTACGCAGGAGGGATCGAGCGGCACGAACGGCCGCTTCTCGCGGGTCAAGGTATCGTAGAGCTTCAATTCCATGGACGCCGCCTCGCGCCGCTCGACCGGCCCCGCCGAGCCGAAAATCTAAAGCGTCTCGGCCCGCTGGCCGGGCGTCCAAGCATCTCGATCAGGAGAACAGAGACGGCCGCCAGCGAGCGTCGGGACGCTAGCCGATAATCTCCCGGCAAATGCCGCAGATATGGTTAAGGCCGTACATGGCGGCGGAGAATGGGAAGCGTAGGCGCGCTCGTCAAGGGGGCTGATCGGCGGCCGATCGTGGCTCCGCGACAACGGGCTAACCGCCGCTCCCGGAAGGGTTTTCCCGTTCGGGCACCCCCGGCGCAATTTAGGCCGGCAGTGTGGCTTTCATGTCCTAGGCAAATCGGCCCGATGCCCGCTAACACGCCGTTAGTGATCGCGTGGAAACGGTGCCGACCGGTTAGGGACGGCTTAAGCGTTGCTACGCATTCTCGGCGTCGCGTTCCGATCTCAGGGGAAACGGGGGGTTGATCGATGCGCCACGTATTCGTCGCGCTCGTGCTCGCGGGCTCCATTATGAGCAGCGCCGCCCAAGCCGAAAAGCGCACGTTCATCATTGCCAACAATTCCGACGGCTATGGCGTCGACCGCTGCCTCGCAACCGGCGCGACCTGCGGGGTCCCCGCGGCGACCGCCTATTGCAGGTCGCGGGACTTCGCCCGTGCCGCGTCGTTCCGCAAGGTCGATCACGACGAGATCACCGGCGCGGTGCCGTCGACCAGCGGGGCCGGCGGCCGCGACGAATTCGTCGCCATCGAGTGCCTGCGCTGACGCGATCGCCCGCCTGAGCGCACACCGGCTCGCCCGGATCGGGGCTTCCCCGCAGCAGCCGTCGCGAGTACGCGAGCGCCGTTGCGCGGCCGGCGATCTTCCGCCAATCTCGACCTGCCCGTGACGGTCCTCGCTGCAAGCAGGCGGACCGCTCTGCGCCCGGGGGCGCGGTCGATGACGAATGCCGATCCAATTCGTGATGGCGCTGCGCCGGGCGCGGGCGCGCCCGCCGCAGCCGCGCCGGCGCCGGTGCTGAAGCTCGAAGATTTCCTGCCCCACCGGCTCAATGTCCTCTCCAGCCTGGTGTCGCAGGCGCTGACGCGGGTCTACGGCCGTCGTGGTATCGGGATACCGGAATGGCGCGTGCTGGTCACGCTCGGCGAAAACGGGGTGATGACCGGGAAGGCGGTCGGGGCGCGCACCCATATGCACAAGACCAAGGTGTCGCGCGCGGTGGCGCAGCTCGAGCAGCGCAAGTTCGTGACCCGGCGTGCCAACCGCGCCGATTTGCGCGAGTCCTTTCTGTCGCTGACGCCGGCCGGCCGCGCGGTCTACGAGGAGCTCGCCCCGAGCGCGCTCGAGTTCATGGATCGGCTCGCCGAGGTGGTCGCGCCCGCCGACCGTCCCGCCTTCGACCGCGCCATGAAGCAATTGACCGAGCGCTCGGCCGAGCTCGTTGCCGAGACCGAGCGCGGCAAGGTCTGAACCGGGCGGCGTGGCGATCGGGCGTCGAGCTCCCGGCAAGGAGGAAACGTGAAGCTCTATACCTTTTTCCGCTCGTCGGCGGCGTTCCGGGTTCGCATCGCCCTCAACCTCAAGGGCCTGGCGAGCGAGATGATCTCGATCCACCTGCAGAAGGAGGGCGGGCTCAACAGGAAGCCGGAATTCCGCGCCATCAATCCGCACATGCGCGTGCCCGTGCTCGCGGTCGATTCCGGCGACGTGCTCATCCAATCGCTCGCGATCATCGAATATCTCGACGAGATCAATCCCGAGCCGCCGCTCCTGCCGCGCGATCCGCTCGCGCGCGCGAAGGTGCGGGCGCTGGCGCAGGTGATCGCCTGCGACATCCATCCGCTCAACAACGTGTCGCCGCTGCGCTACCTCAAGCACGAGCTCGGCCAGGACCAGGCCAAGATCGACGGCTGGTATCACCACTGGATCCACGACGGCTTCGCGGCCGTGGAGGCCATGCTCCGTCCCGGCCCCTACGCCTTCGGCAGCGAGGTGACGCTCGCCGACGTCTGCCTCGTGCCGCAGGTCTACAATGCGCGGCGTTTCAAGGTACCGCTCGACCGTTACCCCAAGATCGTGGCGGCCGACGCCGCGTGCGGCAAGCTTGCGGCCTTCGACCAGGCCCGGCCGGAGAACCAGCCGGACGCAGAATGACGGCCTCCTGAACCGGCAGCCGCTCGGAACGATCCTTCGTGGCACCCTGGCATCTCGTTCGCGTCGTCCTTTGGATGACCGGAGCCCTGCTGTCGTTCTCGGCGATGGCGGTCTCGATCCGTGTGCTGTCGAGGACCTTGAGCATCATGGAGATTCTGGCCATGCGCGCGGGCCTCGGCTTGCTGGTGATGGCGAGCCTGGCGGTGCTGCGCGCCGACCTGCGGGCGATGATCCCCAGCCGGCACTTGGGGCTGCACCTCTTTCGCAACGGCGTTCATCTCGGGGCGCAATATCTGTGGGCGATGAGCGTGCTGCTGCTGCCGCTCGCGACCGTGTTCGCGCTCGAATTCACTGCGCCGGCATGGACGCTGCTGCTGGCGCTGCCGGTGCTGGGCGAGCGCATGACGGCGAGCCGGATCGGCGCCGTCGTCCTCGGCCTCATCGGGGTGCTGGTGATCCTGCGTCCGGGCCTGGCGACCTTTCAACCCGCGGCGCTGCTGGTGCTCGCCGCGGCGGCCGGATTTGCCACCACGCTGATAACCACGAAAAAGCTGACCCGCACCGACAGCGCCTTCACCATCATCTTCTGGATGAATCTCATCCAGTTGCCGCTCGCCCTCATCGGGTCGGACCTGCTGTTTCCGGTAAAGCTCGAACTCGCTCAGCTGCCGGCGGTCGTCGCCGTCGGCATCTCGGGGCTCGCCTCCCATTATTGCCTGGCCAACGCCTTTCGGATCGGCGACGCCACCGTGGTGGTGCCGCTCGATTTCATGCGCATTCCGCTGATCGCGGTGGTGGGCTGGTGGCTCTACCGCGAGCCGCTCGACGCCTTCGTGTTCATGGGGGCCGGCCTCATCATCAGCGGCATCCTGTGGAATCTCCGCAACGAGGCCCGCCGGATCCGGCCGATCGACGCGCCGGCGGCGGCCGCGCCGGCGACTGGCCGCAACCCGCCATAGGGCTACGCTGCCGCCGGGGGCGAACGGACACGGCGCTTTCTTCACACTTTGGTCACCATTCCGGCGCTTCCATCCTCGACCTTCGGGGCGGGTTCCGATTCATGAATTGGACTGGGATCGCGAAATTCTTGCGCCGACCGGGAGCCTTGCTGCCCGCCCTCGTTCTATGCGCGGTGCCCGCGGCGGCGCAGTACGGCGGCCCGCCGTTCTCCCCTCCCCCCAACGCGCCCGGCCGCAGCCAAGCTTGCCTGCGGCTCGAGAGCCAGCTCGCCGCCATCGACCGCGGCGCCGCCGTCGACCCGGCCCGGGCCGAGCAGATCAAGCGCCTGGAGGACACGGCCGCAAGGCAGCAGGCCGAGCTCGATCGCCTCGGTCAACAGTCGCAGCGAATGGGCTGCCAAGGCTTGGGCTTTTTCGCCCTGTTCACCGGGCAGTCGCCGCAATGCGGACCGCTCAACAATCAAATCCAACAGGCGCGGGCGACGCTTGATCGCACCATCGCCGACCTTCAGCGCCTGCAAGGCAATAGCGGCGAGCGCGAGGCTCAGCGCCGCGGCGTGCTGGTGGCGCTCGGCCAGAACGATTGCGGCCCGCAATATCGCCAATACGCCAACAGCGGGTTCGGCGGTTTCTTCGACAACCTGTTCGGCGGCAATTCCGCCGTCCCGGACGGACCGCTGGCGGGCACCTATCGGACGGTGTGCGTGCGGACCTGCGACGGCTATTACTTCCCGATCTCCTATTCCACGGTGCCGACCAAATTCGCCGACGACGAGCAGCTTTGCCGGCGCCTCTGCCCCGCCACCGAGGCGACCCTCTACACCTACCGCAACCCGGGCGAGGACATATCGCGCGCGGTATCGAGCAGCGGCAGGAATTATTCGGAGCTGCCGACCGCGTTCAGCTACCGCAAGCAATTCAACGCTGCCTGCAGCTGCCGACTGCCGGGCCAGTCCTGGGCCGAGGCGCTCAAGCAGGGCGACGACCAGACCCTCGAGCGCGGCGATATCGTCGTCACCGAGGAGCGGGCGAAGCAGCTCTCGCAGCCGCGTTTCGACGCGCAAGGCAAGCCGGTCAATCTCGACCCCAATCCGGGGCGGCCGGCGCCGCCGAAAAACGCCAAGCCGAATGCGGATGCGCCGGCGAACGCCACGTCCTCGCCGTCGGGCGGTGCCGCGGCTGCGGCCACGCCGCCGACCGAAGCCAAAGCCGAGGAAGATCCGAGCAAGCGCAAGGTGCGCGCGGTCGGGCCGGCGTTCTATCCGGTGCGGTGACGAAATCCTGATCTGGATCGTCGGCCCGTTGATCACACGCTCTTGGTAAGGGAAAAGCGCTGCTCGGCGGCGAGGCATTCCGCCTCGGGCAGTCCCAGCTCCCGGCGCACGAGATTGGTGCCGAGCACCATCGCCACCATCTTGTAGGCCGCGTGCCGCCGGCCCATGCCTTCGCGGCCCATGCCGCAGTCCGATGAAACGACCAGGCGCTCGGGCGGAATGTGTTTCAGCGCTTCCCGGATGATGGCGGCGATCTCGTCCGGCCGCTCGACCTGCAAGGTGTGATGGTCGATCACGCCGATGACGACCTTCTTGTCCTTGATCACCTCGCCGATCGCCTTCAAGTCGCCGGTGCCGGACGAGCAGGTCTCGAACGTGAGGGCATCGGCGTCGACCCCGTTGAGGGCCTCGAGCGTCGGCTGATAGCTCTGCACGTCCCGGAAGATGCGCTGCTGCGACGGGTTGCCCCAGCAGGTATGGCACCACACCTCGGTCTTCGCGCGCAGCCCCTTCACCGTGTTGTTGAAGATCTTGACGAGGTCGTCGACGTCGAGCCTGCCGAAGGTCTTGCCGCGCGCCGGCACCATGTGGATCTGCGGCTCCTCCATCTGGATCACCGGGCAGCCGGCATCGGCGAGCGCGCCGAGCTCCTCGTTGAGCGCGTTGCTGATCGCCCAGGTCCGCTCGACCGGGTCCTTGTAATAGTCGTCCTCGACCGAGACCGCGATCAGCTCGGGCAGGATGGTTCCGAACTTGACCGGCTTCCTGGTCATGCGCTGCGCCGTCTTCCACATCGCGGTGTATTGCAGCCGCCCGCGCCCGATCGGCCCGACGATGCGGGGAAACACCCGCGCCTCGAGAAAATCGTGCAGGATATGCCCGCGCGGATAGGCCGCGGCGCCGATCTTGTAGGTCATCGGCTCGGCCGTCTCGGCGAATCCGTCCATGTGGGTCAGTGGATAGCTCTGCCAGCTCATGCCGCCGACCTCTTCGTCGTAATGGGCGTCGCCGTCGGTCAGGATGTCGAGGCCGGCCGTTTCCTGTGCCCGCAGAAAGCACGAGACGGCGTCCTCGTATTGCTCGCGATAGCGGGAGTTGACCATCGCTTCGAGGAAGCTCCGCGAGCCGAGGACCGCGTTGTACCAGGCCGGCCGCGGCAGCGAGCCGATGATCGAGGTTGGCAGCGTGACGCCGGCTGACGCCTTGTACATCGATCCCTCACGTGCGGTCGCAACTCCGGCGGATGCCGGCTCAAAGGTCGCAGGCCTCGCTCTTCGCCGCCGCCGGCCCGCCGGCGATGAGCGAGCGGTCGGGCTCGGGCAGCGGCGCACCGGAATCGCGGAAGCGATTGACAATGGGGTAACGGCGGTCGCGGCCGAAATTCCTCAGCGTCACCTTGACGCCGGGCGCGGCCTGCCGGCGCTTGTATTCGGCGAGATTGAGCATGCGCTCGACCCGCATCACGAGGTCGCGGTCGAAGCCTTGCTCGACGATCTTGGCGATCGGCTCCTCGCGCTCCACCAGCCGCTCGAGGATGCCGTCGAGCACGTCATAGGGCGGCAGAGAGTCCTGGTCGGTCTGGTTCTCGCGCAGCTCCGCGGTCGGCGCGCGGGTGAGGATATGATCGGAGATCACCGGCCCCGCCGGCCCGAGCGCGCCGGCGGGCGTCCACTCGTTGCGCAGCCGCGCCAACCGGTAGACCTCGGTCTTGTAGAGATCCTTGATCGGGTTGAACCCGCCGTTCATGTCGCCATAGAGCGTGGCATAGCCGACCGACATCTCCGACTTGTTGCCGGTGGTCACCACCATCAGGCCGAACTTGTTGGAGATCGCCATCAGCACGGTGCCGCGCGTGCGCGACTGCAGGTTCTCCTCGGTGACATCGCGCGGCGCCCCGGCGAACACCGGCGCGAGCGCGGCCTCGAGCCCGGCGACCGCGCTCTCGATCGGCACCACGTGGTATTGCACGCCGAGCGCCTCGGCGACGCGCGCGGCATCGTCGAGCGAATCCTGCGAGGTGAACCGATAGGGCAGCATCACGCAGCGCACGCGCTCGGCGCCGAGCGCGTCGACCGAAAGCGCCGCCGCCAGAGCGGAATCGATGCCGCCAGAGAGGCCGAGCACCACCCCCTTGAAGCCGTTCTTGCTCACGTAATCGCGCAGCCCCAGCATGCAGGCGCAATAGTCCGCCTTGTCGTCGGCCTCGACCGCCAGCATGGGACCATCGACGCAGCGCCACGCGTTGCCGCGGCGCTCCCAGCGCAGCGTCGCGACCATCTCGCGGAAGGCCGGGAGCTGGAAGGCGAGCGAACGGTCGGCGTTGAGCCCGAAGGAGGCGCCGTCGAATACCAGCTCGTCCTGGCCGCCGACCTGGTTGACATAGATGATCGGCAGATCGCTTTCCGTGGCCCGGGCCACGGCCAGGTTGAGCCGCACGTCGTCCTTGTCGCGCGAATAGGGCGAGCCGTTCGGCACGATCATCAGCTCGGCCCCGGTCTCGGCCAGGCACTCGACCACGTCCTCGTAGTCGCCCCACTCGGTCCAGATGTCCTCGCAGATCGGAACGCCGATGCGCACGCCGCGGAAGTTCACGGGGCCCGGCGGCGGTCCTGGCGCGAACACGCGCCGCTCGTCGAACACGCCGTAGTTCGGCAGGTTCACCTTCAGGCGCACGGCGGCGATGACGCCGCGGTCGAGCAGGCAATAGGCGTTGTAGAGCTTGGCGTCCTCGACCCAGGGCGTGCCGATCATGAGCGCCGGGCCGCCGTCGGCGGTCTCGCGCGCGAGCTCTTCGATGCTCGCTCGACAGGCCGCCTGGAAGGCCGGCTTGAGCACCAGATCTTCCGGCGGATAGCCGGACAGGAACAGTTCCGACAGGACCACGAGATCGCTGCGGTCACCGGCGGCGACGGCCCGCGCGCGGCGCGCCTTGTCCGCGTTGCCGGCGATGTCGCCGACGGTCGGATTGAGCTGCGCAACCGTGATCGCCAAACGGTCGGTGGGGCGGGCGTTCATAGGCATAGGTCTAGCGCATGTTCCGGAAAAGTGGGACCCGGTTTCCGAATGGAACATGCGCAAAATCAAAAAGGCTGGAGATGCGCTGCAGTCGCAACGCGGGCACCCGGAAGTCGCCGTCACATCAGCCCGACGCGCTCGGCAAGGGCCAAGAGCCAGACGAGGCCGGCCATGACCAGCGCCAGGCCCACCGCCGCCGAGCCCATGTCCTTGACCCGGCCGATCAGCGAATCGTTCTCGCGCGAGACCCGGTCGGCAAGCTTCTCGATCGCGGTGTTCAACAGCTCGACCACGAGAAGGAGCAACACGACCCCGATCAGCATAAGCCGCTTCCACGCCGCCTCGGTAACGATGAAAGCGAGCGGCACGGCAGCGACGAGCAGGGCGAGCTCCTGGCGAAACGCTTCCTCGCTGCGCATGGCGGCGCGCAGCCCATTCCAGGAATTGACGGTGGCGCGCAGCAGTCTTTCCATGGGAGCCAAGGCGATGGTCGGCAAGACATCCGAGTTTGCGCTCAATCTATCGTCATCCCGGCCCAAATCCAGCAGCAGGCCGACTGCGCCCGCGGCCACGACCCGACAGGGTCAGTGCACGTCGATCACGAAGTAGGGTCCGAGCTTCAGGCTCGCCTGCACGAACACCCCGAAATTCTGGGTCTTCCATTCGACCGGCTGCGGGGAGGCGACGAAGCCATTGATGTGGTTTTCGAAGTGGCTCAGCCCGCGGGTCTGCATGTACCAATAGCGGCCGCCGATGCCGAGGCTCAGCCCGTCGGTCACGCGATAGGACAGGAACCCCTCGACCTGGTAGCCCCAGCCCTTTCCGTCCTCCGGGACCGGCCCGCTGAAATCGCCGGGCTGGTCGCTGATGCGCAGCCAGTGGGCGTCGGAGCCGTTGAGCCAGACATAGGGCAGCCAGGCGGCGTCGAGGCTGAGGCGGAAGCGATCGAACTCGACCGCGGCATCGACGCCCAGCCGCACCGAATACCAGTTGTTGTCCTGGGTGATCACCTTGACCTGGTTCGGGATCGGGAACGCGCCGCAGATGAACGGATTGAACGAGATTTGCGTGCAGCCGAAGGCGCTCACGGTCTCGTTCATGTAGTGAAAGCCGCCGAACAACCCGATGCGAAAGTCCGGTCCCCAGAGCACGTTGAAACCGGCATCGACGCTGGCATAGATCGGGGAACCGTTTTCCTGCACGCTCAGCGTAGCCGAATAAGGCTGCAGCGGCGGCGGCAGCCCGAAATCCTCGTCCCTGAGATTGCCCTTCCGGAGAGCTCCGCCGCCCGCATAACCCTTCAGGAACCAGCGGCGGTCGAGATCGAAGCGGGTATAGGCCTCGGCGGCGAAGATCGAGAGGTCGCTGTAGGTGAGCCGCGATACGAGCTGCGTGCCGCTGGCGTCATAGAGATTCTTCGCGGTGGTGCCGCGGCCGTACCAGAAGCGCAGCCCGAAATCGGCGGTGTAGGTCGGGGCCGGCTGGTCGAACGGGCGGTAGACCCAGTCGCCGGCGCGCACCGGCGCCGCGCTCAGCACGCTCGCCGCGAACGCCAGCGCCAGGCGCGCGCCAGCGGACAGCAGCGGTTTTGTTGTCGGCATCGGACGTCCCCCCGGACATTGCGAGGACCAGTCTGTCGCCGAATGATTTTCGCAATACTTACAAATCGAGCGACCCGGTTAGGCAATCGGTGCTATTCTTAATGAGCACATAGCGGCGAGCGTTAATGCGCGGCTAAGCCGCGAATGCATTTACCTTCATGGATGGTGAATGCGCGGCCACATGCTGCGCGGCGCGCGGCGGCTCGCGGCCTGGATGGCATGGCGAACCCGGATTCTCGCCGCGGCCGAGCTTCACGCGGGCACGATGCTCGACCGAGGCTACGCGATCACAGACCCGCCGCCGCCGGCAGCGGCGCCGCCTTGGCAGTGCGCTCGGCCTTGAGCAGGTCGGCGAGCAGGAACGCGAGATCGATCGACTGCTCGGCGTTGAGCCGGGGGTCGCAGACCGTGTGGTAGCGGTCCTTGAAGTCCGCGTCGGTGATCATGCGTGCGCCGCCGGTGCACTCGGCGACGTTCTGGCCGGTCATCTCGAGATGCACGCCGCCGCCGTGGGTGCCTTCCGCGCGATGGACCGCAAAGAAGGTCTTAACCTCCGACAGGATGCGGTCGAACGGCCGCGTCTTGTAGCCGGTCTCCGAGGTGATGGTGTTGCCGTGCATCGGATCGCACGACCACACCACCAGCTTGCCCTCCCGCTGCACGGCGCGGATCATGGCCGGCAGCTGGTCGCCGACCTTGTCGGCGCCGATCCGCACGATCAGCGTCAACCGACCCGGCTCGTTTTCCGGATTGAGGATGTCGATCAGGCGCAGCATTTCGTCGACCTTGGTCGAGGGGCCGCATTTGAGCCCGAGCGGATTGATGATGCCGCGGCAGAACTCGACATGCGCGTGGTCGGGCTGGCGGGTACGGTCACCGATCCAGACCATGTGGGCGGAGGTGCAGCAGAACGTGCCGGGACGAGTCGAATCCTCCCGCGTCATCGCCTGCTCGTAGCCGAGCAGCAGCGCCTCGTGGCTGGTATAGAAATCGGTGCTCTTGAGCTCGGGATGGCTCTCGAGATCGAGCCCGCAGGCCTGCATGAAGCCGAGCGCCTCGGAGATGCGGTCGGCGAGCTCCTCGTAATGGTGCGACTGCGGGGAGTCCTTGACGAAGCCGAGCGTCCATTGCCGCACATTGGCGAGATTGGCGTAGCCGCCGTGCACGAAGGCGCGCAGCAGGTTGAGCGTGGCGGCCGAATGCCGATAGGCCTCGATCTGTCGCGCCGGATCGGGACGGCGGGCCGCTTCGGTGAACTCGACGCCGTTGACGACATCGCCGCGGTAGCTCGGCAACTCCTTGCCGTCCTTCTTCTCGGTCGGCGACGTGCGCGGCTTGGCGAACTGCCCGGCGATGCGGCCGACCTTCACCACCGGCAAGGCGGCGGCATAGGTGAGCACCACCGCCATCTGCAGGAACACGCGCAGGAAGTCGCGGATATTGTTGGCGCTGACATTGTTGGCGCTCGGCTCGGTGAAGCTCTCGGCGCAATCCCCGCCCTGCAGCAGGAAGCCCTCGCCCGTGGCGACCTTGCCGAGCGCCCGCTTGAGGTTGCGCGCCTCGCCGGCAAAGACCAGCGGCGGGAAGGTGGCAAGCTGCCGCTCGACGGCCTCGAGCGCCGCCGGGTCCGGATAATCGGGGACCTGGAGAATCGGCTTCCCGCGCCAACTGTCGCGCGTCCAACGCTCGGGCATGACCGCCCTCCACTACGCTAAGCCCCGGCAGGGGCGAGATTTTTCAATCGGGCAGCTTATACACGACGGGGGGCGCCGGAAGCCAGACCCGCCCTTCGAAAGCTACTCCGCCGCCTCGCGCCGATGGCTGAGCGCCTTCTCCCGCAGCGTCACGAGCTCCTCCGCGGCGGTCGGATGCACCGCCATCACCGCGTCGAGATCGGCCTTGGTCGCCTTCATCTTCACGGCGATGCCGACGAGCTGGACCATCTCGGCGGCGTCCGGCCCGACGATGTGGCAGCCGACCACGCGCTCGGTCTCGCCGTCCACCACCAGCTTGAAGAACGCGCGCGTATCCCGGCCGGCCAGAGACATTTTCATCGGGCGGAACGACGTCTTGTAGATATCGACCTTGCGGAGCTGCGCGCAGGCCTGCGTCTCGGTGAGACCGATGACGCCGACCTCTGGTTCGGAGAAAACGGCGGTCGGCACGTTGGCGTGATCGACCGCCGTCGGCTTGCCGCCGAATACCGTATCGGCGAAGGCATGGCCCTCGCGGATCGCGACCGGCGTCAGGTTGACCCGGTTGGTGACGTCGCCGACCGCGTGGATATGCGGGACCGAGGTCCGCGACATCGGATCGACGGCGATGCCGCGGTTGTGGGTGAAATGCACGCCGGCGGCTTCGAGGCCGAGGCCGACCACGTTCGGCCAGCGCCCCAACGCGAACATCACCTTGTCGACTTCGACCGTGCTCCCGTCGGAGAGCGTCGCGGTGAAGGTGTCTTGCGTGGGCCGCACGGCATGGACGGTCTTGCCGCAGACGATCCTGACCCCCCGCATCGTCATTTCCGCGTTCAGATGCGCGCGCAGATCGTCGTCGAAACCGCGCAGGATATTCTCGCCGCGATAGACCAGCGTCACCTCGGAGCCGAGCCCGTTGAAGATGCCCGCGAACTCGACGGCAATATAGCCGCCGCCCTGGATCAGGATGTGCTTTGGCAATTCCTCAAGATGGAACGCTTCGTTCGAGGAGATGACATGCTCGATCCCGGGGATCTCGGGACCCTGCCACGGCGCCGCGCCGGTGGAAATGAGGATGTGGCGGGAGCGGATTCTGTCGCCTGTCGCGGTGAGCCGCACGGTGTGCGGGTCCTCGAGAACGGCGCGGCTCTTGACGAGCTCGACACGGGCGCGCTCGAGCGCCGTCGTATAGGCGAGCTCGAGCCGCGCGATCTCGCGATCCTTGTTGGCGATCAGCTTTCGCCAGTCGAAGACGGGCTCCGCGACGGCCCAGCCGTAGCCGGCCGCGTCCTCGAAATCGTCGGAAAACCGCGCGGCATAGACGAGCAGTTTCTTGGGAACGCAGCCGCGGATCACGCAGGTGCCGCCGACCCGGTATTCCTCGGCCACCATGACGCGCGCGCCGTAGCCGGCGGCAATCCGCGCGGCGCGCACGCCTCCGGACCCCGCTCCGACCACGAACAGATCGACGTCGTAATCGGCCATGTCGTTTATCCGGGAATCAGGCCATGGGAATCAGCGCCGGAGCAACGCAAGGACGATTTGGCAGTCACGACGCCGTCACCCGATTGCGACCATCCAGTTCCGAGCCGGGGACTAGATGTCATGCCCGCGCTTTTTCATTTCCGCGCGCATCTTGCCGATAATCTCTTCCGACAGCTTGTTGGCCCAGTTCTGGGCATTTTTCATGCTTTGATCCAAGATCGCCGGCTCTTCCGCGATCAACTTCTTTCCGAGCGGCGTCTTGTAGAAGGCAAGGGCGTCCTTGAGCTCCTGCTCGTTGAAGCGCGAGGCGTAGATCCTGGCGAAATCGTCCTCGACCTCGACGCCGCGGCCGGCATAGTCGGCATGCAGCTTGGCGGCGACCTCGGTCAGATCCTTGCCGAGCATGGGATTGGTCTGCAGGAAGACGGTCTTGGCCCGCTCGATGACGCCCGACACCAGCGGCTTGTAGATGGCGCCGGCACCTTTCACCGCGATCAGCTCCTTGGCGGTGGCAACCGCGCTCGCCGAGGGCTGCTGGGCGGCGGCGCTCCCGATGGGGACCGCGAGCGCGAGCGCGAGCAGCAAGGCAAAAGGCGGCCGTACGACCGAATAAGCGAACATGGAGACTCTCCTCTTCAACTACTGCGAGCTCGCGTCTGGCAAAGATGCTCAAGACCGTTCGACCACGCGGACGCCGTTCGCGCCGCAGACGATGGCGGCCTGGGCGAGCCCGATGAACAGGCCGTGCTCGACCACGCCGGCAATGCCGTCGAGACGATCCGCGAGCGCCCGCGGATCGACGATCCGCTCAAGCGCGGCATCGAGAATCCAGTGCCCGCCATCCGTGACCAAAGCGTGACCGTCCGCGGCCCGTCGCAGCAGCGCCGGCCCCGCGCAACCGGCCGCCGCGACCGCCGCCTCCACCGCCCGCCGGGTCGCGGTCAATCCGAACGGCACCACCTCGATCGGCAGCGGGAAGCGGCCGAGCGCCGAGACCCATTTCGATTCATCGGCAATGACGATCAGGCGCGCGGACGCCGAGGCGACGATTTTTTCCCGCAGCAGCGCGCCGCCACCTCCCTTGATCAGAGAGAGATCGGGACCGATCTCGTCGGCGCCGTCGACCGTCAGATCGAGCTCCGGCGTCTCATCGAGGCTGGTGAGCGGCACGCCCAGCCGCTCGGCGTCGCCGCGGGTGGCTTCCGACGTGGGCACCGCGACGACGTCGAGGCCGGAACGCACGCGCTCGGCGAGGAGCTCGACGAAATGCTTCGCGGTCGAGCCGGTACCGAGGCCGAGCCGCATGCCCGGGCGCACGAATTCGACGGCATGGGCGGCAGCGGCACGCTTTTGGGCATCGATATCCATCGCCATCGAGGCCGGCGGGCTCCGAGATCCGGGCATTGACCGCGTCTATCTAGCGCCGTCGGGCGGGAGAGCATAGTCCATTTGCCGTCGATCGGGTTTTGGACCAAGCTGGCTGCTCTCCCCCAACCGTTGGCGATCTGATGATTTTTCCCACCGTCGTGTTCGATCTCGACGGCACGCTGGTCGACAGCGCGCCCGACCTCGTCGCCGCGCTCAACGTCATTTTCGGCCGCGAGGGTCTGCCGCCAGTCGCCTA
>WNEY01001180.1_pt1 | contig 18105 bp, 12 predicted proteins | sample 5400531 | NCBI WGS metagenome assembly WNEY01 (sample SAMN13153338, study PRJNA577476) | soil metagenome | isolation source: 200 cm saprolite under Douglas fir tree site 1 | place: USA:California | collected 2015-04-18
GGACCTGTGACCCTGGAGGGCCGCCATGTGCGCCTGGAGCCGGTGAGCCTGGCCCACGTGCCAGCCCTGTGGCGCGTCGGCGCCTACGAGGAAATCTGGCGCTACATCCCGTATGCCGTGCACTCTGAAGACGAGATGCTGGCCTACATCGAGTCAGAGCTGGCCAAACAGCAGGCTGGTCTCGTAGTGCGTTTTACCACGATTGCCAAGGCTATTGCAGAACCTGTGGGCTCGACCAGTTACCTCAACATCGACCGGCAGCACCACCGCCTGGAGATTGGCGGGACCTGGATCACCCCAGCCTGGCAACGCTCGCCGATCAATACCGAGGCCAAATATCTGCAACTGCACCACGCCTTTGAGACGCTGGGCTGTATTCGGGTAGAGTTCAAGACCGACTCACTCAACACGAAGTCACGCCAGGCGCTCACACGTATTGAAGCAGTTGAGGAAGGGACGTTTCGCAACCATATGGTGATGCCCAGTGGGCGCATCCGTCATAGTGTCTATTTCAGCATCACGAGTGAGGACTGGCCGGCCGTCAAGGCGCATCTTGAAGAACGCATGGCCGCCTATCCCCCAGCCTTTACTCCCTCCGGGAGAGGGCAGGAGTGAGGGAGTCTCCCAGCCTTGCCGTAGACCCTCTCACCCTTCGTACGCACCGCTACAGCGGGTGCTGCACACGGTCTTCCACCTCGACCGTCTGCCTCGCATCACAGGAGCAACGGGACAAAAGGCCAGCACCGCAGCCCTCATAAGCTGAGTGTCCTGCAGCGACGATTGCCATGGCCGGCTCGGCGAAACGCCGCTGAGCCTCCTCGAAAGCTGCTGAGACGCGGCGTAATGACAATGGACTGCGCGCCTCGAGCGGTTTGAAGATGTCTCTAGCGCAGCACTGTCCGAGACGACGATAGCTTTCAAACTGCATTTCATCGAACCACTGATCCGTCGTGGTCTGCTGCGGAAACGTCATATTCTGCAGGCCGTATTGCTGGACATCCACCGCTTCTCCTCGAGTAAGTTCTGGCTTGAGGAGTGACGGCTTGATCCAGATGAGGATGCCTTGGCGCTCGTGCACACAGGGGTCACGCCAATTGAGGTGTTTCACGTGCTCCTCGTCATAGAGAATCTCCCCCACCACGTAATGGCGCAGGGAGCCTTCCTCTTTGGGCTTGAAGGGCGTGAGGTCGAGTGTAATTTCAGCGTGAAAATCAATACGACAGCGCCGGATCGCTTCGCCCAGATCTTCAAAGCAGGGCTGTGGGTCGGCTCCGCAATCGACCAAGACGATGTAGCGGCAGCCACGTTCGACCAAGGCGTACAGCCCGGTATTGTCGAAGTGACCGCCATCCGTGAGATAGCAGTAGCTCGACAGATCATTCGTCTGTGAGAGGAATTCCCGCAAGGTATAGAAAGGCCAGAGCCGCGCTTGCGGCGAACGCCAGTGGACCTTGTTCGGCGTCGGTGCCCAGTAACCGAGTCGCACGTTGCACAGGGTCATGAGCATGGCCAAGGCCGAGGTCGGCGTCCTCGATCCCATATTCGGGCTGGCCGCAGCGCCAGAGACCGCGACCGCGGTGCCGAGCGAGAGCTGCCCATTCATATACTCTTGCGTATTGCGATAGCCGGTGCGTGATGAACCACAGTAATACTTCGAGAGGACAAAATTGGCTGCCGTCCGCTGCGCTGTGGTGAGATCGCGTCCGCCCACCAGGTTGAGTGTGGTATTGATCAAGTGATACGGCGCGCCGCGCCGGCAGTTCTCCAGGGTTTTCAGAAACAGATCATCGCCCGCCACCGCTTCGGTAATGTCCTGCAATTTTGCGCTGCGGTAGTAATTGGAAGCGCCCAGATAAGCACGCACGAGCCGTGCTTTATAAAAAGCATGCAGCGTCAGGGCATTCGGATCTGCAGTCCAACCAAGCACGATGACCCAACTGAGTGCTGTCTCCATCAATGCCAGCCTGGCTTGCAGGACGAATACTGTCCCCGTCTTGTCTCCTTGCTCCGGCAGCACATGCACGATGAGCAGCGCCGTCAGGGCCAGATGGATAGCGCAAAGCAACCATAGGCCCCGTTGATTCTTGCCGCTGCCCCAGCACAACTCACTCCACGTCAGGAGCCCGCACAACAGCAGGCCACCCATGATAAATATCGTTAGCCCAGGAGAGGACGGCATGATAGCGACTGCAAGTAGCTGCCACGCGCCCCACACAGCGATCGGTGTCAAGCTGACCCAGAGTCCAAACGCCCACCAGCTCCAGCCCAGTTTACGGTTTTCATCGCCGAGCAGCCGCAAGCAGAGCGCACTGCCAATCAGATAAGCCACCAGCAATATGCCTCCCACTAGCGGGATACGGCTCATACCAGCCTCTAGCCACGGTACGAGTTGGCCTGCAGCGCGCCACAAGGCACGTTGGCCGGCGCCCACAGAGGCCATCGTCGTGAGTAGGAGCCAGAGCAGCCACCCGACACCGAGCCACTGCCAGAGGCGGGTCTTCCGCCATTTGATTTCTAACAGCGTGCAGAGGAAAGCCAGGCCAATGCCGACACAGGTAGCGTTGCGTATGGTGTCAAGAGACACGTGCGCATCTTGCATGTGTACCTCTTTGATGTGTACCAGCAAGACATGCGCCACCCAGGCCGTCAACACGGCCAACACCAGCAGCACCAGGGGCGGCGTGACGGCAAAAATGCTACGGTAAAGCAGCAGTGGTTTGCCTTTGGCGCGCCGGTCACCGCCACCCGTAGGCGTCGCTTTAAGTGCGGTGAAGATTGAACCGCCTATGGCCAGGAGCAAGCCGGCCCAGCCACCCTTCTTCGCTATCCAATGTGCTGGCTCTGTACGCGGATCGAACGCTAGATAATTCGCCACCTCATGACCGAATCCGGCCACAGCCAGCACAAACGCCGTGAGCACGAACATCCCTAACAGGTAACCCTGTGCGCGTACGATCTGACTACGTCGCAGATTGCGCTGTCGCTGCTGGTCGACCTGGGGATCCGTACTCGGGAGAAGCACTTCGTGCGGCACGCAGGCCCAGCACAGGAGGACGACGGCACCAAGAGCAAAGATAGAGATCCAGAAGCTCGGGATAGCGTTCCACGATGACGCGCTCAAAGTGCTGCTGAATTGCACCACGTAATAGAGCATCAGCAGCGCCGCGCTGGCGCTGGCCGCGCCCACCAGTGTATCGCGCCGTCTGGTCGGATTGCCGCTCAAGATAATCCAGGTAAACGTCAGCATGACCAGCCAGCCCGCCAGTCCGCCCAGGGGCCAGGCCAGCAGCAGCGCCCGCTCCCACAAGATGTGTGCTGCACTGACTTGCCAGGCAGCTGCGTCGCGCGGCAGGAAGGCATGCACCTGACCAGGATACAGGACGAAGTAACATTGCCCAGCCAGAATGACTGCAAACAGCAGTGGCAGCAAGATACACCATGTCAACACGAGATTACGCCCGATCTCGGCCACGGCCCGCCAGGTGTCAGCGCTCAACGCGCCTTTGCGCGGCGTGAGATAATTGGCGAAAAGGCGCAAATGATGGATGGGGTCATGTCCGGCGCATAACAAATCGGCTGTCACCTCTTGCCTGGTCTCTGCCGGTTGCGGTTGCGACGCCACGGAAGCGCCCCTGACACGGTGCAGCTCGTTCTCTTCAGGCGGCGGAAACATGCCTGCCCCCAATGCGTCAGGATACGCCTCTTCCAACAGCAGGCGATTGAGCTGGATGCGTTGGTCGCCCTCAAGATGGTCACGCAGCAACAGGTACGTCTTCTCGGTCAGGACTACTGACGCAAAGAGCTCATCCTGATAGAAGTTCTCGTCCTGGATCAGTTGATCCAGCTCCTGCACTAATACATCTTGCAAGCCGTGCTGGGTGCGCAATGCCTCCAGTGTGAGTGGCTGCGCCAGCGGTGCGACCAGGCTGCGCGTTGCGGTAAGCCGCTCCCAGAGTGCTTTGGAGAGCGGTGTACAGTCGCGGGACAAGTGCAAGATGAAATGGTAAGGATACTTAGGGGCAGCGTCACGGAAGAACAGCGGGGCGGCCGCCGGGGCTGGGTTGAAGCTGTGGCGCGATAACCAGGCACTCCACCAGCCACCGACAAAGCCGCCCCCAGACACCGTCGAGAGATAATCGAAACACCGCAGCATCCCCTGCTCGTGCAACGCTTGCAGCACGCCGAGACAGAACGTTGCACTGCGGATGCCGCCCCCAGACAAAGCCAGACCGGTCAGATTTCGCGGTGGACGCGGCGCACCTGTCTCCGGCGTCAAATCAGCCGCTCCGGCGTCAGCGTAGCATTGCTGCTTGCGGCGAGCGTACACCTCGCGCCATTCTTTGCGAAAAACATCAACAAACTGCTTGACCTGCTCTCCGACGGCCCAATCGATCGCCGCGTCAAACAGCGCCCAGCCTTCAGGCGTCAGATGCTCTGCCGCGTCATCGTCTAAGAAGAAAGCCACGCGCCGCGCTGGGGCATTCCATCCATCCATGGCGACACCACTTTCATAGCCAAAGATCACTGCTTTGTCATCTTCATCAGGCAGGGTCGCAATCGACAGCGCCTCTGGCAGCGGCTTGCCCCAGGCCAACCCAGTAACTTCTTTGCTGATTGTGACGGTTCCAGCCAGTTCTGCTGCCATGGGATGATGTGAGTGGGGGATCTTGATGTGTCTTTGCCCAGATATACGACCCTGGTCTTGCATAGTTTCGACCATCCCCATGTCGTCGAAGAGCATAGGTTCGGCCACGACCACTGGCACCTGCACTTCGCAAAATGTATCTTGCACCTCTGGTGCGTTGACGGTAGAGGAGATAAACACCAGCGCTTTCCCCCGGGCATCCGCAGCCTTCGCGTACGCACCGCCGCGCACAACGACCTGATAACCCAGGAGCTCTAAACGTCGACTGAGCGCGGCATCGCCAGCATGCAGGGCAAGTCGCGCTGCTGGACGGTTGCTCTCTGGTGCGGGGTATCTCTGCGCCGTCCTGTCGTGAGCATGGGGCTCTCTGGCGCTACCAGCCCCCACTACCAACAACACTTCCTGCAATATGGGTGGGGTTTCCATTCCGGTACTCTCCTATGTTACCTCTAACGGGTTCTACCACGCCCTGGTGGGTGGCGCAGAAGAGGCTTAGAATCAACATCTCACGGCCATATTAAGCATACAAGGCATGGGCCCCACGTACCTGAGATTTCCCTGCAAAAAGGCTGCAAAATACCTGCGCTACTCACGACGGGTTACCAGGGCTTTAGGCTATGTCACGGCCGGCCCTCAAGGTTAGGAGCTTCGGGGACGCCAGCGCTCCCAGCTCTTGGCGCGCTTTTCCCACGCGTGATCTGCGGTGTAGCGCGCTGTTTATGTTTACATTTCTAATCCTAACTCCAAGAATAGAGCTAGATTTTCTGGTATCATGGGAACAAAAACATGTCTTTGCATGGACACGATAGTCTTATACAATTTCCTCTAGGTGTCTGCTTCGTAAAGGCACTGCCAGTTCCCTGGGAGCGCAGGCGCTCGCCTGCGTCAGGAGCCGGCTGGAAGCCCGCGCTTCCAAGTGCCATAGACTGGCGTAGGACTTGTGCAATGGACATTTCGTGTCGGGGGGGAACAGGCCGTTGCAAAGCGCGTGCATACAACCTGCTGGGCATATACTGAAGTCCCTATCGCGAGAATACCGCCTGCTGTTTCGTAGTGTCCGTCTGGGTCTATATCCTGAAGACGAGGACGACCTTCAGGGGCTGCTGCGTGCCGGGATCGACTGGGACCTCTTTGTCCGCCTGCTGCACTGGCACAGGCTGGTGCCACAGGCTTATGCCGCCCTGCAGCGCCTGGGCCCAGAGGCTCTACCGGCGCCTATCCGACACGCCTTGCAGGCCCATGTTCAGCACAACCTGCAGTGCAACCTGGCGCTGGCCGCCGAACTCGTCCGCCTGGTGCAGCGGCTGCGGGAACACGACATCCGGGTGCTGCCCCTGAAAGGGCCGACGTTGGCGGTGTATGCCTATGGCAACCTGGGACTGCGGCATGCCGGCGATCTCGACATCCTGGTGCCCCGGCAGGCGCTGCGCCAGACTATACAGGTGTTGCAGGGGCTGGGGTACGATTGCCTGCAAGAGCGCCTCGTGGCTTTCAACGCTTCCCAGGAGGCGGCCTACCTGGCGCACTCTAATGAATGGACCTTCTGGTGTGATGCCCGGCATATGACAGTCGATTTGCATTGGGCCTTTGAACGCCTGCGCCAGCTCTTCCCGACTGACATCGATACCATCTGGAGCCGCCTTACCTCTCTGGAACTGGCGGGCACGGCGGTGCCGTGTCTGCCGGACGAAGAACTGCTGCTGTATCTCGGTACACACGGGAGCAAGCACATGTGGATGCGGCTCTGCTGGTTGTACGATGTCGCCACCCTGGTGCATCGCCGTCCGGGCCTGCACTGGCAGCAACTCTTACAGCAAGCAGCGACCTGGCGTACCTTGCGACCGCTCCTGCACGGTGTGGTGTTGGCCCATCAGTTATTCGGGAGTGCGCTACCAGCGCCTCTCCAGCAGCAAGCGCAACACGATCCCATGGTGGCACGTCTGGGCTCGACGGTGTATGGGACCCTCACCAGACCGCTGCCCGAGACCTCCGCTCCGCAAGGGCTGTCGGCTCTCTGCCGGAACCTGCTCTATGTCGCCCGCTTGCAGGCTTCGTGGCGGCATAAGCTGACCGTTGGGGCCGGCATTATGAAGCCGGTCTATGTCACCGACTGGCAAGCCGTACCATTGCCAGCGGCGCTGTTCCCGTTGTACTACGTGATCAGACCGCTGCGCTTGTTGGGGAAATATCTGGCGTGGTGGAGATAACGGCCTACGTCACCACCCTCCTGCGCCAGGAGGGACGGAAAGTCGTCGGGGCCCTCGTGTTGATGGTCGGCCTGGGCTGCCTCGAAGGCGTCGGGTTGTTGCTGTTGCTGCCCATGCTGACTATGCTTGGGATCACCGCGGCCCCTGGTTCGAGCAACAGTGTAACGGCTCTGGTGTTGTCCCTGTTGCAGACGCTGGGTATCCCGTTGCGTCTGGAGGCAATACTCGGGGTGTACCTCTTCATCATCGGGGTGCACGCCTCGCTGGTGCGGACCCAGAGTCTCCTCACACTCAACCTCCAGCACAGCTTCACCACGGCCCTGCGGCATCACCTGTATGCCGCGCTGAGCCACGCCAGTTGGCTCTTCATCTCCCGTCTCAAAGCCGCCGAGATCACCCAGATTTGCACCGCCGATGTGGAGCGCGTGGGCCAGGGTACGCACGCCTTGCTGCGTCTGGCGAGTACGGGGACCCTGATGCTGGTGTATCTTGTCCTGGCTGTGCGGCTCTCGCCGGCCATGACGGCCATTGTCCTGGCCTGTGGCGTGGGGCTGGCGCTGGCACTCAGGCACCAGCATCGCAGCACGCAGGCGCTGGGCCAGACGTTTACCAGCGCACGCAATGCCCTCTACACCGTGGTGCTCGAACATCTGGGTGGGATGAAGGTGGCCAAAAGTTACAATGCCATCCCGCAGCATCTCGCCCAGTTCCACACGGTGACGCGTGACCTGTACGAGCAGTTCATGCAGTTTGGCCGCACCATGGCAGCCGCCAAGATGGTCTTCGACATCGGTGCCGCCGTGACCTTGAGTGCGCTGTGCTATGTGGCCATCACGTTCCTGCACGTGCCAGCGACGGACCTGCTGCTGCTCATCTTCTTGTGCGCCCGCCTGCTGCCGCAATACTCTAGCATGCAGCAAAGTTATCAGCAGGTGTTGCACATGCTGCCAGCCTTTACGGGGGCTATGGCGCTGCGACAACGCTGCCTCACAGCGGTCGAGCCGCTCCAGGTCAGCACCCAGCAACCCGTCACCGTTGACACCGCCATTGTGTGCCAACAGCTCTGGTTGCGCTACGATCAGACAGGAGTAACCTGGGTGTTGCGTGATCTCACCTGCACCATTGCGGCGCGGCAGACGACGGCTATCGTCGGCCCCTCGGGCGCTGGCAAGAGTACCCTGGCCGATTGCCTCATGGGCTTACTGGTGCCGGAACAGGGCACCGTCCTCGTGGATGGCACACCAGTCCACACCTATGGAAGTGCGGCCTGGCGCCAGCGCATTGGCTACGTCCCGCAGGAGACCTTTTTGTTTCATGACACCGTGCGCGCCAACCTCCTGTGGGCGCGGCCAGAGGCTAGCGAATCCGAGCTGCTGCTGGCCCTGCGCCTGGCCGCTGCCGAGGAGTTCGTGACCGGCCTGCCGCAGGGGCTGGGCACGGTGTTGGGCGATCGTGGCGTGCGTCTGTCGGGTGGCGAACGGCAGCGCCTGGCCCTGGCCCGCGCGCTCGTACGCCGCCCGGCGTTGCTGATGCTCGATGAGGCCACCAGCGCTCTCGATATGGCCAATGAACAGCGCATTCACCAGGCTCTGACCACCCTGCATGGACAGCTCACCATCGTGCTGATCGCCCATCGTCTCTCGACGGTGCGTATGGCCGATCGCATCATCGTGCTGGACGCCGGGCAGGTGGTCGAAACCGGCACCTGGGATGAGCTATGGGGCTACCCGGGGAGTCGCTTCCGGGCCCTGGCGCAGGGTAACCGGCAGGACATAGGTGGATCAGAGTGCATGAGATTGGCACAAGGGTAGTGTGCGCTGTGCGCACGTCAGACCGCATGCCACCCGCTGCTGCGGAGGCGATTGTGAGTACCCCAGCGAGAACTGTGTATCCGAATGATGACAAGAAGAGATCCTTAACTCTACTCCATATTATGAGCAGTTCTCTAGTACAGCCAAGTTGTCGGTACCCCCTGCCTCTTGCCGTTCCCCGGCGCTCTTCTCAGTACAAAAGAGATACGAAATAAATGTCACAAAGCCACTAAAATCTGCATGGCTAAACTTGACAGTTTCTATCAAAAAAAACTTTCTCTGCCTTTTCTAGCATGTATAGAATGTTCCCTATTCCCCATCCTAAGTGAGGCGGGGAAGACGAGCGCACCGTATCCCGCGCTATCCACAGCCTCGGGCGTCACGCTCTTACTCAGCCTGTGGCGCATCTTAGGAGGAAGAGGCCATACGGCTCCTGGAATTGGACGTCGCGCAGTCTAACCCTATAACGACGATGCACCGCATGCGGAGAATGCTGCGTCTCTCCCGTCACCAGTGGGCTGTGCTCCTTGAGGCCGTCATTGGGCTGTTGTGGGCCAGGTGGCAGCTTACGCGTCTGCCATTTCGGCAACTGGCGTCCCAACTGGGGACGTTAGGCACAGCATCCCCCCAGGAGGGGGAAGCCTGGCAGGCCCCCCTGCGCCGGGAGGTGCGCTGGGCCGTCCAGGGAGTAGCCCGGTACCTGCCTGGCCGCTGGACCTGCCTGGTCGTGGCTATGGCGGCGCGGCACATGCTGGCGCGGCGGGGCCTATCGTGCACCCTCTACCTGGGCGTGAGCCACGCAGAAGGCGGCCTAAGAGCCCACGCCTGGCTGCGGTGCGGGAGCCTGTACGTTACGGGGGGCGAAGGGCGGGACCGCTTCACGGTCCTCGCCTGCTTCGGCCATATGCCGTCCGGGAGCACGACGCGCCGGGCGGGAGCCGATGTCCCCGTCACCACGCCTACATGATGGCGGTAGCCGGGGCCGCGACCCGGCGCTGCAGTGGCCGTGGACGCTCGCCGCGGCGGCTGCGTTTGCCAGTGAAAGGGCAGAGCACCATGTCCAGGATCCACCGCTCGTCCACCATTGCCAGAAGTCAGAGCCAGATCTCCACTCACCTTGCTGGCGAGGTCATCATCCTCGGTCTCACCTCCCAGGAGTTCTACAGCTTGGACGGCGTGGGGGCGCGCATCTGGGAGCTGCTCCAGGAGCCCAGGACCGTACAGGCACTCGTCGAGATGTTGCTCCAGGAGTACGACGTGGAACGTCAGCGCTGTGCAGGTGACCTGCTGGCGCTCGTGCAGGAACTGGCCGAGGTAGGGTGCATCGAGGTCGATAATGACACCACGCGTCTATGAGCTGTACGGCCTGCGGGTCTGGTCGCAGGTGGAGATCGCCGCGCCGCTCACGCCGAGCACGCTCCCGCCGTATGATGTGGCCGTGCGCTGGGGCGCAGGCACCACGCTGGCTGACGATCTGCCAGCGGGACGCGTGCTGGCCCGGTTCACCTATGGCGACGGCCGTGGCTATACTCTCACCGACACTGGGAGCCTCTACATTCTGCGTGTGCACCAGTTCGGCGAGTTTTGCATCGACCATGATCTGCGTGCGGTCCGCGTCCATCTCGGTCCGGACGTCCAGCCGGCCCTCGCCGGGCTCCTGGTGGCCGGCACCGTCCTGGCCTGCATCCTGACCTTAGGCGGCGACCACGTCCTGCACGCCAGCGCCGTGCGGGTGGGCGACGTGGCGCTCGCCTGCGTGGGCGACTCCGGCATGGGCAAGTCCACCCTCGCCGCCCTCTTCTGCACCCAGGGTGCCCAGCTCATTACCGACGACCTGCTGCGCCTGCAGCCCGATGGCAGCGGCTGGCGCTGTCTCCCAGGCACGGGAGAAATTCGCTTGCGTCCAGGTGTTGCGGTTCTGGCCACGGCCTTTGCAGCCACAGTGCCGGGCACCACCCCAGATGGACGTACGGCGTTGACGCTGGCGATGGACCGGTCCAGGCCGCCGCTGGGCGCCATCGTGCTGCCGCGCCCGTCACATCGGTGTCAGCGGTTACACCTCGAACGGCTCGCCCCCACCCAGGCGCTCCTGGCCCTGATGACGTCTCCCAGAGTGCAGGGGTTGCAGCCGCCCGAGTATCTGCAGCACCGGCTCGATGCTTGTGCCCGCCTCGCCGCGGGCGTACCCGTGTTTCAGGCGGCGATTCCCTGGGGACCTCCCTTCCCCCAGGAACTCGCTGCCGCACTGGTCCGGGAGGTAGGTCTGGCAGGACCGCAGGAGGTGTCGCCATGACGCTGCCGCCCTTCGCCAACCTCTTTGCCGTCCATGACGCCGATCCGGCGATGCTGGACGTGATCATGCGGGACCTCCAGCAGAGCAAGGACTTTACGGAAGTGTGGCGCCCCGCTCCGGGCTGGGTGGCCGCCGTGGCGCCCCTGCCCGATACCGTGCCGGACGGGGACCTGGCCCGCCAGCATCACCTGGCCTTTGCCGAGGGGCGGGACGTGCTGTTGAACCGCGCTGGCACTGCCGGCGCTGGGCGCTGCCGGGAGCTGGCGGAACTGGCTGACGTCCGCCCGGACCGTCTGGGCTCCCTGCCCGGCGACTTTGGGTTCATTCGTTTCCGGCCCGGCGGTGGGGCCACCGTGGTGCGCTCCTGTGGCGGGCTGGTGCCGTTCTATCTGCGGCAAACCGGGCCGCGCTGGGCCATCGCCACCCGGCTCGGCGATCTGGTGCGTTATCTGCCCGACGAGCCGCGGCTCGATCCCCTGGTGAACGCCATCTGGGCCACCAGTTGGCCCCTGTTCCCGGACGGGCGGACCTTTCTCGACGGCGTCACGCTGCTGGAGTAGGGGTGTTTTGCCCGGTTCGAGCGGGACCGGGCGGTCCAGGTGGGGCGGTACTGGCACCCCCGACCACCGCATATACCCTGGCCCACCCCAGCCCGGGCCCGCGAGCACGCAGAACACTTGCGCTCCCTCCTCATCGCCAAACTGGAGTGCGACCTGGACCCTACCGGCGGCAATTTGCTGACCTTGAGCGGGGGGGTGGATTCCTCGTCCCTGGCCGCCCTGGCGGCCGGTGTAGTGGGGCGGCCGGTGTGGACCTGGAGCCTGCTGCCCGCCAGGGAAGATCTGCTGCAGCACGAGCTGTCCTATATTGAGCCGCTGGCGCAACGCTATGGGTTTGCGCGGCGCTGGACAGTCCTGTTCCACGAGCGCCTGGTGTTGGAGTTGTGGCGCGTGGCGCCGTGCATCGTCTTTCACGTCATCCATCCGGCGCTGTGCAGTCTGCCGGGGATCGTGCAGGAGGCGCCGGTGCGGGTCCTCTTTGGGGGGGAGTTCGCCGATGAGGTGTGTGGGTCGAGCAGCACCGTGCCGGATTGGCTGGCCCACACTCCGCTGCATAGGCAGTTGACCGACGCCCAGGCACTGTCCAGCATTCCGCGCCATGTGGCGCGTTGGGGGAAACACCGCCTGGCCTGGTTACTGGGTCGCCCGCTGCTGCCCTTTCCGCAGAACCTTCTCGAGCGGCACCTTCCCAACTTCTTCCACCGCGAGGTGCGGGAGGACTATCGCGCCTGGTGGGACCGGCGCAGGCGGGAGGTCCGGGACGACCCGGCCCCGTGGCGCTATCTGGCCGTCAGGACCACCGCCCTGGCGGGCTTTGCGCCCATGAACTGGGAGGCGTGCAGCGCTCTGGGGATACGGCGCTCTCTGCCGTTCTTCACGCGGGAGGTGTTGGAGCTGGCCTTTGCGTGTCATCCAACGGAGCTATATGGCCCTGAGCCTAAGAAGCTGCTGCGCAACGCGCTACGAGAGGATGTGCCGGAGCGGAATCTGCTGCGGCCGGACAAGGGTGGGTGGGGGAGCCATTACCAGGAGGCGTATCGTTGGCGAGGACCGATGCCAGAGGGAGCCCTGCCCGAGGAGCTGGAGGGGGTGGTGGGGACCGAGTGGCTCGCCCAGCCGCCGCAGGAGGTGGATTATTGGTCGTTGCGCTACCTGACCCGGCTGCTGCTCTTTGTGGACGCTCTGCAGGCGCGGCGGCAGGAGCGGGAAGGGCGCTGCTCGCAGGATTGCTCGGCTCCGCATTGATTACCTTCCTCCCCTTCGAGTCTCTGGCCTATATCCTCCCACGCACAGGCCGCTTGATGACCCTCCTTGGGATGGGAGCCGTGGCATTGATCGGGATCTCCCTCCCCGTACCGATGGCCTTTGACACCATTGTCACAGCGATTCTGCTGCAAGCCGGCCTGCCAGTAACATACGCTATAGTCCTGCTTTTTACCCTGGGCATCTTCAGCATCTACCCCTTTTTCATGGTCTGGCAGGCGATGGGCCGCTGCATGGCGATGAGCCTGTTGTTCGGGCTGGCCAGTCTTGGCATTGTGGCGGGTGTCGTCGGCCATCGCTATTCTCAATGGGATCTCCAGCGGCAGCAGCGCGTGGTCTTCGCGGCTTTTGGTCAAGCGTCAGCCTTGGAAGGCCCAAAGGTTTTGCGGGTGGGTGGTGGCACACACGAAGTGATACCGGATCACGAACTCGTGGCATCTCTCCGGAGTGCAGCCTTGATTCCGCAACCAGTGACCATCGCAACGGTGGAGGGGATTACGGTTGCACGGGTCGCGTTGCAGACGCCAGTCGCCAAGCCAGGAACATTATTCAGCCGATTCGAAGGTGACCAGTTCGGCCTTGACGAACCCTCCACCTTCTCGATTCTCAGATTTATCGAACCCTTTGCTGAGTTCGGGGTATCGCTGCCGGGGACGTCCATAATGACGGGTGGATCGATATCCTCTTGACATCCGATACCGGACTTGCCTTATATGCCAACCGACAAGGTCAGGGATTTGTCCGGCAACAGATCGATATCCCGGCGCTCAAGGATTATTATGTCGTCAATGCCGCTCTGGTTGATTTGAACAATGATGGGTGGCTCGATATCTTTTTCTCCACGTACCGACGAGGTAACTACGTGATTTATAACACGGGGGGACAATTCACCAAAGAGCATCTCGTTCGGTTACCGAATCATGAGGATGCCATCATGTCTGCCGCCGCGGCCTTCGGCGACGTGAACAAAGACGGGAACCTGGATATCGTGTTGGGCAATTACTCTCTCGGTCCCTGGGCTCGGGACCGTTCATTGCTGTCCTCGCGCAATGTCGTGCTGCTGCATGACGGAGAACGATTCCGGGTACAGCCCTTGCGAGAAATCCATGGAGAAACGTTCAGCGTACTTCTCTCCGACTTCAACAATGACGGCAACCTGGATTTGATTGTCGGTAACGATCATAGTCCCCCTGATATGTACTATATCGGCAACGGCGATGGCAGCTTTCAACGCATTACGCGTGATGACGGCCTCATCCCTCATTCCACGAGGACAACCATGAGCGTTGCCAGCGCGGATATCAACAATGACCTGTTACCAGAAATCTATGTGGGCCAGATTAGCGGAAATTCCGGTGGTGATCGGATTAAAAACTGGCGTGTCGGTCCAGAGGTTTGTCGTGAAATTGTCCACCCAGAACACAAAAAGGTATGTGAGGAGATGATAGCAGTGCAGCGCAGTATCAGCAAAGCGCATACCACAGGAGATGTCTTCACATGCCTGTCAATGGAGGTCCAGGAGTACCGCAAGGATTGTATGGCTTACCATTTGCTGCGGCAGGCGGCTATGCAGAACGGGTCGCAAGAGCTCTGTGCCCTTTTTCCAGATAGTTACGAAATATTTTCTTTTATCTGTCATCATCTTCCTCCACAGGAGGAAGCCACATCACGAGGCAGAGCCCCGCGGGAAGCGGAGGATTGGCGCCAGGAGATTCCTTCTATCCTGCAGCACAATGTCCTCCTGATGCCGACCGGTGATGGTCGTTTTGTCGATAAGGCCAGGGAGATGGGTGTCCAGATTGGCGGGTGGACCTGGAATGCGAAGTTTGCCGATGTGGATAATGATGAATTCGTGGATCTGTATGTGGTCAATGGCTATTTTCCGTCGTCTCGTCACGAATCAAACGTGTTCTACCACAACCAGCAGGGCCAACGGTTTGTGGAGCACACGGCAGAGGCCGGCTTAGGCTCTTTCCTTGCGACCAGCTCCTATGTGTACATCGATATGGACAATGATGGGGATCTGGATATCATTGCCGTCCCCGTCGTAGGTCCCATCCTGGTGTATGTGAACAACTCGACCACAGGGCACGCCATCGACTTTGAGTTGCGCGACTACATCGGCAACCGTTTTGGGATTGGGAGCAAAATCATCATCCATTACGGGGTCAACGGCAGCCGCCATCAGATGCGCGAAATCCAGGCGGGCGGCGGTTTTATCTCCTACGACGCCCCTATGGCGCATTTTGGCCTCGGCGAATTTGCGTACGTCGAGCGCGTGGAGGTATTCTGGTCAACCGGAGAACGGAGCGACATCCATGGCGACTTTGCGGCGGGAAGCCGGTATATCATCACCCGGCAGAAGCCTATGCCAGGTGTCTCTGGCGATAACGTCTACCCCAAGCGAACTGAGCTTCCGCCGCCCACGAACTTCCAGTAATGGAGAACTGTGCAACCGGCCGCAAAGCGGATACCCTCTATGTGTTGGAGGAGGGGTGTGTAGTGGCCTCAGCCGGGAGAGGATAGGGGTGAGAGAGTCCCCCAGCCTTAACGCCGGCCCCCTCACCCTTCCGTACACACATCTACCGCGGGCGCTGCGCCCGGTCTTCCACCTCGACCGTCTGCTGTTCCAGGTTGAAGCGCAGCGTTTTTTGCTTTTCCACATCCCCGCCAGTGACGCGGATGAAGAAGGTATCATCACCGTACGCAATCGAATGAATATCGCCTTTCGCAAAGGCCGCCGCCTCGCCAGCATTGAGGCGAAACTGCTTTTGCAAGGTCAGCTCAGCATGACCCGCGACATTGCCGCTGTCGAGCCGTTTCCAGCGCGTCATGTCGGTGTAATGCCGGTACTGGCCGTACACCACCCAGCACGGGCCATGGTCGTGGGGCGCGGACTTGCCGCCCTTGTCCCGGCCATGCACCAGTACATGCACGTCCGTTTCGGCGTCATACCCAATGGTGGTGCGTTCCCGATACGGCACAGGGTCGCCCAAGTGGTCTTGCAACAACATCGGATTCGCCAATAAGCGTTCTACATGCTGGCGAATTTCCTCCAGCCCTGACGGGAGCCCTTTCGCTTTGATGGTGGCACGTGTATCGGCCAGGAACTGCTCAACGGTATACGTAGCGGTGACTGCCATAACTTCTCCTCCATGGGGGCTCCTGCCGGAGCCGGTGCGGCAAACCAACCTCAGTGCTCCATGCCGTGGAGCATAAGAAGCAACAGGACAAAAAGCAAGCACTGCAGCCCTCAGGTGGACGGGTGTCTTGCCACGGCTACTCCTTGAGAAAGCTGATGGCTTCAGGCGCAAGCGGTGACTGGGCAGGCAGGTCGCTGCGCTTGAAGTTCCTCTACGCTCCTGTGTATGCTCTCCTACAACTTCCGTGTGTGCTGCCTCTGACAAGAAAGGGCCAACTTATGGCAGAAGTCACCCTGGCCGCATTGGCTGAGCTGGGGGTGGAACTCCCACCTACTGAGGACGAACTCCCCTATGATGACGGGATGCCAATGGAAAGCCAACGTCATGCCATACAACTGCAATTGTTGATGGCCCCTTTACGGCTCTATTGGACCGACCGTCATGACGTGTTCGTCGGTGGCAACATGTTTGTATATTTCAGTCTGGACCAGATTCGGAATCAAGATTTTCGAGGGCCTGATTTCTTCGTGGCGCTGGGGGTCCCAAAGCGCGAACGTAAGAGCTGGGTCGTCTGGCAAGAGGGCAAAGGTCCAGATGTCGTGATCGAGTTGCTGTCGGATAGCACTGCGGCACACGATAAAGGGGAGAAAAAACTCATTTACCAGGACCGCCTACGCGTGCCGGAATATTTCTGGTTCGACCCCTTTAGTGGCGAGTGCGCAGGGTTTACCTTACGCGCTGGGGTGTATGTTCCCATCGCCAGGGATGCACAGGAACAGCTCTTCAGCCAGCAGCTCGACCTGGTTGTGGTGCAGTGGGAAGGTATCTATCAGGAGCTGAGCGCCCGCTGGCTGCGCTGGGCGACGGTAACAGGCGTGCTCCTACCCACCCCACAAGAGGCCCTCGAGCAGGAGCAGCAGCGAGCGCTCGCCCTGGAGACACTCCTGGCCGGCTACCGGGAGCGTTTTGGAGATATACCTCAGTGATACTATAGAGGAGAGTAACGTGTATGGACCTCAAAACCGCTGCCCGTACCCGCTTTGAGGCGATCCGCCCTGCGGTTATCGCTTTGAGTCGCCGTATCCATGCCCACCCGGAACTGGGCTTTGAAGAAGAACAGGCCTCGACCTGGCTTGCCGAAATGTTAACGGACGCCGGCTTCACGGTTGACCAAGGTATCTGCGACTTGCCCACCGCGTTTGTCGCGCGTGCTGGCAGCGGTCCGCTGCACCTGGCCATTTGTGCGGAGTACGACTGTCTGCCAGGCATCGGCCATGCCTGTGGACACAACCTGATTGCCGCCATGGCTGTTGGCGCCGGTATGGCTGCGGCACAGGTCGCCGATGACCTCGGCGTGACCATCCGCGTCATCGGCACACCGGCGGAGGAGCTGGGCGGCGGTGGGAAAATCCTCCTCCTCGAACGCGGCGCCTTTGCTGGTGCGCACGCCGCTATGATGGTGCATCCCAGCCCGACCGACAGTGTGGCACCCTTGATGCTGGCCAATGCCCACTTCAGTGTGCGCTACACGGGCAAGGAAGCGCACGCCTCCGCCTACCCTGAACTGGGGATCAATGCCGCGGATGCGCTGACCGTGGCGCAGGTCGCCATTGGATTGCTGCGTCAGCACATCCATCCGACCGACCGCGTGCACGGTATTATCACCAAGGGCGGCGAGGCGCCCACTATTATCCCCGCTGAGACGACGGCACGGTACATCGTACGCGCCAAGACGCTCGACGACCTTGATGCGATCCGTGCCAAAGTCCTGCGCTGCTTTGAAGCCGGGGCCCTCGCCACTGGCGCGCACCTGGAGATCTTTGGCAGCCGTCCGCCCTATGCCCAGGTGCATCACGATCCTGCCATGGCTGCCCTCTACCGCCGCAATGCCGAGGCGCTTGGTCGTGTCTTTCCAGATGTCAGCGAGGCACAGCAGCGCAGTGGCGGCTCGACCGATATGGGAAACGTGTCCCTGGCCCTGCCGTCCATCCATCCGATGATCGGTATCAACTCATGGCCAGCGGTGAATCATCAGCCGGAGTTCACGGCGCACTGCATTACAGAAGACGCTGATCGAGCCATCGTCGACGGCGCCCTCGCCATGGCCTGGACCGCCATTGATATCGCCACTGATGCCGATCTGCTCCAGCGTTTGCTGAGCCGTGCCTGACCACACTGGCGCG
>WNEY01002330.1_pt1 | contig 18099 bp, 17 predicted proteins | sample 5400531 | NCBI WGS metagenome assembly WNEY01 (sample SAMN13153338, study PRJNA577476) | soil metagenome | isolation source: 200 cm saprolite under Douglas fir tree site 1 | place: USA:California | collected 2015-04-18
CGGTTCCACTCCAGCATCCACGACCCGATCGGGCCGCGGCGGTTGCGGGTAAGCTGCACGCAGAAGCGCGGCGGGCCGGGCCCGGTGCCGCCCGCCGACGGCGCGGCGGCGACGAGCCAGCGGGTCGCGGCGGCGGAGGCATGCGTTCCCGGATGGCTGCGAACCAGCACGGCGCAGGTGCCGCGCCGGCCGGCGGCGAGCGAGAGCCGGCGCGAGGCGACGAGGTCGACGCCGCGATCGGGGCTGCGGATCTCGCCGATGACCGCGCCGACGGCGCGGCAGCGCAAGGCCTCCTCCATCGCCCACAGCACGTCGCGGGGTTTTGCCGCGGCGACGGTCACCAATTGCTCGGGGGCGAGATCGACATCGTCGAGCCCGGGGCCATAGGGCGCGCCGTTCTCGACGAGCCCCATATCCTCGGCGATCCACAGCACCGCGCGCGCACCCGTGGCGTGGGCGGCAAGCGTGAGGGCAAATCCGCTCGCCGCCGCGGTCGCGCTCTCGCGCGCAGCGGCGATCTCATGGAACGCGGCGCGGGCGAGCCCGCCGCCGAGGGCCTGGTCGATCGCCGGCACCCCGAACGGAATGGCCCCATGGTCCCCGCCCGCTCCGGCGCCGGTCTCGATCGACCGGATGGCGTCCTTGAGCGCGCGCACGATGCCGCCACCCCCGCCCCGCGGCACAGGGAGAGGCGAAGCGGCCGCACTCGTCGGAATACGCACGACGACCATGGGGCGGGATTCCTGCCGGGATAACCCGAATGTTCATGATTTGTTCTATAATCCCAAAGGAACGGCCGGGCGTCAAGGCGATTCTTGAACTTCACCCCCGCGCGCGCTTTGCCGCGCGCGGCCGCGCCGGGGCCGCCATGCCGAACTTGCTGCGCATCATGCCGGCCTTGGCCGGATCGGCACGGACCGTCACCGCGAGCCGGCCATCCTCGCGCAGCGCGCGGGAGATGACCTCGGCGTTGCGGTAGAGCCAGCTCAACCCGGCGCCATCGGCCGGATCGAGCACCAGATCGAGGATCATGCGGCTTTGCATCAGGCGCGCCTCGATCGCGGCGGCGAGCTCATCGAGGCCCTCCCCGGTCAAGGCGGAGACGAGGGTCGGGCGGCCCTCTCCCTCGCGACGCGCCGCGACGTTGGCGGTCCGCGTGCGCGCCTCGGCATCGAGGCAATCGACCTTGTTCCACACCTCGATCAGCCGGTGCTTGTCGTTGGGGTCCATGTCGAGGTCGCGCAGGACTTTTTCCACGTCGCTTGCCTGGGCGTCGCTGTCCGCGTGCGCGACGTCGCGCACGTGCAGGATCAGGTCCGCCTCGATCACCTCCTCGAGGGTCGCCCGGAAGGCGGCCACCAGCATGGTCGGCAGATCGGAGATGAAGCCGACGGTGTCCGAGAGGATCGCCTTCGCGCCGCCGGGCAGCGCGATCGACCGCAAGGTGGGGTCGAGGGTCGCGAACAGCATGTCGGCCTCGAGCACGCTGGCGCGGGTGAGGCGGTTGAACAGGGTCGACTTGCCGGCATTGGTGTAGCCGACCAGCGCCACGATCGGGTACGGCACCCGCTTGCGGCTGTCGCGGTGGAGCTTTCGCGTGCGCTTGACCCGCTCCAGCTCGCCCTCGATGCGGGCGATACGCTCCTCGATCACCCGGCGGTCGGCCTCGAGCTGGGTCTCGCCGGGACCGCCGAGGAAGCCGAAGCCGCCGCGCTGGCGCTCGAGATGGGTCCACGAGCGCACCAGCCGGCTCTTCTGATAGGTGAGATGGGCGTGCTCGACCTGCAGCGCGCCTTCCCGCGTGCGCGCCCGCCGGCCGAAGATTTCCAGGATCAGGCCGGTGCGGTCGAGCACCTTGGCGTTCCACGCCTTCTCCAGATTGCGCTGCTGCACCGGCGAGACCGGGCAGTCCATCACCACGAGGTCGATGGCGAGGCTTTTGGCGATGCCGGCGATCTCGTCGACCTTGCCCTTGCCGAGGTAGGTCGCCGGCCGGATGTCGGCGAGCGGCGCGATGCCGGACTCGACCACGTCGAGGTCGATGGCGCGGGCGAGTCCCACCGCCTCCTCGAGCCGGGCGGCGGGGGAACGCGTCGCATCCTCGGCGGCGGCCCGGCCGCCGGCCGCCCGGCGGCGGAACGGCTCGACCACCATTGCACGGCCGCTTGCTCCGCCCGCCGGAGGGCTGAGCCGATCAGGGAGCGTGTCGCGGCGACGCGGCTCCAATCAGACCTTTTCCCCGGTTGCCGGCGCCTCTTCGGCGCCTTCGAACAGCTGGATCGGATGACCCGGCATGATCGTGGATATGGCGTGCTTGTAGACGAGTTGCGAGTGCCCGTCCCGCCGCAGCAGCACGCAAAAGTTATCGAACCAGGTCACCACGCCCTGCAGCTTCACGCCGTTCACCAGGAAGATGGTGAGCGGGGTTTTGCTCTTGCGGACGTGATTGAGGAAGGTGTCTTGCAGATTTTGTGCGCGTTCGGCTGCCATTGCCGTGATCCGTTATTTGCTCGCGAGCCCCTCCCCGCGAGACATTCTTGTCATGTTGCTTTGTCCGTCGTCGAACTTGCCGAAAACCCCCGACGGATTGGCCCGCCCATTAGATGGCACGTCCGGGTGGCGCGCAAGCCCAAGTTGACGGCACGGCGGGGGCCGGCGGCGGGGTCCCGGCGGCTTCGGCCTGGCGGCCAAAACCGATGGCGCTCAAGTGCTTTCCGCGAATTTGTGAAAGTCGCGCCGCAGCGCGCCGGCGGTCAGCCCGGGCGCCCCGTTGCCGACCGGCCGCCCGTCGATGCGCACGACCGGCATGACGATCTGGCTGGCCGAGGTCACGAACGCCTCGCGCGCCGCATAGGCCTCCTCGACCGTGAACGGCCGCTCCTCGAGCTTGAGCCCCTGGACGGCCAAGAGGTCGATGAGGACGGTGCGGGTAATGCCGCGCAGGATGGCGTGGTCGGTCTGGCGGGTGACGAGCTTGCCGTCGCGGGTGACGATCCAGGCGTTGGTCGAGGAACCCTCGGTGACGCGGCCGGCCGCATCGACGAACCAGGCCTCCCGGGCGCCCGCCTCGCGCGCGGCCTGCTTGGCCAGCACGTTGGGCAGGAGCGACACCGACTTGATGTCGACGCGCGGCCAGCGGTTCTCCGGCACGGTGATCACGGCGATCCCGTCGGCGGCGACCTGCTCGTTCGCCGCCCGATCGTGGCTGCGCGCGGTGACCACCATGCCGGGAGCCGTCCCGGCCGGCGGAAACGCGTGGTCGCGCCGCGCCACGCCGCGGGTGATCTGCAGATAGACGATGCCGTCGCGCACCCGGTTGCGGCGCACCGTCTCGTGCAGCACCGCCGCGAGCGCCGCGCGCGACATCGGCATCGCGATGCGCAGCTCGCCGAGCGAACGGACCAGCCGGTCCATGTGCCGGCGCTCGTCGACGAGGCGGCCGTCGCGCACCTCGCACACTTCGTAGACCCCGTCGGCGAACTGATAGCCGCGGTCCTCGACGTTCACCGCCGCGGCGCGCAGCGGCACGTAGCGGCCGTTGACATAGGCGATGCGCGACAAGGCGAGGCCTCAGTCGATGCCCAGGGCCTTGAGCTTGCGGTGCAGCGCCGAGCGCTCCATGCCGACGAACTCCGCCGTGCGCGAGATATTGCCGCCGAAGCGGTTGATCTGGGCGACCAGATATTCGCGCTCGAACACCTCGCGCGCGTCCCGCAGCGGCAGGCCCATGAGGTGCTCGCCGCCGTTGCCGTTGGGCATGTTGGGGACCATGGAGCCGACGTCCTGGGGCAGCATGCTGGCGCTGACCTCGGCGTCGGGATCGCCGCCGGCGAGGATCATCAGCCGCTCGACGTTGTTGCGCAGCTGGCGCACGTTGCCGGGCCAGTCGTGCGACTGCAGGACCGCGATGGCGTCGCCGCCGATCTTGCGCCTGGGCAGGCCGGTGGTCTGGGAAATGTAGTCGACGAAATAGAACACCAGATCCGGGATGTCCTCGCGCCGCTCGGTGAGCGGCGGCACGCGGATCGGCACCACCGAGAGGCGGTGATACAGGTCCTCGCGGAAGCGGCCGGCCGCGACCTCGACCTCGAGGTTTCGCCCGGTCGAGGAGATGATGCGCACGTCGACGTTCACCTTGGTGGTGCCGCCGACGCGCTGGAACGTCTGGTCGACCAGCACGCGCAGGATCTTGTTCTGGGTCTCGCGCGGCAGGTCGCCGATCTCGTCGATGAACAGGGTGCCGTTGTGCGCCTCCTCGAGCGCGCCGACCTTGCGGCCCTGCGCGCCGTTCGAGGCCTCGGCGCCGAACAGCTCGTGCTCCATGCGCTCGGGCGTGATCGCCGCCGCGTTGATGACGACGAACGGTCCATTGGCACGGGCGGAAAGGGTGTGGATGCTGCGCGCGGTCAACTCCTTGCCGGCGCCCGCCGCGCCGACGATGAGAATGCGGCTGTTGGTCGGCGCCACCTTGTCGATCGTCTGCCGCAGCTGGCCCATGGCGGCGGAGTTGCCGATCAGCGTCGTCGGCAGCGGCGCCATCGCCTTGAGTTCCTTGACCTCGCGCTTGAGCCGGAACGTCTCGAGCGCCCGGTTGGCGACGAGGACGAGCCGGTCCGCCTTGAACGGCTTCTCGATGAAGTCGTAGGCGCCGAGCTTGATGGCGGACACCGCCGTTTCGATGTTGCCGTGGCCGGAGATCATCACCACCGGCATGTCGGGATGCTCGTCCTTGACCGCGCCAAGCAGTTGCAGCCCGTCGAGCCGGCTGCCTTGCAGCCAGATGTCGAGGAACGCGAGGCTCGGGCGCCGCGTCTTGATCACGGCCAGCGCCTCGTCGCTGTCGCGCGCCGTGCGCGTGCCGAAGCCCTCGTCCTGCAGGATGCCCGCGACCAGCTCGCGGATATCGCTCTCGTCGTCGACGATGAGAATGTCCGGCCCCATGGTGCTACCCCTCGCTCGCGACCTTACGCAGCTCGTGCACGGGCTTGGCGATCTCGGATACATGCGCCGCGGCGAAGCGCAGCCGTGCCCACGCGCCGCGGCCGGCGAACACGCCCGCCGGCAGATCGTTGAGATCGATGCGGCCGCCGTGGTCCTCGAGGATGCGGCCGACGATGGCGAGCCCGAGCCCGGTCCCCTTCTCGCGGGTGGTGACGTAGGGCTCGAGCAGCCGATTGCGATTCTCCTTGGGCAGGCCGACGCCGTTGTCGAACACGTCGACGAGGACGTCGCCGCCCTCGCGCCGGACCGAAACCTTGATGCGGCCGCGATCGAGCTCGCCGGCCGGCACCGCGGCAATCGCCTCGGTGGCGTTCTTGATGATGTTGGTGAGCGCCTGGGAAATGAGCCGGCGATCGAACTCGGCCGGCAGCGGGCCCTCCGGCGTCTCGAACTCGATGTCGATGTCGGAATGGCCGACGCGCATCAGGAACACCACCTGGCGTACCGCCTCGGCCACGTCCTCGGCGGCCATCACCGGCTTGGGCATGCGGGCGAAGCGCGAGAACTCGTCGACCATGCGCTTGATGTCCTCGACCTGGCGCACGATCGTGTCGGTGCACTGCTCGAACACCGCCTTATCGTCGGTGATCGCCGCGCCGTACTTGCGGCGCAGGCGCTCGGCGGAGAGCTGGATCGGGGTGAGCGGGTTCTTGATCTCGTGGGCGATGCGCCGGGCAATGTCGGCCCAGGCGGAGGTGCGTTGCGCGGTCACCAGGTCGGTGATGTCGTCGAGCGTGATGACGTAGCCGTGCGCCGGATCGGCCGATTGCTCGGTGGTGACGCGGACCGACAGGTTGCGCTCGCGGCCGCCACGGCTGATCGTCACCTGGCCCTGGATCAGCCGCTGCAGGCCGCCGCGCGCCTCGGCCAGAAGCGCGATCAGCTCGGGCACCACCTCGGCCAGCGGATGGCCGAGCGTGTCGGCTTCGGCGCGCCCGATCAGCTTTTCCGCCGAGCGGTTGACGATGGTGACGCGCCCCGCCGGATCGACGCCGATGACGCCGGCGCTGGCGCCGGCGAGCACCGCCTCGGTGAAGCGGCGGCGGCTGTCGATGAGGTCGCGCGCGCGCATGAGATCGTCGCGCTGGGTGCGCAGCTCGTGCGTCATGTTGTTGAAGGTGTCGCTGAGCTGCCCGAGGTCGCCCTCGCCGCGCCGCACCGGCACCTGGACGTAGAGATTGCCGGTGGAGACGAGCTTGGCGGCGCCGATCAGACGGCGGATCGGCGCCACCAGGCGGTTGGCGAAGTCGAGGCCGAACCAGGCGGCGGAGAGGAAAATGACCAGCGAGATGAGCGCGTTCATCGCCGCGAAGCTCAGCTGCACGCCGACCCGGCGCTCCTGAATGTTGAGGTAGCTTTTCTCGGTCGCCTGCAGCTGCTCGATGATGCGCGGATCGATCGGGCGCGCGACGTAGAGATAGGCGTCGTCGTAACCGCGCAGCTTGACCAGGGCGGCAAGCGTGTTCGCCTCCTCCAGCAGGGCGATTTCCGGCTCGCTGTCGCTCACCTTGTCGAGCGTCCCGGTGGCCGGCGGGATGGCCTCGCCGCTGCCGCGCAGGTCCGCGCGGTCGATCATCGAGAGGTCGCTCCGGAGCACCATCGTGTAAGGCAGCCCGCGCATCGCCGCCTGGGCGTTGAGCAGCTGGTGGAACCGCTCCCGGTCTTGATCGAACAGCGGCTTGGCGCGGGCGAGGTCGTAGGACATGCCCATGACGTCGCGGTAGATCAGCTCTCGCACGTAGGCCTTGGCGACCGTCGCGGAGTTCGCAAGCAGCGCCTGGGTGTGGTTGGAGATGAGCGAGTCGAGGCCGCGGTCGAGGGTGAGCGAGGCTACCGTCGCCACGATGATCACCGGCATCGCCGCGATCACGGAAAACAGCCCGATGAACCGCACGTGCAGGCGCGCGCCCGCCTGGCCGAGCCGGCGGGCGCGAACGACGCGCCGCACATCGAGCAGGACCACCGCCAGCAGAATGAGGACCGTGACGGCGTTGATGAGCAGCACCACGATGGTGACGTTGTGGGTCGGCTCGATCGGCGTCAGGTTGGCGTGGATCGCGAAAGTCGCCAGCGCCGAGAGCAGCGCCAGCCCGATGGCGACCGGGCCCAAAATCCCTGAAATTCGTCTGGCGGCCGGGGCGCCGCCCGATGCGGCAGCCTCCATCCCGGCAACTTCATCGACGGTCGTCATGGACGCCAACGGACCTGTGGAACTTGCGAAGAAGATGGCTTGGCCGGCGGCGGGGAAGGCCGCCATGACGCTGGAACACCCCCCGACTGAGGCATTTATACAACAATGTTGTAAAATTGCGACATTTCGGCGGCGCTGTCCAGTGCCTATGGCGAACGCCGCCGATGGCGCCCATGCGCATCAGCGGGTTTTCGCTTAATCGCAAAAGTCGGACGGACCGGCGCTGATTGGGCGATCACCCGCTCGAGCGGATCACCCGCACGTCGAGGTCGCGGATCTTCTTGCGCAGGGTGTTGCGGTTGACGCCGAGGAGATCCGCGGCGCGGATCTGATTGCCGCGGGTGGCGGCAAGCGCGGCGGAGAGCAGCGGGTATTCGACCTCGCGCAGGATGCGGTGATAGAGGCCGGGCGGCGGCAAGGCGTTGTCGAAGCCGGAAAAATAGCGCGCGAGATAGCGCTCGACCGAGGCGGCGAGATTGTCTTCGGCGCCCGGCTCCTCGCCCGCGAAGGCGACCGGCGGCTGGCTCAGCTCGGCGTCGATCACCGCCGCGGTGATCACCTCCTGCGGATAGAGCGCCGAGAGCCGCCGCGCCAGGTTTTCCAGCTCGCGCACATTGCCGGGCCAGCGGTAGCGCCGCAGGCGCTCGAGCGCGCCCTGGTCGAGCTGCTTGGGCGGCAGGCCCTCGCGCTCGGCCTGGGCGAGGAAATGCCGGATCAGGTCGGGCACGTCCTCGACGCGCTCGCGCAGCGGGGGCAGCCGCAGCGGCACCACGTTGAGGCGGAAGAACAGATCCTCGCGGAACAGGCCCTGCTGGATCAGCACGCGCAGGTCCTTGTTGGTGGCGGCGATGATGCGCACGTCGGTCTTGATCGGGGTGCGCCCGCCGACGGTGGTGTATTCGCCCTGCTGCAGCACGCGCAGGAGCCGGGTCTGCGCCTCCATCGGCATGTCGCCGATCTCGTCGAGGAACAGCGTGCCGCCCTCCGCCTGCTCGAAGCGGCCGGGATTGCGCGCGTTGGCGCCGGTGAAGGCGCCCTTCTCGTGGCCGAACAATTCGGACTCGATGAGGTCGCGCGGGATCGCCGCCATGTTGATGGCGACGAACGGGCCGGAGCGGCGCTTGCCGTATTCGTGCAGCGCCCGCGCCACCAGTTCCTTGCCGGTGCCCGACTCGCCGACGATGATCACGGTGAGATCGGTCTGCATCAGCCGCGCCAGCATGCGATAGATTTCCTGCATCGCCGGCGAGCGGCCGACCAGCGGCATCGATTCGAAGTCGTCGGTCTTGGGCGCGACGCGCGGGCGCTCCTTCGGCTCGGACAGCGCGCGGCCGACGATGGAAATCAGCTCCTTGAGATCGAACGGCTTGGGCAGATACTCGTACGCGCCGCGCTCGGAGGCGCGGATCGCCGTCATGAACGTGTTCTGCGCGCTCATCACCACGACCGGCAGGTCCGGCCGCAGCTTCTTGATGCGCGGAAGGAGGTCGAAGGCGTTCTCGTCCGGCATCACCACGTCGGTGATGACGAGGTCGCCGTCGCCCTGGCTCACCCAGCGCCACAAGGTCGCCGCGTTGCCGGTCGAGCGCACCTCGTAGCCGGCGCGCGACAGCGCCTGATTAAGCACGGTGCGGATCGCCGAGTCGTCGTCGGCGACCAGGATGCTACCCGCGGGCATTTAGGCTCCTCTTCAGGTCGCGCCGGCCGGCTCGGCGTCGGTGAACATGGGCATCAACACGCGAAACACGGTGTGGCGCGGTTGCGACTCGCACTCCACGATCCCGCCGTGATCGCCGATGATCTTCGCGACCAGCGCGAGCCCGAGCCCGCTGCCGGTCGGCTTGGTGGTGACGAACGGATCGAACAGGTGCGGCATCAGGTCGGTCGGGATGCCCGGCCCGTTGTCCTTGACGCAGAACTCGAGCGGCAGCGACACCCGCGTCTTGCTGCCCGGCAGCGACAGGCGCACGCCCGGCCGGAACGCGGTGGTGAGCTGGATCTCGCCGTCGATCGCCCCCTCGCCGATCGCCTCGGCGGCGTTCTTCAACAGATTGAGAAAGATCTGAATGAGCTGGTCGCGGTTGGCAAAGATCGGCGGCAGCGAGGGATCGTAGTCCTCGGTGAAACGGATGTGCCGGCCGAACCCGGTCTGCGCCAGCTTCTTCACGTGATCGAGCACCACGTGGATGTTGACCGGCTCGCGCTCGACCGGGCGCTCGTCGGAGAACACCTCCATGCGATCGACGAGTTTGACGATGCGGTCGGCCTCGTCGCAGATCAGCCGGGTGAGCGTGCGGTCATCGTCCTCCGCCACCGACTGCTCGAGCAGCTGCGCCGCGCCGCGGATGCCCGACAGCGGGTTCTTGATCTCGTGCGCCAGCATGGCGGCGAGCGCGATCACCGAACGCGCGGCGCCGCGATGGGTGAGCTGGCGGTCCATCTTGTCGGCGATGGTGCGCTCGAGCAGCAGCACCACCACCTCGCCGGGCCGCTCGGCGACCGGCGCCACGTGCAGGTCGACCACCCGCTCGCCCGGATTGCGCGGGGTGGAGAGGTCGACGCGATATTCGTTGACCGGCGCGCCGCGCCTGCGCACCTGCTCGATCAGCGCCAGCAGCGGACTGCCGAACGGCACGAGGTCGCGCAGCGCATGCCGGCGCAGCAGCGGAATCGACACCTCGAAGAACGCCTCCGCGGCCACGTTGGCGTCGGCGATCCGGCCGTCCTCGCTCACCATGAGCACCGGATGCGGCAGCGCGTTGAGCACGACGTCGGCAGAGCCGGGCAGGAACGAATTCGGGTGCGGCTCGAGCGAGTTCATGCGGCGAGCCTCAGGCCGAAGGCGTCGTAGGCCTCGCCGAGCCGTTCGACGACGGTCGCCGGATGCGTGGCGGTGAGCACGTCGCTGCGGAATTGTTTGAGAAGTGCGGCCGGCGCGCCCGCTTGCGCCGCCGCCGCGTCGAGCGCCCATCCCAGATGCTTTCGCGCATGGCGCACACCGACCGCGGCGCCGTAATGATCGAGCATGTCGTGATAGAGCGCCGTCACGAGCTCGCATTGCCGCGCGAGCGCGGGCGGCGGTTCGCGCCGGCCGGTCGCAAGCGAACGCGCCAGCGCGCCGGGAAGCCACGGGCGCCCTTGCGCGCCGCGGCCGACCATGACGGCGTCGGCGCCCGACAGGGCGAGCGCCGCCTGCGCGTCGGCGAGGCTGCGCACGTCGCCGTTGACCGCGACGGGGATCGACACCGCCTGCTTCACCGCCCGCACCGCCGCCCAGTCGGCCGTGCCGGCGTAGAACTGGCAGCGGGTGCGGCCGTGCACCGTGACGAGCCGCAAGCCCGCCGCTTCGGCGCGCCGCGCGAGCAACGGCGCGTTGAGCGCGCGCTCGTCCCAGCCGAGCCGCATCTTGAGCGTGACCGGAATTTTCACCGCGCCGACCGTCGCATCGATCAGCGTGAGCGCGTGGTCGAGATCGCGCATGAGCGCCGAGCCCGCATAGCCGGTGGTCACGCGCCGTGCCGGGCAACCCATGTTGATGTCGATGGCGTCGGCGCCGGACGCCTCGGCGATGCGCGCGCCCTCCGCCATCCACTTTGCTTCGCAGCCCGCGAGCTGCACCACGTGGATGCCGACGCCGCGCCCGTCCGCCCGCAACCGCGCCTCGGGTTCGCCCGCGGCCAGCGCGTCCGAGGCGGTCATTTCCGAGATCACCAGGCCGGCGCCGAGGCTGGCGGCCTGGCGGCGGAACGGCGTGTCGGTCACGCCGGACATGGGGGCGAGGATCACCCGGTTCGGCACTACGATGTTGCCGATCGCCAAAGGCGGAACCGGAAAAAGGGAGGTGATCTGCGCTACCATTTTGCACATGATTTAGGCGGCTTCAGGAGTGCATATAGTTTAGCCACTTTTCTCGCCAGTGCAAGTGCTGCGCTGCAACAATCCCACAGTTTCGCGATCCCGTTTGCGCTTGGGCCACAACCGGCTTAAGCGAATAGGGAAATCGCGCCTTTCGGAGCCCGAATGCCGTTGTCAGTCGCTGCCCTGGTCGTCGCCGCCGGCCGCGGGCTGCGAGCGGGCGGCCATCGGCCCAAGCAATACCGGCCGGCAGCGGGCGAGCCGGCGATCCGCGCGAGCTTGCGCCTGTTCGCCGGGCACCCGGAGGTGGAGTTGGTGCAGCCGGTCATCCACCCCGACGACGGCCCCTTCTACCGCGCCGCGGCGGCGGGCCTCGACCTCTTGCCGCCGGTCTTCGGCGGCGCGACCCGCCAAGCCTCGGTCCGCGCCGGGCTCGAGGCGCTCGCCGACAAGCGCCCCGACGCGGTGCTGGTGCATGACGCGGCGCGGCCCTACGCGTCGGCCGCCCTGGTCAGCCGGGCGATCGCCGCGATCGGCGCGACCGGGGCGGCGATCCCGGTGCTGCCCGTCACCGAGACGGTGAAATCCGTCGATCCCGCCGGCGCGCGGGTCGAAACGACGCTCGACCGCACGCGGCTGCGCACCGTGCAGACGCCGCAGGTTTTTCTGTTCGACCGTTTGCTCGCCGCGCACCGCCGCGCCGCCGAGGCGGGACGCGAGGACTTCACCGACGATGCCGCGCTTGCCGAGTGGGCGGGGCTCGACGTGGCGGTGTTCGAGGGCGAGCGCGGCAACGTCAAGCTCACCACCGCCGAGGACGTGGTGCGCGCCGAACAACATCATCTTGCCGCGCTCGCCGACCTGCGCACCGGCACCGGGTTCGACGTGCACGCCTTCGGGCCGGGCGATCACGTGATGCTCGCCGGCGTGAAGATCGCGCATGCGCGCGGCCTTGTCGGCCATTCCGACGCGGACGTCGGCCTGCATGCGCTCACCGACGCGCTGCTGGGCGCGCTCGCCGAGGGCGACATCGGCACGCATTTTCCACCCAGCGATCCGCAATGGCGCGGCGCGGCGTCCGACCGGTTCCTCGCCTTTGCGTCGGAGCGGGTGCGCGCGCGCGGCGGCGCCATCGCCCATCTCGACCTCACCCTCGTGTGCGAGGCGCCGCGCATCGGCGAGCACCGCGACGCCATGCGCGCGCGCATCGCGGCGATTGCCGCCGTCGATGTGGCGCGCGTTGCGGTCAAGGCCACCACCAGCGAACGGCTCGGCTTCACCGGCCGCGGCGAAGGCATCGCGGCGCTCGCGACCGCGACGGTGCGGCTGCCGTGGAGCGCGCCGTGAGCGATGAAGACGTGGCCGCGGCGGCGCGGCGCGTGCTCGACGCCTGCCGCGCGCACGGACTGAAAGTCGCCACCGCCGAATCGTGCACCGGCGGCCTCGTCGTCGGCGCGCTCACCGACATCGCCGGCTCGTCCGATGTGGTCGAGCGCGGCTTCGTCACCTATTCGAACGAGGCGAAGCAGGAGATGCTCGGCGTCGACACGGCGACGCTCGCGGCGCGCGGCGCGGTGAGCCGGGACACCGTCGAGGCGATGGCGCGCGGCGCGATCGCCCGCTCGGCCGCCGACCTCGCGGTCGCGGTCACCGGCATCGCCGGGCCGGGCGGCGGGACGGCGGACAGGCCGGTCGGCCTCGTGCACTTCGCGGCGGCCGCGCGCCACGGCCGGCTCGTGCACGAGGAACGCCGCTTCGGCGACATCGGCCGCGCCGCCGTGCGGCGCGAGTCGGTGCTGGTGGCGCTCGCGATGCTGAAGAAGCTGGCAACGTTGTAGCCTGCATGGAGCAGAGCGTAATGCGGGACGATCCCGGATTTTCGCTTCGCTCATCCGGGCTACAAATGCCTCGGCTCACACAAACACCACGTCCGCGCGGCGCTCGAACGCCTCGGCGAAGCGGCGGAAAGCGGCGTCGAACATGGCGCCCATGACGAGGCCGAGGGTGCGGCTGCGGAACTCGTAGGCGATGAAGAACTCGACCTCGCAGGCCTGCTCGCCGAGCGGCCGAAAAGTCCAGCGGTTGTCGAGATCGCTGAACGGGCCGTCGAGATATTCCACCAGGATTCGCAGGCGCGGCCGGTCGAGCGTCACCCGGCTGGTGAAGGTCTCGCGGATCATCTTGTAGGCGACGGTCATCTGCGCAGTGAGCGTCTCGACCCCGTCCCCGCTCGCCACCCGCCGGCGGATTTTCAGCGCGCGACAGAGGGGCACGAATTCCGGGTAGCGCTCGACGTCGGCCACCAGCGCGAACATGTCGGCCGCCGAATGGCGCACCCGGCGCTTGGTGGTGAAACGGGGCATGGCGCCGATCAGGATGCGAGCTTCGCCTCCCGCGCGGCGCGCAGCCGGGCGAAATCGTCGCCGGCGTGATGCGAGGAGCGCGTCAGCGGCGACGACGACACCATCAGAAAACCCTTGGCGAAGGCGATGGTCGCGTAGGCCTTGAACTCGTCCGGCGGCACGAAGCGCACCACCGGGTGGTGGCGGCGGGTCGGCTGCAGATATTGCCCGATGGTGAGGAAATCGACGCCGGCCGAGCGCAGATCGTCCATCACCTGCAACACCTCGTTCCGCTCCTCGCCGAGCCCGACCATGATGCCCGACTTGGTGAACATCGCCGGGTCGATCTCCTTCACCCGCTGCAGCAGGCGGATCGAGTGGAAATAGCGCGCGCCCGGCCGCACCGTCAGGTATTTCGACGCCACCGTCTCGAGATTGTGGTTGAACACGTCCGGCCGCGCCGCAACCACGGTGTCGACCGCGCCGTCCTTCCGTCGTCGAGATCGTCGCGGTCGACCGAGGTGATAACCACGTGGGCGAGGCCGAGCTTGGCCACCGCCGCGGCGACGTGGGCGGGCTCATCGGGATCGAGCGCGCCCGGCAGGCCGGTCTTGACGTTGCAGAACGCGCAGGCGCGCGTGCACACGTCGCCCATGAGCATGAAGGTGGCGTGCTTCTTCTCCCAGCACTCGCCGATGTTCGGGCAGCCCGCCTCCTCGCACACGGTGTGCAGGCCGTTCTCGCGCACGATGCGGCGCGTCTCGGCATAGCCCGGCGAGCCCGGCGCCTTCACCCGGATCCAATCGGGCTTGCGCAGCGCCGGCGTCTCGGGCCGATGCGCCTTCTCGGGATGGCGCGGGCGGGCCGGCGGCGCAAGCGTATCGTGGACCACGGCCATGGCGGCTCCGGACAGCGATTCTGCCCCTTAGGTACGGCTCCGCGCCCCCGTCCGCAAGCTGACACGGGCAGCGGTCCGCGCGGAGCCCGACTAACTGGGCTGGCCCGAGAAATTAGGAACTCGCAGTGTTGACGGGCAGTTTCGTCGCGTCGTCAATAACGGCGGATTTCAACTGCGAAGGCGTGAGGTTCTTGGCCCCGCTGAGATCGGCTCCCTTGAAGATAGCGCCTTCGACAACTGCGTCCCTGAAATCGGTCCCCGGAAAGCGCGCGTCCGTGAGATCAGCGCCACTGAGATTTGTCCCGTGGAGAATCGCATCCTCGAAATCCGCTCCGCGAAAGCTGGCATGGGCAAAATCCGCGCGGCTGAGATCGGCGCGCTTGAGGTTCGTGTGGCTCAAGTCGGTCCGCCGCAGGAAGGCGCCCTGCAATCGGAGCCGGAAGGGCTGTTTTTCAGCTGCTTGCGCGACCTTGTTCATCCTTGCACCACGTAGTCTTTGATTATATTCATGATTTCCCGCACGTCCACTGGCGGCTCATGATCTCCATACCTCGCGGCGCTCTCTTTCAGGTACGTGGATAGCAGTTCAAACGTCGGTCCCGAAAGGTCGGGAAAGTCACGTGCGATTTGCCGAAGCGTATAGACCGCCCCGAGGCGAATTTCCAATTTTTCATCGGTGAGCTGCCCCACGGCACGATTGAACAGGTCGGCGACGTGCTCCCGCCGTGCCAACTCCGCCTGCTGGAAGGAGGCGTCGGCCTGCCGCGTTGCTGCGCTTACGCGACGCCAGGCAAGATAAATGCCTATGCCGGCGGCGATCACAAGGCCGAGATTCCGCACTACTTCGGAGAACGGCAGCAACCAGCTCATCGCATTCGCAATCCAACCGATTCGCGCTCGTCAACCGTCACCCGCCCGGCGAGGCGTTCGCCGGATAGGACACGTTGATTAGGTAGACCGCCCCGCCCAAATCCTCCCCCAGGAGAGAAAACACAGCCTCAAATATTCAGCACGCGCCCATAGGCGTCGAGCACCGCTTCCTTCATCATCTCGGAGAGCGTCGGGTGGGGGAAGATAGTGTGCATCAGCTCTGCTTCGGTGGTCTCGAGATTCATCGCCACCACGTAGCCCTGGATCAGCTCGGTTACCTCGGCGCCGACCATGTGGGCGCCGAGGAGCTGGCCGGTCTTCTTGTCGAAGATGACCTTGACGAGGCCCTGGTCCTCGCCGAGCGCGATCGCCTTGCCGTTGCCGACGAACGGGAACCGGCCGACGCGCACGTCGATCTTCTTTTCCTTCGCCGCCGCCTCGGTGAGCCCGACCGAGGCGATCTGCGGCTGGCAATAGGTGCAGCCGGGGATCAGCTGCTTGTCCATGGGATGCGGATCGAGGCCCTTGATCGCCTCGACGCAGACGACGCCCTCGTGCTCGGCCTTGTGCGCCAGCATGGGCGGGCCGGCGACGTCGCCGATGGCGTAGATGCCGGGCACATTGGTGCGGCACAGGCCGTCGATCGCGATGGTGCCGCGGTCGGTCTTCACGCCGAGCTTCTCGAGGCCGAGATTCTCGACGTTGCCGGTGACGCCGACCGCGGAGATCACCCGCTCGACATTCAGCGAGGACTTTTGGCCTTTGCCATCCTCGATGTGGGCGGTGACGCCGTCGCCCTTCTTGTCGAGGCGCGTCACCTTGGCGCCGGTCACGATCTTGATGCCCTGCTTCTCGAACGCCTTGCGGGCGAAGGCGGCGATCTCGCCGTCCTCGACCGGCAAGATCTGCGGCAGGATCTCGACGATCGTCACCTCGGAGCCGAGCGTGCGGAAGAACGAGGCGAACTCGACGCCGATCGCGCCCGAGCCGACCACCAGCAGCGATTTCGGCACGCGCTCGGGCACCATGGCCTCGAAATAGGTCCACACCAGCTTCGGGTCGGGCTCGATGCCGGGCAGCACGCGCGGCCGCGCGCCGGTCGCGATGATGATGTGCCTTGATTGATAGCTGCCGGGCCCGAGCGTGCCCTTGGGCGCCTCGCCCTTGGGCTTCACGCTGATCTTGCCGGGCGCGTCGATCGAGGCTTCCCCCCAGATCACCTGCACCTTGTTCTTCTTCATCAGGAAGCCGACGCCGTCGTTGAGCCGCTTCGACACGGCGCGCGAGCGCTTGACCACCGCCTGGGCGTCGTAGGCGACGTTCTGCGCAGAAAGCCCGTAGTCCTTGGCGTGCTGCAGGTAGTGGAAAATCTCCGCCGAGCGCAGCAGCGCTTTGGTGGGGATGCAGCCCCAGTTGAGGCAGATGCCGCCGAGATACTCGCGCTCGATGATCGCGGTCTTGAACCCGAGCTGCGCCGCGCGGATGGCGGTGACGTAGCCGCCCGGCCCGGAGCCGATGATGATGATGTCGAAACTGGTGTCGGCCATTCGATCCTCACAGCGGCACGGCTTTCGCCGATTTCACGCAATCGTCGTTCATGACGGCAAACATCTCGTCGGCCTTGGCGAACAGCTTGTCGAGATCGGGCTCGGCGCCGCGCGGTGCGGCGAGCACGATGTTGGACAGCTCGCGCGTGAGTATGGTGTAGCGGTAGCGGGTGTCCTCGTCCTGGAAGTTGGCCAGGTAGGTCCCGAGCGCGCCGAAATGGCTCACCGCATTGGCCGCCTCGATGTCGTGCATGTTTTGGCCCTGCGTCACGCCGGCCGGCGCGTGGTTCATGACGATGAAGCCGACGCGCAGCTTGACCTGGAAATAAGCCTCGATGACGTCCCGGCAAGCGCGGATGTACTCGCCGCGGGTGACATTGCGCTGAATGGCCTCGAGCTGCCTGGTATAGATGTAGTTCTGGTAGAACGCGGCGCACACGCTCATGGTGGCGACCACCATGGAGAGGAGCGCGAGCAGCGCCGTGCGATCCTTCGTGCCGTTCATGCCCGCAGCGCAGCCTCGCCCCGTGCAAAAAGCGTTATCGGACTGAAGGAAATCCGATAACGCTCTTGATTACTATTTGCGCATGATCTTTTCGGAAAGCCGGTGTCCACCCCGGATCAGGTCCGGGGCAGGCTTTTTCCGGATCATGCTAAGGCCGCTCACACCACCATCATCACCGGATTTTCGATCAGCGCCTTGAACGCGCCCATCAGCTCGGCGCCGAGCGCGCCGTCGACCGCGCGGTGGTCGGTCGAGAGCGTCACGGTCATCTGGGTGGCGACGCTCACCGCGCCGCCACGCACGACCGCCCGCTCCTCCCCGGTGCCGACCGCGAGGATCGTCGCGTGCGGGGGATTGATCACCGCGGCAAAGTCCTTGATGCCGTACATGCCGAGGTTGGAGATCGCGGTCGCGCCGCCCTGATATTCCTCGGGCTTGAGCTTTCGCGCCCGCGCGCGCGCCGCCAGGTCCTTCATCTCGGTCGAGATCGCCGAGAGCGATTTCAGCTCGGCCTTGCGCACCACCGGCGTGATCAGCCCGCCCTTGATCGCCACCGCCACGCCCACGTCCGAGTGCTTGTGCTTGAGCATGGCGCCCTCGGTCCAGGTGACGTTCGCGTCCGGCACCCGCTGCAGGGCCAGCGCCAGCGCCTTGATGACGAAGTCGTTGACCGAGAGCTTGTAGGCGGGCTTGCCGTCCTTGTCCTTGGGCGCCGCCGCGTTGATCTCCTCGCGCGCGCCGAGCAGCCGGTCGATGGTGCAGTCGAGCGTGAGATAGAAGTGCGGGATGGTCAGCTTCGACTCGGTCAGCCGCCGCGCGATGATCTTGCGCATGTTGTCGTGCGGCACGACCTCGTAGCTGCCGGGCTCGAACAGCGCGCGGATTTTTTC
>WNEY01001182.1_pt1 | contig 18090 bp, 15 predicted proteins | sample 5400531 | NCBI WGS metagenome assembly WNEY01 (sample SAMN13153338, study PRJNA577476) | soil metagenome | isolation source: 200 cm saprolite under Douglas fir tree site 1 | place: USA:California | collected 2015-04-18
GCGGACGTCGTCTACTCGACGGGGATGCTCGGGCGCACGGCCGCGGGTGCGCTCGCGACGCGCACGCCGTTCGTCGCGAAGCTGACGCAGGATCCCGCATTCGAGCGCGCGCGCTGGCGCGGCATCGTCGCGGGGGGTGCGGACGAGTTCCAGCGGCGCGGTGGGGCGCGCGTGCACCTCCTGCGGGCGGCGCGCGACGCGGAGCTGCGCCGAGCTGCGCACGTGCTGTGCCCGAGCTCGTACCTCCGTGAGCTCGTCGTGTCCTGGGGCGTGCCCGCCGAGCGTGTCAGCGTGGTGCCGAATCCCGCCCCGACGACACCGCGGCTGCCGGAGCGGGACGAGCTGCGGCGGCGGCTCGGCCTCGACACGCCGACGCTCGCGTTCGCGGGACGGCTGACTGCGGCGAAGGCGCTCGACGTAGCGCTCGACGCGCTCGCGCAAGTGGACGGCGTCGCCCTCGTCGTCGCCGGCGACGGCGAGGAGCGTGAGTCCCTGGAGCGGCGCGTCGGCGAGCTCGACCTCGACGGCCGGGTGCAGTTCCTCGGGGCGCAGCCGCGCGAGCGCGTGCTCGAGCTGTTCCATGCCGCCGACGCCGCCGTCCTCTCGTCGCGCTGGGAGAACTTTCCTCACGCGGCCGTCGAGGCGCTCGCGGTCGGCACGCCGGTACTCGCGACGGACGTCGGCGGCGTGCGCGAGATCGTCGACGACGGGACGAACGGACTCGTCGTTCCCGCCGGCGACGTGGGAGCGCTCGCGGGCGCGATCCGCCGCTTCACCGGCGACACCGCGTTGCGAGAGCGGCTGCGTGCCGGCGTGACCGGCTCCGTCGACCGGTTCGCGCCGGAGAAACTGCTTGCAGAGCTCGAGGCGGTGCTCGAGCGGGCGGCCCGGTGAAGCCGCGGCTGCTGATCGTCGGGCGGATGCGCTACACGCTGCCGCTCGACGTGGGGCAGAGCCGGAGGTTCGCGGCGCTGTCGGAGCAATTCGACTGGCGCGTGCTCGCGAGCGCGTCGCCGCGGAGCGCGCACGACGATCAGCGCTTCGTCCTCGTGCCGCCGAAGCAGCCGCGGATCCTCGACGGTTTGCTCTTTCACCTCTTGCTGCCGTTTCGAATCGCGCGGGAGCTGAAGCGGTTCCGTCCCGACGTCGTGACCGTTCAAGGTGCGCACGAGACCGCGGAGGCGCTGCTCGGGCGCGCGCTCGCGCGTTCGCGCGTGCGGGTCGTGCTCGACGTCCAAGGCGATTGGCGCACCGCGACGACGATGTACGGCTCGCGTGGACGGAAGTTGCTGACGCCGCTCGCGGACCGCATCGCGTCGCTCGCGGTCCGCCGCGTCGACGCCGTGCGGACGATCTCGCCGTGGACGACCGAGCTCGTCACCGCGCACGGCATCGAGCCGACGGCGGAGTTCCCGGCGTTCGTCGACTATGCGCCGTTCCGCGAGCGCGACGTCGTCCCGCTGCCGGACCGGTCGCAGGTCGTGTACGTCGGCGCCTTCGAGCCGGTAAAAAATATCGAGACGCTTGCGCGAGCCTGGCGCCTTGCCGCACCGCGCGTGCCCGAGGCCGGCCTCCTGTTCGTCGGCGACGGCTCGCAGGCCGACCTCGTGCGTGCGCTCGTCGCGGAGTTCCCCGGACGCGTCGAGTGGCGCGGCGCCCAACCGGCCGATGAGGTGCTGCGCGCGATCGACGAGTCGACGGTGCTGGTGTTGCCGTCGAAGTCCGAAGGCTTCGGTCGAGTCGTCGTCGAAGCGTTCTCCCGCGCGCGCGGCGCCGTCGTCAGCCGGGCGGTGAAGCTCGTGGAAGAGGGCGAGACCGGGCTGATCGTCGAGGTCGACGACGCGCCTGCGCTCGCGGCCGCGCTGGTCCGTGTGCTCTCCGACTCTGCGCTCGCGGAGCGGCTCGGTGAAGCGGCGCTCGCCGCGTGCGATCGCTGGGTCGTCAGCCCTGACGAGTTCGCACTCAGGATGCGGCGGCTCGTCGACGACGTCCTCGCGGGCTGACGTGCGACGCCTCGTCTTCATCACGCAGGCTGCGGATCCTCTGCATCCTGCGCTCGGAGCAACGCTGCCGATGGTGCGCGCGCTCGCGGAGCGCGTGGACCAGGTCGTCGTCGTCACCGACCACGCGGCGGCGGGGGCGCTGCCGGACAACTGCGTCGTCCGCCTCTTCGGCGCGCGCACACGCGCATTGCGCGGCGCGCGGTTCGAGGCGGTGCTCGCCGCGTCGTTGCGGCCGCGTCCGCTCGCGGTGGTCGCGCACATGGTCCCGCTGTACGCGCTGCTCGCCGCGCCGGTCGTGCGCCCGCTGCGCATCCCGCTGCTGCTCTGGTACACGCACTGGTACGCGGGCCGATCGCTGCGCGTAGCAGAACGGGTCGTAACGCGAGTGGTCAGCGTCGACCGACGCTCGTTTCCGCTCGCATCGTCGAAGCTCGTCGCGCTTGGCCACGGGATCGACGTGAACGAGTTTTCGTGTATCGAGCGCGCACGTTCTGACGGCGTGCGTGCATTAACGCTCGGCCGCTACTCGCCCGCAAAGGGTCTGGAGACAGTTGTACGCGCCGTCGCGCTCGAGCCCAGCGTCCGCCTGACGCTGCACGGCCCCGTCTCGAACGAGCTCGAGCGCCGGCACCGTACGGAGATCGCGGCGCTCGTCCAGAAGCTCGGAGTCGGTGACCGCGTGGAACTGAACGATGCCGTGCCCCGCGCAGAGGTACCACGCCTCTTCGCAGAGTCGGACCTGCTCATCAACAACATGCGGTCCGGTGCGCCCGACAAGGCGGTCTATGAGGCCTGCGCGTCGTGTCTTCCTACGCTCGCGTCCAATCCCGTCTTCGACGACGTGCTCGACCCGGAGCTCCGCTTCGAGCGCGAGGATCCGGCGTCGCTCGTAGCGGCAATTTCGGCGTTTGGCTCGCTCGGCGCTGCGGAGCGAGCCGACCTCGGTCGCCGCCTTCGTGCGCGCGTCGCTGCGGGCCACTCCGTCGATCACTGGGCGGACGGGCTGCTTCAGGCGATCCGCACGTAGAGCTCGGCCGTTTGCTGCGCCATCCGCTCGACCGAGAACTCCGCGTGCGCTCGCCGGCGTCCCGCCTCGCCGAGCCTGCCCGGATTCGCGAGCACGCGCTGCAACGCCTCGCACAACGCGGTCGCGTCGTCGGGCGGGACCAGCACGCCCGTCTCACCGTCGACGACGATCTCCGGGATCGAGCTGACGCGCGTCGCGACCACAGGCAGCCCGCAGAGCATCGCCTCGAGCACGGCGAGACCGAAGCCCTCCCAGCGCGCGGGGTGGACGAAGACATCGGCGCGGCGGAGGACGGCGGCCACGTCCGGGAGGTGACCCGGCAGGACGAGGCGGACGTCGAGCTCGCGCGCCAGCGACGTCAGATTTCCCTGCTCAGGGCCTTTGCCGAGTACGACCAGCGTCCCGTTGTCCCAACCGGCCATCGCGCGGACGGCCACGTCGATTCCCTTCTGAGGCACGAGGCGGGAGACGGCGGCCACGACCGGCCCGTCCGGAAGCTCCAGCGGCGGATTCTCGCCCCACGGGCGCGGCGGCTCGTCGAGCCCGTACCGGACCACCTCGATCTTCCCAGCGGGCAGGCCGACCCGGTCGACGCAGAAGCGCTTGAGAGAGTCGGTGATCGCGATCAGCCGGCGCGCGCGGCGCGTGATCGCGCGCTCGACGAAGCGATAGGGCCCGAGGCGGAAGCGGTCGTCGTTGTGCTTCGTCGAGACGAGCGGCGCGCGTCCGGCGGAAAGCGCGCCGAAGACATCCGCGTGCACGAGGTGCGTGTGCACGACGTCGGAGGCGCGGAGCGCGCGCCACAGGCGCAGCGGCGAGGAGAGGCGGACGAACGGGACGGCCAGCTGCTCGTAGAACGGATCGGCGCCGTCCGCGTCGAGTCCGACGAAGCGCACGTCGATCCCGCGCGCGGCGAGCGCCGGCAGCAGCGTCAGGAGATGGCGCTCCGAGCCGCCGATACCCGCAATCTTGTGGACGTGCGTAACGATCACGCGGTCGCGGCCGCCGCGGACGCCGGCGCGGCAGCCTCGACGTGCGTGCGCTGCCAGAGCTCGAGCGCGAGCAACGTCCAGATCCGGTGCCCGTGGTCCACGCGGCCCGCGGCGTTCTCGTCGAGCAGCGCGCGCACCGCCTCGGGACGGAACAGCCCGCGCGAGCGCGCGCGCTCGTCGAGCAGCAGCTCTTCCACGAGCGCACGAGCGTCCTCCCGGAACCAGCGTGCGAGCGGGACGCCGAAGCCGGCCTTCCCCCGCGCGACGATCTCCGGCGGCAGCACGTCGGCGAACGCGCGCCGCAGTGCGAGCTTGCCACGGCGACCGCGGAGCTTGAGCGAATCGGGAAGCGAGATCCCGAGCCGCAGCACCTCGTGGTCCAGGAACGGCGCGCGCAGCTCGAGCGAGTTCGCCATCGACGCGATGTCCGCCTTGTAGAGCAGGTCGCCGGGCAGGTACGTCGCGATGTCGAGACGCTGCAGACCGCCGATCCCGGGCGCCGGCGGCGGCCCGAGCAGCTCGCCTGCGCTGCGCGCCTCGTGCGTCCACAGCGCGCGGCGGCTCGTCGCCGAGAAGACCTCCATTATCCGCCCGTAGCGCTCGGCGGCGTCGAGCCCCCCGAGCTCGAGGAACCTCGCCGCGCGCGTCGCGCGCGAGCGCTGCTCCTGCCCCGGCAGCCGCCGCAGCGCGCCGCCGACCGCCCGCGCGCCGGCCGGGAGCCGACCTGCCGCCCCGTGGGCGAAGTAGCGCTCGTACCCGGCGAACGCCTCGTCCCCGCCGTCGCCCGCTAGCGCGACGGTCACGTGCCTGCGCGCCTCCTCGCACACCAGAAACGTCGGCAGCACCGACTCGTCGCCGAAGGGCTCGTCGAGCACCTGCGCGAGCCGCGGCAGCGCCTCCTCGAGGTCGGGGTCGAGGACGACCTCTTCGTGCACGGTTCCCCAGCGGTCCGCGACCGCTCGCGCCCAGCGCCGCTCGTCGTAGCGCTCGTCGGCGAAGCCGATCGTGAACGTGCGTACCGGCTCGCGCGACGCCTGCGCCATCAGCGCGACGATCACGCTCGAGTCGATCCCGCCGGAGAGCAGCGCGCCGAGCGGGACGTCGGCGACGAGCCGGCGCCGCACTGCTGCACCGACCTCCGCGCGCACGCGGTCGAGCCACGCATCTTCGTCGAGATGCTCGTCGAGCGGCTCGAGCGTCCACCAGCGCTCGACGCGGGCCTCCCCGCGCTCGACCACGAGCCTGTGCCCGGGCGGGACGCGGCGGACCGCCTGCAGCGCCGTTCGCTCGCCGGGGATGTAGCCGAGCGCGAGGTACGCGTCGACTGCGTCGAGATCGAGCTCGCGCGGGAGGGACGGCAGCGTCAGCAGGGCCTTCAGCTCGGAGGCGAAGGCGAACGTCCCGTCCGGCAACCGCGCATACAGCAGCGGCTTCTTCCCGACGCGGTCGCGGGCGAGCACCAGCCGCTCGCGCGACGCGTCCCAGAGGGCGAGCGCGAACATCCCGTGCAGCCGGTCTACGAAGTCGACGCCGTGCTCCTCGTACAGGTGCGGGATCACGGGCGTGTCGCCTCGTCCTCGCACGTCGTGCGCGTGCAGCTCGAGGCGCAGCTCCGGGAAGTTGTAGAGCTCGCCGTTGAAAACCGCGACGACGTCGCCGCGCTCGTTCGCCACCGGCTGGTAGCCGGCCTCCGGATCGATGACGATCAGCCGCTGGTGGCCGAGCACGCAGGAGTTGTACGCGTCGGTCGAGCCGCTGTCCGGGCCGCGGTGCGTGAGTGCGGCGCGCATTCCGTCCACGAGCACCGGCCGCGCGCCCGAGCCGACGAGTCCACAGATACCGCACACTACGGCTTGATCCCCGAGAAGACGATGTCGTTCGCGAGCAGGCGCGGATGCAGCCGCACGTAGCGGCCGGCGATGAAGTGGAGCTGCGGTGAATCGAAGTCCGCAAGCAACTCGCGAACGTCGGCGGGCGAGAACAGATGAAGGTGCGTGGGGTCCTTTTCCGGCTTGCGTCCGAGCGCGAACCGCAGGCGGTTCTTGAGCCGGTACGCGTTCGGCACTGAGCCGACGAGCGTCCCGCCGGGACGCAGCAAGCGGCGGGATTCGGCGACGAGCGCAATAGGATCGCGCACGTGTTCGAGCAGCTCGCCCGCGACGACGACGTCGAACGACCCGTCCTCGAACGCGAGCGGATCCTCGACGTCGGCCCAGTGCGTCTCGATGCCGAGCTCTGCGGCCCTCGCGAGCGCGTCCGCGTCGATGTCCACGCCGACGACGTCGTTTCCGGCTGCGTAGTGCTGGGTCAGCGCGCCGTAGCGGCAGCCGAGATCGAGGACGCGCCGACCCGGCCCGTCGACGGCCCGCCGGAAGAGGCCGATCCGCTCGACGGCGAAAACGAAGTCCTCGGGCCGAGAGGCCCGGTGATGCGCCCGATAGCGCTCGCTCGTCTGCTCGAATCTGCCCACGGAAAGCGAGTGTAGTCCCGCGTAGAATCGTGGCTCTGGCTACGAAACCTCTCGAGACACCGCGGCCCGAGGAGGCCCTTCCCGAGGACGTTCGCGCCCGTAGGCCGTACATCCTCTCGGGCGGGCCGCTCAAGGCGTCCGTGCGCCGGCTGGCGAGCATGGGCTCGCTGCTCTTCCTCGACCTCGTCGGGCTCTCGCTCGGCGTTTACGTAGCCCTTGGCCTGCGCGAGGTGATCGCGGGATCCCGGCCGATCCTGTGGGGACTGATCTGGCGCGACGCCGAGGCGAAGTGGCTGCCGTTCCTCGCGCTGATCACGGTGCTCGTGTTCTGGCGCAACGGCCTGTATGCGGGACGCGAATACCGCGCGGGACTCGGCCGCATCGTCTCGTCCCTCGTGCTAGTCGGCGTGCTGACGCTCGCGTTCGGGATCGGGACGGGCTACCACTTCTCGACGTATGGGATCTTCCCGACGGCGCTCCTCTTTACGACGATCATCATCGGGGTGCTGCGCGCGAGCTACGACGTGCTAACGAAGGACATCTTTCGCGTCGCCGGTCTGCGACGCCGCGCGATCCTCGTCGGCGAGGGCCCTGATCTCGTTCACCTGCACGCGTCGCTCGGCGAGGGACGCGGCGGGATCGAGTACGACTTCCTCGGCGCGATCGCGCCGACGCAGGAAGGCGTCGACGTGCCGGTGCTCGGCGCGCTCGACGAGTTGCCGCGCGTGCTCGGCGGACGAGAGGTCGACGAGCTGATCGTGACCGATTCGGGCTTCGACGAAGACGAGCTGCTCCGCATCGTCGACGTAGCGCACCGCAACGGCGTGAAGGTGCGCATCGCGCCGAAGACGACGGAGCTCTTGACGCAGCGCGCCGAGTACGTGCCGGGCCAGGGGACGCCGCTGTTCGAGCTGCGCCCGCCGGCCTTCGCGGGCACGGACTGGGCGACGAAGCGTGCGTTCGACATCGTCGTCAGCGGGCTCGGAGTGATTCTCTTGCTGCCGCTGTGGCTGGCCATTGCGGCGGCGATCAAGCTCACGTCGCCGGGCCCGATCTTCTACCGCGACCGGCGCATCGGCCTCGGCGAGCGCGAGTTCGGGATGCTGAAGTTCAGGACGATGATCGCCGGCGCCGCCGAGCAGCAGCGCGACCTCGAGCCTGCGAACGAGGCGGCCGGCGCGCTGTTCAAGATCCGCGACGACCCACGTATCACGGCGGTGGGGCGGCTGCTCCGCCGCTTCTCGCTCGACGAGGCGCCGCAGGTGCTGAACGTCCTGTGGGGCGAGATGAGCCTCGTCGGCCCGCGCCCGCTGCCGGTGCGCGATTACGAGCTGCTCCAGGACTGGCACCGCAAACGCTACCTCGTGCTCCCGGGGATGACGGGCCTGTGGCAGATCTCCGGCCGCTCGTCGCTGACGTTCGACGACCTCGTGCGGCTCGACTTCTACTACCTCGAGAACTGGTCGGTCTGGCTCGACATCACGATCCTCGCGAAGACGCTGCCGGCCGTCCTCAGCCGCCGCGGAGCCTACTGAATATCCGCGTGAAGTGCTGCGCACTTCCCGCGGGTGTCGAGCGGCGGCCTTCGGGTGGTTGCTTCGGCGAGCGTGTGCGTCCAACGCGGCCGAGCCGCGTCGGTGGCGTACCGTGATTTTGAATGAAGTGCCGCGGACGCGTCTGATGATGTACGGGCGGAGTTAGTGAAGCTCGACCGCAGCTCGACGTCCGCGTACCGTACCGTCGCGGCCGAGTACGAGCGGCGGCGTCCGTCCTACCACTCGGACGTCGTCGCGTTCGTCGTCGAGCGGCTCGGGATCGCCGCGGGGACGACCGTTGCCGACATCGGTGCCGGAACCGGGAAGTTCACGCGCCTGCTCGTACCGACGGGCGCGCGCGTGCTCGCGGTCGAGCCGCTCGCAGAGATGCGCGCGCAGCTCGAGGCGGCGGTGCCGGGCGTCGAGGTGCTCGCGGGCTCGGCCGAGCACCTGCCGTTCGACGATGCGAGCGCCGACGCGGCGACAGCTGCCGCTGCGTTCCACTGGTTCGAGCTCGACCGCGCGCTGCCGGAGCTGCATCGCGTCCTGCGCCCCGGCGGCGGCCTCGCGGTCGTCGGCAACCACCGCGACCTCGAGCAGCCGCTGCAGGCCGCGCTGCAGGAGATCATCGGCGCGTACCTTCCCTCCGAGTCGGCGCTCCAGCGCTGGCGGCCGGAGCTCGAGGCGAGCGGGCTCTTCGGGCCGCTCGAGGAAATCCGGCGCACGTACGAGCAGGAACTCGACGCCGACGGAATGGCGGGGCGCGTGAGCACGATGAGCTACGTGGCGCGGCTTCCCGAGGAGGAACGCCGGCGCGTGCTCGCCGAGGTGCGCGCGCTCGGCGAGGCGCAGCCGACGAAGACCTTCCCGTTCCGCTACCGAAGCGCCGCCTTCGTCTGCTTCCGCCGAGACGGCGAGTAACCTGAGCCGCGTGAAAGGCCCGAAGATCCTGGCGGTCGCGTCCGCCGTCGACCTCGACTTCCGTTACGGCTGCACGCCCGCCTGGTGGCAGCTCTGGAAGGGGATGCACGAGGTTGGCGTCGACCTCGTCGTGACGCCGTACCGCGGCAAGGCCGTCGAGTCGCCGTGGTGGCGAACCGCGCCGAATCCCCTCTACCGCGAGGCTGAATCGTTCGCGAGGATCCGAGACCTCATAGCTCGGGCCAAAGGTGATGCGTACTTGAGGAGAGCGGAGGAGAGTCCCGAGGACACGACCGTCGACAAGGTCGTGCGCGAGGTGATCTGGCGCTACGTGACGCCGCGCTGGCAGAAGCACGTCGAGCAGCTACTCGAGCGTGAGCGCGACGTCGACGCGGTCGTCGTCTTCACCGTGCCGATGGCGCACTTCCGCGGCATCCCGACGCAACTGCGCGAGCGCTTCGGCGTGCCGGTTATCTTCTATGACGGCGACGTGCCGATGAGCCTGCCGGAGTTCGGCGGCATGGACACCGGCTTCAACTACTACCACGGCGCCGATCCGTCGGAGTACGACCTCGTGATCTCGAACTCGGAGGGCGGGCTGGAGCGGTTGCGCGAGCTCGGTGCGCGCCGCGCCGAGGCCGTCTTCTGGGGCGCGGATCCCGAGCTCTTCCATCCGCACGACGTCGAGAAAGAGTACGACGTCTTCTTCTACGGCTACGGAGACAAGTTCCGCCGCGAGTGGATGCAGGCGCTCGTCGGCGAGCCGTCGCGCGCCGCGCCGGAGATCGACTTCGCGCTCGGCGGGCGCGACTTCCAGGGCGACACCGGAAACGCACGCACGATCGGCGACGTGCCGTTCAACGTGTTCGCGCGTGCGATCTCCGCGGCGCGCGTCAACCTCAACATCACGCGCCGCTCCCACGCGACCGTCTTCGCATCGTCGACCGCGAGGCCGTTCGAGCTCGCCGCGGCGGGCGCCGCGTTCGTGTCGAACCCGTACGAGGGGATCGAGCGCTGGTTCGAGCCGGGCCGTGAGCTGCTCGTCGTCACGAACACGGACGAGGCGCTCGCGGCGTACCGCGCGCTGCTCGGCGATCCGGCGCAGGCGGAGGAGCTGGGCCGCCGCGCGCGCGAGCGCGTGCTCGACGAGCACACGTACGCGCACCGCGCGCGGCGCGTGCTCGAGCTCGCCGGGCTGCTGGAGCCCGTCCCCGCCGGTGCCTGAGGCGCGCCGCATCGCAATCGTCCCCGCGTTGAACGAAGAGGGCGCGATCGGTGGCGTCGTCGACGAGATCCGGGCGTACGACCAGGGCCTCGAGATCGTCGTCATCGACGACGGCTCGATCGACCGCACAACGGACGTCGCGCGCGAGCACGGCGCGCACGTGCTGCGCCTGCCGTTCAACCTCGGGATCGGCGGGTCCGTGCAGACCGGCTTCCGCTACGCGTACGAGAACGGCTTCGAGCTGGCCGTTCGCGTCGACGGGGACGGGCAGCACGATCCCTCGCAGCTGGGCGCCGTCGTCGGTCCCGTGCTGCGCGGCGAGGTGGACATCGCCGTCGGCTCGCGCTATCTGGAGCGGCGGGACGGCTACCGGTCGTCGGCGACACGCCGCATCGGCATTCGCATCCTGGCGGGCACGGTCTCCGCGCTCACTCGCCAGAGGATCACCGATCCGACCTCGGGCTTCCAGGCCCTGAACCGCAAGGGGATCACGCTCTTCGCCGCCGACTACCCGCACGACTATCCCGAGGTCGAAGCGCTCGTGATGCTGATCCGCCACCGGCTGCGCCTCAAGGAAGTGCCGGTGTCGATGCGCCCGCGCGCGGCCGGCCGCTCGTCGATCCGCGCGCTGTCCGCGGTCTACTACATGGTGAAGGTGCTGCTCGCGCTGTTCGTCGGCTCGTTTCGCCGCAACGTCGTCCCGCTGGAGGAGAAATGACCCCTGTGACAGTCTCGATCGCCGCGTCGCTCGCGTCGATCATCCTGCTCGTGATCGTCTTCGAGCTGATCCGCAGCCGGCGGCTGCGCGAGCGTTACGCGCTCCTGTGGCTGCTCACCGGCGTCGTGCTGCTCGTATTGTCGGCGTGGCGCGACGGGCTGAACACGATCGCGCGCTGGGTCGGCGTGCAGACGTATCCGCCGGCGGTGCTGTTCGCCGTCGGCTCGCTGTTCATCCTCGCGGTGCTGCTCCACTACGCGACGGTGATCTCGAAGCTGTCGGACCAGAATTCGATCTTGGCTCAGCGAGTCGCGTTGCTGGAGGCGAACCTCGTAGAAGGACAGGCTCAGCGCGAGTAGATCGTGATCCCGCCCACCATCCGGCGCGCGCGGTAGAGACGGCCGAGGCCGGCCACGACCTCCGGGTCGGTCCGCAGGTACCGGCCGAGCACGAATGCGCGCACACGCGGCTGCGCCGCGATCGCCAGCACCCTCCCCCGGGTCAGCGAGCGTGTCAGCACCCGGACAACCGAGGCGTCGACGAGGTCGCCGGGCACGCGCCGGTCGGCGAGGTAGGCGACGATGGGGAGGTCCGTGCCGACCAGGTCGTCGCGCCGCGTGAGGCGATGGACGACGTGGGCCGCCGTCTTTACCTCCGCCGGCTCCGGATCGTCGTTCTCGGCCAGGCGGCGGTGCTCTTGGAACACCGCGGCGGCGAGGAAGACTGCGACAGCGGCTGCGCCGACGAATGCTGCCCCCTTCGGGAGTCGCCCGAGCGCCGCGCCCAGCGAGGCGCCTGCCGGAACCGCGATGGCCGCGGCGAGCAGCACGGAGTGATGCTCGAGAAGCGGCTTCTGGACGGCGATGAACGCGGCCGAGGCGGGAATCCACGTCCAAAGCGGCCAGAGCATCTCGTTCGGGAGGCGGCGCCAGGACGCGACGAAGCCGGCCGCGCCTGCGAGCGCGAGCCCAGCGAGCGGAGTGTGGAAGTCGAAGAAGTGCGTGAGGTCGAGGCTGGCGCTGAAGCTCTGCGGGCCGGCGATGTGGCGGGCCCGGCGGTGGAACTCGACGGCCTGGGAGAAGATCGTCCCCAACGAGCCGGCGAACGGGAGCAGGATCGCGGCGGCTCCGACGGCTGCGCCCGCCACCCAGCCGGCAAGCGCGCGTCGAACTGGGGCGAGCGCGAGCGCGAGCGCCGCGAGCGGGACGAGAGCGGGGAAGGCGAGCAGCTTCACCGAAAGCGCGGCGACCGCGAGAGCGCCGCCCGCCGCGCTTGCGAGCGCGCGCGAGCTGCGGAAGCCCCAAACTGTGAGCGCGAGCGCGACGAGCGAGAGGGCAACCGATGGCGCGTCCGCAGCGACGACGGCCGCATTCGTGGGATACGGCGGCGCGACGGCGAGCAGCACGGCCGAGACGACTCCCGCTGCTCGGCCCGCGAGCTGGCGGGCGAGCGCGTAGGCCCCGACGCAACCGAGCGCGACGACCGCCGCGATGGCCGCTCGCAGTCCGTCGATCGAGCGTCCCGTTGCGCCTCCGAGGAGCCGCAGCAGCAGATAGAAGCCCGGCGGCTGCGACGCGAACACCTGCGAGCCGAGTGCCTGCCCGTGCCGCAGTGCATCGAGACTCGCGAGATAGACCTGCTCGTCGTAGTTAGTGGCCGTCCCCAGCCTGCGTGCGAAGACCGCGAACGCGAGGCTGGCGACCGCCGTCGCGAGCGCCGCATCGAGGGCGATCGATCGCCCGCGCGCGGACACTACTGCACGACGACGGTAACCGGACGGCTCAGCTCGAGTACGTCGCCGCGTTCGAGATCGTTCACCCAGTTCGCGGCTATCGCGACGCGGTAGGCCCAGCGTCCCTTCGGCGGCCGGTCCACGTACTCCGTGCCGTGCGTCGACCCAATCGGCTCCATCTCGAACGTGCAGCCCTGCGCGCCCTTCTTCGGGACGCAGCGGATCCCGTCGTACGCGGGCGGCGGCACCGCATCGCGCGGAGTGCGCTGCACTGGATGCATCCGAAACACGCGGTAGAACGCATGCGCGTGGGCAGGCTGCGCAGGCCATGTGAGCGATACGGTTCTGTTGGGCCCGCCCGATGCCGAAAGCTCGAAGCGGTCGACGGGGACGAGCACGCCCTCATCGTAGTACGTCGCAAGAATGTGCCGGTGCAGCGGCGGTAACGCCGCTGACGCGGCGAGGGGCAGAACGGCGAAGAGGACGACGGCGGCCATGACCGCTCGTCCGCGCCAGCCGAGCGGCCGCGTACGCCACGGGAAGCGTTCGGCGAGCAGCCACCCCGTCCGCGGCCACAGCAACGGGATCGCCGCCATCAGCAGCACGAACGGCGGCAGCCCGGGCATGAACAGTCGCAGGAAGCTCCCGTCCTCGATCCGCGCCGCCGGCGAGCTTCCCTTGACGAGCACGAACGCGCCCAGCCAGCCGGCGAGAAACAGCACCTTCGGCCATGAGCGCCGCGCGATCGCGAGCGCGCCCGCGACCGGGATCCACTGGACGAGGCGAACGCTCCAGAAGAACTCCCGCAGCTGCAGGTAGTTGTTCTCCAGCCGTGGCCAGCTGAGGTGTGTGTACTTGGAGAGGATGATCGCGAGCGGCTCCGACGGCAGGAACGGCGACGCACCTGCCGCCGCGGGCTCTCCCTTCGAGAAGATCGGTACATAGCCGAGCCCCTTCAGCTTCCAGAGCGCGAGCGCGAGCACGCCGGGAGCGAGCGCCGCCGAGAACGTCGCCGCGTGGCGCCAGCGGCGCACGGCGATGAACGCGAGCGCCGGCCCGCCGAGGAACAGTGCGTTCGCCGGCTTGATCCCGATCGCGAAACCCGCGGCGACTCCCGCAACGAGCATGTCACCAGTGCCGCGTCCGTCGAGCGCGCGGAGGAAGAAAAGCGCGGCGAGGAGCAGACAGACCGTCGAAGGGAAGTCGCCGAGCCCCGTGAGACCGAGGGCCTGCGGCAGGAACTGCTCGACGTACTTCTCGTGATACCGGTGATCCCAGAGCGGGATCGCCGCGTACGGCCCCAGCACCCAGCAGAGTGCTGCGAGATAGCCGACGACGCGGCCACCGATCCGCGCGCCGATCGCGTACATGCAGAGCGTCGAGATCGGCAGGAGGACGAGCACCTGCAGCAGGACGATCGCCGGGAGGCCCGCGAGGTAATCGGCCCCGGCGAACATCGCAATCGGCGCAGTGACGAAGGGCCACGCATAGCCGATGTTCGAGACCGGAATGTGGCCGTGGCCGACGGCCCAGGCGCTCGTGTAGAAGAACGTCTCGTCCCCGCCCTGGTAAAAGAGCCAGCCGTTGTGCCGCACCGTCTCGATGAAGACGATGAGCGCGCCCCACTGCAGGAGCAAGAGCAGGGCGAGCACGCTCCACGGCTCCCTCGGCAGTTGGCGCGGCAGGCGCGCGCGAAGAGAAACGCCCGCGCTACGCAGGCGCATGGGCCGGCGCCTGCTCGCGGTACCAGGCGACCGTCTTCTCCAGCCCGTTGCGCAGCGTGGTGCGCGCCTCGAACCCGAACAGCTCCTTCGCGCGCGACGCATCGAGCGAGCGGCGCGGCTGGCCGTTCGGCATGGAAGGATCCCACGTGATCCGACCCTCGAAGCCGATGATCTCGGCGACAAGCTCGGCCGTCTCGCGGATCGACGTCTCGACACCGGTGCCGAGGTTGACCGGCTCGGCGCCGTCGTACCGATCGGCGGCGAGCACGAAGCCCGCGGCGCAATCCTCGACATACAGGTACTCGCGGGTCGGCGAGCCGTCGCCCCACAGCACGACCTCGTCGGGAGACTCGAGCATCTTGCGGATCAGCGCGGGGATGACATGTGACGTCTCGAGATCGAAGTTGTCGCGTGGCCCGTACAGATTCGTCGGGAGCAGGAAGATCGAGTTGAGGCCGTACTGCTCGCGGTACGACTGCGCGCCCACGAGCAGCGTCTTCTTCGCGATGCCGTACGGCGCGTTCGTCTCCTCGGGATAGCCGTTCCACAACTCGTCCTCGCGGAACGGCACCAGTGTGAACTTCGGATACGCGCAGACGGTGCCGCTGATGACGAGCTTCCGCACGTCGTGCAGCCGCGACTGTTCCAGAATGTTGACGCCCATCTGCAGGTTCGCGTACCAGTAGCGGCCGGGGTTCGCGCGGTTTGCGCCGATGCCGCCGACCTCGGCTGCGAGGTGGAACACGAGCTCCGGCTGCGCGTCGTCGAAGAGACGCGCCGCTTCGCGCTCGTGCGTGAGGTCGTAGTCTTGGCGGCGGGCGACGAACACGTCGTGCCCGTTCGCCTCGAGCCGCTCGACGAGGTGCGAGCCGAGGAACCCTCCGCCCCCGGTTACGAGAACGTTCACGTCGTCTTCGTCGCGACGGTTGGATCGGGCGTCATCCAGTCGACGCGGCCGATCCAGCGCTCGCGGTTCTCGGCGTACCAGGCGATCGTCTTCGCGACTCCTTCCTTCCACGAGACGATAGGCTCCCAGCCGGTCTCCTCGTTCAGCTTCTCGTAGCCGACGCGCAGCGCCATGACCTCGCTCGCGCCCGGTCGGAAGCGGACCGGCGTCGTCACGATCTCGCGCTCGCCCCAGTAGCCATGCTCGCGGCCGGTGGCGAGGATCAGGTCGGCCCAATCCCGCATCGAGATGTTCTTGCCCTGCCCGTAGACGTAGAGGTCGCCGGGAACGCCCTTGGCCGCGACGGTCAGGTGGCCGCGCACACCGTCGGTGCAGAAGCAGAAGTCGCGCATCGGCTCGAGCTGGCCGAGCTCGATCGTCTCGCGCTCGAGCGCCTGCGTGATGAGCGTGCCAGTGAAGTAGCGCGGATTCTGGCGCGGTCCGTAGTTGTTGAACATCCGCGTAACGACACCTGGGACGCCGTACGCATCGTGGTAGTTCATCGTCAGGAAGTCCGCCGCGACCTTTGCCGTCGCGTAGATCGACTTTGGGTTGATCGGCGAGCGTTCGTGCAGGACGAGACTGCCGGTGTCGTCGAACGTGTGATGGTCGGTTACTGCTGCGTGCGGGTTGCCGTACTCCTCCGACGTGCCGGCGGTGTCGAACTTCTCGAGCTCGAGCTTGTGGTCGACGATCGACTGCAGCAGATTCAGCGTGCCGAGCGTGTTCGCCATCACCGTTTCGTACGGCCGGTGCCACGACTCTCCGACGTGGGCCTGCGCGCCGAGGTGGAAGACGTAGGGCCGGTCGGACGCCTCGCCCAGCTCGCGCATGACGAAGTCGATGGACGTCTTGTCCGTGAGGTCGGCGAAGTGGACTTTCAGCTGTCGGCGCAGGAAACCGATGTTGTTCAACGCGCCGCTCGATGTCGCACGGACGAAGGCATGCACGGTTGCGCCAAGCGCCACGAGCGCCTCGGTGAGATGCGAGCCCATGAAGCCGTCAGCGCCCGTGACGAGTACCGTGCGGCCCTCGTAGACGCCCGAGAACTCGTCGCGCAGCTGCGCGAGCGCTTCCTCGGTCCAGGTCGAGTCGTGTCTGTTTGAGTTCGTCGAGCCCATGCCTGCTGAGAGCCAACAGCCTAGCCTGCCACCCCACCGGAGCGCCGTTCGAAGCGGCCTCGCAACGGGGATCTCGGCGCTGACCGTCAGCGGCTCCGCGGCGATCGCGGGCGCGTACCTTGCGCACAAGTTCGGCCGCAACGCGCAGACGGACGGCTTCCTCGCCGCATACGGCGTCTATCTCGTGATCGTGCTCGCAGCGCAAGCGTTCCGGCTCGTGATCGTGCCCGACCTTACGCGCGCGGCGGAGAACGGACGGCTGAAGGCGGAGTTCGTCTCGTACGCCTCGGCGTTCCTTACGGTGGCGGTCCCCGTGAGCGTGCTGACGATCGCATTTCACCACCTGCTCGGCGAGGCGCTGACCGGGAGTCTGCCGGAGATCTCGGCGTCGATCGCCGGACGCGCGCTTGTCTTCCTCATCCCGGCTGCGTTCGCCCAGATGCTCACCGCGCTCTCTGCGAGCGCCCTCGCAGCAGTGGACAGCTACATCGTCGCCGCCGGCGGTTATGCGCTCGGCGGGGCCTCCGGCCTGATCGTGTTCGTCACGCTCGCGGACTCCCACGGGCTGATCGCGCTCGCCTGGGGGATCGCCGTCAACGGTGCGATCGCGCTCTCGATCCCGCTCTACGCGCTGATTCGCTACGGCCATATGCGCGGAAGTGGACGCGGCGGCGTGACGATCCTGCCGCGGCTCTGGAGGCTCGTCCAGTCCGCTGCGGTCCCGCTTGCATTGCAGGGCCTCTACGTGATCGCGCTGCGCGGCGCGTCAGGTCTCGGCCCCGGAAACCAAACCAGTCTCACGTACGCGTACCTGATCGCCGCGACGCTCGTTGCCGCAACGGCGTCGTCGCTCTCGCTGATCTCGTCTGCGCCGTTGACGCGTCGCGGGATCGACGCCGAGAGCGCGTCGGCGCACGTCGTGCATGCCGCGTGGCTGTCGCTGGCTGTGATCGGCGCCGCGGCCGGCGTGTTCGCGCTCGTCGGCGGTCGAGTCGTCGGAGCGGTACTCGGCGGCGCGTACACGGGGGAGGTCGGCACCGACCTCGGCCGGCTCGTCGTCTACCTCGCTCCCTGGATGGTCGCGTCCGTCGCGTTTTCCGTCACGTTCCCGCTCCTGTTCGTGGTCGAGAAGCCGCGCGTGCTCGTGCCGCTCGCAGTTGTGGTGCTGCTGCTTCACGTTCCGCTGTCGCTCGCACTACGCGCGGCGTTCGACCTTCCCGGGCTTGCGATTGCCCTCGCGCTCTCGACGTTCGCCGTGATCTTCGTTCTGATGGCCGCCGTGTCGCGGAGGATGCTCGTCCTCTCGGCGGTCGGGCTCGCACGTACCGCCGCGGTCGTCGCCGCGTTCGCGCTCGTCGCGTTCGGCGTCCCGGCGCGCGTCGTCGGCTCGACGCTCGCGGCGCCGATCGGGGTGGTGCTCTACGTCGCCGTGTTCGCCGTGCTACGCCCGCGCGGTTTCGTCGACGCGTGGCAGTACGTGCGCGCGCTGCATCATTAGCGTTTCGACGATACGTCAAAGCAGGCACAGAACTCGCGGAATCGTTACACCGATCGCTGAGTCGTTAGAGACTGGCTACACGACAGCCGATCGGTGACGTAGAAACTACTTGGGTGGGTGAGCCGGATACGCCGCAGCAGAAATCGCCGTGGTGGGCGGTTCTTCTAGGTCTGGTCTT
>WNEY01001183.1_pt1 | contig 18087 bp, 16 predicted proteins | sample 5400531 | NCBI WGS metagenome assembly WNEY01 (sample SAMN13153338, study PRJNA577476) | soil metagenome | isolation source: 200 cm saprolite under Douglas fir tree site 1 | place: USA:California | collected 2015-04-18
CGGTTTCGACGCCGAGGCGCGCTTGGAAGCCGGCTTGCGGGGTACGGCGGCGGTTTTAGCGCCCAGCCTGCGGAGGCGGTCCAGCGGGTAACGAGGAAGCGCGAGCCATCCGCACGGAGCTAACCGGATAAGCAGAAGCGAAGCTTTCGCGCGGTATTGTCTTTGGCATGGAGTCTCGGGGGGATGCGTGGGAATCCGCCGGTTGGGAGGCGGCCTGGCAGCAGCCTGAGGAGGACGCCGACCGCGACCAGGTACTGCGCCTAGCTCGGGAGCTTGCCGAGGCGCGACAGCGCCAGACCGTCGAGGCCCTGGTCCAGGTCGAGGACCTGAAGCGCGCGCTGCGCGAGCGGGCGGCCGACGTCGCGCGCCGAGAGCTCGAGGTCGAGCGCCGCACCCGCGAGTTGGAGGAGATCGACGCGCGCGGTCACGAGGGACGCCGCCTACGCCTACGGCGGTCCGAGCGTCCACAGGAAGCGGATCGCGCCTATACGGAAGAGCTGCTCGCACGACGCGAGACGGAGGCCCAGCAGCGGCTCGACGTGCTCGTTCCGCGGGAGCGTGAGGTCGCCGAACGCGAGACCGCGCTGCTCGCGCGCGAGCTCGAGGTCGAGGAAGCCGAGACCGCACTGACGAGTCGCGAGCAAGAATTCGCGGAGTCGAAATCTTCGGTCGAGCGCCGCAAGCTCGAGCTCGAGAGCTCCTACGCGCGGCTGCGCGAAAGCGAAGCCGCATTCGCGGGGCGACAGTCCGAGCTCGACGAGCAGGAACGCCGGCTCGAAGCTTCGCGCACAGAGGTCTCGCGGATGGCAGACGACCTCGTCGCGCGCGCCGCCGCCCTGGAAGCGGTTCAGCAGGAACTGGAGGCGGAGCGCAGCCGACTTTCCGCCGAGGCGGGCAACCTGGAGGAACGAAGCCAAACCGTCCAGTCCGAGCAGGGGCGAAGCTCCGATGAGGGGGAGCGAGAGCTTGCAGACCGGGCGAAAGAGCTCGAGCAGCGCGCGCAGGCGGTGGACGAGCGAGAGCTGCGGCTTGCCGCTCGTCAGCGAGAGGTAGTGGCAGTCGAGCAGCGATCGACGGTGGAGACTGAGAGCAAGCTCGCACTGCTCGAATCGCAGGTCGCCGCACGCGAGGCAACGCTGCTCGCGCGCGAAGCGGAGCTCTTACGCCTTCAGGCCGGCCTGGCGTCGCAGCAGGAGAGCATTCGCAGACGCGAGCGGGCGCTCGAGGACGAAGAGCGTGTGCGCGAGCGAGAGACGACCTTGCCCGCGGTCCCGTACATCAGCTTCGCCGAGGGACTGGACGCCTTCAGCGGCGGCCGGTCAAGGTAGAACCCTAGAAGCTCTCCGCGAGAACACGCTTGCAGACCGCGACGACCGCGGGGTCGAACTGCGTTCCGGCGCCTTCGTCGAGGCGCCGCAACGCCTCTTCCTGCGCCAGCCGCTTGCGGTAAGGCCGGTCGGTCGTCATCGCGTGGTACGCGTCGCAGACAAGGATGATCCGCGACTCGATCGGAATGTCCTCGCCCGCGTTGCGGTCGGGATAACCGGTGCCGTCGTAGCGCTCGTGGCAGTGCCGCACGATCGGCCGGACTTCTTCGAGCCGGTCGATCGGCGCGATGATCCGCTCGCCCAGCTCGGGATGCTTCTCTACGAGCTTGCGCTCGTCCGCCGTCAACGGGCCCGGCTTGGACAGGATCGCCTCGGGAATGCCGATCTTCCCGATGTCATGGAACAGCGCGCCGAGCTCGAGCCGCTTGAGCGAGCGCGAGTCGAGCCCGAGTCCCTCGCCGACCTTCAATGCCAGGTCGGTGATCCAGCGGGCGTGTGAGGACGTGTACTCGTCGTTCGCCTCGAGCGCGTTGGCAAGCGCCTCCACGGTCTCCAGGAAGGTCTTCTCGAGGCTCTGGAAGTTGCCCGCGTTCGTCAGCGCCAGCTTGGCCTGATGTGCAACGCCTGCGAATAGGCGGAGGTGCCGCTCGCTGAATTCGCCGTCTTCGGGCGCAGCGACCGCGATGCAGCCGAGCCGCCCGCCGTCGAGCGTCAGCGGCGCGACCGCGAAGGGCCTTCCCGCCCCGACCTCGCTGGCACCCTTGATCGCAGCGCGCTGCTCGTCAGTGACGACGAACGGCTCTTTCCCGGAGAAGAAGGTTTCCGCAGACTCGTGGTCGAAGCGCATCCGGGCGAAACGCTCGCGGTCGAGCTCCATGTAGCCGTGGGTCGCGCGGACCCCGACCTCTCCGCCGGCTGCTTCCTGGAGCCAAACCGATGCGCGCGGCGACCCGAGCGTTTGTGCGGTCCGCTCGACGATGCGGTCGACGACCTCGCCCATTCCCTCGGCGGTCGACAGCTGGCGGCTGAACTCCAGCAACGCGGTCGCGCGCTCTGCCTCGCGGCGCGCGGCCTCGTAGAGGCCGGCGTTCTCGAGCGCCACCGCGGCGTGGCCGGCGAGGACTTCCATGAGTCGGACGTCGTCCTCGTCGAACTGGTTCAGGCCGAGCTTCGAGATCACGACGATGCCGACGACGCGCGTCCCGTACGTCAACGGCACGACGACCTGCGACTCGTCGATGGCGTCGGTGCCGGGAAGCACGCGCGCGAACTCACAGTTCGCGGCGTCGCCGATCAGCAGCGACTCGCCGGTCTGGGCGACACGGCCGGTGATGCCCTGGCCGACCTTGCACGCGAGGATCTCAAGGGGCTCTTGAGTCTCGGACGTGAATTGGCCGACGAACGCAATCGGAATCACGTCGTCGCCCTCGACCACCGAAACGCGGCAATTGTGGTAATCGATCAGTGAGCGCAGCTCGGTCGCGATCACATTGCCGATCTGCCGCACGTCGTTGAGGCGGTTCAGCTTGCCGCCAAGGCTCTGCAGCATCTTCATGTGCGCGACTGAGCGCACGTCGCGCGTGGACGGAACCTCTTCACCTTCGGGACGCTCGAGCTCGGCATCGTCGTAGAGGACGATCTGGTTCTTGCCCCGGGCCTTCGCGGTCATCATCGCCGCCTCCGCGCAGGCGATCAGCTCGCGCGGGTTCATCGCGTGCTCGGGACCGCGCGCGAGCCCGACCGAGATCGTGATCCGGCCCGCCGGATCGAACTCGGTCGCCTCGACACGCTCGACGAGCCGGTGCGCCAGACGCTCGGCGTTCTGCGCCGACCGCGACGCAATCACAATCGCGAACTCCTCGCCCCCGAGACGGTAGACCACATCCGATGTGCGCACAGCGTCCTTCAAGGTGTCGGCGAGGCTACGAAGGATCTCGTCGCCGGCACCGTGTCCGTACACGTCGTTGACGCGCTTGAAGTCGTCGATGTCGAGCATGAGCAGCGAGACCGCATCATGCGACCGGCTCGCGTTCGCAAGCGCCTGACGCAGACGCTCGTGGAACGCGCGGTGGTTGAAGAGGCCGGTGAGCGGATCGGTCTGCGCCTGGTGCTCGAGCCGCGCGCGGATCTGGGCGTTGTCGAGCGCGAGCGCCGCGGCATCGCCGAATCGCTTGGCCAGCTCGAACTCGTCGTCGCCAAACGAGGCGTCGTCACCCAGGCGGTAGATATTCAGTGCGCCCTTGATCGACCCGCGCGCGATCAGCGGAATCGTGATCAGCGCTTCCGGTTCGTCCGCAGGCGTGCCTGCGACGGTCATGACTCGCGGGTCGAGGTGCGCCTGGTTGACTCGCACCGACTCGCGATGCTCGACACCCCAGCCGGTCAGCCCCACGCCGAACGGACAGGTGTCTGCGAGGATCTTGTCCGCCCACTTGTCGCGCGCCCACACCGGAATCAACAGGCGCCGCGGCTCGTCGGCCTCGTAGATGGTCAGCGAGTCGTGCGGGACGAGCTCTGCGAGGGCATCTGCGATCCGGTCCAGCAGGGCGTCGAGACTCTGCTCGGCGAGCACGTCGTGAAAGACGTCCGCCAGGCGGCGGTACGACTCGACCCTGGCGGTCCCCTGGGACGCGTCGGAGCGCGCGTCCTCCTCGAGCAGGCGGAGTGGGAGTGCGTGATCGCTCACGGACAGGGTTCGATTTGCTTGTACGGCCGCAGTGGAATCCCCTTTTTCAAGAACCGACACAAAGCAAAGCGAGACCGAAACCAACTCGTATCCCCCTGTTGAGGGGTTCCTCTTCCTTGCGAGCGGTCATACCGAAGGCATGGCTAAGGCTGAGCCGGCCGTTTCGGCAGCAGACTTCCTCCCAAAGGAGCGATCTCTGGTGGCACTCCGCGAGGCGGCGGCCGGCTGTAAGGGGTGCCACCTCTGGCGTATCGGCGCCCAGACCGTGTTCGGAGAGGGGCCTCAGTCGGCCCTCGTGATGTTCGTCGGAGAGCAGCCCGGCGACCAGGAGGACCGGCGGGCAAGCCGTTCGTTGGTCCGGCCGGGCGGTTGCTGGACAGGGCGCTCGCGGAGGCGGGGATCGATCGCTCGGCGACGTACCTGACGAACGCCGTGAAGCACTTCAAGTGGGAGGCCCGCGGGAAGCGCCGGATCCACCAGAGGCCGACGTTCGCCGAGATCACCGCATGTCGTCCGTGGCTCCAGGCCGAGCTCGCTGTCGTTCAGCCGCGTGTGCTCGTCCTACTCGGCGCAACAGCGGCACAGTCACTGCTCGGCCGGCAGTTTCGGGTCACGCAGAATCGGCGCAAGGTGATCGAGTCGGACCTCGCCGAGGCCGTCACGGCGACGATCCATCCTTCTGCCATCCTCCGTGGCGACCCGGAGCTGCGCGAAGCGGAGTTCGCCGCCTTAGTCGACGACCTGCGCTTCGTCGCGAGTCTTATCTGGAGGGTGTGAAATTCGGCCGACGTCGGGGGCGCTCCAGACCAAGCGGGGCAGTGCGGTCGTTCGCGGTGCGTAGCGGAGCTACGTGCCGCGGGCGAACGTGCTGATCCGGCGCCGTGTCTGGAGCGTCATCCGGCCCGGCGGAATTTCGCACCAGGCCTCTCAACTAGGCCGGGGCTTCTTCTTCGGCCTGCGCGCCTTCCGCTTCGCGTGCGCGTTGTGCCAGGTCCTGGCTCAGATCCTCGGGATCGTTGTCCGTCTCGTCCCAGCTCGGCTGCGGCAGCGGCGCACCGAACCATTCGCGCACGGCATAGGCGAGACCCGCCGCGAGCCCGAATCCCAGCAGAAGTCGCTTCATGTCCAGCCTCCCGTCGTCGTGGTCCGAAGGACCTACCCTACGACGCCGGGACCGAACTGGTCGAAGAGTTAGTCGCCCCAGTCGAAGTCGCGGCTTCGGCCCCAGAGGCCGTCCTCGGATTCCGGGCCGGTGGCTTTCTCCGCTGTCTCCTCGCCGGGCCAGGCGAGCACGGGGGAATCGGAACTGACCGCCGCCTCGTCGCCGTCCATGGTCTCTTCGAGGCGTGCCTGCTCTTCGGTTTTGAAAAGAGGGTGATTGTCGAACGGATCCGCGGCCTTGTAGTGACCGATCGGCATCGACTCCTCGAGCCTGGCGTTCCGCTCCTTCAGCTCGAGATGGTCCTGGATGACCTTGGCGAAAATCGACGGCGTCTCAACTTGCATAGAGGCTCCTGGGTTGGGGGGCACTCCCTACGGGGGAGATTGTAGCCCTTCAGGGCGGCTTTCTCGGCCGAAACTAGTGAAAGTTAGTGCTGGGGGACGGACTCGGGCGAGGTCTCGACCCGGTTCTTGCCGGCCCGCTTGGCCTGGTACAGGGCCGCATCTGCCGCAGCGACGAGCTCCGAAGCCGTCCTGGCCGGGGGAGTCGCGGCGACGCCGAAGCTCGCAGTCACGGGAATCGGGGTGCCGTCCACGGCCAGCACGATCTGGCCTGCGAGCGCCGACCGAATCCGCTCGGCCAGCTGGGCGCCGCCAACGAGGTCGGTCCCGGGGAGGACGAGGACGAACTCCTCCCCACCCCAGCGACCGGCGAGGTCGACGTCCCGGACCGTGTCCTGGAGAAGCACGGCGAACTCCCGCAGGACGGCATCGCCGGCGGGGTGGCCGTGCCGGTCGTTGACGTCCTTGAACCAGTCGAGGTCCGCGACCACAACGGCGAGACTCCCGCCGAAACGCTCGATTCGGGCGAGCTCGTCGTCGAGGGTCTCCTCGCACTGGCGCCGGTTGGCCAGACCGGTGAGGCCGTCGATCAGTGCCTGCCGTTCCACGATTCGGTGCAGGCGCGCGTTGTCGAGTGCGACCACTGCATGCGAAGCGAGCGAGACGGCCGTCATGCGGTCCTCGTCGCTGAACTCGTCGCCGAAGAGCAGCAGCGAGCCGAAGCTGATGGAGCCCGCCTGCAGAGGCACCTCGAGGCGCTCCGAACCTTTGTCGGGATAGCCGGCGGTGACGAGCGAGCCACTCGTCCCGACGAGCACGCCGCCGGCGGCGCTGGTCGCCTCGATCGCAGCCTCGACGATCAGGGGCATCAGCTGCTCTGCGTCGTGCGTTGCGCCGAGAGCCTCACCGAAGCGCGAGGTGACGTCGCGCAGCCGCCCGCGTTCTGCCTCGAGCTCGTCGAGACGGGTCTGCAGCTGGAAGGCCATCTGGTTGAAGGTTCGGCCGAGCAGCGCGAACTCGTCACGCCCTTGGACGGGCACGCGTTGTTTCAGGTCCCCTCGCGCGATTGCGTGAGCGGCGTCGACGAGACGCCGGATGGTGCGCACGATCGAGCGACCTTCGACGTAGGCCACGGCCGCGACGAACAGGAGTGCGGCCGCGAGGCCGATGAGCAGTTGGTTCGTCGCCTTGCGGTTGGCAGCGTCGATGAGCGCCTGCGGGCTGATCACGCCGAGCGTCGCGCCGGGCGGTTCTTTGAGCGTGCCTGCGACGAGAGCCCGGTACCGCGTTCCGCCCAGAGAGACGGTGCGGGTCTTGCGTGAAGCGAGATCGAAGCGGCCGGTAACGCCGGGAGGCCCGACTACGATCCGTCCGCCCTCCACCACGAGAACGTGGTCAGCGTTCTCGAGGCCCGAGCGGGCCTCCAGACGCTTGACGAGTGCCCGGTCGAATGGAACGGAAGCGACCACGGCGCCGCGGGTGCCGCCGGGCCCGATGACTGCGATCTGCCGCGTGGCCGCGCTCGGGTCGCGAGTGCCGACGCGGAAGCCGCCGGGCGTCTCCACTGAGAGCTCGGGGTTGCCTCTGAGCATGCGCTCGAGCGCGGCACGGTCGTGAGCCACAAGCGCCCGCTGAAACGAGGGCCTGCGGGCGAGCGTTGCCGCCGCCTCATCGGCCGAGCCCAGCGCCTCTTGGTAGGCAGCCAACGTCGCTCGCAGGCCGGCCTGCAGGCGCGCGTCGACCCGCCGCGCCTCGCTTCGCGCCGCGACGGTCGAGAAGCCCCAGAAGGCAGCCGCCAGGGGAAGCAAGGACAGCAGCAGGAAGTAGGCGACGAGCTTGACCTTGAAACTACCCACGGCTTCCCTTCAAGACTTTCTCCCCCGATGCCGATACCCTGGGACGAGATATCGACAACTTAGGGGACAAACATGAGGGAAACATGCGCGCGCGTTCTAGCCGCCGCGCTGATGACGGGAGCCATCGGGTTCGCACTCGCAATGCCAGCGTTCTTCGGCACGACGCACGACGCCGTTCGATCGCTGACAGCTCCGCCGTCATCCCTTCTGCGCTCCGTGGACCTGGTGGCGTCGGCGCCGTCGCGTCCCGCGCCTCTGGTGGACACGCAGCCGTTCGGGCGCGCCGTTTACGGGCCGGCCGTTCCGGCAGCTAGTCCACATTCCACGCCCGCGCGCCCCTCGAAGCCGGGCCCGAAGCCGACGCCTACACCGGCCCCTACGGCCGGCACGCGCGAGCTGGCCAGCGACACACCGGCGGCTCCCGTCACACCGCCCGCCCCAAACCAACCGGCGACCAGCGGCAAGGGAAAAGGCAAGGGCCACGCCAAGCCCAAGGAAAAAGGCAAGCCGCAACCCGAGCCGCCGCCGCCGGTGCCCGCCACGACGCCGTCGCCGCCCGAAGAGTCTCCGCAGCCCGACAGCGAGAAAGACCACGGCCACGACAACGGCAAGGGCAACGACAAGGACAAGGACAAAGGGCGCGGAGAGTAGGGGCTGTGCGAGGATACGCTCGTGCCGCGCCTCAGCAGACGTCTTGGGCCCGTCGGTGTCGTTCTGACAGCGTGGGACATCTGGCGCCGTCTGCCGCCCAAGCAGCGAAAGCAGATCATGAACGTGGCCCGTAAGCACGGACCGAAGGTCGCCTCACGCGTGCTCAAGGCGAGCGCGCGTGCGCGTTCGCGTCGCTCGAGTAAGCGCTAAGTCGTTCCGAGAGCGGCACGGACGATGCGGTCCTGCTCGCGCAGGTGGGCGGTGGGATACCCCTCGCTCGGACTCGCCCGCCAGGGTCTGCCGGCGTAGCTGAGCGGGATCCCCGCTTCTTTCAGCGGCGCCTCGAGCCGATGACGAAGCGTCCGCCAGGCACCCATGTTCTGCGGCTCCTCTTGTGTCCACACGACTTCGCGCAGGTTCGGGTAGCCGGCGATGAGCCCCGCATAGGCGTCGACCGGGAACGGATAGAGCTGCTCGAGCCTCGCAACCCCAACGTGCGTTGCCTCCGCGCGCGCTTCATGTCCATCGATGTCGTAGTAGACCTTGCCCGAGCAGAACACGAGGCGCGTCACGTCCTCGTGCATTGCACCCGGATCGTCGATCACCTGCTGGAACGAGCCCTCCGCGAGGTCGGCGAGCGTCGAGGAAGCCTGCTTCAACCGCAGCAGTCCTTTCGGCGTCATCACGATCAGCGGGCGGCCGGCGGCATCGAGGGCCTGACGCCGGAGCAGATGGAAGTGCTGGCCCGATGTCGAGGGATTGGCGACCCTGATGTTTTCCTGCGCGGCGAGCTGGAGGAACCGTTCCAGCCGTGCGCTTGAATGCTCGGGGCCGTTCCCTTCATAGCCGTGGGGTAGCAGCAGCGTCAACCGAGTCGTCTCGCGCCACTTCGCGAGCCCCGCGACGATGAACTGGTCGATCACGATCTGTGCGCCGTTGACGAAGTCACCGAACTGCGCTTCCCAGAGCACGAGCGCTTCCGGTGCAGCGATCGAATAGCCGTACTCGAAGCCGAGACAGGCGTACTCGGACAGCGGCGAGTTGTAGATCTCGAACGAAGCGGTTGCATCGTCGAGGTTCTGCAGCGGCGTGAACGTCTCGCCGGTCTGGACGTCGTGGAGGACGGCGTGGCGGTGCGAGAACGTGCCGCGCTCGGTGTCCTGACCTGTGAGCCGGATCGGGATTCCCTCGACGAGCAGGGACCCGAACGCAAGAGCCTCAGCCTGGCCCCAGTCGATGCCGCCTTCTTCGATCGTCTTGAGCCGCCGCTCGAGCTGTCCCATCAGCTTCGGGTGCGGCGTGAAATGCTCGGGGAGGCGCAGCAGCTCTTCGTTCAACTCGCGCAACCGGTCGGCCGCAACAGCCGTGACCACGCCGTCACCGCTCGAGAACGGGATCTTGCCCTCGAGCGGATGCGGCGCGCCGAACGTCGCCTTCAACGCTTCGTGCGCCTGCTTCAATTCCGAGGTGACCTGCTTGATCAGCTGGTCGGCCTCCTCCTGCGTCACGACTCCCTCTGCGACGAGCCGCTCCGCGAAATGTTCGCGAACCGTCGAGTGCTCCGCGATCTGCGCTGTCATCAGCGGTTGCGTGTACGACGCCTCGTCCTGCTCGTTGTGCCCGTGACGCCGATAGCCCACGAGGTCGACGACGACGTCGCTCTCGAAGCGGCGGCGAAAAGCCAACGCCAGTCGGACCACGGACATCGCGGCCTCCGCGTCGTCGGCGTTGACGTGGATGATCGGAACGTCGAAGCCTTTGGCGAGGTCGCTCGAGTAACGCGTCGAGCGCCCTTCGCTTGGATCGGTTGTGAAGCCGACCTGGTTGTTGGCAATCAGATGGAGCGTCCCACCGGTGGAGTAGCCCTCGAGCGCGGCGAGGTTCAGTGTCTCCGCGACGCCTCCCTGGCCAGGGAAGGAGGCGTCTCCGTGGATCAGCACCGCTAAGGCAACGTTGGGGTCGTGCATGCCGTAACGGGTCGAGCGATCAGTCTGCTCTGCCCGCGCGCGTCCCTCGACTACGGGGTCGACCGCTTCGAGATGACTCGGGTTCGCGGCGAGCGTGACCGTGATCTCTCCCGCGGGAGTCGAACGCGTCCCGGTGGCGCCCAGGTGGTACTTCACGTCGCCCGTCCCGCCCTCGTCCGTGGCGACGACTGCCTCGATCGTCCGCTCGCCCTCGAACTCGCGCAAGATCGAGTCGTAGCCGAGCCCTAGCGTGTGCGCGAGAACGTTGAGCCGGCCGCGGTGAGCCATCCCGATCACGACCTCGTGTGCGCCGTTCTCTGCGGCGAGGTCGATCGCCTCGTCGAGCATCGGCACCATCACGTCGAGGCCCTCGATCGAGAACTGCTTCTGTCCGAGGAACGCGCGACGCAGATACTGCTCGAACGCCTCCACACGGGAGAGCCGCACGAGCAGCTCCTTCTTCTCTTCTGCCGAGAACGGGGTGCGGTACTTGCCGGACTCGATCGCCTGCCGCAGCCACACGCGCTTTTCGTGGTCGGCGATGTGCTCGATCTCGTACGCGATCGTTCCCGTGTACGTGGCGCTCAGGCGCGGCAGGGCGTCGGCAAGCGTGTCGCCCGTGACGTACATGCGCAAGACGGCGGCCGGGACGCGCGCTTGGAGCTCCGGGGTCAGCTTCGGGATCAACCGCTCGGGTTCGAGTGCGGGATCTCCGGGCGGCTCCGAGCCGAGCGGATCGAGATGGGCTGCGAGATGGCCATGCATGCGGTGCGCCTTCACGAGAGCCATCGCAGCAGCGACGGCGCCGAGCAGCTCGTCGGAGACGGGTTCGGCCTGTGCCGGCGCCTGCCCGGGGGCGGGAGTCGAAGCGGGAGCGGGAACCGGGTGGCCGTTCCCGGCCACCTCCAACAGGCGGGCGAGACCGGGGTGGGTTGCGACGATGTCGCTGTCGCCGCTTTCGAAGAGTTGGCGCCATTCGGTCGGGACCGCATCGGGGTTCTCTAGGTACTCCTCGAGCAGGTCGCGCGCGAAGCCGGCGTTCAGGCCGTCGACATCAGTCATTACGTCCTTTGTAGCAACGAGGCGTGCTACCAGAGGGGATGGCTCGTGATCACGGCCACCGCGAGCCCGATCGCGAAGCAGGCAGCTCCGGTCGCGACCGCATACGTCGCGAGTCGTTCGTTGCGGCCGCCGATCCCGACGGCGATCAGCGAGAGCAGGATCGCGAAAGGAACCATCCGCAGCGGCCGGTAGGCCACCCCGACCAAGCTCAGGAAGATCGCGGCGGCGGCGAGAAAGCCGGCCACCGTCTCGGACGGTCGGCTGCGCCGGTAGGGCGTCGAGCTCACGTGCGCACCGTAGCGCGGCGTGTTCGCGCGTATCCCCGTGAGGGGCGACCGTGCGGACCGGGCGGGCGCGAGCGGATGCGCGTGGGCCGCCAGGGCGGCGGATCCGCGTCGGTCGAGGCCGATACGAGCGCAGCGGGCTGCTCGGGTCGCGGCTCGGATTTGATCGCCCAATAGACGACCCAGCAGAGATAGAGGATGGGGATCTTCATGATCACCATCAGCCAGATCAGCTCCCACACTATGGGTCGAGTGTACCCCCGGAATCAGCCTGCAACCGCAGCCTCGACCTTTCCCTTGACCAACTCCTTTCCGTGGCTGTCGTACTGCGTGAGATCGAAGGTCGCACGCGCTCGGCTCAGCTGGACGCCGCGGGCAGATGCGATCCGCACGGGTAGCCCCGCGAGGACTTCGTAGATCTCGGTGTATGTGCCCTGGTCGACACCGATCCACCGCACCCCCGCGGCGGGCTCGACCCACGCGTAGGCGAGCGGCCGCCCTTTTGGGTCACGACAGAGGACGTCGAGGCGTGGGTCGAGCAGCTTCCCGCTGAAGAGGAGTCCGGCCGGGGTGCCACACCACGGCGGCCCGCGCTCGCCCGCCGCATCTGTGCCGCCGTCACACCCGTACAGCGTCTTGTGGCCGGAGTCGGCGAACGTCAGGCTTTCGCCGAAGACGCCGATCCGCTCCACGACGACGACGTCATTTCTGACTCCCGCCCCTCGCGGCCGGCAGCTCGTGAAGCGGCCGCCGAGTGTCGTGCCGTCCAGCACGCGGCCGAGCGCGATCACGCTTCCCGGGACGGGCCTGAACTCCTGTGCGGCCTGGCCGTCTAACAATCGCTCCGGCCGATCGCCGCCGCCGTCGCACCCGGCCAGCAGCACGACGGCGAGCAGTACAGCGAGACTCAGCCGGTCCAGCCCCACCTGGCCACTCCGCCATAGCTCGGATCGCTGCGATAGGTGCGGTAGAAGATGTTCGTTCCGCAGGTTTCGCACTTCGCCTCGACGATCTGATCGCCGCCGTAGAGCGAGCGGGTGAAGATCATGCCGATGTGCGTCGAGCTCGCGAACGCGTCCATCACGCCCGCGGTCGCTTTGCCGATCACGTGATTCGGCGCTCCGACACCGTTCCTGAAGTCTCCGGCGGTGTACGGGCCGTGCACGTTGCGGAGTGCCCGCCAGTAATACCGGCCGTCACGCCAGTCGTCGGTCGACTCCCGCCAGGTCTTGAACGTCAGGCCCGAACAGTCCCCGCCCTCGCCGTGTGCCGATGGATCGCCCGGCGCGTCATAGGGGTACGAGTCGACGTCATCGTAGTTCCAGCAGCCTCCACCCCACTGGTAGCCCTCGTACCGTGCGGCGTTCGCATAGTCCTGCGCGGCGTCGCGCGTCATCGTGGTCATGAACGTCGGGGCGTCGTAGTTGCAGTTCGACCAGAAACGGTGGTACGCCTGCGCGCCCGTCGCGCCTGCAAGCACGACGCCGATGCCGAAGGCGACGAGAAACGCTTTCATCGGGACACCTCCAAGTCGAAGCGGTCGACGAACAGACCCGCGCGCGTCGACCCAAGGCGGTACAACGACGCGCCTGCCAACCGGAAGCGAGCCAACGGTGCAGATTCGGCCCACTCCAGCGACTCGACGGCGAAGCTGCTCAGGACTCCGGCCCGATCCAGGACGAGCGCGACGTACTCACCGCGATCGTCGGTGTACGTCTTCGTAACGACGACGAGGTGACTTCCGTAAAGCTCGGCGAGTTGCACCTCGCCGAGAGGCGTCGCGCTCGTGATGCGCCAGCTGCGCACAACGACATCGCCCGCGAGCTCGGCCAGTCGCAGCTCACCGACGCCGGCGCGCTCGACCACGACCTCGCGACCGTTGGCGAATGGACGACCGACCCGGCCGCGTTCAGCTTGCGCCGCCCGACTGAGGGCGGCGCCGTGCTCGGCGATGGGCAACCATTGCTCCGAGGGCTGCTGCTGAACGACCGGCCCTGAGGGCCCCGCGGCCAGCTTCGCCCACGTCCGGTCGGAGAGCCGCTGGGCCCACCGCAACGTTCCGTCACCGCGGAAGCTCCGCAACACGGGAGCGGGACTGACGCGGTTCGGCGGCTCGAGGACGTCCATCGTCCCTCCGGGCTCAAGAGCGAAGTCCCCAAGCCCGCCGCTGACGTCGACGGTTGTCGCCTTCACACCCGAGCGTGACCAACGCTCGACCCGGGTGTTGACCTGATCGAGCACCGCGACCGAGCCGTCGGCAGCGACGTCGAACGAGGAAGGGCCGACGAAGCCGAGCTCGCGCGAGCCGACCAGCCCGGCCTGCCCGACCTCGCTGCCCCACGCCGCCGCGACAACCCGCTCGTCGGGCGCGCGGCCGCGACCGAAGACATGCACGCCCAGAGACACCTCGGCGGCATCACCGAGCGGGACACTGCGTTGGGGCGCAGCCTCGCCGCCCGCCGGCACGGTGATCTCCATCCCGTTCCCGCCTCCCCGGAGCACGGCGTAGTAGGAGAAGCCCGCTCGCGACGACGCGATCTCCCACGGCAGGTCGACGAAGTAGCGGCCGTCACTGGAGTCTTCGCCGCGTCTCAGCGTCAGCTGCCGGAACGGCCCGCTCTGGCCCGCCCGCACGAAGACCGAACCGGAGCCGTCACAGGGCTCGCCGTCGTCCCTCGGGGCGCAAACGATCGCGTACCGCAGCCGGACCGGCTCGCCCGCAAGAGTGAGCACCGGCGGGATATGGACGGCATCGAGGCCCGGCGCGGCGGGCGCGGACCCGCTTGCCGCCGAGACCGAGGTCAATGCGATTCCCCCGATGACACCTGCGACGATCCCGGCTGCTCCCCCCGCGAGCGACCGGATGCCTGGTCGGCGCATGGGATTCCTCCTGGTCGGGATCGCTCCGACGGTAATCGGCCAACTCCGACGCGTGGGTAACGTCTTTGAAACAGAAGTGGAAAATCCGGGTTAGACCAGCCGCCGTAAAGGGGAATACGCCGCGAAATGGTCGTGGACGAACGCCTACAAGCCCTGCTGGAGCAAGGAGAGGAGCTCGGTTGCCTCAACCTCTCCGCGATCAGCGAGTTCCTCCAGGAAGCTGATCTCGACGAAGAGCAGACGACCGGCTTCTTCGAGCAGCTCGAGGAAAAGAACATCGCGCTCACCGACGACTGCGCCCGCCCCGATGTCGTCGGGAGCACCTACGTCAACGGTGATCTCGCCGTTGCCACGACCGATGCGTTGCAGCTTTTCCTCAACGAGGCCGGCCGCTACAGGTTGCTGACCGCCTCCGAGGAAGTGGAGCTCGCCAAGCGCATCGAGGACGGCGACAAGGAGGCGAAGGATCTGATGATCAACTCCAACCTCCGCCTTGTCGTCTCGATCGCGAAGAAGTACCAGGGTCACGGCATCTCGTTGCTCGACCTGATCCAGGAAGGGATCATCGGGCTCATCCGCGCCGTCGAGAAGTTCGACTGGCGCCGTGGCTACAAGTTCTCGACGTACGCGACCTGGTGGATTCGGCAGGCCGTGCAGCGCGGCGTGGCGAACAAGTCGCGTACGATCCGCATCCCCGTCCACATCGTCGAGCGCGAGCAGAAGATGTCGCGCGCCGAGCGCGCGCTGATGACCCAGCTCGAGCGGGACCCCACTGACGAGGAGGTCGCGGAAAAGGCGAAGCTCTCGCTCAAACACGTCAAGGAAGTTCGTGCCGCCGCGCGCGCCGTCACGAGCCTCGACAAGCCGGTCGGCGCCGAGGGCGACGCCAGCTTCGGCGACCTGATCGCCGGCGAGGCGGTCGAGCCGTCCGAGGAAGTCCAAGTGAGCCTCGCCGAGGACGTCGTTCGCAGCGCGGTCGAGACGCTCCCCGAGCGCGAACGCGACGTCGTCAAGCTGCGCTACGGCATGGACGGCGACCCAGATCCGAAGTCACTCGAGGAGATCGGCCGCACGCTCGGCCTGACACGCGAGCGGGTTCGACAGATCGAGGCGCGGGCGCTCCAGCGGCTCGCGGAACGGCGGGAAGTCGCCGCGCTCGGCGAGCCCGCCGCGTAGAGCGAGAGAGGCTTCACGGCAGTCCCCCTGCCGGGCCTTGCAAAAGCACGCGCTCTAGATCTAACTGAGTCCGGGATGGACATCGCGACGCCCCCCACCGGGTCGCGGATCCAAGACCTCGGCGATCGCCTGGTCGTCCGATTCCGGCCAAAGCGGTCGTGGGGAGAACTCGTGTTCCTCGCCGCCTGGCTGACGGTCTGGACGGTGGGCGGCATCGCCGCGATCGGCCTGCTGACCGGCGATTGGAGTGGGCGTCCGTTCGTGCTTTTGTGGCTCTGCGCCTGGGCGTACGGGGAATGGATGGTGACCGGCATCATCGCGTGGCAACTCTTCGGGCGCGAACTCCTGATCGTCACGCCGGAGCAAATCGAGGTGCGTAAGGAGGTCGGACGGTGCGCCCGCACGAAGCTGTACGAGGTGGCGCTCGTTCGGGACTTCGGCGCTGCGCGGGTCCCGAGCCCCGAAGACGAGCGACCACGCAAAGACTTCTGCCTCGAGTTCGCGTACGACGACGAGATAGTTCGCGTCGGCGACGGGATGGGCGAACGGGAAGCCGAGCACATCGCCGCGTCCGTGTCGGCGCGGATCCATCCACGACGAACCTGGTGGGGAGAAGAGGTCCCGGCCGAGCCCGACGAGTCTCCACCCGAAGCCGCCGCTCCCGCAGCGCCACGACAACGGCGGCGGCTCCGCACCCTGACGCAGATCGTTTTTCCGCTCCTCGTATTGGCAGCAATCGCAAGCCTTGTGGTGGCGGGCCGTCGAGACTCCGATCAGGGGTCGGCGCCGCAACCGCCGCCGGGTGACGCGTCCACTCGCGGGCCGGTAGGGCCTCAAGACCCGTTCGCCACCAGGCGGGTTCTCGCATCGGCAAAGACGTTCTATGCGCTCACGTCCGCCAAGACCACGGTCTTGAGCCAGCCGGTCTGTACACCGCACCCGACCTGGTCGCAGTGGACCTGCACCGTCACCGCGCGGACCACGCTGGCGCCCTTCGCCGGGCGAGCGCTGCGCTACCGCTGTTCCGCGGTCTCGACGCCCCAGCCAGGCGGAAGTTCCGCAGGCCGCGGCGTCCTCTGCGGGCCGGACCCGCCTCCGCCGCTCGAAGGCTGATCAGTGGAGCCAGCCGGGATCGAACCGGCGACCTTCCGGATGCCATCCGGACGCTCTCCCAGCTGAGCTATGGCCCCTTGCCCGCCCAGTTTAGCCGCGAACTCGAAGTCCTTGGCCCAGTTCACCCCGGCTGCTTGGTTGTTCCGTGTCGGCGCCAGACGCAGCCGGATCGCGCTTCGCCCAGCAAATGTGGCCAGCGGAAGGAAGTAGCAGTGGTCGGTGTCCGCGCAGTACGCAGCGAAGGCGTCAATCTGATCCGCCGAGTAGAGCTTCGTCAATAGGCCGTCACGGCTTCTTCGGTTCGAGCAACAGCGAACGATCACGACATCTTCGTAGCGGCTCGCCCATTTGCACTGAACCCGCATGAGTTGGGGCCGCAAATCGAAGATCAAGTCATAGCGCTCGACCGTGTACGCCGCCCACACACCGATGCCGAGCTCTGCAGCCTGACGTGCGATCGCAAGCTCGGCGACAGCACCCTTCTGATCTGTAGTAAGCATGTTGTCGAAACTAGCAACGGTCTCGGCTGGGCCATGTCGTGTTTGGACACCTTGCGGTGCAACAACATCGCCCGCACCCTCGAACGATGTCAACGCGCAGCGCGCTTGTCGCGATTGCACTGCTTCTGCTCGTGCTTGCGATCGTCTCGCCACACGGCTCCTCCTCCAAAGGCCCGTACCACGCCGACATCGTGCGTTCGCCCGGCGTGTTGAACCCCGAGGTCACGCAGGCGAACATCAATGTCACCATCTGCGTGCAGGGGTGGACGAAGACGATCCGGCCGCCGACCTCGTACACGAACGCGCTGAAACGGAAACAGATGCGTGAATACGGCGTCGGCGGCTCGCCGTCCGACTACCAGGAGGACCACCTGATCAGCCTCGAGCTCGGCGGGCATCCAACCGACCCGCGGAACCTCTGGCCCGAGCCGTACCCGCGCGCGTCCGAGGTGGACTCGATCGAGAACGACCTCAACGGCAAGGTTTGCGCAGGGGAGCTGTCGCTGGACGATGCACAACGCAAAGAGTCCGAGCTCAAACACACCGACGGATAGGCGCCGCTAGGGTTCGCGGCCTTGAGCGCAGCTGCAAGCGAACGCCAACAGGCCTGGACGCGCAGCGCCACGGTCTCAGAGCCGGCGGTCGCGCTCGTCGGGCTCACTGCTTTGCTCTGCGCACGCCTCCTGCCGGACATCGGCGGGAAACCCTTCCACGAGGACGAAGCCGTCGCCGGGCTGATCTCCGCACGGCCGCTAGGAGAACTGCTGCACACCGTCGTCCTCGATCGCGGGGGAGCACCGCTGCACTTTCTGTTAGCCCACGTTGCGCTGGCGATCGACACGACACCGGAATCCCTGCGCTGGCTCTCGCTCGTCTTCGCGCTGGCCACGGTGCCGCTCTGCTACGACCTCACACGCCGGGTCGCCGGCCGATCGGCAGGGCTCATCGGCGCCGCGCTCGCAGCGACGTCGCAGCTGCTGCTGGTGTACGGGACGTTCGGGCGGATGTACGCGCTCTTCGCATTCGTGAGCGCTCTTGCTGCCGACCTCTACGTGCGCGCGCTCGAGCGCCCGCAGCGTCG
>WNEY01001218.1_pt1 | contig 18087 bp, 19 predicted proteins | sample 5400531 | NCBI WGS metagenome assembly WNEY01 (sample SAMN13153338, study PRJNA577476) | soil metagenome | isolation source: 200 cm saprolite under Douglas fir tree site 1 | place: USA:California | collected 2015-04-18
GCAGAGCGCACGATGAAGTACGCAAAAGCCACTGCGCCCACCGCCAAGAGAGCCACAACCAATAGCAGCCACAGGAGAATGCGCAGGCCGGTGGATCGCCGGGTAACAGGAAATGCGGTTGCAGTAACTGTGCTCATGAGCAACTCGATTTTAGGTGAGATGGGCAGGCTGCACAAATGAAGGTTTCAATTCCCTTCGTGCCTAGGTGCCCTTAGTGGTTGATGAATCTAAAGCACGATAGCCGCTTTTCGTTGAAAATGAATTTCATTTTCAAGATGTCCGATGCTATCCTGACACTTCATGCTGCAAAAGCGCATCGATGACCAGCCATCCATCTCGCGCGAAATGGTACGCGAGGCTCAGGAAATCCTTCACCGGCACCTCAAGCCCGCTCATTCCTGGAAACTCGCGACCACCTTTCGACCGACGAACTGCACCGCCTGGTGCAAAAGAAAGATGCCGGCATTGGTTACACCACCGTCTATCGCACTCTGAAGCTTCTGGCCGAATGCGGATTGGCCAGCGAAGTCGCCTTCCACGATGGCATTGCCCGTTATGAGCACCAGTACAACCGCCGCAGCCATCACCACATGGTTTGCACGGAGTGCGGCAGTTCGGTGGAATTCTTTTCCCACGAAGTGGATCAGTTGGAGCAGGAAATAGGCCGTAGACACAATTACACTACGACCCGTCATACCTTCCAGATTTATGGTATTTGTGAGGATTGCCGCAAAGCTCCGTCAGCCTAAACAGCCTGCGGAAAAACTGACTCCGTTTTGCAGGGGCGTGGCTTCAGCCGCGCCACGAAGTCCGCAAAAATCAAGCGTGATATTTGTCCTGCCCGCGCCGTCTAAGGATGTAAAACCCCACCAGGCGCCAGCAGTTCAAAGGGATGGACAGGAATATTTCTGGCAATGCCAAACAAAATAATGAGGCCACATAGCGCGCGAATCCAAAGCGCCGGCAAAAACAGTCGCGGCAAATATTGCCCGCGGATCTCGAAGGATACGTAAGAAGCCACGCCGTAGGTCAGGAACGGCAACAGCACGATCGTCAGCGGATTTAACTCCCACGCCGCTAGCAAATTCCCGTGCAGCAGTTGATGCAATGCCCGCAACGAGCCGCAGCCGGGGCAGTACCAACCAGTGAGGTACCGCAGTGGGCAGGGTGGAAACAGACCGGACGTGGCCGGGTCAAAAAAATCCAGCGCCGCGATCGCCGCGCCGCCCAGGAATACTCCGGCCGTCAGCCCGTATTCTCGAAAGCGTTGCATCCTCAAAATCACCGCTCTAACGGTGCATGTTACTCATGACCCCTGCCGCAATCAGGAGGCAATAAACTAAGCCGACTGCAAGTCCAGCGCCCGCTGCAATCCAGCACCACATCTTCGCGTTCTTCGAAGCAGCTTGCGCTCCGGCGATATCTCCAGCCTGCAACTTGCCATTGACTTGAGCTGCGTAGATGATCGCGGGAATGCCCGCGGGCAGACAACACAAAACCGTGACGAGAATCGCGAAGACGAGGTAATTTGGCACGTATACGCCCGGCGGCTGGCTAATCGGAACTGACTGTGCGGCGACCGGTGGGGACGCTAGTAAGTTCCTCCCGCACTGCATACAAACAATCGCGCTGTCCGCGTTATTAGCCCCGCATTGAGTACAGAACATCCCTTCCTCCAGATCGCAAATCAGCAAATACTTCCTACAGAATCGAGCCACTACTCATGCAATCCTGCGGCGAGCCCTTTTCATCCATTTTGACGACGCCAGATTCGTCGGCGCAAAAGGAGCGCGTCCCCGTTGTCTTCGGCGTCACTGGGTAAGCCACAACCCGGAAGTGACCATTTGCACCCTCGGCTGCCGCGCTACAACCCAGCAATTCAAACGAGTATCCATGTCTCTGCCCACTGGCCAACCGTTCGTCGATCAATCCGGCGCTGGCAAGCTCCGACAGCGTGCAGGTGTATCCGGTCTGGGGGTGGGATGAAGAATAACCGACTTCGGCAATCACCAATGTTCGCACCGTCCCCACGGCCGACGATTCATTGGCCACCGTGCGGGCACGCAGCACATTGGGAATCGCAATCGCGGCGATGATCAGGATCACGGGAATTCCCGCCACTCCAAGGTAACCCAGCACAAGTCCGGCAATGGCAATCCCTTGTCCTTTGAGCCGGCCGGCGCTCTTGCGAATCTCCGAAAGGGAAAGGTGTCCGAAGATAATCGCCAAAATCGACAAAGGGAACGCGAAGAGGAAGACTCCACAAGCCAGGCTGGCAATGGCTTTTCCACTTGTTTCCGGAGGTATTCCCGTTGCAGTCTCCGCAGCCACCGGCGCTGAGACTTCTTTCCCGCAGACCCTGCAGAATCTCTCGCCCGCCGCCACATTGTTTCCACAGCCGGAACAGAACAAGCGGTTGACCTCCGAGTCTCGGCGGTGCAAACTAATGAGTCGCCGAATTTTTTACAGAACAGTACTCCTGCCCCGGCCGCGCGTCAATTCTCTAGATGGGTTCTCACCCGGTTTGCCTCACCACACCACGTTCTGATAAGGTGCGCGGCAACGGATGGTTCGACAAGATGCCTATTTCCTGTCCCCACTGCGCCGCCTCAATGCCTGATACCGCTGCTTTTTGTCCCGGCTGCGGACGCGCTATGCGTCCGGTCACGCACGCGCAAGGCGTGGTAGGTGTGCTGCCCGAGACCCTGGCTGGCGCTTTGGCTTACTTCGTACTGCCGACGATTGTGTTTCTTCTCGTCGAGCCATATAAAAACAACCGCTTTGTGCGCTTTCATTCTTTTCAATGCTTCGGAATATGTCTGGCTGCTGTGGTCACTGCAGCGATCCTTCGCATTGCCGGCTTTGTGCTGTTCTTCGTTCCAGTCCTCGGCCATCTGCTCGTCTGGCTGGTGTCGATGGTGGTGATCCTGGCGTTTTTTATGATCTGGGTCGTGCTCGTCGTGAAAGCGTTGCAGGGCGAGATGTTCAAGCTCCCTCTCGTCGGAGACTTTGCCGAACAACAGACTTCTGCCGTATAGGTGCCGCAACATCAAGTTGGCGATTGCTTCCCACGCGTTTTTCTGGTATTTTGCCGCAGCGTTGCGTGGGGCCGAAGTCGCGCAGCCTATCGGGAAAGCTCGGATTTGCCAACGAAAGATGGAGGACTCCCATGGCATTTTGCAATATGTGCGGTGCAAGCATCGCCGATGGCACGACTACATGCGCGGCCTGTGGCAGCCGGGCCGCGGTTGCGCCCCCCGTTGCGGTCTCGGGTCTGGCTGACAACGTCGCCGGAATGCTGGCCTATGTGACCTTCATTCCGGCGATCGTATTCCTGGTGACGCCACCCTACAACCAGAGCCGGTTCGTCCGCTTTCACTCCTTCCAGAGTATTTTCTTCTGCGTGGCGGTGGTTGCTCTTCAGATCGCGCTTTCGATTATGACCGTCGTGCCCTTCTTGATTTTCATTACCGCTCCTTTGCACCTATTGGTCGCTTTGGGAGCATTGGTGGTTTGGATTATTCTGCTGCTGAAAGCCAATCAGGGACAAATGTTCAAGCTGCCCGTGATCGGCGACCTGGCGGAAAAACAGGCTGGGTAGGACCGGACTGCTCATGGGAAGTCGAGACTGACTCCCGCATTCTCTTGGATCAGAATTCGGTGTTCCATTGGTGAGAACGCTGCGTCAGAAGCGGCGTAGAGCGGGCACTCTTGACTTTCTTCCTCTAAGCTGTCATTCCTATTAGCTTTTACCTTGCTCCCGAAATGCGGCGGATGTGGCCTTGCGGGGGCGGGAATTCTGTTCCACTGGGGCGTTCATTGAGAGTCAGAGTCTTTTACCACGACAAATGTTTCGATGGAGCTTCGTCCGCCGCGCTCTTCTCCCGTTTTTATCGCGAGCGGATTCGCGAGGATGCCGGCTTCACCTTCTCCGGCCTGTTGCATCGGGCGGGGGCTCTGTTCAACGAATCTGATTTCGACGGTGACGAAAATGCCATTGTCGACTTCAAGTACTCCAGTTCGCCCAAGATCACATGGTGGTTCGATCATCATGAAAGTGCATTTTTGTCTCCCGCGGATGCGGCCCACTTCGAGCGCGACCAAAGCAATCGCAAGTTTTACGATCCCGACTTCAAGTCCTGCACCAGTTTCATCGCGATGATCGCGCAGCAACGCTTTGGTTTCGACCCGGCCCCTGTAGCCGATCTCGTACGCTGGACCGACATCATTGACGGCGCTCTCTATTCCGATGCTAAGACGGCAGTGGAGATGCGGGAGCCCGCGATGAAATTAACCATGGTCATCGAATCCGCGCCAGACCAGCGGTTTGTGCCCAATCTGATTCCGCTTCTCGCGACTAAATCTCTGGCGGCGATTTTGGAGGAGCCCTTCGTAGCTCCGCTTCTGCCGCCGCTTCTCCGCCGCCATGAGATCTCGATTGAAATTCTCAAGCAGCGTACGGAGTGTACCGACGGCACGATTTTTTTTGACGTCACCGATCAGGATCTCGAGGGCTACAACAAGTTCGTTCCCTATTACCTGCATCCCGAGTCCATCTATAGCGTGGGACTTAGCAAAAGCAGCTTCCGCGTGAAAGTTTCGGTCGGATCGAATCCATGGGCCCCGGAAGATCCCGTGGTCAACCTGGCAAAGATTTGCGAGCGCTATGGAGGAGGCGGACACGCTCGCGTGGGCGCCATCTCTTTCAACGTGAACCAGCACGCCGCGGCTATCCGGGCCTCTCGCGAGATCGTGAATGAGCTTCGGGGCGCGATTCGCGCCGGAAAACGCTGAAGATGCGGGAAAAAATCGAGTCCGTACTTTAACGGCAAAGAAACGAGCGATGCCGGAAGGCGTGGTACTCTGAGAGTTCCTCGCACGCTGCATGCTCTCGCCGGCAACGAAAATCGACTCTCACCGCGCACGGAGAAATCTGCTGCGGGCGGTTGCCAGCTTCGAGTTCATCAAGGGTATCTTTGTTCTGCTAATCGGCCTGTGCGCAATTCTTCTTGTGCGCACAAATGCGTGGGTCATGGCCGAGACCCTGCTGACGCTTTTCCACATCAGCACGGATCGCCACGTGGCGCAGGTTTTTCTTGATTTCGCCGACAACCTAACCGACACCCGCCTGTGGGCGGCGGCAAAACTCGCATTTGTCTATTCCGCCCTGCGCTTTGCCGAAGGCTATGGTCTCTGGAAAGAACGCACCTGGGCGGAATGGATTGCGTTCGGTTCTGGTACGTTGCTTCTCCCCCTCGAGATCCGGGAACTCATGCGCGGCATCACCCTGGTGCGCTCGGTGGTATTTGCCGCTAACATTGGAATCGTCTTCTATATGTTGTTCTTGTTGCGCGCCGGCCGTCGCGACCGGCGGCAGCGACGTTTGACCCACGCCGAAACCAGCGACCAGCACGGCAACTAGGGTCCAACGACTCTGGCCACGCAAGCTCTATCTGCGTCATAATTAGCGGCGACCGCTGTCCTGCGGAGGTTCTATGCGCGCTCCATTTCTTTGTGCCCTGCTGGTTCTTTCCACTGCTGCATTCGTCATTGGTCAAGACACAAACTTTGCCAGCGGCCCACAGTACTTGATGAGTGGTTCGCCTCTGTTCGCGCGTTCTATTTCCACGCCGTCGCTTTCGCTGGCCGGCCCGCCTCTCGATACAGGCGCCAGCAATGCGACGGAAGGCCTGACCGCTGGAGCGGACAATCAAACCGCTTCACCACGGCCCCCTGCCGAACCGAACTTGTTTACCATTTACTATGGCGGGGCTTCGACGAATGCCATCGAGATAAGTCTTGCCGAATCTTCCTCCGGACCTCCAACAGAGCTTCCTGCCGGCATTTTGGATACAGGAGTCTCACAGGTGACCACAGCGCAGGCGCTTCGCGGGCGTGGGTATGGCGTAACCTTGGGAGCAGCGGCGGCGTATGAGAAAACGAACGCAGGCCACGCGAACCGCGTTTACACCAATGCGGATATCGATCGCCTGCGCGGCGGAAGCTAGAGAAACGCGGGCCTTGCCAAGGATTGCTCAATCGGGCTGGGACTAGACGCGGGCGAAGTCGATATACCCGCGCTGTACGTCAGTGCGAATCAGCTTGACCCGCATCTTATCCCCGACATCTACTCCCTGTTGGCCTTGAGCCAGCAATCCCTCGACCTGCGGCTGCCGGATGCGGACAAATGTTCCATGCTGGGTTACGCCCGTAACCACGGCGTCAAAGAGGGCGCCAATGCGGCGCTCCATCGCGGCCGCAGCCAGGCGCTTGGACATCTCTCGCTCTACTTTCTTCGCCGCATTTTCTTTCTCGGTGCAGTTGGCGGCAATCGCGGAAAGCTCGTCGTCCGAATATGGATTTGACCGTCCCGCCAGCATCGCCTTCACCAACCGCTGCGTCACGATGTCAGGAAAGCGGCGATTTGGAGCAGTCGAGTGCGTGTAATCCTGCACGGCCAGCCCGAAGTGTCCCGGTGCGGGATCGCCCGCGCGCTCGAGAACATATTCTCCTGGACCAATCAGTTTGATCACGGCCAAAGAAAGATCGGCAAAATGATCTGGGTCCGCGGTCTTGCGTTTGATCAGAAAATCGTTCAGCGCTCTGGAGTCGGGTTCTGCCGGAAGCTTCTCGCCGTGGGCGGCAGCCAGTTGCACGATTCGATCCCAGCGTTCCGGCTGCTTCACAATGCGGCGCAGGGACGACACTGTTTCCAGCATCCGCGCCACTACTCCATTCGCAGCAATCATAAAATCTTCAATCAACTCGGTGGCGTGGTTTTTCTGCTGATTCACTACGTCGACGACCCGTTCGTTCAGCACCAGAGGATGGAGTTCAGTGGTCTGGAGGTTGAGCGCTCCATTCTCGTAACGTTGATTCTTTAACTTCTGGGCCACCTCATCCTGCAATTGCAGTTGCGACTGCAAATCGGAGGAAGCCGCCACTTTCGCTGGCGCCGCTGCCGTCCCTTCCAGCCACGCTCCCACTGAGTTGTATTGCAGTTGCGCCTGGTTGCGAACCAGCGCGCGATAGACGTTGCTGGATTTCACGTGGCCGTCGCCATCCACTAGAAATTCGATGACCACGCTCAGCCGGTCCTGATTTTCCAGCAGGGAAGTCTTGCCGGTGGAAAGCTCTTCCGGCAGCATGGGGAAGTTGCGAACGCCCGCATAGACCGTCGTCGTTTCCCTGGCCGCGTGCTGATCGATGGGACTCTGCTTGGGGACGAAGGCATCTACATCGGCGATGCCGACGAGAATCTTCACGTCTCCGTTCGTTAATCTTTCGGCAACCTCAATCTGATCCAGATCGCGCGAGGTGTCGTTATCGATCGATGACCACAATAATTTCCGCAGGTCGCGAGTCTCTCCTCCCGCTGCGAGCGCCGGAGGGTTGGCGCGCAACTGTGCCAGTTGCTGCTGGACTGGTGATGGAAAATCCGGTTCAAAACCGTATTGCCGCATGATGTCCTTGGCTGCGGCCTGCAGGTCGACGTGAGAAGAACCGGCAGTCACTCGGTGATCACTGCTTTCACCAGATTTCGCGGCCGGTCTACGTCGTATCCTTTTTCCGTAGCCACGTGATAGGCAAACAGTTGCAGAGGGATTACCTCGAGGATCGGCAGCAATAGTTCGGGCGCGGCAGGAACGAAGAATACATCGTCGGCGACACCGGATACTTCTGCATCACCTTCGGTCGCTACCGCTACCAGCTGCCCGCGACGCGATTTTACCTCTTTCATTACTTCGAGCGTGCGGCGGTAGCGCAGTACCGAATCGGGATCGCGCTTGTCGCAGGTCGCCAGCACTACGACCGGCAGCGTTTCATCGACCAGCGCATTTGGGCCGTGCTTTAGTTCCCCTGCGGGATAGCCTTCCGCGTGCGCATATGAAATTTCCTTAAGCTTAAGGGCTCCTTCGCGCGCGATGGCATAATGCACGCCCCGTCCCAGATACAAGAACTTCTCCGCCTGAAAATGCTTGTGCGCGAACTGCTCCGCCCGTTCGTCCCAGGTGCGAAGATTGCTTTCGATCGCTTCGGGAAGCTGCAGAAGGCGCTGCAGATACGAACGCGTAACCTCTGAGGTCATCCGGCCGCGTTTGCGAGCCAAAAATAGCGCCATCAAGTAGAGAACTGTAACCTGAGTGGTGAAGCTCTTAGTCGCAGGCACGGCGAATTCTGGACCTGCTCCGGTGATCAGCGCCGCGCTGGCTTCACGAGGAATGGTCGCCTCAGCCACGTTGGAGACCGCAATCGTCTTGACTCCGCGCGTCAGTGCCTCGCGCTGCGCGGCAATCGTATCCGCGGTTTCGCCGGATTGCGTGACCACCATCACAATCGGCTCCACCGCCGCGTGCGTCGAGCGATAGCAGTACTCGCTCGCGTATTCCACGTCCACGGCGACGCCGGAAAGATCTTCGATCATGATTTCGCCCGCCAGACCCGCGTGGCGGCTTGATCCGCTGGCTGCGATGATCAGCTTTTCAAAAGTCAGCAGCGCACTTTCAATGGTGTCCAGTTCGCCGGGAAAAAGAATGTCATGCTTGAGGTGCTGCTCGACGGTTTTCGCGATGGCTTTGGGTTGTTCGTAGATTTCGCGACGCATCGCATGGGAAAACCCGCTGGCAGAGGTACCGGAATTGGAGTTGATTGCAGTCATGTTCGACTGCGGCTGAGAGTAAATCATTTGCCGCACCTGGAGCAAACCGGTGCAGGGAGAAGTAACTCCAAGGCTTGCAAATCAACAATCGGCACCTCGAACAGCGGCTGTGCCGCCATTCCAGGTGCCGAAGTTTGCGCCGCCCATTTCCTGTCTATGGCAAGTAATAGCGGAAAGACGTGAAGATCATTGCGTCCAAGCCGTGCGGCTCGTTTGGCGATCCTGCGCCCGACCAGGTTGCGCGGTCTAAGTACGAGAACTGCGGACCCCATTGGATGCGTCCCCGGTTCACCTTCTCCTTCGATCCGTCGTAAGGCTTGAACCAAAGGCCGAAAGAGCCCTCGATTACAACCCGCGTCTCAGCCGTACAGTTGGCCAGACCGCCAGGAGCGAACCCGGAGTTCGCGGTAGGCACCGTCTCGGTAAAACACCCTGTGTTGTTGAAGAAAGGCGATCCGTACCCAACGTATGGCTTAGCCTGCAGGGCATCATAGTCCCACGCACGTCCCGCATAATCCGCGCCAGCGTTAAAATAAATATCCATTTTTGTTCCGTGCCATTCCAGGGTGGCTAAGCCCTGATAGGTCCGGATCAAATCGAGAGTTCCGTTGGCGTGAATCGAAGAGTCGGGAAGACCACTCGCCGCGTAGCGGCCGATTCCGTTCCCCGCCAAGCCGTGCAAACCGAAATCGATATGCTTGTTGTAGAAGGACCAGCGCGCGTTGGCGCCGAAGCCCCCGCCATTCCTCGAGGAATTGAAGGCCCCCGCCGCGCTCGCGGCCGCGAGCGCGCCGCAACTGGCACTGGCAAAATTTTCCTGGCAGGGGAATATGCGGTCGCGGAATCGGCTGTAGATTCCGAAGACCTCGTAATGCCCAAACCCCGGCTCAAAGACCAATTTTGCGATTACATCCGGGGACGGATTGAACGAGTAATTGGCGTTGACGTTGTTATAGAGACTGCCACCGGCGCCGAGCGAGCCCAGCAGGAAGTTGGCGGCATTCCCGTGCGTAGTCACGGTGGCCTGGGAGTTCTCCATCGAAACTGCGAGCCATGCCTTGTTGTTGAAGCTCTTGGACAAACGCACTCCATACTGCCGCGCGAAACTAAATCCGGCGGTATAGTTCGGGTCGATGGTCATGGGAACTGCTTCCGTGCGGTTGTCCACACCATGCTTGGTTTCGGTCAGCAGGGTCCACATCTGCCCGCCGGTAAGGGTCCAGCCGCTATCGAAGGCCACCTGGGCAAAGGCTTGGCGCTGGCGCAAAGTGTAGCTGTTGGTCTGGTTGTTATTGGACGTGACTCCGGCGGAGAGAAAATCAGTTTCATAGTAGCCGGCTAGCTTGGCATTCTTTACCTGTCCTTGAACCAGCAGGGAGAGGCGCGACTGGCGCCCCGACCCGAAGAATTCTGACGTAGTGCTCTGCGACGCCCCCGGCATGGTCACAGCGTTGAAAGGCGTGGCTTCGGCTCCCAGAGCGCGGGACCGCCGCACAAATTCAGCCGCGACAAATCCACCCGGCGTTATCGTGACGCCTTTGTAGTGCAAGGATGCGGGGCTATCGGAGATGCTCTTCTGCGCTTCCTGCAATGTCACCGTGGTATTGAGCAGGTTCGTCTTAAGATCGGAGACGTCAGTCTTGAGTTCGCCGACGGTTTGTTGCTGTTGCGAGGCCTGCGCCTGGGCGGCATCGGCTTTTCCGGCTGCGTCGGTCGCGACCGTCTGCACCTGCTGCACCGCCTGATCCTTGCTGCGCAACGAATCGCGCAGTTCCTGGATCTGCTGCTGTTGCTGCGCCAGGGCGGCTTGCTGCGACGCAATAGCATCCTTCAACGCCTGCACATCCGCCGCGGTAATAGCAGGGGCTTTGATCTTTCTGGGCTTCGGCTCTGTCTTTGTTTGCGCTGCCAGCGACGTCGCCAGAAATAATATCGCGCACATCTTCCACGCAGATTTCATCGCACTCTCCTGTTTTTATTGAACTCATACAAAGCTATGGCATTTATTAGTTCAGCCCGGATAGAGTAGCCGGAACGAAGCAGCCAAATCGAAAGCAGCAAAACTCGTCTCGCGACAATTTCTCATCTGGGCGTATGTTCTCCTTCTATCGGCGCTGTGTTACAAGGCGGTTACAAACGGGTGAATTTCTGATGAATGGGGGATGGAGGAGCGGCATCGTATTGCCGGCGATCCTCGTCGCGAAACGGCGGTCCAGTTGAGGTCTCAACTGGATTTTGAATAACGCTTCCACCTGATCGGAGAGCGTCTGTCGGGCGCTCAGCCTCCGCCGCGCGAGGGGGTAGCAGGGCATGCGCTTGTTTCAGTCGATGGAAATTCACGTGCGATAATGAATTACGTGTCAGCGGCCCCGTAGCTCAGTTGGATAGAGCAGCGGTTTCCTAAACCGTTGGTCGGCGGTTCGACTCCGCCCGGGGCCCCCATGATCCCCGTCGGCTGCTGGCAGGTATAGACGAGGGCCTTTCAACCTACTTTCTTTTCACGCCCTGTCTCCTTCAAGAATGTCCCCTCCTGAAGCTCCGTGAACGCTCGCTGCAGTTGCTCTTGCGTGTTCATCACGATCGGGCCGTACCACGCAACCGGCTCCTCCAGCGGTTTGCCCGAGACCAGAAGGAATCGTATGCCGTCATCTCCGGCTTGCACCGTGACTTCGTCGCCGCGGTCAAAGAGGACAAGCGAGCGGTTGTCCGCCTCTACGGGAGGACTAGTGTCCGCCCACCTCACCGCTTCCGTCGGCACCGCGAGCGGACCGGAAGCGTTGCAGAACTTGCCCGCGCCCCCAAACACGTATGCGAATGCGTGGCGCGTCGTCTCAACCGGCAACGTCTTTCGTTTACCCGGAGAAACCGATACGTCGAGATAGACTGGCTCAGCAGCGATGCCATCGACCGGACCGGTCTTTCCCCAAAAACTTCCGCAGACGACTCGCACGTGAGTGCCGTCGTCATCTTCGATCTCAGGAATATCGAGCGCCTTCACTTCCTGATAACGCGGCGCAGTCATTTTGAGCGACGACGGAAGGTTGGCCCACAACTGAAAACCGTGCATGCGGCCGGCGGGATCGCCCTTGGGCATCTCCTGATGGATAATGCCGCTGCCTGCCGTCATCCACTGCACATCCCCTGAAGCGATGGTGCCGCGATTCCCCATGCTGTCGCCATGCTCCACCGTTCCAGACAATACGTAGGTAATAGTCTCGATGCCGCGGTGCGGATGCCAGGGAAAGCCCGCCAGATAATCCTCCGGAACATCGTTGCGGAAATCGTCCAGCAAGAGAAACGGGTCGAAGTCCTTTGTATTGCCAAAGCCAAAGGCGCGGCGCAGATGCACGCCTGCCCCCTCCAGCGTGGGTTTTGATCGGATGAGACGTTTCACCGGCCGAATCGACATCGTTACCTCCGATAGAAATTGTTAGATGTCCAACCCAGGTGGGGCGGTTCAACGCTTCCGGCGTCGATGTGTAACCGGCGCTTCGATTCTCCGCCTACTGACTCCCCCTAAACTGGTCGATTGAGGAAAGTTCCGATTAAGCCGCGCGTGCTCGCACGCTCTCCGGTTCAATGTGGAACCTCTTTGCCGCCAGAATAATAAGAGCGGCAAAAATCAACAGGACAACCAGTTGCGCAACTAAGAAAGGCGGTTCTTTCTGAGTTGGGGCCAAGGCTTTGAGCGCCGGAACTTTTTCAAACCCCTGCACCACCAGGACGAAAACGTTGAGATAGAGAGCGATGCCCGACCCTACCACATAAATCCAACGCCACGGCCCGGCAAGACGAAGCGCGTAGCGCGCCGCGATCGCCGCCGCCAGAACCACAAGCGAAATGAGCCCGACAATATGCGACGGTAGAAGGTGGTCAAAGGGAAACCCGAACCCGCTTACGCTCGTCAACACGGTGGTAGCCAGGAAGAGCCCAGTCCATCCATCGAGCCGCTTCCCGCCCAGGAGCCCAAACATAACGATCAGCCCGGAGCCGATTCCAACCAGACTGATCAGCACGTGCAAGAAAGTGTACGTTCCTAACGTCATGCCGAAAATCATGGTACGCCTCCTTTTCAAGGAGACAAATGATACTCTTGTTTACCTCGAATAATTGAAAATTCTGGGCCGGCATAAGCTAGGGGTCGAAGGCTGCCCATATTCTGGGCGAAATAAGTTGCGATGCCGGCTCGCCCGCTTCGAGCATTCTCAATCGTTCGCGTATGTCACCGCAAAGCACCGCGACGGAAATGCCCCCGAAGGATGCGGGATAGAGGTCGAGGCGCCGCAGGGCAGCTTCCAATAACAGGACTGTTCCCAGCCGATTGTCGCGCTGCAGGTGATGGAACGCCGCCGTCACCTGTATAAGCCCTTGCAGGAATGTCTTCTCCGGCTCCGGCGACCCCAACCATACGCTCTCCCACACCTCATGTGCGGTAAAGAACTGGCCCGCTTCGTAGAGCCGCAGGCCTTCCGCAAGCGCTCCCTCGCTCCAATCGAATTTCATGATCTACAACCCAAGGTACAACCTAGCATGAGATTGACGAGAGCCTCGCCTCCGCAGGGGTAAGTGCTGGGACCGCACTAGATTGTCTCAGCCAGATGGAAACGGGTGTACACTGTCCGGCAGCATGGTAGTCGAACGGATCCTGCTTGTGGGGATCCGTTGACTGAGGGCGCCCTGCCTTCTCTCATGATCGCTGGAGTCTTATGAGGAGTTCTGCGGAAGCCAGGGATCCATCTTCACCCAGCGTTGCGTCACCGCGTTTCTTCTCGGGCCGTAGCCTGTCTTCCTGCGTGTTGTGCGCCATCTCGTTCTCCCTTCCGGCAATTCTCTTGTTCGCACAGGACGCTCCACCGAAGGCTGCTACTCCAATCCCTGCCGGGCAATCTGAAAGTAAGCAGAACTCAGCGGAACTCGCTTCTCACGATGAACCGGCCACCTTCAAAGTGAACGTAAAGCTGGTGGTGGTCAGGGCGGTGATTCGCGATGCGCAGGGTCATGCTGTGGGAAACCTGCGCCAAGAGGATTTTCAGGTTTTTGACAAAGGCAAGCTGCAAGTGATCACCCAGTTTGAGGTCGAACAACCTGGGGCCCTGGTCGCAAAAGCTCGCCAAAATTCGGAGGAGAGCGCCGAACAGCCTGCTGACATTCCACCTTCCAACTCTGTCGGCGCGCCTGCCGCTCCCGAGCGATTTGTAGCCTTCCTTTTTGATGATGTGCATTTGGAGTTTGGCGATCTCGCGCAAACGCGGGCAGCCGCGGAGCGCCACCTCCCCTCATTACGGCCCACGGATCGTGCCGCCATCTTCACCACGTCAGGCCTGACCACCCTGGATTTCACTGATGATCGCGCCAAGCTTCGGGAGGCGTTGATACGACTTCAGCCTCACCCCATCTCCAGCGGTATCCGGCACGATTGCCCTGACGTCAGTTATTACCAGGCCGATCTGATCGTCAACAAAAACGATGCTCAGGCCAGGCAGCTCGCCGAGCAGGAGGCGGCTAGGTGCGAGCCCACGAACCTTCAAGGCGTGCCCATGGGAAATCCCGCAGCGACCGTGAGCGCTGTCAGTGCAGGCGTATTGGCGGCGGGTGATCACGAAAGCAGCGTCTCTCTCGGTTTATTGAAGCGGGTGGTTCAGGCAGTTTCCCGGATGCCCGGCCAGCGCAGTGTGGCTCTCGTCTCCCCAGGTTTTATCGCTCCGAGGATGGAGTACGAATATAACGAGATCATTGATCGCGCAGTCCGCTCGCAGGTCATCATTAATACGCTGGACGCTCGCGGCTTGTATGTCGTCGTGCCTTTTGGAGACGCCAGCCACCATCCTGCCAGCTATGTCGGAAGCGAACATGCTCCGCCTCCGGGTAAGGGTTTGATTGAGATCGCGGCTGCTTCTGCTCAGGACGATCTCCTCGCTACTTTGGCTGACGGCACGGGCGGAGTTTTCGTTCACAACAACAACGATTTCGACGAAGCCTTCCGCCGCATTGCCGAAACCCCTGAATACTCCTATGTGCTGGCCTTCGCTCCGCAAAATCTCAAACTCGATGGCAGCTTTCATATTTTGAAGGTCAAGCTAAAGAACCTGCAAAAGCTGACCTTGCAGGCCCGCCGCGGCTATTACGCTCCCAAGAGCTTTGCCAGTCCCGACGAACAAGCCAAACAGGAAATCGAGGATGCAATGTTCTCCCAGGAGGAACTACACAATCTCCCAGTGAGGCTGCGCACGCAATTTTTCAAAGCCAGTGACCAGGACGCCAAACTCATCGTCCTCGCCCATGTGGACGTGAAGCAACTGCATTTTCGAAAAGTCGAAGGTAGAAACGACAACGTTTTGACGTGTGTGTCGGCCCTCTTCAATCGTAACGGCAATTTCGTTCAGGGAATGCAAAAGATCGTAACCATGCATCTGAAAGATGAAACTTTGGAACGCAAACTTGCTTCAGGTATTACGCTCAAGACGAGTTTTGATGTAAAACCTGGCAACTATTTGGTTCGCCTGGTGGTAAGAGACGCGGAAGGGCAGTCCATGTCAGCGGAAAATGGAACGGTAGAGATTCGTTAACTGTGCAGCGGAGGTGAGTCATGAGTAAGCGCAGGCTAGTGGTTCTAATCGGTCTGACCTGTCTGGCTAGCTGGATGCTGTTCGAATTAGGCTTTAACCATCCCGTGGCTCACGCCCAGCAACCAGCCGCAACGGCGGAGTCCGATACCAGCGTCATCCGGACGGAGACGCGCCTGGTGCTCGTGGATACTGTGGTGACCGATAAGAAGGGTAACTACATTCGCGACCTTGCTCAAAAGGACTTCAAGGTTTGGGAAGACGGCAAGGAGCAGCCGCTCACAAGCTTTTCCTTTGAGGAGAGTACCGGTGCCACGAACGCGCAGCCCCGCTACATGGTCCTGTTCTTTGACAACTCCACCATGGACTTCGGAGATCAAGCGAAAGCCAGGGATGCAGCCGCGAAGTTTATCGACGCGAACGCCGGCCCTAACCGTTTGATAGCCATCGCGGATTTCGGTGGCAACGTGCGCATCTCGCAGAACTTCACCGCCGATGCGGGCCGCTTGAAGCAGGTGGTAAAAGGCATCAAAGGATCGGCGGTCTCACCAAACGCGGAGCCTCCGGTAATGGTTGCTTCACTCGCGGCCCCGCCTGCGGCGCCCTCTTTAGGCAATGTAGAAGCCGATTTCGGTGTCCGCAGTGTGCTGCTTGCCCTACGAAGCCTGGCGAAGCGTCTGGCCACTGTGCCCGGCCGCAAGACACTGGTCTTGTTGAGTTCCGGTTTCCCGCTGAGCTTCGAATCTCAATCGGAAGTGACTGCGGTCATCGACACCTGCAACAAGGCAAATGTCGCCATTTATCCGATTGATGTGCGGGGATTGGTGGCTCCAGATATGGGGACGCCTCACAGTCGTATGCGGGTACCCCCAACCCATTCTGAAGCAGCATCGTTCGTCCCGGCCGCATTTCACTATTCGGGCACGAACTCTCACCCGCCGTTGTTACGCTTGGCGGCCTTTGCTGAACCGGTTGCCATTCTGCAGCATGCTGGCGGAGGCGGCGGAGGCGGACACGGCGGCGGAGGGGGTGGAACTGGAGGTGGTCATGGCGGTGGGGGGACCGGCGGCGGTGGCACCGGTGGCGGCGGTAAGACAGGGGGTGGCGGAACGGGCGGCGGTAAGACAGGTGGCGGCGGAACCACCGGCGGTGGCAAGGGCGGTGTCGGTGGCGGAGCATATAACCCGAGCCTCTACAGTCCCTACTCACAGCCCCGGCAGATCGTTCCGCAGTTTCCTCCTAGTGCTTCTGACAACCAGCAAGTGCTTTATCAGCTCGCGGCTGGCACCGGTGGATTCGTCATCCTGAATACCAATGATTTGTTAGGCGGTCTGCAGAGAATCGCCAACGATCAGAATCAGTATTACCTTCTGGGCTACAAGCCGGCGGTTTCGTCGGAAGGCAGTTGCCACACTTTGAAGGTTAAAGTGGAGCGTGGCGGAACTAATGTCCGCGCTCGCAGCGGCTATTGCAACGCCCGGCCGGTGGACCTTTTGGCAGGCAACCCTGTCGAGAAAGACCTGGAGACTCGCGCTGGCAGCGAGATGAAGGGTAACGTAACTGGTTCGATGCGAGCCCCTTTCTTCTACACTTCCCCGAATACGGCCCAGATCCACCTCGCGGTGGAAATTCCGCCGGCTGCTTTCAAATTTGAAAAGGTGAAAGGAAAACAACACGCGGCCGTCAACATATTAGGGCTCGCATACAAGACGGATGGCTCGATTGCGGCGCGCTTCAGCGATACCGTAAATCTTGACTTCGACGGCAAGAAGGAAGTGGAAGAATTTCAGAAGCAGCCGTTTCGTTACGAAAGCCAATTTGGCATCGCCTGCGGTGAATACACTCTTAAAGTTGTGTTCAGTTCCGGCAATGACAGTTTCGGCAAAATTGAAGCGCCACTTTCGATCGATCCGTACCGCGATAAGGAGTTCAGCATCAGCGGTGTCGCACTCAGCAATAGTATTCGCCGCGCTGCGGACGTCTCGGCGGATCTGGACGGGCAGCTCCTGGAAGACCGCACTCCTTTGTTGGTACAGGGCTTCCAGATTTCTCCGTCTGCCTCCAACCATTTCAGGAAGACCGACACCGCCGCTATTTATGCCGAAGTTTACGAACCACTCTTGAAAGATCCGAATCCACCCGATGTCGCATACGAGCTAATCGTTGTGGAACTCAAGAGTGGGCAGGAGAAACTTCACCTCGGTGACCGCACTCCCAAGGGGAAGGCTGGAGATCCAGTTATTCCTCTGGGACTAAAGCTACCCGTGGCTTCTCTTGCGCCGGGAGGATATCGCTTGCAGTTGCGAGCCGTCGATTCAGTCGGAAACTCGAGCCAAACTCGCATAGCCGATTTTGAAGTGGAATGACGTTCGTCGCACTGACGTACGCGAAGTCAGGACAGTGAACTAAAGCCGCACCAGGTCATCCGTCCTGACCGGTCGCGTCGCCGACACCGGTCGCGATCCAATTCCCCTGATGAAATCTGCGCTCGATCTGATGGCGCCGGAGCCCAACACGCTGCTGGTCTGCGCCAGCCCGCGCGAACTCCTGAACATCTTTCAGGCCGATGAAATTGGCTGCCACATTCTTACCGTTACTCAGATGTTGAAGAAAAGATGGCATGCCGCCGAGGTTTACCCAATCTCATTCGTCAGGAGTTCCTTTATGAAATGCGTATTAAGAAAGTCTCTCAGAACAACTTTCGTTGGTTTTATTGTTTTGTTCTCTGCATCGCTTGCTGCGACTGCGGCGGTTGCAGATAGCGGTATTTCCGCGCGCGACGCAGAAATCGGTGGTGTTAAGCTGCACTACCTGACTGCTGGCCACGGCTCCTCGCTCATTCTCCTGCACGGTTATGCCGAGACA
>WNEY01006205.1_pt1 | contig 18072 bp, 14 predicted proteins | sample 5400531 | NCBI WGS metagenome assembly WNEY01 (sample SAMN13153338, study PRJNA577476) | soil metagenome | isolation source: 200 cm saprolite under Douglas fir tree site 1 | place: USA:California | collected 2015-04-18
TGGACCGGGACGAGCCCTTCGATCGCGCGCAGGCGCGTGGCCTCGGCGGCGAGCTCCTGGTCGGCGGCGGAGCTGCCTCCCGTCTGCAGGGCGGCCTTTCTCTGCTGAAGGTCGGCGGTCTCCGCCGACAGCGCGTCGTTGGCGCGATGCAGGTCGTCGAGCAGGAAGGCGAGTGTGGTCGTGTCGGTGCCGACAAAGCTCTTTTCCACCTCGGCCTGGCTGCGAATCTGCACGGTTGCCACCAGTGCGACCAATAGAGCGATGAGCCAGATCTCGATCGCTCGTCCCGATCGGCGCCGCGCCGGCGCCGAGCGTCTACGAGGTGCTGACATGGGGTATCTGCAGGCTCGAGTCGTAGGCCGGCAGCTTCACATCGGGTTTGCCGCTGATGGTGAGCACGATCTGGAAGCGGACCTCGCGATCCCGAAGGTCTGGAAGAGCTGACGGGGCGTCCAGAGCTACGACCATGCGGTCCCGGTCACCGACGGCGAGAATCTTGATCGGCGACCTCAACGGCGGCCCCTGGTCGATGATGACTTCGCCCTCCGAGCCGGAGAAGGCGCTGAGCGGCGTGATCCTGCGGCCGCTTACCGACACGCCCTCCGCCCCGTTGGCGAAGAGCAGATTGACCACGTCCTGGACGTCCTGGTAGTTGATCAGGTAGCCGATCTGCACGCCCTGGCTGGGCGCCGGCGTGCCGTTGCCGAGATCGACCTCGACCCCAGGCCCGTGGACGGCCGTCAGTCCGGCATGAGCCCGGAGGTCGGCGACCTGGTTTTGCAGCGCTTGCGTGGTGGCGGATTGCTGGGCCGCCGCGCCCTCGAGGGCGCTGATCTCCGCGCGCAGCATGGCGATCTGGGCGCGGCTCGATTCGTTGGTTTTCTCAAGGTCCTGGACGCTGCGCACGAGCGCCTGGTAGCGAGCGACCTGGTTGGACGGGGTCAACAGCTGGGATTTGACCTGGCCGGCCACCAGGAACCCCGTCGCCATGGCGACCACGGCCACAGCCAGGATGCCCAGGAGCCGGTCGCGCGTCATGATGCAATTCTCCACATCGCTGTGCGATGCCTGCGGGATGTCGCGAGGTGTAGGATCGGAATCCGCAAATGGCGGTCGAAACTCGCGCTTCCGCCTTCAAAACGGCCCAGCGTCGCTTTGACGCGGCGGCTGACGTGATCGGGCTCTCAGACGACGTACGCAGGGGTCTCCGTGAGGTCAAACGAGAACTCACCGTGCACTTCCCAGTCCACATGGACAACGGCTCGGTGCACGTGTTTACAGGCTGGCGCGTGCAGCACAACATCAGCCGCGGGCCGGCCAAGGGCGGGATCCGCTATCACCCGGACACCGACCTCGACCTGGTCAAAGCGCTCGCGATGCTCATGACCTGGAAGTGCTCTGCGGTGGGCCTGCCGTACGGCGGTTCGAAAGGGGCGGTCGCCGTAGATCCGGCCAAGCTTTCGCTGAGCGAGCTGGAGCACCTCACCCGCCGCTACGCCACCGAGATCGCGATCCTGATCGGCCCCGAGAAAGACGTCCCGGCGCCGGACATGGGCACGAACCCGCAGGTGATGGCGTGGATCATGGACACCATTTCGATGCATTCCGGCCACTCGGTGCCGGCGGCGGTCACCGGCAAACCTGTCGACATCGGTGGGTCGGAGGGTCGCGTCGATGCTCCTGGGCGCGGTGCCACGTACCTGACCCTCGAAGCCATCAAGTACCTCCACGTGGAGGACGAGGCGCCGACCGTCGCGATCCAGGGCTACGGCCAGGTGGGCAGGTCGGCGGCCCGCCTGCTGGCCGAGGCCGGGCTCAAAGTCGTGGCCGTCAGCGACTCAAAGGGCGGCGTCTACAACCCCAACGGCCTGGACCTCAACGCCCTCGACGAGCACCGCCAGGTCCGCGGCGGTGTCACCGGGTTCAAGAAGGCTGACGGCATCACGAATTCGGAGCTGCTCGAGCTGCCGGTCACCGTGCTCGTGCCTGCGGCGGTGCAGGACGTCATCACAGGCCAGAACGCCGGCCGCATCCACGCGCGGCTCATCACCGAGGGCGCCAACGCGGCCGTGGCACCGGAGGCCGACCCCATCCTCCACGACCGCGGCATCTTCTTGATTCCCGACATCATCGCCAACGCCGGCGGAGTGATCGTGTCCTACTTCGAATGGGTGCAGGACCTCCAGGCCTTCTTCTGGGAGGAGGAGGAGATCAACACCAAGCTGCACCACATCATCACGCGCGCCTTCTACGAGATCCTCCATACCTCGGTGAACAAGCGCATCGACATGCGGCTGGCCGCGTACGCGATTGCGGTGCAGAGGGTGGCCAACGCAACGATGGTGCGCGGGATCTATCCATAATCTGGGGGTGACCCCAGCGATTACTCCGGCGTTTCCTCAGCGCGTCCTGATCACCGGAGTTTCCAATCCCCTCGGAGCGGAGGTGGCGCGGCGTCTCGCCACCCAGGTGCCGTCGCTGTTCGGCTGCGACGTGGCCGACCCTGTGAGCGCGATCGAGGAGATGGACTTCGTCCACGCGGACACGCGCCAGTCCGTGATCGGCAAGCTGGTGCGTCAGCTCCGCATCGATACCGTCATCCATATGGCTGTCACCGTGGACTCGGCCGCGGAGGACAGGTTGGCGCACGAGACCAACGTCATCGGGACCATGAACGTGCTCGCCGGCTGCGCGGGGCCATCCAGCCCGGTGAGGCGGCTGGTGGTGAAGTCGAGCCAGGCTGTTTATGGCGCGGCGCCCGGAGATCCGTCTTTCCTCACTGAGCAGGTGGCGGGCTCCGATCGGCCCGCGTACGGTCTCAAGCGCGACCTGCTCGAGATGGAGCAGCTGGCGCAAGAGTTTTCGCTCCGCACCTCGGGCTGCAGCGTCTGCATGCTGCGCCTCGGCTATCGGGTCGGCGAAGGCACCAAGCTCGGCAGCTATCTGTCGCTTCCCATCGTCCCCACGTTTGCGGGATTCGATCCACGCCTGCAGCTTTTGCATGACGACGATGCCGCCGAGGCATTTGTGCGCGCCACGATGGGGGCCCATGAAGGGGTGTTCAACGTTGCCGCCGACGGCATCGTCCTCCTGAGCCAGGCGATCGCGATCATGGGCGGGAAGGCCGCGCCCATCCTGCCTCCTTATGGCCGGTGGCTCGGACGCCTCGCCCTCCGTGCCGCGGGCGTCGACCTCCCGGAGCACGTCACCGACGTGCTCGCATTCGGGTCGGTGGCCGACTGCTCCAGCCTGGCCGCGGCGTTTGGCTGGAAGCCTGCGTACAACACGCGGGCGGTGATCGACAGCCTGGCCCGGGGCAAGGACGTCGAAGTGATCGAGGCCCCCTCACCGCCGCAGGAGTACGAGCTCCAGGTCTACCTCCAGCGCCGCCGGCGGCGGGAACGAAACGGGCACGCGCATGCTGCCCTGGCCCTACGGCGTTGACGGCCCAACGGACGACTGCACTCGCGAACAAAGAGCTGCGCCGCCGCAGCCGCAAGGCCAAGGTGGTCGCGCCGCCGCGCGCCTCTCTCCTGCGAGTACCTAAACCCATCCGCCGACTGCAGCGCCAGGCGCCCATGTACGCGATTCAGGGCATCAACGGGTTGTCTACGCGCCTGCGCGAGATAACCGGCCGCGAGGTCATCGACATGAATCGCGTCATGGAGGTCATCCAGTTTCTGTACCGGCAGGGCGAGCTGGCTCGGCGAGGCGCCAATTACGTGGTCGACGACTTTGGCTTCGACGCGGAGTGGACGGAGTCGTTCCTGTCGGTGTTCAAAGTTCTGTATCGCGATTTCTGGCGCGTAGAGACCACCGGGATCGAGAACGTTCCGGCCACTGGCCGCGCGCTTCTGGTCGCCAACCACGCTGGTGTCCTGCCGTGGGATGGAACGATGATCAAGACGGCGATGTTCGCCGAACACCCGCACCCGCGACATGTGCGTGCCCTGGTCGCGAGCCTGTTCATGGGCATGCCGATGCTCAGCTGGTTTCTGCGGCGCACCGGTCAGACCGTGGGACATCCCGATGACACGCGCCGTTTGCTGGAGCGAGATGAGCTCGTCCTGGTGTTTCCCGAAGGCGTGAAGGGGACCGGCAAGCCCTTCAAGGACCGCTATCGCTTGCGCCGGTTTGGGCGGGGAGGCTTCGTCTCCACCGCGATCCGCGCGGGATCACCGATCATCCCAGTCTCTGTGGTTGGGTCTGAGGAGATCTATCCGATGATCGCGGACTTCGCGCCGATGGCGAGGTTGTTCGGGCTGCCGTACTTCCCCATCACGCCGATGTGGCCGTGGCTCGGGCCGCTGGGCATGATCCCGCTGCCCAGCAAATGGCGGATCCAGTTTCACCCGCCGGTGCACACGGAGGCTCACCCGCCTTCAGCCGCCGACGACAACCACCTGGTCATGACGATCTCGGACGAGGTGCGTAACGCGATCCAGAAAGGCATCTACGACAACTTGAAGCTGCGCCGAGGGGTCTTCGTCTAACCGCCTGGCTAATTCACCACCGGGAGCGGCGGCGTCGGCTCGGGCTCTTCGATGATGTCCAGCGCGGTCGCCTGGCTGATCCAGTACTGCACGTCCGAGCGGCGCGGCGCGCCTGCGAGCCCTACGGCGTCGGCCAGCTTCTTGTGGAGGTCGTCGGCGTCCTGGGCGCGTAGGTCCTTCATGGACTCGACGCCGAAGCGGCGGATGGTCTGGAGGTGGCGCTCCATGCCCGACACCTCCATCAGCGTGCACTGGTGAGCGAACCCGAGCAGCCGCTCGGTCGTGATTCCGGTTCGCTTCGAGAGGCGCGCGCGGTCGATTTCGAGCGACGTGCGGTGCAGGAGCTGGTTCGTGTGCCGGATCCCGGTCGCGCGCAGGCGCCTCACGTCGTCGTCAGAGATGCCTCGCAAGTACTCGAGGGTCCGGTACATCACACAAAGCATATGGGTTGCTCGAGTCTCCCCACCCGGCGCGCTCGCTGCGCGAGCGGGCCGACCTCCCCACATGGTGGGGAGGCGATATGGCTCCCCATGAATGGGGAGGCCACTATCTCTTATAATTCGTCGCAGCCCACCGCCATTGGAGTAAGCACACCCTGAATCAGAGCCGGCTCGCAACCCGTGAGGCGTTTACCGGGGAGCAGACTGGCCTCGAGATCGGGATCGGGCGGCGCGCGCGGCGCGCGTACGGTTTCGACGAGGTCGCACTCGTACCCGGTGGCGTCACGCTCAACCCAGACGAGGTCGACATCTCGTTTGCGATGGGCGAACACTTCCGGCTGGACATCCCCGTCTGGGGTGCTGCGATGGATGGGGTCGTCGACGTCGACTTCGCGATCGCGATGGGCAAGCTCGGCGGAGTCGCGGTGCTGAACCTCGATGGCGTCCACACGCGCTATGCAGATTCGAGGCCGATCATCGAGCGGATTGCCGCCGCCGACAAAGCGACCATCAATGCACTCCTCAAAGAGGTCTACCGCGAGCCGGTCAAGCCTCACCTCATCACCGAACGCATCAAGGCGATCAGGGCCGCCGGGGTGCCGTGCGCGGTTTCCACCGTGCCTGGTCGAGCGGAGGAGCGCGCCCAGCTCGTGCAGGCGGCCGGCGCGGATGTGCTCGTCGTCCAGGGCACCGTGCTCACCGCGCGCCATTCGTCAAGGTCCTATCACCAGCTTGCGTTCGAAGAGCTCGTTCGCAATTGCGAAATCCCCGTGATCGTCGGCAACTGCGTTCACTACGAGACCGCGCTGGAGCTCATGGAAACGGGCATCGCGGGCATCCTCGTCGGGGTCGGCCCGGGTGCCGCATGCACCACGCGCGGAGTTCTTGGCGTAGGTGTCCCACAGGTCACCGCCACCGCCGACGTCGCGGCTGCGCGCGATGAGCACATGCGCAGGGGCGGCAGGCGGGTCGCGGTCATCACCGATGGTGGCATGCGGATCGGCGCTGACGTCTGCAAGGCGTTCGCGTCAGGCGCGGACGCCGTCATGATCGGTACGCCGCTCGCCGGCGCCGAGGAGTCTGCGTCCAAGGGCTACAACTGGGGCATGGCGACGCCCGATCCCAACCTCCCTCGCGGCACGCGAATCCACGTGGGCACGAAGGCGACGCTGAAGGAGATCTTGCTCGGCCCGGCCCGCGTCGACGACGGCAGCCAGAATTTCGCGGGCGCCCTTCGGTCTGCCCTGGGCGTCTGCGGCGCGCGCGACATCCCCGAGTTCCAGCACGTCGAGATGGTCATCGCTCCGTCGATCACGTCCGAGGGCAAGTCTCTCCAGCAGTCGCAACACGTGGGCATGGGGAAGGGCTGAGCTGAGCCGGACCGCCACGGCTGCCCGGCCTCGGAAGGAGACCACGCCCGCGATGCGCCAGCAAACCGTCCTCGTGCTGGACTTCGGGTCGCAGTTCAGCCAGCTGATCGCCCGCCGCGTGCGCGAGGCCAAGGTCTACTGCGAGCTCGTGCCGGGGACGACCCCATGGTCCGAGCTGCAGGAGCGCCGGCCGGCGGGATTGATCCTGAGCGGAGGCCCGGCGAGCGTCTACGAGAAGGATGCCCCCCAGGTCGACCCGGAAGCGCTCCGGGCCGGCATTCCCGTGCTCGGGATCTGCTACGGAATGCAGCTCATCGCCCACCACCTCGGCGGCAAGGTCGATCCCGGGCGCGCCCATGAGTACGGGCCGGCCCTGCTCGCCGTCAGGGAGCCGGCCGCGTTGTTCGAAGGGCTCAACGTCGAGCTCCCTGTCTGGATGAGCCATGGCGACGCGGTGACCGAGATGCCGCCGGGCTTCCACGCCCTCGCCTCGAGCGGCAACTCGCCGGTGGCCGCATTCACGGACGGCAACGGGATCTATGGGATCCAGTTCCATCCGGAGGTCGTGCACACCCCGAGCGGGCGTGAGGTGCTGCGCAACTTCCTTTACCGCGTATGCCACTGCGACCCTTCATGGACGGCCGGCTCTTTCGTTGCCGAGGCGATCGAAAGCATCCGTGCCCAGGTCGGGGATGGTCGTGTGATCTGTGCGCTCTCGGGTGGCGTGGACTCGGCCGTCGCCGCCACCCTCATCCACCGCGCCGTCGGCGAGCAGCTGACGTGCGTGTTCGTCAACAACGGCCTCCTGCGCAAAGAGGAGCCCGAGCGCGTGCTGGCCGTGATGCACGGCAACCTCGATATGGACATCAAGTACGTCGACGCCACGGCGCGATTCCTCGAAGCGTTGCGCGGAATCATCGACCCCGAAGAAAAGCGACGCATCGTCGGCCGGGAGTTCATCACGGTTTTCGAAGCCGAGGCCAAGAGCCTCGGGCACATCGACTTCCTCGCGCAGGGAACGCTTTATCCCGACGTGATCGAGTCCACCGCCCCTGACGTGTCGTCGACCGCCGTGAAGATCAAGACCCACCACAACGTCGGCGGGCTGCCGCCCGGCTTGCGATTCCAGCTCATCGAGCCCCTCCGCTATCTCTTCAAGGACGAGGTGCGCGCGGTCGGCATCGAGCTCGGCATGCCAGAGGAGATGGTGTACCGCCAGCCGTTCCCCGGGCCGGGCCTGGCGATCCGCTGCCTAGGAGAGGTCACCGCCGAGCGCCTGGAAATCCTGCGCAACGCCGATTGGGTGGTGGTGGACGAGATCAAGCATTTCGGCCTCTACCGTCAGGTCTGGCAATCGTTTGCAGTTCTGACGCCGCTCCAGACCGTGGGCGTGATGGGCGACTACCGCACCTACGCCAACGTCGTCGCTGTACGGGTCGTCAGCAGCGAGGATGCGATGACCGCGGATTGGGCCCGGGTGCCGTACGAAGTGCTGGCGCGGATCAGCAACCGGATCGTCAACGAGGTGAAGGGCGTCAACCGGGTCGTGTTCGACATCACGAGCAAGCCGCCCGGCACCATCGAGTGGGAGTAGTCGGCCTCGGCGCCGATCTAATTCCGCGCGTTTCGATCAAAACGCGCGCATTGCATCTATGAATTCCGCACGTTTGGCGCAAAGCACGCGAATCACGTGAAAGTTCTCGTGGTGGGCTCGGGGGCAAGGGAGCACGCACTGGTCTGGAAGTGCGTGCAGTCGGAGCTGGTCGAGCGCGTCTATTGCGCGCCGGGCAATGGCGGCACGGGCGGGATGGCCCGAAACATTCCGATCGGCGCCGCGGACGTGGTGCGGATGGTTGAGTTCGCCAAGCGCGAGCGGATCGGCCTCGTCGTCCTCGGCCCGGAAGTGGCCGTGGAAGCGGGGATGGGCGACGCGCTGCGCAAATCTGGATTCAACGTGTTCGGCCCCAATCGCGGCGCGGGTCGCATCGAGTCGAGCAAGTCCTTCGCCAAACAGCTCATGGCCCGGGCCGGCATTCCCACGGCCGAGTACGCCGTCTTCACCGAGCCGGCGCCCGCACGCGAGTGGGCCCGCGAGCGTGAAGGCAAGGTCGCGGTCAAAGCGGATGGACTCGCCCGAGGCAAAGGTGTGATCGTATGCGCGAGCGTCGACGAGGCGAACGCAGCGATTGACGCGATGCTGGTCCAGAGCCGTTTCGGGCGCAGTGGCGCCACCATCGTGGTCGAGGAAAAGCTCCAGGGACCCGAGCTCTCCGTGCTGGCAATCACGGACGGGACCGACGTCATCGCCCTCGCGCCTGCGCGCGACTTCAAGCGTGCTCACAACGGCGACCGGGGACCCAATACCGGAGGCATGGGGGCGTACTCGCCGCCGGCCGGCGTGGACGCGGCGGTGCTGGACGACATCCTGGGCACCGTGCTCCGGCCCGCGATCCGGGAGCTGGCGGATTCGGGCGACGAGTTTCGAGGAGTCCTCTACGCCGGGCTGATGCTCACGCCGTCGGGCATCCGCACGCTGGAGTTCAACGCCCGCTTCGGCGATCCGGAAGCGCAGGTCGTGCTGCCGCGCCTGGAGTCGGACTTCGTCGTTCTTGCGCTGGCGGCGGCGAAAGGCACGCTGGCGAGCATGCCCGACCCGAAATGGGACCCGCGGCCGGCGGTCGGGGTGGTGGTGGCGTCCGCAAACTACCCAGACGATGCGCTGATGAAGACCGGCCTCCCGATCCGCGGGCTGGCCGAGATGCCCCGAGGCGTCCAGGTCTTCCATGCGGGGACGCGCTTCGAGCCGGGCCGTGGCCTGGTGACCGACGGGGGCCGCGTCGTGACCGCGGTCGCGCTCGGCGACACCGTGGCGGAGGCTCGCGAGAAGGCGCTTGCCGGGGCGCGGCAGGTACGATTCCAGGGGGCTTTCTTTCGTACTGACATAGCTGAGGAGGCGGTGTAGTGCAGCCAGTCGTCGGCATCATCCTCGGCTCCAAGTCAGATTTGCCGCTGATGGAGTCCTGCGTCAAAGTCCTCGAAGCTCGAATTGACGCACGAGGTCAAGGTCTGTTCAGCGCACCGCAATCCGAGAGGCGTCATGGAGTGGGCCACCTCGGCGCGAGAGCGCGGCCTGAAGGTCGTGATCGCGGCGGCGGGCGGCGCCGCGCATCTTCCCGGCGTCGTTGCCGCGTGGACCGATCTCCCGGTGATCGGCGTCCCCCTCCCGACACAGCATCTGGGGGGCGTCGACTCCCTGTACTCGATCGTGCAGATGCCAGCCGGGATCCCGGTGGCGACGGTCGCCATCGGTGAGGCGGGCGCCAAGAACGCCGCCTGGCTCGCGGCGCGCATCATCGGCGTCTCGGACGGCGCGGTTGCGAGGCGGCATCTAGAGAAGCGAGCGGCCCTCGCCACGTGACCGCGAAGAAGGCGCCCCGAGTACGCCTGCTCGACACGACGTTTCGCGACGCCCAGCAATCGCTGCTGGGCGGCAACCTGCGCGGGTCCGAGATCGTTCCCGTCGCCGGCAAGATGGATGCCATCGGGTTTGCCGCGATGGAGGCGTTCGGCGGCGCCACCTTCGAGACGCAGGTGCGGCGGCGCGAAGATCCGTGGGCTTACCTCCGCAAGCTGAACAAGGCGACGCCGAACACGCCGATCCAGGCCCTCATCCGCGGCCAGAACCTGGTCGCCAATCGCAACTTCGCGGACGACGCCGTCGAGCTCTTCATCAAGCACTCGGCCAAAAACGGCATCGACGTCTTCCGCGTCTTCGACCCTCTCAACGACCTCCGCAACATGGAGGCCGCGATCGGAGCCGCGCTCAAGGCCAAGAAGAGGGTGCAGGGCGCGTTGAGCTACGCAGTCTCCCCAGCCCACAGCATCGAACTGTGGTGCTCGCTCGCGAAGGGACTGGTCGACATGGGCGCCCACGACATCGTCATCAAGGACACGTCCGGGCTGCTGAGCCCCCAGGCGACGTGGGAGCTGGTGACTGCTCTGAAGCAGACGGTCAAGGTCGCGATCAACGTCCACTCGCATTGCTCGAGCGGGATGGCGCCGATGGCATACATGGCCGCGGTCGAGGCGGGCGCGGACGTTCTCGACGTCGCCATGTCACCGCTGGCCTGGGGAAATTCTCAGCCGGCCGCCGAGAGCGTCATCGCGGCGCTGCAGGGTGGCGAATATGACACGGGGTTGGACCTCGACAAGCTGTGGGACGTCCAGCACGACGTCGAGTCGCTGAAGCGACAGCACATCGCGGAGCTGAGCCCGGTGGCGGACCGCGTCGATGCCAGCATCCTCCGCTACCACCTGCCCGGCGCCACGCTGGAGGACATCCACCGGCAGCTCGACGCCCATGGCGCGGCTGACCGTCTGGCCGAGGTTTTGGAGGAGGTCAGCCGGGTCCGGCTGGAGCTAGGCTACCCGCCGCTGGTCGCGCCGATCCGGCAGATGATCGCGACACAGGCCGTCTACAACGTCATCGGAGGCGACCGCTACGCGACCGTGACCCAGGAGCTGAAGGACTATCTGCAGGGGTTGTACGGACGGCCCCCGGTGCCGGCCGACCCAGAGCTCCGCCGCCTGGTCCTCGGCCGCGAGGAGCCGATCACGATCCGGCCCGCCGATTTGCTAGAACCGCAGGTCGAGGCGGCGCGCCAGCAGCTCAGGAAGATGAACCTGGATACGAGCGACGATTCGGTTCTCATCCAGCTTCTGTTCCCCAATCTCGCGATCGATTACCTGCGCGAGCCCGCGCGGTCCGACGGCGAAAAAGCGCGGCCCGTCCCCGTGAGCACGGCGCCGCCCGCACCATCGCCCGAGCCGGCGCCCGCAACCCCGGCTGCCGCAACCCCGGTCACGGCCGAGTTCGACGTCGAGGTCGACGGCGAGGTGTTCAAGGTTCGCGTCAGCGGCGCCGGCATGACCGTCATGCCGGCCACGGGAGCGGCCGCGGGCTCGGCGCCAACTGCGAGTCCCGCGCCGCCTCGGTCCGGCGAGGGCACTGTGATCGCGCCGATGCAGGGCTTGATAGTCAAGATCCCCGTCAAGCCGGGCGACGCCGTCAAGCTCGGCGACGTGGTCGCGGTGCTGGAAGCGATGAAGATGCAGAACGACATCGTCACCACCGTGGCGGGAACGGTGCGTGAGGTCTACGTGAAAGAAGGCGAGGTCGTGAGTCCCAGCCAGCCTCTGCTCGCGGTCGGATGAAAAACAAGCTCTTTACAAAAGTCCTGGTCGCCAATCGAGGCGAGATCGCGATTCGCGTCATGCGCGCGTGCCGGGAACTGGGCATCGCGACCGCGGCGGTGTACTCGGATGCGGATCGAAACGCGATCCACGTGCGGTACGCCGACGAGGCGCATCACATCGGCGGCGCGGCTCCCTCCGAGTCGTACCTTCAACTCGATCGCATCGTCAAGGTCGCCCACGACTGCGGCGCCGAGGCGATCCATCCCGGCTATGGCTTCCTGTCCGAAAAGGCAGCCTTTCCCGACGCTTGCGACGCGGCCGGGATCAAATTCATCGGCCCGCCCGGCTCGGCCATGCGTGCACTGAGCTCCAAGCTGGCGGCGCGCAAGCTCGCCGCCGAGAACGGCGTCCCCGTCACGCCCGGCAGCGGCGCGATCTCCGATCACGAGGCGGCTGTCGCCGCAGCCAAAGAGATCGGCCTGCCCGTGCTGGTGAAGCCGTCCGGCGGAGGCGGTGGCATCGGCATGAAGGTGGTCGAGTCGGAGGGCGAGCTGGCGGCCGCGATCGAAAGCAGCGCGCAGGCGGCCCGCTCAGCGTTTGGCGATCCGACGATCTACATCGAGCGGTACGTGCGCAAGCCGCGGCACATCGAGATCCAGGTCATTTGTGACAGCGAGGGCAACGCAGTCCACCTCGGCGAGCGCGAGTGTTCGATCCAGCGGCGGCATCAGAAGATCATGGAAGAGACTCCGTCCCCGGCAGTCACCCCAGAGATCCGCTCCGCCATGGGCGAGGCTGCGCTCAGAGCCGCCAGGGCGGCGGGCTACGTCAATGCCGGGACTGTGGAGTTCATCTTCAGCGACGGCGAGTTCTACTTCCTCGAGGTCAACGCGAGGCTCCAGGTCGAGCATCCCATCACCGAGGCCGTCACCGGCATCGACCTGGTCAAAGAGCAGATCCGAGTCGCCGCGGGACTGCCTCTCAGCTTCTCCCAGCAGGACGTGTCCTGGACCGGGCACGCGATCGAGATGCGGATCAATGCCGAGGATCCCGTCCGCAAGTTCATGCCCAATCCAAAGCGGATCGCGCGCTGGGTGGCACCTGCCGGACCCGGTGTTCGAGTCGACTCAGGGTTCGGCCCCGGCTCCGATGTGCCCCCGAACTACGACTCGCTTCTGGCCAAGCTCATCGTCCACGGCGCGGATCGCGCGGAGGCGATCGCGCGCGCGGGCCGGGCCCTGCGCGAGTTCGTCGTGGTCGGGCCGGCGACCACCATCAGCTATCACCGCGCCATCCTCGACAGCCCCGACTTTCGCTCCGGCAAGCTGAGCACGCGCTTCATCGACGATCATCCCGAGCTGGTCGAAACGGCCAAGCAGCTCGCCGGCGATGTGTCGCCTTTCGACTATGGCCCCGATCCTCGCCACGTCGCCGCGGCCGCGGCCGCGGTGGCCGCCATGACCCAGAGAACCTGAGCGAGCTTTCGCATCCAACAGGCGGTCGGCCTTTCGAGGTGGTGCAAACCAGGATCGCGGGTCGCTCCGGTCCGTTCGTGATCCGCGAAGACGTGATCAGGTTTCCTGACGGTGCCGAAGCCACGTACATCGTGGTCACCAACCCCGACTCGGCGTTCGTCGTCCCCTACTTCGACGATGCCGACACGATGCTCGTGCGTCAGTGGCGCCACGCGTGGGACGAGTCGTCGTGGGAGGTGCCGGCCGGGACATTCGATGACGGCGAGGATGCGTTGACGTGCGCGAGTCGCGAGCTGGCGGAGGAAACCGGACTCATCGCCTCCCGTTACAAGTCGCTTGGGGTCGTGCACGGCGCAGCCTTCCTCACCGGGCGCGCCCACATGTTCCTGGCCGAAGGCCTCACCGCGTCAGACCGCAACCCGGAAACGTACGAGCAGGACATGGAGGTGCGGCGCCTGCCCTTCAAGGCAGCGCTGCAGGCTGCTCTTGACGGCGCCATTGCACACTCGGGCTCGGTCACTGCCCTGGTGCGCGCGGCCCACGCGCTCAAGTTGCTCTAACTCGAAGGAGATGACGAGGGCGCGGCGCTGGGCGAGGCCTGCGGGCTGGGCGATGGGATCTGCCCGCCGCGCCCGTTCGCGCCGCCGTGCGTTTCGGCGGGTCCGCCGAACGTGAGATCGTACTCGGCGGCGATGTTGGTGCCGCCCACATCCTGGACGGTCGGCAGCACCACCAGCTTGTAGGTCGCGTGTGGCTTGAGGTCCAGGCCGCTGACCGTGACCGTGCGGTTGGCGTAGACCGGGTTGCCGCCGACCTGCTTGCCCTTGCTGTCCAGGATGATGACGCCGGTCGCAACGCTCTCGGGCTTCAAATCGCTGTCAAAGGTGATCTTGACCGTGCCGGGCGACAATTCGACGCTGACGACCTCGGCGCCCTTGCCGAGCGTCAACAAGGGACCGGCCGCCGCCTGGTCGATGAGGAACTGCTGGCTGCCCTGGGTGCGCACGAGGGTCAGGGTCTCTTCGTATGTGCTGACGTCCAACTTGTCGTGTGACAGCACGATCCGGACCACGAACTGCGCCGAATCAGGGTGGTCGCCCGTGATCGACTGCGTGAGGAGGTAGTAGCGGGAGAAGCTCGGGTCGCCAGTCACCACGAGGTTCAACCCACCGCTCGCGCTCGAGTAGGCCTTTCTGCCGTTGTCGTCGAGATAGGCTGTCGCCTTGATCCCGTCCTGGTTCTTGCGCGCCTGCATGAAGATGTTCACGACCGAGGTAGCGGCGTCCAACGCGGATGGCCTCGGAGGTGGCGCGGGCGCCGATGCCCCGAAGACCGCCGACCCGCGGAGGTAGATGAACGTGACGCCGTTGGGCGCCCAGACGGGGAGGTGGTACGTCCCCTCCGCCAGCTTGGTCAGGCCCGTGCCGTCAGGGCGGACCTCCCAGAGATCCGTGTCACTGCCAAGAAGGATCTCGTCCTGGCTCGACCAGCTGGGTTCGCCGAAAGGCAGCGTCGCTGCGGTCTTGCCGCCGACGTCTGCGATGACGACGCCCTGCGCGGTCGAGTACATGAGTCCGGTGGCGTCAGGCGACCAACCCAGGAATTGGGCGCCCGCCAGGCCGAGCACGATGCCCTTGCCGGTGGCGATGTCAAACACATACAGCGATTGGTCCTGCGTGTAGGCGAGGTGTGCGCCATCCGGTGAGAGCGAGAGGACGTCGATCGTCCTGGTGGTTGGGAGTGAGGTCAGCTTGATCGGGCCGTTGGCGCCCTGCGCGTAGACGCCGTCAACAGCAGTCCAGACCACGCCGTCCTTGGTCCAGCCCACGCGCGTGGGAGCGGGGATCGGAGAGATCTCCACCGTGTCGCTCGCGACCAGGCTCAGGACCTCGATCTTGCCGTTACGGATGTACGCCACGCGGTCACCCGCGGGCGCGACAGCAGCCGACGTCACACCGTCTGGGACGAGCGTGTTGATGGCGCCGCCCGCGGCCGCGACGGACTCCAGCGCGCCGCCGGCGGTCACGAAAAACACGATCGACGAGTCAGACGACCACTGAAGATTGGTGACCCCGGCCGGGATGCCCGCGAGCTGGTGCTGGTCCGGAAGCTGCGCGCGTGGCGACGGGCTGGGGACGGGCGTCGGCGTGGGCGAGGGAGAAGGCGCCGGGGGCTGGGTTACGAACGTGATTGTCTTCGGCCCCGCGAGCTTTCCGCCCGAGGCGGTCCTGGCGCCGGGGCCGATGGTCACCTGGTACTGGGTGTTGGGCGCCAGGTTTCCGCTGGTGGGCTGAACTGAAAGCGTGTTCGCGGACCACGAGAACGCGACGGTCGTCGCCGGCGTGATCTGGACGGCGCTCTCTGTGGAGGCATGGTCCATCGGCTGGTTGAAGTTGACCAGGATCGGCTGCTGGAGCCGCACGGCGCTCTGGTCGTTCATCGGGCTCGTGACGAGGACATCCCTTGTCAGGCTGCCGGTCGACCCGCTGGTGAGGGCGGTGAAGACGACGGCCGCGGCGATGAGGATCACGCCCACCGCCGCCCCCGCCCACGCGAGGCCGGCCGGCCCGAAGGCTTTCCGCCACCAGGGCACGGTGCCCCCACCCATGCCCCAGGCCCGGTTCATGAGCTGGCGTCGCAGCGCCGAGCGGAAGGCGTCGTCGAGGGGAGGGTCGTCGCTCATGCGGCCCGCGCGCAGCAGGTCGGCGACGTGCTTCAGCTCTCCGTCCTGCAGGATGTCGTCGAGCTCGGGATCGTGGTGCATGCTCATTCAACAGGCCTCAGGGTGCCGGTCTCGTCGCGGAGGCGGCTCACCCCGCGGTGGATGAGGAGCTTGACCGCGCCCGCCGTCTTGCCCATCGCGATCGCGATGTCCTCGATCTTCATGTCCTCCTGGAACTTGAGCACGAGGGCAGTTTTCTGCTGAGCAGGCAGCGCCTCGACAAGCACCCAGATGCGTCGGATCTCATCGCGATGCGCGGCCTCCTCCTCGAGAGGCGGTCCGCCGACAGAAAGGTCGTGGAAGTCCTCCAGAGGAGACGAGGGTCGCAAGGTGCGGTATCGGTCGGCGATGGCGTTGACTGCGATCTGGTAGAGCCAGGCAGCAAAAGGACGCCCCGTGTCCTGGTATCGGGGCATGGCCTTCAGAGCCTTCATGAAGACCTCCGAAGTAACGTCCTCTGCCGCGGTTTGCTCCCTCACTCTTGAATACACGAACCGGTAAATCTGCTGAAAGTGGCGGTCGTAAAGCGCCCCGAACTGCCGGGGGTCCCGCTTGGCGCGCTCGACGAGATCGCTCTCGTCGTCGCGAGGCGGGTCGCTCACGGGCCCTTCAGCCTGCACCCGTTCAAACGACGCGCCGTTCGAACTGGTTACTGAGCATCCGGGAGATCGTGGGAGGCGCGGGAGGCATATAGGTGTCGATTATCGGGTTCGCCATCATGACACCTAACGACGTCCTACCATCCCACAGCATCTAGTGGGCTGGACCGTTCTATCCACAATATGTGCTCGGAGCTTCGGCGCCGGTATAATCGCGCTGTCCCCAGTGTTCATTGGGAGCCGGCGCCTCTATTGATCGAGCGATACTCTCCGCCTGCCATCCGGGCGGTCTGGGCCGACCAGCACCGGTTCGAGTTGTTTCTGCGCATCGAGATCCTGGCGTGCGAGGCCTGGGCCGGCCTTGGCCGCATCCCCGAGTTGGCGCTGCCCAAGATCCGCAAGGCGACATTCGACGCCGCGCGGATCGCCGAGGTCGAGGCCAAGGTCGGGCACGACGTGATCGCTTTTCTGACCGTCATCAACGAGTCGATCGGACAGCCTGAAGCACGCTATGTACACCTCGGCATGACGAGCCAGGACCTCAACGACACGGCCATGGCGGTCCAGCTGGTGGAGTCGTCCCGGATCATCGCTCGCGACCTCGGGAGCGTCCGCGAGGCGGCTGCCGAGCTGGCGGTCCGCCATCGCAAGACACTGATGGCCGGCCGGACGCACGGCATCGTCGCGGAGCCGACGACGTTTGGTTTCAAGGTGGCCGGATGGGTGGCCGAGCTCGACCGCACGCTCACGCGGTTGGAGCGGGCCACCGACGAGGTCGCGGTGGGTCGCGTCAGCGGGGCGGTGGGCACGCACGCGACGGTGGACCCGCGAGTCGAGGAGCAGGTCTGCGCGGCGCTTGATCTGAAGGCGGATCCGATCACGACCCAGGTCGTGGCGCGCGACCGCCACGCCAACTTCATGTCCGCGCTGGCGCTGGCGGCTGGGGCGTTGGAAAGGATCGCGATCGAGATTCGCCACCTGCAGCGGAGCGAGGTTGGCGAGGCGTTCGAGCCTTTCGGCAAAGAGCAGAAGGGAAGCTCGGCGATGCCGCACAAGCGCAACCCTGTGATGACCGAGCGAGTCTGCGGGCTGGCGCGAGTCGTGCGCGGGCATCTCGTGACCGCGCTCGAGAACACCGGACTCTGGCACGAGCGAGACATCAGCCACTCTTCGGCCGAACGCATCGTCTTCCCGGATGCCTGTGCCGCCGTCGATTTCATGGCGCTCGAGATGAAAACGGTTCTGGTCGGTCTGGAGGTACGGCCCAAGCGAATGCTTCGCAACCTTCAGTTTGGTGGCGGCGTTGTGTTCTCTCAGCGGGTGCTGCTCGCATTGGTCGACAGCGGTATGTCCCGCGAGGATGCATATGCATTGGTGCAGAAAGCCGCGATGGAGGCGCTCGACGAGGAAGGCCCAGGATTCCGGGCGCGCCTGGAGAAGGACGCCGAGGTCATGAAACGGATCGGCGCGCATCTCGGAGACGTCTTCGATCCTTGGGCCGGCCTGGAGCACACCGACCTCGCTTATGAAAGGCTCGGTCTGGGTGTGAAGGCGCGGTGATCGCGGGACCCCCGGTCACCGAGACCGACCTTCCGCTCAAGCTCTTCTCGCGCGGCAAGGTCCGCGACACGTACGAGCTGGGCGCGGACCGGCTGCTCATGGTCGCCACCGACCGCATCTCCGCCTTCGACCACGTCCTGCTCAACGGCATTCCCGACCGCGGCAAGGTCCTGACCCAGCTCTCCATCTTCTGGTTCTCGCAAACGCACGCGTTCCA
>WNEY01001185.1_pt1 | contig 18069 bp, 17 predicted proteins | sample 5400531 | NCBI WGS metagenome assembly WNEY01 (sample SAMN13153338, study PRJNA577476) | soil metagenome | isolation source: 200 cm saprolite under Douglas fir tree site 1 | place: USA:California | collected 2015-04-18
CGGAGCCGGCGGTAGCGTAGGCCGCGCTTGTCGTTGGGCGGCGCGCACCCACTCCCGCACCTCCGCGGGCGTGGGGCGCGCGCCGCCCCCCCCGGCCCGCACCATCTCCCACACCGCGTCGGGGTCGGAGGCGGCCAGCGCCTCCACGCTCCCCACCCCGCCGCCGATCAGCGCCGCCGCGTGCGCCGTGCCGATGCCGCGGAGCGTCACCAGACACGCCGCGTCGTGCGCCGTGCGCGCGTCGCGCGGGCTCAGGTTGGCGCGGTACGCGAGCTCCGCCACGGGGCTTCGCGCGACCCGGAACACGTTGTCCCAGCCGGCCGCCTGTAATCGGGAGATCACCGCGTTCGTCACGCCCGGCAGATCGCGCAGCGCCGGTGTCGTGGAGCTCACGGTCCAGTGGTCGATCCCGATGAGCACGAGGACCACGAATGCGGCGGAGCCGAGCAGGGTACGGCGATTGGTGTGCGGCGCGAGCAGGTGATACAGCGACCAGACCTCCAGCGCGAAGAACGGGAAGCCGAGGAAACCCACCAGCGGCATCTCGAAGATTTTCAGGTGCTCGAGGAAGGGGACGGTGTAGATCCAGCGGCCCCGCGCCATGGCGTTGAAGGACTCCCACAGCACCCCAGCGAAGAGACCAGCGGCCATGAGCCGTGCGATGCGCCCCCAGCTGCCGTGGGCCATATCCGCAAACAGCGAGTCCTCGGGATCGCGCCGGTACAAGAGCGGCTCGGCGATGAGCCAGACAGCGCCCCAGGTCAGCGGGTAGAGATAACGTGGGAAGGCCAGTACGGCGGCGAGCAGTCCCCAGCCGACCCAGCCGGCGATCTCCAGGTGCTTCGGCTCGAGGGTGAAGCCGCGGAACCGGAGGTCGCGCCACGCGCCCAGTCGGTCCAGCAAGCGCTCGGGGAGCAGCACGGCGGGGACCACCGTCGCGAGCGATACCGTGATGCCGAGCCAGCGCTCGAGCCGGCCCGCCGGGAGGAAGACGTAGTACCAATCCCGCAGCCGAAAGTTGATCGCCTCGAACACGAACCAGATCACCGCCGACCACCACAACATCACCGCCAGCTCGCGGGGGCGGGCGAGCAGCGACTCGCCGCCGAGCAGTACGACCAGCTCGTCCAGGATGATGAGCGTGGGGTACCAGGCGAGGACGTAGAACCAGGTGGGGATAGGCGGGATCTCGTAGGCGCGCAGTAGGACGGCGGCGATCAGCACCACCGCCGCCGTCGCGAGTCTCACGCTCGTCACGCCCCTCCCTGCCTGCATCACCTACTCCCGCTTGGCGCCGCGACCGGTCGGAACAGCAGATCCTGGTAGTCGAAGCTGAAGTCGGCGAGCGGCGACACGGCCGTCATCTGGAACCGGTCGACGGATCCGTCCGGGGTGAGCGCGAAGCTCACGTACGCGTCTTCGAGATGTTTCGTGCGCCAGCGCGCGATGAACGTGTCGTACTGCCAGTGCTCGAGATCACCCACGAACGCCGGCGAGCGGCCGAACCGGAGGACCAGCCGGCCGTTTTCGAGGGCCACGCTGGCGTCACCATACAGCTCGTCACGGTATGAGCCCGCGTACCTGGTGAGCGGCAGGGACGGCCGAGACGCCGAATCCCGCTCTACGCGCGTGGCCCTGAGCGTCGAGTCGGCTCGCACCCGGGCGATCTGTTCGGCCTGGCCGAACGCCGCCACCCAGTCAGCTCGCGGGCGTGGAGCCCCGAGCAGATCGTCGAGCAGGCGGTAGGTGAGCGCCGCCATGAGATCGGACTCCGAGTTGGTGAGGATCACGATCCCGAGCTTCTCCGCCGGGACGAGCGTGATCTGCGACGACATCCCGGCGAGGCCGCCCGTGTGCGATACGATCTTCCGCCCCTGGTAGTCCCGCAGCCGCCAGCCCAAGCCGTATTCGGCGAAGTTCGGCCGCAGCGCGGCGAGCGGCGGGTCGAGCTCCCCAATCGGGAGGATGGTCTGGCCCGACCACATCTCGCGCGCCTGCCGCTCGCTGAACAGCCGTCCCCCGGAGTAGCGGCCCGAATCCAGCCGACAGACGAGCCAGCGCGCGAGGTCGGTTGCGTTGGACGCGATCCCCCCGGCCGGCGAGATGTTGTCGACCGAATCGAGCGGGACCACCTGCAGTTTGCCGTCCTCGACCGCGTGCGGCGCGGCCGCGTTTCGGCTCGCCGTGAAAAACGCCGTCGTCGTGCCGGATTCGCTCATGCCGAGCGGGGTGAAGATGCGGTTCTTCACGAAGTCGTCCCAGCTCTGCGCGGCGACGGCGGGGAAGATCTCACCGGCCACGATGTACAGCACGTTGTCGTACGCGTAGGCGCTGCGGAAACTGGACACGGGTTTAGCGAAGCGAATCCGGTAGGCGATCTCGCCGCGATTGTAATTCGAATGGAACCACAACAGGTCGCCCGCGCCCAGGCCCAGGCCACTCCGGTGCGTCACCAGGTCCCGTACCGTGAACTCATGGGTCACGTACGGGTCGTGCAGCTGGAACCCGGGCAGGAGCTTCGTCACGGGGTCGTCCCACGACAGCTTCCCGTCGTCGGCGAGCATCGCGAGCGCGGCGGTGGTGAAGGCCTTGGTGTTCGAGGCGATCTGGAACAGCGTGTGGGCGTCCACGCGGGCCGTATCGCCCAAGGTGCGTACGCCGTATCCCTTGGCGAACAGCACCCGGCCGTCCTTCACCACGGCGATACTGGCGCCCGGGGTCCGGAGCACCTGGAGTCCTCGGGCGACGTAGGCGTCGAAATCCTTTTGGCGGAAGCTTTGTGCCGGGGCCTGGGAGGGCGCGAACAGCGCCAACCCCGCGGTGACGAGGGTGATCCTCACAGTCCGGTGGAGAGGCGCACCACGATGTTCCGACCCTCCCCAAATGCGAATACCTTGTAGCGGCTGAGGAAGTCCGTGTACCGCGCATTGGTGGCGTTGTGGACTCGGACGTCGAGGTAGATGAGACGTCCGCCGACCGTCTGCTCGAGGCCCGCCCCCACGTTGAGGAGCTGGTACGCCGGGGTCTGCTCGTCGAACGGGCCGAGTCGGGTCTGACGCGTCACGGCCTGGAGCCCCGCGCGCAGGTAGACCCGCTCGGCCCACCGCAGCCCGCCCGTGTGCCATTCCGCCTCGACGTCCGCGCGGGGTGCCGGGATGAGCGGTAAGGGCTCGTTTGTCTCGTTGTTGGTGCCCCGGACCGCGTCCGCCCGGGCGCGCAGCGTGAGCACCGGGGCGGCGACGATTTCCGCCCCGACCTCCGCGCCCACCAGCACGGCCCGCGCCTGCCGGTACCGATAGATCGCCAGCCCGGACCCGGGGTCGGTCGCCCCGGTCGGCGCAATATAGAGGTAGCTGTCGATCTGATTGCGATACGCGGCGACCTCACCTCGCACGCGCCTGCTCTGCCACCGGACGCTCAGGTCGGCGTTGACGCTCACCTCCGGGCGCGCGTTCGGCAGTCCGATCTCGTAGCGGTCTTCCCCCAGGTGGGGCCCATTGGTGAACAGCTCGAACAGCGTCGGCGCGCGAAAGGCGCGGCCGGCGTTCGCCGCGACCGCGAGCCCCGGGGCGGCGCGATACACCGCCCCCAAGCTGGCGGTGAGCGCGGAGGCGTTCCGTGTTTGCGCCGACAGTTGGAGTGCGGCATTGGAGTCGGCGCTCAAGTGGCGCGCGTCGCCTCGAGCGCCGAACAACAGTGTCCACCGGCCCAGGGTGGCCGTCTCGAGCGCGAACACGGCGCCGCCGACTATGCGGGCCCCGGGGACGAGAGGCTCGACACCGCGGGTCTGATTGTCCTGATACAGGCCGGAAACCCCGACCGTCCCGGTCAGTCCGCGGGGCGAAGAGTGGTGCAGCAGGACGTCCGTCGAGTATGTGTTCAGCAGGAGATCGAAGTTCGGAGTCGAATCCCCATTTCGGCTCTGGTCGGACACTTCCTGGAGCGAGTGGCGCTGCCATTGGGACTTCGTTTCGAGACGCACGCCGCCGAGCACGTTGTTGCTTGTGAGCTGCAGCCTATTGTCGGACAGCCGGCGCAACGGGCCGTTGGTGTTGTCGGCGGGCACTGGAGGGCCATCGAGCAACCCGAACGCGCCGCCATACCGTGTGTAGCGGAGAGTCACCGACCCGCGGTCACCATGCAGGCCCGCCTCCGCTTCCCCGTTGATGGCGTGATACGCGGTATTGTAGATATCGCCCGTCGGCGTGGAATCGTTGCCGGGCGGCGTGTGAAAGTTCTCCGCGCGACGCCCGATACCCGTCACGCTCCAGCCGAACCGGCCGCTCGCTCCCTCGGCGCGGAGCACCGTTCCCACTTCGGTGTTGTTGGTCGCGCCGTACAGCTCCGCGGCACCCCGCATGAAGGGGGCGCGGCCGCGGCCATCGGGCACCTCCCGGGGGATCACGTTGATCACTCCGCCGATTGCATCCGAGCCGTATAGCACGCTCGCCGGACCGCGGATCAGCTCCACGCGCTCAGCCAGCCGGGCGTCCTCGGAGGGGCCATCCTCGTCGCTCCACGAGTAGTCCTCGAGCCGCTGTCCGTTGTCGAGCACCAACACGCGAGGTCCGGTGAGGCCGCGAATGATCGGTTTGCCGACCTGCTCGCCCGTGCTCAAGGTGCGGACACCTGGGAGCTCGTCCAGCGCATGCGCGAGCGATACCTCGTGGGCGCGGCGTAGCTGCTCGCCCACGAGTTCGGCGGTCGGCAGCGGCGAGGCGAGCGGGCTGATCGCGGAGCGGGTGGCAGTCACCGTGACTGCGCCCAGATGCAGGGCGCTGGGCCGGAGCACGAGGGCTAGTGGTGGGCCGGGAACGGCGGCGGTCGCGAGGGTCGGCGCGTAGCCCAGGTGGCGAATGACCAACGTGTAGCGACCGGCGGGTAGGTCGGCGACCTGGAACGCTCCGTCCACTCGAGTGACCAGGGTCAAGCCGAGCTCAGGCACATTCACAGTAGCGCCCGCGAGAGGATGACCAGCTGTGTCGACCACTGTGCCGTGCAGCGTGTCGCCGCCCGCGACGAGCGATGCGAAAAGCGCCAACGTACCCAACGTCACCATGTCTCCTCGGGGGGCCGGGCTCGCAGATTACCGTCCCCCGAGGGGCGTGGCAAGTCACTGCGGCGTGTTCAATCCTTATCGTACTGGAGGGCGAGCTTGAGCTGCACCAGCGCGGCATCGATCGCGCGGATCGCCTTCACACGGTGGCCACCGAAATCATGTGCGGCGCGCTGCAGATGCAGCCTGGCAGCTTCGAGCGCGCGGATCGCGGCCATGATCTGAGGGTGCGGCTCCTGGACGACGCCGCTGACCGGACGGGCCGGTTTCGTCGGTTGCGCGGCGGCAGCGAGCGGCAGGGTGAGGACAGCGGCGAGCAGGGCTACGACGACAACGCGAGGGAGCGTACCAGGCATGTTGCCTCCTTTAGACGCTTGACCTCCCTCGCTTGGGAACCGTCACGAGTCCTCGGCGGCCCGCTTGTACATCCAATACTCCGGCCCCGCCTGCGCCTCCGGCCAGTCGGCGATGTGCTCCAAGCCGCGCCAACGATCGTCGGCGTCGCGATGGAGTTCGCCGCGCCACGCGTCGTTGTCGTCCGCCCAGTCGTCAGGTCGCCAGGACTGTGTCATACGTCACTCCCCGTCGGCCGCACCGTGCGGCCGCATAGCCCCGATTTCGCAAAGCGTGTGCCCAGCGGGGGGCGTGCAAGACAAGTCGGCTCGTGCTATAAGGATAGGGGATCGGTCGGCAACGACCGCCGGCGCCCGGGTTGTCGCACAGTGGGCTGCGATGCCGCGCTCCGACACTAACATCCAGTGTGACCGCGATCACCATGCGCCTCCGCGTGACGTACCACCTCGCCTGCTCCAGCCGGCTCGCCGCCGCCAGGGCGCGCGACATCGCGCTCGAGCAGACAGTCGAGCTTCCGGCGGACGCGGTGCCTCCGGAGGTCGCGGCGCGGGTCGCGGGACGCGTCGAGTCCGTCGAGTCACTCGGCCGGGGCTGCTCTCGCGCAGTCATCTCGTTCGACCCGGAGGCGGTGTGCGGCGACCTGCCGCAGCTCCTGAACCTCCTGTTCGGCAATATCTCGTTCAAATCGGGCACCCTGATTGCGGATCTCGAGTGGCCCGAGGAGCTGCTCGCCGCGCTACGCGGTCCGCGTCTCGGCATCGCCGGGCTACGCGAGCTCACGGGCGCCCGTGATAGACCTCTCCTGTGCACGGTGCTCAAGCCGCTCGGTCTTTCGGCTCCCCAGTTCGCCCAGCTCACATATGGATTCGCCCGCGCGGGTGTGGACCTCATCAAGGACGATCACAGCCTGGCCGATCAGACAAGCGCGCCGTTCGCTGAGCGGGTCGAGCGCTGCCAGGAGGCGGTCGTGCGGGCCAATGACGAGACCGGCGGGAACGCGCTGTACTTCCCGAACGTCACGAGCGATCCATCCGAGATGATGGAGCGCGCGGGGGCCGCGCGGCGCGCTGGCTGCCGCGGCGTCTTGGTGAACGCGCTCCCGGCGGGACTAGGCGCCGTTGGCGAGATCGCCGCGACCACGGGGCTCGCGATCATGTCGCACCCGGCGCTCGCGGGCGCGTTCTTCCAGCCGGATCACGGCTTCGCGCCCGAGGTGCTGTTGGGAGAGCTGTTCCGGGTCGCCGGGAGCGATGCCGTGATCTATCCCAACGTCGGGGGGCGGTTTACGTTCTCGGCGGGGACCTGCGCCGCTATCAACGCGCGGCTACGCGCGCCGCTCGGGCGGGTGGCACCGGCGTTTCCGGCGCCGGGAGGCGGGATCGATGCAGCGCGGGTACCGCAGTGGATTGAGCGCTACGGCGCGGACACGATCTTTCTGATCGGCGGGAGTCTGTACGCGCAGCCCGACCCGATCGCAGCAGCAGGACAGGTGGTCGCGGCGGTGAGACGACATTCCCATGGATGATCGATCGAAGGTCCTCAAGTTCGGCGGGTTCCGCTGGGACGGGGTCGCGCTGCGCGAGTACAAGACCGGTGAGGTACCGTACCGCGACGTCACCCGTCAGACGCTCCTGGGCGAGAACACCGGCGAGGAGCCGTTCAGCTTCGTCACGCGATATTTCGAGATCCAACCCGGCGGCTACTCGACGCTCGAGCGGCACCAGCATCCGCACGCAGTGGTGGTGATTCGCGGTCGAGGGCGCGTGATGCTGGGCGACAGGAGCTGCGACATCGCGCCGTTCGATTGCGTGTACGTGTCGCCCGGCGTGGCGCACCAGTTCCGGGCGACCGGAACCGAGCCGCTGGGGTTTCTCTGCACCGTCGATCGCATGCGGGATCGGCCCGAGGTGGTGGGGTGAGCATCCAGGCGATCAACCCGGCCACCGGCGCGGTGCTCGAGACGTTCGAGGAGACCGCAGCGGAGGCGCTCGCCGGGATTCTGGAGCGCGCCGACGCCGCGTCGCGCGAATGGCGCCGCCGGCCGGTGGCGGAGCGTGGCGATCGGCTGCGTGCCGCCGCGCGTATCCTGCGCGAGCGTAAGGACGCGTACGCCCGTACAATGGCGCTCGAGATGGGCAAGCCGCTGGCACAAGGCGTGGGAGAGGCCGAGAAGTGCGCCTGGGTGTGCGACTACTACGCGCAGTATGGGGAAGCCCTGCTCGCAGATGAGCCCCACCCGACCGAAGCCTCGCGCAGTTACGTCCGGTTCGAAGCCCTGGGTCCGGTATTCGCGATCATGCCGTGGAATTTTCCCTTCTGGCAGGTGTTCCGCTTTGCCGCGCCGGCCCTGGTCGCGGGGAATGCCGGGATCCTGAAACATGCGCCCAACGTGCCGCGCTGCGCGCTCGAGATCGAAAGCGTCTTCCGGGAAGCGGGATTCCCCGACGGCCTGTTCCGGGCGGTGTTCCTCTCGAATGATGCCGCGGGCGGCGTCATCGCCGACGCGCGCGTGCGCGCGGTGACGCTCACGGGAAGTGACCGCGCGGGGAGCCAGGTGGCAGAGCAGGCGGGGCGGCACCTGAAAAAGACGGTGCTCGAGCTCGGCGGCAGCGATCCGTTCATCGTGCTCGACGATGCCGACCTGGACCGAGCGGCGCGCACCGCCGCCGAGGCGCGTCTGATCAATAGTGGTCAAAGTTGCATCGCCGCGAAACGGTTCATCGTGGTGGAGCGGGTGGCCGACCGCTTCCTCGAGCGGTTCACGACCGAGATGCGCGCTCGGAAGGTCGGCGATCCGCTCGACCCCGCGACGCAGGTCGGGCCGCAGGCGCGGCTCGATTTACGCGCCAATCTCCACCGGCAGGTGCAAGAGTCGGTGAAACGGGGGGCCCGACTGGTTCTCGGGGGCGAGCTCCCCGCCGGCCCGGGAGCCTTCTATCCGCCCACCCTGCTGGTCGCGGTGGAGCCCGGAATGCCCGCATTCGACGAGGAGACGTTCGGCCCCGTGGCGGCCGTGATCCGCGCCAAAGACGAAGCGGACGCGATCCGCCTGGCGAACGCTTCGCCCTACGGGCTCGGCGCGTCGGTCTGGACCGCGGACGTGAAGCGCGGTGAGCGCGTGGCCCGAGAGATCGACGCTGGCAGCGTGTTCGTCAACGCGCTCGTCAAATCCGATCCGCGGCTGCCGTTCGGTGGGGTGAAGCGCTCCGGCTATGGGCGCGAGCTGTCGCAGTACGGCCTGCGCGAGTTCGTGAACATCAAGACGGTGTGGCTGGCGTGAACGTCCGCGTCGGCACGTCGGGCTACAACTTCCCCGAGTGGAAAGGACCGTTTTATCCGGCCAAGACGCCCGAGTCGAAGATGCTCGAGTACTACGCCCAGCGGCTCACCACCGTGGAGATCAACTACACGTTTTACCGGATGCCGAACGCGAAGACGGTGGCCGGCTGGGACGCCGCCAGCCCCGCCGCGTTCACCTTCGTCCTTAAGGCGCCGCAGCGCATCACGCACATCAACCGGCTGCGCGATGTGGACGACCCGCTGCGTTACTTCCTCGAGACCGCGCGCAAACTCGGCCCTAAGCTCGGGCCGATCTTGTTTCAGCTTCCACCCAATTTCAAGAAGGACGTGGACCGCCTGAACGATCTGCTCACGCAGTTCCCGGCGGACCTGCGGTGCGCGTGGGAGTTCCGCCACGAATCGTGGTTCACGGACGACGTGTACGAGGCGCTGCGGGTCGGGAACGCCGCGTTGTGCGTCGCGGACACGGAAGCAGGGCATACCCCGTTGGTGACGACCGCCGACTTCGGCTACATGCGGCTGCGCGACGAAGGCTACAAGACGCAGGATCTCGAGCAGTGGGCCACGACCGTGAAGGACTTGGGGAAGGGGTGGGGCGACGCGTTCATCTTCTTCAAGCACGAGGAGTCGGGGATCGGTCCCAAGCTGGCGCAGCAGTTCGCGACGCTGGTCTGATCCGGTCCCTTGCAGAGATGAAGCGTCAAACGGCGAGCCGAGTGGCTCGCCGTTTTCGCGTTCTCCGACCCACACCGATCGTGCGCGCTCACTACAGTTGGCTCAGCCCGCCGTCGGCGACCAGCTCGGCGCCGACGAAGAACGTCGATTCATCGGACGCCAGAAATACGGCTGCGTGCGCGATCTCGTGCGGATCGCCGAAGCGCTTGAGCGGTACACTCTGTCGCACGCGTGCGTCCCACTCCGCGCGCGCCTCCGGCGTAAGACCTAAGCGGTCGAGGATCGGGGTGGTGACGGGCCCTGGACTGATCACGTTGACGCGAATGCCGCGATCAACGAGGTCGGCCGAGAGCGTGCGCGCGAACGACCGCACCGCAGCCTTGCTCGCCGCATAGACGCTCGTGGCGGGCATGCCCATCATTCCCACAATCGAGCTGTTGAGGATGATGGACGCGCCGGGCGCGAGGAGGGGCAACGCCTTCTGGATCGTAAAGTAGGCGCCCTTGACGTTGGTGTCGAAGATGCGATCGAAGTGCTGTTCCGTCACCTCGGCCACGGGAACGAACTCGCCAATGCCGGCATTCACGAACAACACATCGAGCCGGCCGAACCGTCCGCGTATCTCGTCCATGGCCTGGTCGAGTTGCTGAGGAATGGTGACGTCCGCTCGAACGGCGACCAGCTGATCGGGTCCCGCGTGCTCGCCGAGTTGCGACCCCGCTGACCGGAGCGTGCTCGGATCACGCCCGGTAATTACCACGCTCGCACCGGCCTTGAGGAACTCCTCCGCGGTGGCGAGACCGATGCCGCTATTACCCCCGGTGATCAGGGCAATCTTGCCGGCGAGGCGGCCGGCCACCGGCGCGGGCGCGGCGGACGGGGATTCGAGCGATGTGGCATGAGCGGTCATGGTGCTCCTCCGTGGGTATGTCGTGGTTCAATAATCATTGAACAAATGAAGGAACGCCGGACGCGGTCAAAAGGTTCAACGAGTCTTGAACAACGAGCTGCCGTGACTAGCTTTCACAAGTGCCGAAGCCCCTGCGCCACCCCGCACCCAGCCAGATCGCCCTGTCGGACGTGCTCGAGGCCCTGAGCGACCCGATCCGGCGGGGGATCGTGCAGCGGCTCTCGCAGGAGGGCGAATGCCGTTGTTCCGCGTTCCACGGCTACGCTTCCAAGACGAACCTCAGCTATCACTTGGCGCGCTTGCGCACGGCAGGACTCGTGCGGGTCCGTCCCGAGGGCACGTGCCGGATGCTGTCGCTACGCTCGGAGGACGTGGAAGCCCGGTTTCCGGGGTTGCTCCAGGCGGTGCTCGCGAGCGCTGGGGTCGGGGCAAGCGGCGCCGCGAGGGGACAGGGAAATCGACGCAGGCTTCAAACCGGCCGAGAGCGGCGTTAACGGGCCGCCGGCAAGGCTAACGCGCTACAGGCCGCGTACCTCCACCGGGAGCTCGAGAAAGGCGCCCAGCCCTTGGGCGGCTCCATCCACCGCGTCCCGTTCGGGCTTGGATAGGCTGACGAGCAGCGTCACCTCGACCACCAGGGCGGCCTTCGTCAGCGTCCGCTTCCACCCGCCCACCAGCTGACCGTTGACCACGATGACGTGCGCCCTCAGGGCATCGCCCACTATCGCGTCCTCGGCCAAGCTCAGCCGCTCCCCGATCGCGCTGCGATCTTTGAAGCCGATGAAGTACTCGTCGTAGTTGGGGAGCAAATGGGCGGTGGGTGACCGCTTGCGCCGCGGTCGCGCCGCCGGCTCGAGCCAGTAGGTCTCATCACCGATAACCTGACGCTCGAGACGCCGCCCGGCGATCTCCACACCTCTACTCGCATCGGCCACGGTCAAACCCGCCCACCACGCGAAATCCCGCCGCGTGGCCGGCCCGCGCGTCGCAAAGTATCGCCCCGTCAGGTCGAGCAGGGCCTCGTCGCGACCGAGCGGTGCAGCCGGTGGTGCTCGCTCGTCGAGCAGCGCATACGTGCTTTGCTTGCCGCGCCGGGCTCCGCTGCACACGATCCCCTCGAGCTCCGCGCGCATCAGCAGCTGGCCGAGCCGCCCGGATCCCGTCGCGTCCACGCGGGCGCCACGAAACACCTGAGCCAGCTCCGCTCGCGTCAGCTGAGTCCCATCCCGTAACGCCCGCGAGAGCGCGCTGTTACTGCGCCGAAATAGCGCTGCGTCGAGCTCCAGCTGGCGATCGTAGTACGCCATCGCCGCCTTTATCCGCGGCGCGGTCAGCGCCAGCATCCAGCGGATGTCGGCCGGGGTGACGAAGTGCCAGGTGGGGCGCAGCACATGGGTACGGAGAATCGATCCCTCGTTCACGGCGCGCTCGACCACGGCATCGACGGCCCCCCGGGTCCGTGTCCCGACGCCCCATTTGGCGCTGCCGTAGTCCTGCGCCTGAACCGCCCCGAGCCGGCGCACGACGTCAGCCGGGTCGGTGAGGGTGGGGGTGAGGAGATGTTGAGTGGCGAGTCGCCGCTGGGCGATGTCGTTACTCGGGCGAGTCACGGCGCGGCGTTTTCGATCACGGCTTCCAGATCCTGCGGGGTCCGCTTGCGACACTCCTTCTTCAGGTCGGCGATGTCGGCCGCGAGGAACGCGCCCAGAACGCCATTCCCGGTGATCTCGAACGCCGGCAGCTCCTTTTTGGCGACGGTGTTGGAATACAGGGCAATCACCGCGCGCTGATCGAACTGGTAGAAGGAGTAGGTCGGGTAACGGCCGAACAGCCACACCTGAGCGGGCTTGCCGTAATCTCTCGCCAGCCGCGCGAAAAACCGGTAGGCATCCGCGACCAGTGCAGGGATCAGCGGACCGTCCTCGAAGTGCTTGCCGAGAGAGAACATCAGCTCGTGATTCTCGAGATCGGGGAGAAACGCCTCGAGCGTGGTGCCGGCCCGGCCGAGGAAGGCCTTGATGGCGGCATCGTGATTCTCCCGCCAGCGGCGTGAATGGATGAAGTACATGGACATGGTGGTCGACGAGCCGATGAGCTCGTCAAACCGGTGAACGAATCCGGCGAACGGGGCGACCCGGACGATGCCGAACGGGGGCTCAGAACTGGCGGTCATCGACGTTTAGTCTCCGATAGATCGACAAGTGCCGCAGGGCCGCGGCCTTCTTCCCCGCCTGCTCGTACAGCCGCGCCAGATTGAAGTACGCGTCCGCCAGACGCCGGTCTGCCACGATCGCTTGCTCGTACGCTTTGACGGCGTCGTTGGGACGCCGCCGATCTTCCAATGCGATCCCCAGGTTGAACCACGCGGTCGCATGTCCGGGGTGGTCCGCCACCGCGGCGCGAAAGTGGGTCTCGGCCTCCTCGGCCCGGTCCGCCTCGACAAGGAGTCGACCTAGGTTGACGTGCGCGTCGGCGTGGTGCGGATCCAGCTCGAGCGCGCGACGGTACGCGTCGCGCGCCTCGTCGGCCTCACTCACCTCGAGCTCCAGTCCCAGCGCGAACCACTGCTCGGCGTCGAGGTCCTCCTCGACCCGGCGCGCTGCGGCCGCCCGCCGCCGCACCAGCGGCGCCGCCCGCTGCGCCAGCGTCGCCACGTCGAAATCCAGGACCAGCTGCCCCGACTCCGGATGCCAGGCGATCGCCTCGTCCCGCACGACAACGCGATGGCCCTCCGCCGTGATGCGGAGCTCAGAGAGCGCCCGCCCGCGCGGTAGCTGCTGCTTCAAGCGACGCAGCGAGCTTCGGATCTTGGCGGCCGGGATCCGCGCCGCCAGCAATCCCTTCGCGGCTTTCAGCAGCACGAGGTCCTGAAACGTAAAACGCAGATTCCCCCGCCCGCCGCGCGCGGGGGAGAGGAAACCGGCTCGGGTGTACGATCGGATCTGCGCGGGAGAAAGACCGAGGAGCCGCGCGACCTCCTCGGTGGTGTAGCCCGTCATCGCCTAGGCGCTGGCGGCCCTTCGTTTCTTGGTTGGCTTGGCTTCGGCGGCGCGCTCGGCGCGCTTCGCGGGCTTGCGCTCGCCGCCGGTCGAGCCCTTGCCCTTCGCGAGACTTGCCTTCAACGCCTCCATGAGGTCGATGATCTGCGTCTTGGGGGCTTCGGTCGGCTCCTCGGTGATCTCCTCGCCGTCCACCTTCCGCTGAATCTGCTCCTGGATTCTGGCCTTGACCGTGTCCTCGTACTTCTTGGGCTCGAACGTCTCGGTCGCCGCCTGCTCGATCAGCTGCACCGCCATGTCCAGCTCCGCCTTCTTCACGTCGACCTTCGGGATCGGCACCTCGTCGATCGAGCGTACTTCGTTGGCGTAGCGCAGCTGCTCCATCGCGAGCCCCCGGCTGAGCGGCCGTATCATGACCAGGTATTGCTTGCCGCGCGCCGCCCACTGCCCGATCGCCACCTTACGGGTCTTCTTCAGTGCTTCGCCCAGCAGCGTGAACGCCCGGTCGCCGCCCTTGTCGGGTCCCATGAAGTAGACCTTGTCCATGTACATCCGGTCCACCGTGTCGGCGTCCACGAATTCGGTAATGTTGATCGACCCCGTCCCCTTCTCCTCGAGCGCCTTCAGCTCGTCGGGGGTGAACTGGACGTAGCGGCCCTTGGCGAACTCGTATCCCTTGATCATGTCCTCTTTCTCGACCTTCTCGCCGTCCTTCGAGCAGACGTATTGCTGCTTCAGACGGGCCCCGTCCTTCTTGTGCAGCCAGTTGAACGAGATCGCGGCCGACGACTCGCCGGCCGAGAACATTTTGATCGGGACCGAGACGAGCCCGAAAGAAATCGTGGCGGAGCCAATCGAGTGCGCGGGCATAGGGCCTGCTGGTGAAAGGGTGACCGTCCGACCGACCGCATCAGGATATTACCACTGGCGTGAGGGAGGGTCCATCCTGCACCGGCCGCGCCGATTGCCACGCGGTGCGCTTTCGGTCTACAATGGACGACGACCGTGACACCGACCCCCCCGACCCGCCCCCCGCCTGACGACGCGCTCAAGCCGTATCGCGCCAAGCGCTCCGCCGACCGCACGCCCGAGCCATCGGGCTCGGTCGCCGCCGCGCCGGGGCGGCGGTTCATCGTACACCAGCACGCCGCCACCCGCCTCCATTTCGACCTGCGGCTCGAGCTGGACGGCGTATTGAAATCCTGGGCCGTGCCTAAGGGGCCCTCGCGCGACCCCGCCGACAAACGGCTGGCCGTGCATGTCGAGGACCACCCCATCGAGTACGGCGACTTCGAGGGAATCATCCCCGAAGGCAACTACGGCGCGGGCGCGGTGATCGTATGGGACCGCGGCGTGTGGGTGCCCATCGAGGATCCGGTGGCGGGGCTCGCCAAGGGAAAGCTGCTGTTCGAGCTGCGCGGCTACAAGCTGCGCGGCGTCTGGACGCTCGTGAAGATCAAGAAGTCGGTGAAGGACTGGCTCCTGATCAAGGAGCGGGACGCCTATACCTCGAAGAACGGGGCCACGTTTCCTCCCGGATCAGTGCTGTCGGGGCTGACGGTCGAAGAGCTGCGCGACGGCAACACTAAAGCGTCGAAACTCGTGGCCGAGTTGAAGAAGCTCAAGGCGCCCGCGCGCGCCGTCCGCGCCGAGGATGTCGCGCCCATGCTCGCGGAAACGCGCGAGGAGCCGTTCTCGCGCGCCGGGTGGGTCTTCGAGGTGAAGCTCGACGGCTATCGCATGCGCGTGGTGAAGGAAGACGGGACGGCTCGGCTGATCACCCGCAACGGCAACGATTACTCCGCGGCCTTCCCGGAGCTGATTCGTCCGATCGCCGCACTGCCGTACTCGAGCCTGCTCATGGACGGGGAGCTGGTGATCCTGGACGAGCAGGGGCGGCCGAGCTTTCAACGCCTCCAGAACCGGGCGCGCATCGGCCGCGCCCCGGAGATCCGGCATGCGTCCGTCGAGACACCTGGCACCCTCTATCTCTTCGACCTGATGGCGGTGGAGGGGTTCGACCTGCGGTCCCTGCCGCTCCTGAAGCGCAAGGCGCTCCTGCGGAAAGTGCTGCCGGAGGCGGGACCGCTGCGCTACTCGGAGCATTTCGAGAAGGACGGCGAGGCGCTGTACGACCGGGCGGTGGGGATGGGACTGGAGGGCATCGTCGCCAAGAAGGCCGACGCCCCGTACAAGAGCGGACGCTCCGACCTCTGGCAGAAGATCCGCGCCGACAAGACCGGGGATTTCGTCGTCGTGGGCTATACCGCGCCCAAGGGCAGCCGTGGCGGATTCGGAGCCCTCCACCTGGGGGGCTACGCCGACGGGAAGCTCGTCTATGCCGGTCGCGCGGGCAGCGGATTCAGCGGCCAGATGCTGAAAGACGTGGGGGATCAGCTCCTGGCGCTCGAGACCCCTCGGCCGCCGTTCGAGGGTCCGGTTCCAGCGGAGAAAGACAGTCACTGGGTGAAACCGGAGCTCGTGGCCGAGGTCCGATACAAGGAGGTCACGGGGGACGGGCTGCTGCGGCAACCGGTCTTTCTGCGGTTCCGGGACGACAAGAAGCCCGAAGAATGCGTGCTGCCGCCACGGGGGACGCGGGACGAGGGGGGGAGTGAGGAGCCCGCGCCCGAAGCCGCTAGACTCTCATCTCCCTTCCCCCCTCCCGCGGTGCAGTTCACGAACCTCGGGAAGGTCTTCTGGCCGGAAGAGGGCTACACCAAGGGCGACTTGATCGAGTACTACCGAGCCATTTCACCGTGGATGCTGCCCTATCTGACCGAGCGGCCTCTGGTGCTCACGCGTTTCCCCGACGGCATCAACGGGAAGTCCTTTTTCCAGAAGGACGCTCCGGAGTATGCCCAGGCGTTCGTGCGCACGATCACCATCTGGAGCGAGGACTCACAGCGCGAGCTCGACTATTTCGTGTGCGACAACGAATCCTCGCTGCTCTACATCGCCAACATGGCGGCGATCCTGCTCCACGTCTGGTCGTCGCGCGTGGAGACGCTGGAGGCGCCCGACTGGTGCATCCTGGACCTCGATCCGAAGGATGCTCCCTTTACGGACGTCGTCACGGTCGCGAAGGCGGTGAAGGCGCTGTGCGACGACATCGGCCTGCCGACGAGCATCAAGACGAGCGGCTCGACCGGCCTGCACGTGCTGATTCCGTTGGGCCGCCAGTGCACGTACGAGCAATCGCGCACCCTCGGGGGGCTGCTGGCGCGGGTCATCGCGGCCGAGCTGCCCGAGATCGCCACGGTCACCCGACAGGTCCAAAAGCGGGGCGGCAAGGTGTACCTCGATTACGTCCAGAACGGCCACGGGCGACTGCTGGTGGCACCGTTCAGCGCGCGGCCCCTGCCGGGCGCGCCCGTGTCCATGCCGCTGAAATGGACCGAGGTGACGCCCAAGCTCGACATCAAGAAGTTCACGATCAAGACCGCTCCCGCCCGAATGAAAAAGCTCGGAGAAGATCCGCTGCGCGCGGTGCTCGAGCACAAGCCCGATTTGGTCCACGCGCTCGAGCAGCTGCATGACCGACTCGGCTGAGCTGCGGTTCACCGTCGGCGAGCGGGCGGGTGAGGTGTCGGGGCTGCTGCTCCGGCCGGACGGGGCGCGGCTGCTCTACGTGCTCGCGCACGGCGCGGGAGCCGGGATGCGGCATCCGTTCCTAGAGTCAATCTCCCAGCGCCTGGCGGAGCGGAGTCTCGCGACTTTGCGGTATCAGTTTCCCTACATGGAGCAGCGGGCCCGCCGGCCCGATCCGCCGGCCGTGGCCGCCGCGACGGTGCGGGCGGCGGTGATGGAGGCGGCCCGCGTCGCACCGGGACTACCGCTTGTAGCGGGCGGCAAGTCGTTTGGCGGGCGGATGACGTCGACGGCGCAGGCCGAGGCGCCGCTTCCGGGCGTGCGCGGGCTCGTGTTCCTCGGCTTTCCGCTGCATCCTCCCGGGCGGCCTGGTGATTCACGGGCCGAGCATCTCGCACGGGTCCAGATTCCCGTGCTGTTCCTGCAGGGGACGCGGGACGAGTTCGCCGACTTGAAGCTGTTGCAGCCGGTCGTGAAGCGGCTGGGTGAGCGGGCGACCCTGCACCTGGTGGAAGGCGGGGATCACTCGTTTCACGTGCTCAAGCGATCGGGTAGGACGGACACTGACGTGATGGGCGAACTGGTGGGGATGATTGCCGACTGGGCGGGGAGGCTTGTAGAGGTACTCCCAACCTCCCCCAACCTCCACTAACCTCCACCAACCTCCACAACCTGCTTTATGCCCAACTACTGGATCGTGAAGACCGAGCCGTCCACATACAGCTACGATGACCTGGCCCGCCAGAAGACCGCCGTCTGGGACGGGGTCAAAAACAATCTGGCTCTGAAACACCTGCGGCAAATGAAGCCCGGCGACCGGGTGCTGGTCTATCACACTGGAGACGAGAAGGCCGTCGTGGGCGTGGCCGAGGTGACATCGGAGGCCTATCCGGACCCCAAGCAGCAGGATCCCAAGCTGGCCGTGGTGGATCTCCGGGCAGTGGAGAGACTGCCGCGGGCGGTGCCGCTCGCCGAGATTAAGAAGGACCGCGCATTCGCCGACCTGGCACTGGTGCGGATCGGTCGACTATCGGTCATGCCGGCATCGGCGGATCAGTTCAAACGCATCCTCAAACTCGGCGGCGCTAAATAATGGAGGCTTCATGGGCAAAGGCGACATTCGCAGCAGGCGTGGCAAGATCCGCCGCGGTACATATGGCGTCACTCGCCCCAAGAAGAAGAAA
>WNEY01001188.1_pt1 | contig 18046 bp, 15 predicted proteins | sample 5400531 | NCBI WGS metagenome assembly WNEY01 (sample SAMN13153338, study PRJNA577476) | soil metagenome | isolation source: 200 cm saprolite under Douglas fir tree site 1 | place: USA:California | collected 2015-04-18
CGGTCTTCTGCCGCCCGCAGGGCATTCTCGGTCACGAGGATACGTTCCTCGGTGCGGGAAATATTCGTTTCGGCCTGCAAGACATCGAGGGGCGCCAGGGTCCCTACAGTCACTTGCTTGCGGATCTGGTCGAGGAGCTGCTGCGCCAGGACGAGCTGCTGTTTCTGCACCTCCAAATCCTGGCGGCGGAAGACGAGATCCCAGTAGGCTTGCTGGACCCGTGAGGTAATAGCAATAATCTGGCGGCGGAAATCTTCTTTGGAAATGGTGAGGTTGTTCTGCGCGATGAGAATCTGTGTCTTGGTGACCTCAGAGCCAAAATTTTTGAGCAGGGGTTGCGTTGCTCGTAGCGTTGCGTCGCTGGTATAAAACTCACTCCGGGGTCGGAAAGGATAAGGAAAGGCAAGGGCGCGGCCTTCACGAGCCGATTTCAGTTCGCTCGCAGTCGTGCGGCGGGAGGTCTCGAGGTGCGTCTCAGACAGCTCGACATCGTACGTGCCGCCATAGGGGGTCAGTTGGGAAACCCCCACCCCCAGACGCTGCTCCTGAGAATCATCTTGACCAACGAGCTGACCGTTCACCCGGTTGAGGAATGTCGTAGTGGTCTCCAGCGTGCGCGTATCTGTCGCACGCAGCGTCGCACGGGTGGTAAGATCAAAGATGCCTTCGCGCTCGGTGATCTGCGCTTCACGGATCGGCGGATTCAGACCAGCGATCTGGATTTCCAGGTTGCCCTGGAGGGCAAAAGCTGTGGCTTCACGTAAGGTGAGGGGCATTGTGCGCTGTTGTGCCTGGACTGTCGCAGTAGGCACGAGAGCGTAGCTGAGTACAACGCTGCCTATGAGCACGTAGATGAATGTGAGCGTTGCTGCCCTCGTGGACAATACGGCTGTGCCTGGACTGCGACGTGTGTTCATACCCCCCTTTCATCATCCCCAGTTCTCGCCTTGGACCAAACGACGTCAGCCGCCCGCACGGCCCTGCGGTGGGCTGACCTCCAGACACCTGTCTAGCGCCTGGCGAATGGCGTTTTGTACTTGGAGTACCACCCAATGTCAAGCGCGTTTTTCAGCAGCAGGGCTCCAGATCTTGCTTTTCTATTGCGGCCTGCATCTGGCATTGTTATAGTACCCCACCGGCCCACGGCGTGCACCACACCCCAGACTGATACATAACGGGATGATCTATGCAGATTGTCGAGAATCTGGCGGCCTTTGATACACGAGCCTATCCCAAGCCCGTCCTCGCTCTCGGGAACTTTGACGGAGTGCACCTCGGTCATCAGGCGATCTTTCAGCACGTGGTGGCTCGGGCCAGGGAGGTCGCGGGGACGAGCATGGTGTTTACCTTTGAGCCACATCCTTTACAGGTGTTGGCGCCTGAGAAAGCACCACCTCTGCTGACCACCTATGAACAAAAAATTCGCCTGATTGCTGCGTTCGGGATTAGGGTCGGTTTGCGCGTGCCGTTTACCGAGCAATTTGCCCGTCAGGAGCCTCTTGAATTTATGCGTGAGGTCTTAGGGCGACGTCTCGGCATTCACGAGGTGGTGGTCGGGTACGATTTTCGCTTTGGGCATCGTCGCGCCGGGACGGTAGACTTTCTCCAAGCACAGGCTGAGCACTTTGGCTATCAGGTCACCGTGATTCCGGCCATTATGCAAGATGATACCGTGGTCAGCAGCTCGAATATTCGTCGCCTCCTGCTCGAAGGCCACGTCGCACAGGCGGCGCGTCTTTTGGGGCGCTATTATGCCATCGAAGGCCCCGTCGTGGAGGGCTTTCGGCGCGGCAGACAATTGGGGTTCCCCACGGCCAATGTCCGCCCGATCAATGCCATCGTGCCACGGAAAGGCGTGTATACTGTGCGTGTGGAGTGGGAAAAACGCCTCTACCCAGGGGTGGCAAACGTAGGGTACAATCCGACATTCGGGAATCAGGCCCTCAGCGTTGAGGCGCATCTGTTCGATGTGGATGTGCAGTTGTATGGTGCGACGGTGTGCGTCGAGTTCCTGCAGCGTATCCGTGATGAACGTAAGTTCGCTTCGGTAGCAGAGTTGGCAGCGCAGATTGCGTGTGACGCACAGGAGGCCCGTACGGTGCATACGCAGCTCGCGGGCACCGCGTAAAGATGTCGCGCTCGCAGGGTCAGCGGTGAGGCAAGGCAGAGAAAGCGGCGTATACGATGACTGAGAAGCAACGTCCCTGTGTTATCATTGCTATTGACGGGCCTTCTGGGGCCGGCAAAAGCACTGCAGCCGAGCGTCTGGCACGTCTTCTCGGTTATCGTTATGTCGATTCGGGGGCGTTGTATCGTGCGGTGGGATGGCTCGTGCGTGCACATGCCCTGCCGCTGGAGGACTCAGCGGCCATTGTGGCGTGTCTGCAACGTACACCGATCGCGCTGACGTTTCCCAATGGAACGTTGCAGGTATGGGTCGCCGGGCAGTGTGTGACCGCCCAATTGCGCAGTGAGGCGGTGGCGCGCGCCGCTTCCGCCGTGGCGACGATGCCAGGTGTGCGCCAGGTGATCACGGCGCAGTTGCGACAGATCGGTTGTGAGGCAGACGTGGTCATGGAAGGGCGTGATATTGGGACGATCGTCTTCCCGGATGCGACCGTCAAATTTTTCCTCGATGCCGCGCCGACGGTGCGCGGTCAGCGGCGGTTACAGGAGATGCAACAGGACGGGAACACCGCGACGCTGGGGCAGGTGGTGGAGGCGATGGCACGACGCGATAGCCAGGACCGGGCGCGTGCTACAGCCCCTTTAGTGCGGTCGCCAGATGCCCAGATCATCGATACCTCGGATTTGACAGTTGACGAGGTTGTCCAGACTATGCTATCAGAGATTTGATGTGCGCTCCCATGAGAGGGGGGATGCAAGGGGAGGTGCACATGGGGTGTAGACAGGAGAGGCGTGTGAGTACCTACGTTCTCTAGGAGTTTCAACAGGAGGTTGGAGTTTCCATGACTGATCAGACAGGGCAGCAAGAAGCGCTGGAACCTGGGATGCCAGGAGCAGCGGGACAGGAAAGCGAAGCGCCGGTGCATGACATGGGCGTTGCTGAAGCCATTGCGGTTGAGGACGTGACGAGTCGGGAAGAGTTAGAGCAGCTCTATGCAGAGAGCCTGAAGCATATCCAAGAGGGTGAAATCGTTCGCGGGCGTGTCGTCCACATTGGACGCGATTCTGTGCTGGTGGACGTCGGATATAAATCGGAAGGGATGATTGATCTCGACGAGTTCCCCGACCAGGGACGGCATTTGCAGGTTGGCGAAGAAGTGGATGTGCTGCTGGAAGAAAAAGAGGATAGCGAAGGCCAGGTGATCCTCTCCAAGGAGAAGGCGAACCGCATCAAAATCTGGGACGATATCAGTAAGAAGTACGATAACAATGATGTCGTCGACGGGGTGGTCGTGGCGCGTATTAAGGGTGGCTTGACCGTGGATATCGGGTTGAAGGCGTTTTTGCCCGGGTCGCAGATTGACCTGCGACCGGTACGCAACCTCGATAAGCTCATTGGCGAGCGGCTGCAAATGCGCATTATTAAACTCAATAAGCGGCGGGGCAATATTGTTCTGTCACGGCGCGTGCTCCTCGAAGAAGAGCGCCAGCGTGCCAAGGAGAAAACGCTGGCGTCGCTCGCAGAAGGGCAAATTATTGAGGGTGTGGTGAAGAATATCACCGAATACGGCGCCTTCATTGACCTGGGTGGCATTGATGGCCTGTTACATATCACGGATATGTCCTGGGGGCGGGTCAGCCATCCCTCGGAGCTCTTCGCCATTGGGGACAAAGTCCGGGTGATGGTGCTCAAGTTTGACCAGGAGCATGAGCGCGTCTCGCTCGGGTTGAAACAGATGACCCCGGATCCCTGGATGGATGTGGCCGAGAAGTATCCTGAGACGTCACGGGTGTCTGGCAAGGTCGTCAGTATCACCGATTACGGCGCCTTTGTGGAACTGGAAGAGGGCATTGAGGGACTGGTCCACGTCTCACAAATGTCCTGGGCCCGACGTACCCGTCATCCCTCGAAAATCGTCAATATTGGCGATACGATCGAGGCGGTGGTGTTAAGCGTTGACAAGGACAAAAAACGCATCTCACTGGGCATGAAGCAGATCGAGCCCAACCCGTGGACGACCGTCGATGAGCGCTACCCGGTGGGGAGTGAAGTCGAAGGCAAAGTCCGTAATCTGACCGACTTTGGGGCCTTTATCGCTCTCGAAGAAGGCATCGATGGCCTCATCCACATTTCCGATATGTCCTGGACGCAACGCGTCAAGCACCCCTCGGAAATCCTCAAGAAGGGCCAGAAGGTGCGGGCAGTTGTGCTGAATGTGGATAAAGAGAATGAGCGATTGTCCCTCGGATTGAAGCAAATGGAACTCGATCCGTGGACGCAAGTGCAGACAAAATACCATGTTGGGCAGGATATCCGCGTGAAGGTTGTGAAAGTGACCAACTTTGGGGCGTTTGCCGAACTTGAGGACGGCGTGGAAGGACTCATCCACCTGTCTGAACTGAGCCGGGAGAAGATCACAGACCCGGAAGAGGTGGTCAGTGTCAGCCAGGAACTCGATGCCAAAATCATCAAGATCGATATAGAGACACGGAAGATTGGTCTCAGCGTCCGGGCTTTTATGGAAGACAACGAGCGCCAGGAAGTGCTGGACGTCAACCGCCAGGCGACGGAAACGGTGACCATTGGTGATACGGCTCCAGAGGGGATGACGACGTTGCGATCCGCTTTAGCCGATGCTGCCAAGAAGGAAGAAGGCGACGCCTAAAGCCGCGGTGGGGTGGTTGGTGGACTCATCTTATGGGAGGGGCAAGATGGGTCCAGAGCCAGTCCGCGGTGCTTGAGAGTTAGAGAAGACGAACATGGGTTGGCTTGAGACATCGAGAAATATACTTGACACTCTTGAGGGGTGGGAGTACGTTGCAACTTTCCCATGAGGTTTGGGCGCTGTGCGATGGGTTCCTTCTTGCGGAGATCTAAATGCATGACAAAGGCAGAGCTCGTCGAGAAGGTCGCTGACAAGATTCAGCTTACCAAGAAACAAACTGAAACTGTCGTGAATATTTTGCTGAATTGTATCACAGAGGCCCTGAGTGAAGGAGATAAGGTGGAGTTGCGTGGCTTTGGGAGTTTTCGTATCCGCAAGCGCAATCCCCGCGAAGGACGCAATCCCAAAACTGGTGATACCGTACAGATTCCAGCGAAGCGTGTGCCATTTTTTAAGGCCGGTAAAGAACTCCGCGAGATGGTTGATGAGCCGTAGCCTGCGTATTGTACGGCCTCGTGTCCTTTCTATCTAGGCCCTCCAGGGTGTCTAGGAGTGCATAGGGTACAGGGCAGAGGAGAGGAGCGTGGTAGCCTCTCTATACACGGTGCATAGAGGCAGTTCCCCCAATGCAAGAGCCGTTCCTGGTGATAGTCGGTCCCACTGCGGTGGGGAAAACGGCTCTTGCATTGCCCATTGCGCAGGCGCTTGACGCTGAGATCATCAACGTTGATTCGCGCCAGCTCTACAGATACATGGATATCGGTACTGCGAAGCCTTCCATGGCCCAGCAGGCCCAGGTGGCGCATCACTTACTGGATCTGCTCCTGCCGCATCAGCCAAGCAACGCCGCCCAGTTTTTGACGAGCGCGCGGCAGGTACTTGATGATGTACGGCAGCGTGGGAAGCGAGCCCTGATTGTGGCAGGGAGCGGTCTCTACCTGCAGGCACTGCTCTATGGGCTTATGCCAGTTCCCCCAGCCTATGCGCCTTTGCGACGCGCGCTACACGTGTATGCCGATCAGCATGGCACGCCGGCGCTGCACCGGCGCCTCCAGCATGTTGATCCTGTCGCGGCCTCCTCCTATCATCCACACGATCGTATCCGTCTTATCCGGGCATTAGAAGTGACGTATCTGACTGGAGAGCCTTTCTCTCTGCACCGCTATCGTCATCAGGACCAAGAGCCACTGTTCCCGTATGTCGGTGCGGGTCTGACACGGGAGCGCGCTGACCTCTATGCGCGTATTACGGCACGTACAGATGCTATGCTTGCTGCTGGTTGGTTGGCGGAGGTGGAGAGGCTCGTCGGATGGGGCTACACACGCGCCTGTGCAGCCATGAATAGTCTGGGCTACCGGGAGCTCCTCGCCTATGTAGCGGGAGAGATGGGCTGGGACGAGACAGTAGCTGCCATTAAAAAGGCCACCTGTCATCTGGCCAAACGCCAGCTCACGTGGTTCCGTAAAATGGCACACGTGCACTGGTTCAACCTATCAGCCGTGGATGAACAGACAGCAGTGGCCGCTCTCGTCCAGTACCTGCAGGCGGCGCTGGCAGATAGGCAAGGCGGGGAGAGTGGGGCGCAGAACGTGGATGCTGTAATGGAGGGATAGGCAAGCCTCCTGTGGGGGCTGGAGGGCACTGTGCATCCAATTGTGTTCCGGATTGGTCCGTTTGCGCTGCGTTTCTATGGCTTAATGTATGTGACTGCGCTGCTGGTGGGTATATGGTTGCTCCGCCTGGAAGCCAAACGCCGTCATCTGCCGCCCGAACGGATGGTCGATCTTGCATTTTATGCGTTTGTGGGTGGCTTGCTGGGTGGGCGTCTGTATTACGTGCTCTTCAAGTGGGGCTATTACGGAGTGCATCCATGGAAGATTATCGCCGTGTGGGAGGGGGGCATGGCGATTCACGGGGGACTCATTGGCGGGATCATTGGTGGCTGGTGGTTTGCCCGTATGCATGGGATGCCCTTCGCAACCCTGTGCGATATGGCTGCTCCGGCAATTAGCTTAGGCCATGCGTTTGGGCGTTTTGGCAATTTCATGAATGGCGATGCCCACGGCTATCCGCTGCACTCCCCCATGCTCCCGACATGGTTACGCTATTTCCCGGATTGGATGGGGGTGACCTTCCCCGCCACCAGCATCGCCGGTCAAGAGTTTGGTCCCGTCCCCTTGCATCCGGTGATGCTCTATGAGTTAGTGCTCAACCTTCTTGGGTTTGTGTGGCTCTGGAGCTTGAGGACGAAACCGGGGCCGCCAGGCAGTCTGTTTGGTTTATATCTGATGTACTATGCCCTGGTACGGTCCTTTACGTCGCTCTTTCGGGCCGATGATCTCTATCTGGGCCCGCTACGTATGCCCCATGTGATCAGCGCGGTGATGTTGCTCGTCGGGTTGTTCATCTTCTTACGTCCTCGCTATCGCTCTGTCGCACCCTAGGCTGGTGCTCATGGCGGACGGTATGGCGCTGGCGTGGAACGCCGTAATGCAGCTGATGCAAGCTATAGCGACTCCAGACAACTGCGAGGGCAGGAGCTAGCACCATCCAGATATTGATGTGACCATAATGCATGCCATGACGGAGGTCGCCGCCCCAGGTGGGCGTGAAGGACTCGGTGTTGAGATTCAGAAAATAGAATGTCACCTCGAGGAGCAGCACCAGTCCACCGAGCTGCGCACAGCGGGCTACGCACTGGAGAGGCGTGGTTTTTTCGGTCATGAGTTGGGCCGCGACCGGTAGACAGGCAATGGTAAGGGCAATATCGAGAGCCCAAGAATAGGGCTCAAACACGATAAAGACCATAAAAGCGAGCACAAAAGACGGAATGCCGTGCAGGAGTGCGAGACCTGCACGCCACCACAGGCTGAGCAATCCCTGTATTCTCCATTTACCATTGAGGACAAACCAACTCACACCCCCTATGATTACCGTCAGGGCGACCACCCGGGGGATAGAACTTCGAAAGCCTTTCACCGTACGACTCAGGACGTCACGTCCAAGAAAATCTGTGCCCAATGCGTAACGATACCCTGGGGCAAGGAACTGATCACGACTGTGAATTTCCATAGGATCGTAGAGCACGATCGATGGTGTCCACAGGGTCACCGCACCGAGAATCATGAGGCACCAGAAGCCCGTATAGACTGCTCGGGGGGAGAAGGCACGGTGCGGAGGAGAGACGTGGGGTAACTCTGGTTGAGACTGGGCTTGCTGGTAGGGAGAGGCGCCCCACTCGCACAGACAACGTAAGACGAAGTAGAGAAGGCCCGTACAGAGTATAAAACCTTGTAAAACAGGGAGATCGTGTCGCTTCAGGGTTTCGATGCCCAGACTCCCTACACCAGGGAAAGCGAAGACATATTCGGTGAGACTTACTTCCAGAAGAAAATACTCAAGGTGGGGGCGAAAGCTTGTCCTAAAGTGCTGCCAGCGCTGACGGAGAGGATACTGTTGGCCGTGGCATGCGGGGGGGAGAGTGTACCAGACACGTAGCGGCGTAAGCGCTAAGATTGAGGCTGGTAAGAGCATGTAGACAGGGTTGAAGAAATAGTAAGGCTCGAAGAGCGGCAAATTGGCCATACTGACCCAGCCCAGTTGCCAGATAATCAGCTCACGCAGGAAGACCGCCACGAGGAAACTCGGTAAAGCTTCCAGAATGGCCAGGAGTTGACGGCGCGGCAAGAGTGCGCTCAACCAGGGTGCCAGATGGTGCATACTCCAGAGTACGGCTGTCCCCAGGCTGCATGCCAGGAGGGTCCACAGTAAGAGCAGAGTCGTACGAAAGGTTGCTTGCCAGCTATCGTGCAAGACCGGCCGATTCGAGTAACGCGAAGCGCCCCATTGCCCCGTGACGAGCCGTTGCAGCCACAGAGCACATTGCGTTGGGAGAGGGCGATCAAAACCATAGTCGCTGATGAGACGTGTATGTTGCTGGGCGTTTGCTGGCCAGTTCTCATATAGGGTCACAGGCTGCCCGGACATCAAATGCGGGAGGGCAAAGACGGCTAAAGCCATGCCGCCAAGACTGATGAGTTTGAAGCTCCAATATCGCAAAGGACTTACGTGCATGGGTACTGCTCTATGCGGGTCCGCAAAGAGGGGAAGGATTGTGAAACGCTTTGCGCGGTGTACAAACTGTCAACAATGGTACGTACAAACCTATACGACCTCGGTGGAGATTTACCAGCATGATACCCTGTGCTGCCTGACCGTGTGGTGTTCGCGGTGTATTGATGAGGCGGAAAAACGTTCTCAGCCGCATGGCACCCCTATTGATATACAACAGCGTCCCAGCCCTCTCTCGGCCTCTGAAATTTTTCAACAATGTATGCAGGAACATTTGCAGCTCATGGACAGGGCCCTCTATGACGATGAAACTCTTGTAGTCCCTGCCATTCAAGATTTCATGGAGCGCTGTCGTCTCTACCAGACCGAGCTAGAGATACCTGAACAGTGCCAACGTCTTGCCGGACATCTCCAATACTGGGAAACCTTCCTGAAAGCTCTTAAGGCTTCATCTCCTCGTCGCTCGACGAGCGCACGAGGCGAATCGTCAGAGGATTGCGATCGCGGGTAACCTGGCAGAGCATTTCCTGGCCGGCCTTTTTCTCCTTATAGGTTACCACAAAGTCCTGGATATCCTTGACAGGATTCCCATCAATGCTGGTAATCACATCGCCGCGGCGCATGCCATGCTGCTCTGCTTGACTCCCTGCTTCCACAGAGGATACCAAGACACCACCTGCCTTCGCCAAGTGAAAAAAACTCGCGAGCGTCGCATCGAGGTTTTGGAGATGCATGCCAAGGGCTTTGACCACGGAAGCAGAGGAAGGAGGTTCTTGCAAAGTGACGGTGTGCACCGCATCCAGCAGTTTTTTTGTCGCAAAAACAGGCGCATGGACGTGTAAGGCTAAGGCAATAGCATCGCTTGGTCGTGCATCAATAGTGAGCGTTTTGTTGCCTTGTCGTAAGAGAATAGTCGCATAAAAGGTATCCTCCTGCATATCAGTGATAATGACACGGCCAATCTTGACATTCAGATCGACCAAAATGTTATGCAGCAGCACATGCGTTAATGGACGTGGGGGAGAAACGCCTTCCATTTCAAGCATGATGGCGCGGGCCTCGGGGATCCCAATCCAAATAGGAAAGGCGCGGTGCCCTTGCTGCTCTTCAAGAATAACCACTGGTGTATTGCCCTGAGGATCTATGGTGACCCCCTTGATTTTTACCTCCAGTATGTCCTCGTCGAGGGGCTGGCTGACGCTGCGAAGAGGAGAGACGCACACACTCAGTAACACGGCAAGGCAGCACACTAAGCATTGTTTCATGAACATTTCTCCATACCAGTATGCAAACCTTCTCACGTGCTTGCCAGGGTGAGGCCCTCACAGTCCAGGATGGCAGGAGGTGCCACAGCACGGGGAAGAGTGGGCATGCCGACCAGACTTGCTGCACCCCTTGTATGCTACCTTGGACGGAGGCACAAGTCAAAAAGATACTGTAGCAGCACAAAGATTGTGCTATGTTCACCAGGGCTGGATCGATTTGTGACTCTATCTGGGGAGAGAGGGGCCTATGCCCATGGTCGTCAGAAAGGTGAGTCAGGTAGTAGGCTTGCTCCTGTTGATGAGTACGCTATTTTTGATACTCAGCGTGAGTTTGTATACTCCCGAGGCTCCTAACGCGAACCATTATGTGAGCGACGGGAGCCCCATGGTCCAGCATCATGGTGGTGTAGTGAGGAGGGTGCTGGCCGATGGGGCCGATTGGGCGCTGCAGGGGTTTGGTAGTGTGGTTGCCTTGCTGACCGGGATTGCTATCATAGATGTGTGCTGTCTCTTACGGGGGCGCATATGCACCGCTGTGGCGGTGGCAGGGCGTGGTTTACTCTGCTTAGTCGCAGTGAGTGCGTGTGCCGATCTGACTTTCACGAGTGTCCGCATTGGGGGTACGCCATTTCTTGCTGGAGGGATCAGTGGCAAGTGGTTAGCGGAGACCGTAGTGGCTTTTCTCAACTCGGGGATTGCAGGGTTTGCTGGAGGGATCAGCAGCAGGTGGCTGACGGAAAGCGCAGTGACTTCTCTCAGCCGCTCTGGGGCCTATGCCATATTGGGTATGGTAGCGCTCGGGGCCCTATGCGTTGGGGTCGAGCACCCCATACTCACAGCGCTGTGGCGCGGTCTCAGGGCGCTAAGCCATGCCAGTTGGGCACTTCTGAGGCTCGTGCCGCAAGGGCTTATGGGGGTCATATGGACGATACGCCAAGGTGCGAGAATCGTCAGCCGTCTTGGCCAAGCGGTTATAAGCTATAGACAGTCAAACATCCCACAGCCTGATGGAGACGGGCAATCAGAGCCTCTATGGCCGCCTGAGCCGGCTTCGACATGTGCTGTCACACGTGCGCCCCAGAGTAACGCTGACTCTCTGGCACTGTCTGCAAGCCAGATCGCTGTCCCACCAGCCCAACCGTCTGCCACGACGGTGCGGAAGCGTCAACTTGTGGTGCCTATTTTGCCAACTTTGCCGGCTGCGACGTCTCCTATCATAAGCGAGGCAAAGAGCCTTGCCGATAGCCGGACCCCATCTGTACCCCTGGCCCCTGTGCCACCAATCCAACCGCCTGCTGCGGCAGTGCAGAAACCCCAGGCCGAACAGACCACGCCACCCGCGGTTAGGCATCCCCCCCAGCAACGTGTCACAGAAACACTGCCGTCGCTTGACCTGCTTGATCCTCCAATGACACCGAACCGCTGGCACAGTCCTGAGGAATTGGCGAGACAGGCACGGTTTCTCGAACAAAAACTGCGCGAATTTGGCGTTGAAGGGGAAGTAGTGCAGGTGTTACCAGGTCCCGTCATCACTATGTATGAATTTGCCCCTGCTGCTGGGGTGAAGGTTAACAAAATTGTTAACCTCCAGGATGATTTGGCGCTGGTAATGGAGGCGGTCAGTGTGCGGGTCGTGGCGCCGATACCTGGGAAAGCGGTGGTGGGCATCGAAATTCCTCATAAACGGCGTGAGACTGTGCGCTTACGCGATCTGCTCGATAGCGAGGAATGGCATACGTCTACGTCGAAGCTGAGTCTAGCCTTAGGGAAAGATATTTTGGGTCGGCCAGTGATTACAGACTTAGCGCTCATTCCGCATTTGCTGATCGCTGGCGCGACTGGTTCCGGAAAAAGTGTCGGTCTCAACAGCTTGATTTGTAGTCTGCTCTTTCGTGCTACCCCGGCCGATGTCAGGATGATCATGATTGATCCGAAAATGCTGGAGTTCTCGGTCTACGATGGGATTCCGCATCTGCTGGTGCCTGTGGTCACGGAACCGAAGAAAGCCGCTATTGTGTTACGGCGGGTCGTGGAGGAAATGGGGCGACGCTATCAAATCTTAGCGGCACAGGGGGTCCGGAGTATCGCTCAGTACAATCTCATGCTCGAAGAAGAACACGGCGGTGAGTCCCCAGGACGTGTACGTGCCCAGGCCGGGCAGGCGGCTGCCCCGACGCCAGCCGAGAAGCTGCCGTATCTGGTCGTGGTGATTGATGAACTTTCGGACTTAATGATGATATCGGCGCGGGAAGTGGAAGATTCCCTCATGCGCCTGGCTCAGATGGCCCGTGCTGCGGGGATTCACTTGATTGTCGCGACCCAGCGCCCGTCTGTTGACGTATTGACCGGGGTTATTAAAGCCAATTTCCCAGCGCGGCTGTCGTTTCAGGTCACCTCGAAGGTCGATTCGCGCACGATTCTTGATACGAATGGTGCAGAGACGCTGCTGGGACGAGGCGATATGCTCTTTCTGGCGCCCGGGACATCAAAACCGCAACGCGTGCACGGTGCGTATGTCTCCGAAGCGGAAATCAGCCGCCTGGTGGAGGCATGGAAAGCGGTAGAACAGACCCGCTACGACGACGGTTTTTTGGCGCCAGGAGGCGACCGTGTGAGTGTTGAGGAAGACGAGTATGACGAAAAATACGATGAAGCCATCGCGCTTGTGACCAAAATCGGCCAGGCGTCGATTTCCATGCTGCAGCGCCGCTTGCGGGTAGGCTATAATCGGGCGGCACGTATGATTGAAATGATGGAGAAAGATAGCATTGTGGGACCAGCGGATGGCATTAAACCGCGAGAAGTGCTTGTACGGAATACCTTTGACGACGTGTGAAGCACGCCCGAGGCACGAGCCACAGCGAGACGCGCACAGCCGCTGGGGAAGGCGCAGGGTGTGGGTATGGAGTACGGTCGTGCTGGGGCTCCTGCTGCAGAGCAGTGTCAGTGGCTGTGGACGCAAAGGCCCGCCTGTACCGTTACGGCAGCATGCTCCCAGTGAACGCACCTCGTAAGTTGCTAGCGCCTCAGAGGGCTCTGGAATCGAGAGGAGGAGTCATATTGATACGGGTGCTTGTCACGGGAGCGACAGGGAAGATGGGACGCCGCGTGATCGATCTGGTGCATGCAGACCCCGAGTTGGAACTCGTTGGGGCTATCACCCATATGACCCACGCTGCCTTGGGGCGTGACGCCGGTGAAGTGGCTGGTATTGGCCCTATTGGGGTCGTGTTAGAGCATGATTGCACTAGGACGCTATCGCAGGCCCAAGTCATCATCGATTTTTCGGTGGCTGATGCTGCACTGGCCTATCTACGTCTGGCCGCTGCACATGCAAAGGCTATTGTTGTTGGCACGACGGGTTTCACGGCAGCACAGCATGAGGAAATACATCGTTTGAGTCAGAACATGCCATGCTTTATTGCCCCCAATATGAGCGTGGGGGTCAATGTGATGTTGCACGTGTTACGGCAGTTGGTGACTTTATTGGGTCCTGGCTATGACATCGAAATACTGGAAGCTCATCACCGGACCAAAGTCGATGCCCCCAGTGGTACAGCCTTACGTATGGCGGCGGTTGTGGCAGAGGCGCGGGGCAACCGCTTGGATAACGTCGCTGTTTACGGACGACGGGGCATGATCGGTCGGCGGTCTGATACGGAGATTGGTATCCAGGTGGTCCGGGCCGGTGAGATCGTTGGGGAGCACACCGTGCTGTTTGGAGGTCCAGGTGAGCGCCTGGAACTTGTCCATCGGTCCCAAAGCCGTGATACCTTTGCCAGCGGGGCTCTACGGGCCGCAAAGTGGGTGATGCAACAACCCTGGGGGCTCTATAGTATGGAGGATCTCTTGCGTCTGGTATAGGCGCGATGCCTCACACGACCTTCAAGACCGCAAAGTACATCCGACATATGGGTGCATCCTGTGAGAGGTATCCCATGTGGACGCAATAATCTCCTTTCAGTAAGCCTGCAACAATACGATTGATGCTGTCCGCGAAGACAGGTATCGCACACGCTGGTAATGTTCGTGATGGAGAAGATATGTTTCGCCAGAGACTAAAGAGTTTTTTTGAAAAAACTCCTGCCATCCATTACATCAAACAGCATGAGACTGTCGTCATCAGTGACATTGTCGTTGATGTCAAAAATATTATTCTTCGGCCTTACGCGTGCGATGGCGCGCATTGTTTATCCATGAAGGCTTTGCCCAACCATTTAGAGGGCTATGGCTTTACGTTCTACAACGACGTGGCGGCCTATGGTGATTGTTGCCGTGGACCCATCGTGTTTATTTCACAAGCCGAGCGCCAACACATTGCGGAGCATCTCGAGGGTATTATTCCGCACATGAGCCAGGAAGGGCAGTTTGTGGTCAAGGAGTATCTCCGTCAGAAGGGGCCAGAGCATAAACACGAGGCATTTGCTGAAAGCGCACGCGGCATGCAAGGAGAGCAACAGGGGCAGGAACTCGATTTTGCGAAGATGCATACCATTTGGGGTGACCAGTGCATTTTTCGGACTCTCCATCATGATGGCCTGCGTGGGCAGGTACGATGTGCTATTCATGCGTATACGGTGCAAGCGGGCCTCTCCTATCTCGATATCAAACCTGTGGACTGTTGGTTTTGGCCACTCGCACTGGTGCCTCTCTATACTGGCCAATTTCTGCTCACAGTCCATACGGAAGAAACACGCCACTTTACTGAGGAGTCAGAAAATTATGCAAAGAAGCGGTGCCTCACGGAGCCCATCGCAGGGGCGCCCTATATCTATCAGAGCTTCAGCAAAGAGCTCGTGCACGTGTTCGGCCAGGCATGGTTTGATGCTCTGGTAGCTTGTGCGACACGCTATCATCAGCGCCTAGCCCAATGAGGTAGCTGTTCTGTGAAGATTGCCCTGGTGTATAACGGTGTCACCCGCGACATGCTCCTGCCGGGACCGTTAGATCGGACAGCAGAATTCGATGGGCCGCACACGGTTGCCGCATTGCGTGAGGCGCTTGCCGTACATGGACATGCGGTGACGTTGATCGAGGCCAATAAAGATGCGTACGAACGTCTGCGCACGAGTGGCATTGATCTGGTGTTTAACGTTGCAGAAGGGACTCGCGGAGCCGACCGCGAGGCCCAGATTCCTGCCATGCTAGAAATGTTAGGCGTGCCCTATACTGGCTCGGGGCCGTTGTCCCTTGCCCTCTGTCTGCACAAAGGCAAAGCGAAAGAGATTCTCTCGTATCATCGTATCCCTACTCCGGCTTTTCAGGTATTGCAGCATCCGCACGAGCCGTTATCCGAGGCGCTCGCGTTCCCCCTCATCGTCAAACTCCTCCACGAAGGATCGAGTATGGGGTTGTCGTACGACTCCATTGTCGAAACTCCTCAAGCAGTAGTAGCCCGCGCCATGTATCTCATGCAAACCTATGGCCAACCTGTGTTAGTCGAACAGTTCATTGAGGGGCGTGAATTTACCGTGCCGATATTGGGCAATACACCCGCAAGGACATTGCCGGTGATTGAGGTCCTCTTTCAAGGGCCTCGTAACATTACACTTTTCCAGCCTGATGACGACGTGATTCATATGCTGGCCCAAGCCCGCCAACAGCGTCTGGCCAGCCCGCTGGCATTTCGGCTCAGTGCCAACCAGGAGCGTGCACTTGTGCAGACCGAAAATGGCGGGGTCTTAGAGATTCCAGTGGCGTTAACCAAGTCAGTGTGTCCTGCTGATATTCCAGCGACACTCGCTACGCTGCTCCAAGACACAGCCCTAGGAGCTTTTCATGCTCTGGAGTGTCGGGATTGGTGTCGCGTTGATATGCGCGTAGGCGCAGATGGTATCCCGCAAGTCCTAGAACTGAATCCTATCGCCGGGCTTGATCCAACCTGTTGGTTCCCGCGCTCAGCGCGAGCTGCGGGGATGGATTATCCAACCTTGATGCAGACCATACTCGATCTCGCCTGCCAACGGTATGGTCTCTAAGGACGAGCCATGTGCATTGGTCGCATGTACAGCCTAAGACAGAAGGAGCCAGTCGCGTATGGAGGTGACCGAAATCAAGCGGATTTATGCGTATTATTCGCGAGTCTATGATTTCATTTTTAAGCGGTGGTTCTTTCCACGCCAGCGACATGCCATTGCATCGCTGCAAATTGACCCAGGCCAGCATATTCTCGATGTGGGGGTAGGGACAGGATTCTCTTTACCCCTCTATCCCCAACATGCACACGTCGTTGGGGTGGACTTATCTAGTAAAATGCTCCAGGAAGCCCACAAAAAAGTGCTGCAAAAACGGCTCACACATGTGGCCTTAATGGAGATGGACGCCTCCCATCTTGCCTTTCCGGATAGTACCTTTGACGTGGTGGTCGTCGCTTTTGTCATCAGTGTCGTGCCTGACCCCCTGCAAGTGCTCGCGGAAATCAAGCGGGTCAGTAAGCCGGAAGGACAAATTGTTATCATTAATCATTTTCAGAGCCACAATAAGGTAATGGCCCAGTTTGAAAAGTGGGTGTCGCCCTTGTGCACCAAAATTGGTTGGCGTTCCGACTTAGCGTTGGAATATTTAGTCCAACATGCCGATCTCCGCATCGACCGCAAGTATTCTCTCAATAAGCTCGACTTGTGGAAGGTGATCTACGCGACGAACAACAAATAAGAGGAGTGCCTTTCTCTCGTACTATGCACCACAGCACTTCTTATACTTCTTGCCACTCCCACACGGACAGGGAGCATTACGCCCGACTTTTGCTCCCTGGCGACGTACAGTTTTTACCGCCGTATCTCCAGTGTCTCCCTGCGCTTCAGAGAACGTCCCACGGTGTTCCACAATGTGCTGCTCACGCCGGCGGGGGTGCGCCATCAGCTCTTCGTCTGGGCGGGTCAGTTCAATTTTATAAAGAAGTTCAAGCGCTTCGGCTTTGATACGCTCGGTCATACCGACGAACATTTCGTACGCTTCACGCTTGTATTCATTCAGTGGATTTTTCTGCCCGTAGCCGCGTAGGCCAATACCCTCCTTCAGGTAGTCCATGGCGAGCAGGTGATCTTTCCAATGTTTATCAATGACCTGCAGCATGACCCAGCGCTCCAGGGCACAGCGTTGCTCTTCGCCAATGGCTTGCATTTTGGCCATATAATAGGCTTTAAGGCGTGTATGCAGATGTTCCAAGAACGCGTCACGGTCGAAGTCAGCAACATTTTCTGGCGTAAAAGCCATGTGGACACCGTACTGGCGCTGCATAGCGTCTGTCAAGCCTGTCAGGTCCCAATCGTCAACATAGGCATCAGCGGGAACGTAGGTACCAAAGATGCCTTCCAGCACCTCAGTATGCATCTCCTCCATCAACTCGTGAATATCGTCAGACTCCAGCACGTCGCGCCGCTGACTGTAGATCACTTCGCGTTGTTTGTTCATCACATCATCATACTCGAGGAGGTGCTTGCGAATCTCAAAGTTGTGACCTTCGACCTTGTGCTGGGCATTCTCGATAGCTTTTGTAATCATGGAGTGCTCGATAGGCTGGCCTTCTTCCATGCCCAGTTTGGCCATGATTCCAGAGATACGGTCTGAGCCGAAAATGCGTAAGAGGTCATCTTCCAGCGACAGATAAAAACGCGAGGAGCCGGGGTCTCCCTGCCGTCCGGCACGGCCACGAAGTTGATTGTCAATGCGACGTGCTTCGTGACGTTCGGTGCCAACGATATGCAGTCCTCCGAGAGCCACGACTGCGTCATGTTCAGACGCGCACTGGGCTTGGGCTTTCTGGAGTTGCATCGGATAGTCTGGGTCAACGCTGGCAAGCTTGCAGGCGTTACGCGCAAGGAATTCTGGATTGCCACCCAACAGGATGTCTGTGCCACGCCCAGCCATATTGGTGGAAATCGTCACGGCCCCTTGGCGTCCGGCTTGCGCCACAAT
>WNEY01001225.1_pt1 | contig 18044 bp, 16 predicted proteins | sample 5400531 | NCBI WGS metagenome assembly WNEY01 (sample SAMN13153338, study PRJNA577476) | soil metagenome | isolation source: 200 cm saprolite under Douglas fir tree site 1 | place: USA:California | collected 2015-04-18
ATGATCGGGAAGCCGAGCGCGCCGTCGCCCTCGAGCGCCTTGAGGCGGATCACGCCGGTGGTCGTCTCCTCGGTGCCGGCGATGATGTCGCCGAGCTGTTCGCGCCGGTGGGAGTGGAGGACGCCGATCACGTCGGCGCCGTCGTCCATCGTCAGGTGCGGCTTGTGGTCGACCGCCGCCTCGATGTGCGAGTAGTACGTGTCGTTGTCCTCGCCCTTGATCGCGAAGACGCTGACGTCGTATTCCTCGACGAGCGCGGCGGCGACGTCATCCTGTGTCGAGAGCGGGTTGGAGGCGCAGAGCACGACGTCCGCGCCGCCCGCCTTCAGCGTGCGCATCAGGTTTGCAGTCTCCGTCGTGACGTGCAGGCACGCAGAGATGCGGTAGCCGTTCAGGGGCTGCTCGGTCTCGAAGCGCTGCCGGATCGCGGCGAGCACCGGCATCTGCCGGTCGGCCCACGCGATCCGGCGGATGCCTTCGGCCGCCAGCGCGAGATCCTTCACGTCGAAGCGTTTCGTGGTTGCCATCGGTTCCTCTCAGGTCAGGCGGCGAGTAGCCGCTCGTGCTTTTGCTGTTCCCAGTCGATCCATTCCATGTCGGTGCCCGCGAGCCAAGTGTCGACCGCGGCCCGCAGCTCCGGCTCGCGCCGGAGCCGCGCGGCGAACGCCACGTCGCTCAGCTCGACCTCGAAGCGCCGCCGCAGCTCGCGCAGCGAGCGCAGCAGGTTGAGCTCCCGCAGGCCGTAGAGCCGGTAGCCCGTGCCGCTTCGGCGCGGGACGACCAGGCCGACCCGCTCCAGGTAGCGGAGCATGCGCGGCGACCAGCCCGTCCGGGCGGCCGCTTCGCTGACGGTCAGCTCGTCCACGCCCAGAGGTTAACACAAGTGTGTCAAGGCTTGCGTGCACGGACCCGAGCGGTTTGCTTGGTGACGTGGAGGAAGCCCCGATCGGCGATCGCGGCCTTCGCCACCCGTTCGACCTCGGCCAGCTGAGCCTCGGTCACGTCACCTCGCGAGCGAACGAATTCGAGCAGCGGCTCGAGCTCGGTGACCTCGAGCGAGTCCGGGAACGGCTGGATCTCGATGTCGACGAAGAACGGCTCGAGCTCCTCCGAAGCCGATTCGACCGTGAAAAGTTCACGCGTCTTCAGCCAGATTCCATCGCGCGGCGGCGCGAGCTCGCGCAGCTCGCGCAGGTGATCGTGCCCAATGGTCGTTGCTCGGAACGCGCCGCCGGGACGGAGTACGCGCACGAATTCGCCGAGGGCGCGGGCGCGGTCCTCGACGTGGAAAAGCATGTGGTTCGCGATCACCGCGTCGAACGACTCGCCCTCGAACGGCAGCGCTTCGACGTCGGCAACTCCATACCGCGCGCGGTCGCCGAGCGCTGTCCGTGTTTCCTCGACCATCGCCGGCGAGAGGTCGGTGAGGGTCAGCCGCCACCCCTCAGGAATCCGCTCTCGGTTCTCGCGCCAGATCATGCCGTCGCCGCAACCGACCTCGAGGACCTCGGCATGCGCGTCGAAGTCGTAGCCCTCAAAGACCCAGCGCGGATACGAAAGGGGACTCGTCGAGAATCGCTCATGCAGCGTGATCCGCGCGCGGAGATTGTCTGTCGTCCGATATTGCTCCTCGACTTGAGCGCGATGCGACACTAAGGCGCCGACGTCTCGTCGCGTCCGTAGCGGTCCTCGAGCCGCACGACGTCGTCGAGCTGCGGGGTCGAGACCTCGAGGATCGTCGTGTCCTCGAGCGCGGTCACGCGGTGAACAGTTCCGGGCGTGAAGTGGAAGCACGCGCCGGGCGCGATCACCTCTTCATTCAGAACCGCCTGGCCCGCCTCGCCGACTTCGAGGCGCGCGCGGCCGGATTCGACATACCAAGACTCGTCCTTCTCGCGGTGGAACTGCAGGCTCAGCGACTCGCCCGCCTTCACGAACAGGATCTTCCCGACGTAGGCATCGGCGTGCGCCCAGAGCAGCTCCCAGCCCCACGGCTTCTCGACGCGCTGCGGCTCGAACGCCCACGCCTCCACGCTTTCGACATTCGGCGAGTCGACCATTCAAGCAGGCACCGGCGCAAAGTCGGGATGCGCGGTCAGGTACTCCTCGGCGAGGCGAAGGTCCTTCGGCGTGTTGACGGTCAACCAGACGCCCGTGTTGCGGTACGCGAGCAGCTTGCCCTCGGCGGCAAGCCCGGGGAACGTCGACGTCTCGTGATCGCCGCGCTCCGGCAGCCGCGCGAGGCATTCGTCGTCGAGCACGTAGACGCCGGAGCTGACCCATTCCGGAAGCAGCGGGGCCTCGCGAAAGCCGGCGATCGTGTCGTCGTCGCGGACTTCGACGACACCGAACGGCGAGCGCACCTGCGAGACGACGAGCGTTGCCGCCGGGCCGCGCTCCTTGTGCCGCTCGAGCAGCTCGCGGAGATCGATTGCCAACAGCTCGTCGCCGTTCAGCGCATACACGGGACCGCTCTCGTGCCGCTGCGTCGCCGAGAAGCGGAGGGCGCCGCCACGCCCGAGCGGCTCGGGCTCGCCGACGGCGACGATCTCCGGGCCGAGCCCGCCGAGCTCCTGCTCGAACCGCGTTTCGGTCCCCTGCGCGCAGGCGACGATCACACGTGACACGCCGACCTCGGCGAGCCGCGCGACCTGGTAGGCAGCAAGCGCTCGGCCGCAGACGCGCACGAGCGGCTTCGGCAAGCCCTGAGCGGCGTCGCCGAGCCGTTCGGCCTTGCCGCCCGCCAGGATCAGGGCTTCCACTACGCGGTTTCCTGCTCGGGATCCCGCTCGGCCGTCTCCGGGAGAACGTCGAGCGGCGACACCGCGCGGCCGATGCCTTCGTACGCGAAGCCGGCCGCGCGCACCGCAGCGGGATCGAGCAGGTTGCGTCCGTCGATGATCAGCGGATGCCGCATCGCGGAGCGCACTTCCTTCGACGCGAGCTCCTTCAGTTGCGGCCACTCGGTCACGATCACGGCGGCGTCGGCGCCGGTGACCGCCTCGAGCGGCGTGTCGCACAGCGTCACGCCCTGGAGCTCCGGCTCGGCGACGGGATCCCACGCACGCACCTCTGCGCCCTCGGCGAGCAACCGCGATGCGAGCACGAGCGACGGCGCCTCGCGCATGTCGTCGGTGTTCGGCTTGAAGGCGAGCCCGAGCAGCGCGACGGTTTTCCCGCGCAGCTTGCCGAGGTGCTTCTGCAGCTTCTGGATCACCCGCCGCTTCTGCAGCTCGTTCACTTCGATGACCGCCGCGAGAAGCTGGAAGTGATAGCCGGAGTTGCCCGCGAGTTGTTTGAGGGCGGAGACGTCCTTTCCGAAACAACTCCCGCCCCAGCCGATTCCCGCCCGGAGGAAATGTGGACCGAGCCGGTGATCGAGACCGACGCCGCGCGAAACGTCTTCTACGTCCGCTCCGACGAGCTCACAAACGTTCGCGATCTCGTTGATGAACGAGACGCGCGTCGTCAGGAACGCGTTCGCCGCCAGCTTGACCATCTCGGCCGACGCGACATCGGTGCGGAGAAGCGACGTATCGAACGTGGTGTAGAGCTCCGCGACGCTCGCACTGTCGGCATCGTCGAACGCGCCGATGACGATGCGGTCGGGGTGCATGAAGTCACGAATCGCCGTCCCCTCCGCGAGGAACTCCGGATTCGACACGTACGCAACCTGTTCGAGACGACGGCTGTCGAGCGCCGCGCGAACTTTCTCGCCTGTCCCCACGGGCACAGTCGACTTCATCACCAAGATGGCTTGTGCATTCGCGGGAAGCTCGTCGATGACCGTCCAGACGCGGGAGAGGTCGGCGTCGCCTGAGTACAGGGGCGGCGTGTTCACGCAGACGAAGATGAACTCCGCTCCCTCGAGAGCGGCGCCCACGTCCAGTGTGAACTCGAGACGGTCGCGGTTCCGGGCGAGAAGCTCCTCGAGCCCCGGCTCGAAGATCGGCGACTCGCCGCGCTTCAGCGCCTCGATCTTGTCCGGCACGATGTCGCGGACCGCGACGTCGTGGCCGAGCTCCGCAAAGCACGCGCCGGTGACGAGACCGACATAGCCGGCTCCGAAGATCGCGATCCTGGACACGAGCGCCTAGCCTACCGAAGCGGTTTCAAGCCTCTTGCGATTGCGATCATCGTCTCGTTCGAGAGCGAGTCGAGCAGAGTGTTGACCACCCAATACGTCGCGCCGTTCTCGCGCACGACGACCATGTGCAGGTGCGGGCCGTTGTAGTAGAAGTCGAACTCGCGGCCCCTGAGGAGGTGCTTGAAGTTCGGCTGCTGGAGCGCCGGCGCGTCCGTCCATTTCGTCTCCTCGATTCCCCAGTAGCCCGCGAGCTCGCTCCCCGCGAGAAACGCCAGCCGGACCGCGCGCTCGCCCCTCTTCAGCGCGTACACGCGGATCGGAACCTCGCGGTCGATGCTCGACGTCCGCTCGAGCACGGTCGGCACCAGCAGCGCGAAGTCGAGCCGTTTGCGCACGGACTTGAGCAGCGACAGCGACTGCGACGGATCGGTACGCACGTACGCCGGCTCCTTCTTCGGCGTCTTGTCGACGGGCGCCGGCGCGATCGTCCCGTGGAACGTGGACCCGACGACGACGGTGAGCATCGCGCCGTTCGCGAGACCGACCAGGTCCGGCGGGAGCTGCTCGACCTCGGCGTCGCCGAAGAGATTCGCGACCTTCTGCGCTGCGATCTTCGCGCCGGGTTGCGTTCGGTCGAAGTAGACCTTCGTGTGGAAGTAACTGAACGTCGGCGCGTTCAGGAGGTGCCCGGCCGCCGGCGTGACGATCTGGTAGCTGCGCTGCGCAAGCTCGTACGCGGCGTTCGACGCCGAGCCGGCGATCCCGTTCCCGTTCAGCACGCTGATCCTCACGCTGCTCGGCGGCGGCCCCTTCAGGTGCGCGACGCGGCTCCCGAGCGAGACCGCGGTCGCCTTTTGCGGCGCCTCGACGTCAGGGTTCTGAAAATCCTGCACGGCCGCGGCGATCGCCTGCGTCGACGCGCTCAGCTGGTCGTAGCCGGTCACGCCCTCGATCTTCGACTGGAAGAAGTGTCCTGCCGGGAGGTCGTACGCGAATCGGGCGTAACTCTTCACGGCGTTCGACAGGTCGCCGCCGCGCGCCTGGCCAATCTCGACGCTGTGCGTGATCGCCCCGACGATCTTCAGGGCCGTGTAGACGGAGAATCCGTGCGTGACCTCCAGCTTCAGCGCCTTGACGAACTGCTGCTGGCGCGCGATCCGGTAGAGGTCCGAGTCCGTATGACGGAACCGGACGTAGTCGAGTGCCTCATGCCCGTTGAGCTTCTGGTAGCCGGGCATGAGGTCGATGTTCGCGAAGTCGGTTGCGCCGGTGCCGACGTTCTTGTTGTAGTAGCGGCGGTCGACGTCGATCCACACGCCGCCGACGCGGTCGACGATCTGCTCGAAGCCTGTGAAGTCGACGGTGATCAGGAAGTTGATCGGAAGCCCGGTCAGGTGCTTGATCGTGTCGAGCGTGCCCTTCGAGCCGCACTCCGAGTACGCCGCGTTGATCCGGGTGTTGTCGATGATCTTCTCGCCGCACCAGATCTGCGTCGTCAGGTCGCGGGGGAAGGAGAGCATCGAGATCGAGTGCGTGATCGGATCCGCGCGCAGCAGCATGATGGTGTCGGAGCGCGAGCCCGCGTCTGCTTCCTTGCCGAGCCGCTTGTCGTATCCGACGACGAGCGCGATCGCAGGCTGGTTCGGGCTTGGGATGTCGAGGTGCTTCTCGGCTTGCCTGACGTCCCTCGAGTGGGCCGCAACCGCCGACACGCTCTGGTGGTAGTAGAGGTACGCGCCGCCGAGCGCCGCGAGCGCAACCATCATCGCGAACGCGACGAGCCAAAGGAAGAACCGGCCGACCTTGGCCCAGAAGCTGCGCCGCACGGGCTCCGGCTGCCGGTAGCGCGTGACCTCGGTGAGGATCGCGGGCGGGAAGACGGCGCGCCCGTTCCCGTTCACCGCGGCGCCCCGGCCCATCCCTCTCTTCAGCGTCGTCCGCATGCGAAAAAACGCGAACGCCTCGTCGGCGCCCGCACCGGTGGAGAATAGCCCAGGCTCAGGACTGCAGCGTTGCTACCTGCTCGGGCTCGTAGGCCAGGTTGGGCCGAAGCCAGCGCTCGGCCTCGGCGAGCGGGATGCCCTTGCGGGAGCCGTAATCCTCGACCTGGTCGAGAGCCACGCGGCCGACCGCGAAGTAGCGCGCCTCCGGGTGGTGGAAGTAGATGCCGCTCACGCTCGCGCCGGGGATCGTCGCGAACGTCTCCGTCAGCTCCATGCCGGCGCTCTCGGCCCCCAGCAGCCGGAAGAGCTTCCCTTTTTCCGAGTGGTCCGGACAGGCCGGGTAGCCGAAGGCCGGCCGGATGCCGCGATAGCGCTCCGCGATCAGGTCCTCCTTCGGGCGGCGCTCCTTCTCGTAGCCCCAGTCGAAGCGCGCCTGCTCGTGCAGGTACTCCGCGAACGCCTCGGCGAGGCGGTCGGCGAGCGCCTTGACCATGATCGCGCGATAGTCGTCGTGGTCGGCCTCGTAGCGCGCGGCGAGCTCGTCCGCACCGTGGATCGAGACGGCGAACGCCCCGAGGTGATCGTGGCTCTGAGCCACAAAGTCCGTGAGGCAGCGATTCGGCCGCGAGTCGCGGTAGTCGGACTGCTGACGCAGGAAGCAGAATCGCGTCCCTTCCTCGAGGAGGACGTCGTCTCCGTCCGCGCGCGCCGGCCAGAACCCGTACACCCCTCGAGCTTGTAGCTCTGAGCCACTAATTATTTCGTCCAGTAGGGCAGTGGCGTCGTCGTACAGCTCCCGCGCCGCCGGGTTGTCGAGGATCGCCGGGAACTTTCCCTTCAGCTCCCACGCGTAGAAGAAGAACTGCCAGTCGATATATCTGGTGAGGTCCGAGAGCTCGGGTCGCGACTCCGTTGTGCCGGTGAATGAGGGAGTCGGCACGTCGTCGAACGACACGCGTTGTCTGTTCGCGCGCGCGGCCTCGAGCGGTAGCAGGGGCTTGCGGTCCCGCTCCGCGTACTGCTCGCGCAGACGGTCCTGCAGTTCGCGGTTCTCCACATCGAGCCGCGCGCGGCGCTCTCCGTCGAGGAGATCCGACACGACGCCGACGACGCGCGATGCGTCGAGGACGTGGACGGTCGGCTGCGAGTACGCCGGCGCGATCCGCACGGCCGTGTGCTGCTTCGACGTCGTCGCGCCGCCGATGAGGAGAGGGAGCGAAAGCCCGCGGCGCTCCATCTCTCGCGCAACGGTCACCATCTCGTCGAGCGAAGGCGTGATCAGCCCGGAAAGGCCGACGACGTTCGCTCCCTCGGCGAGCGCGGTGTCGAGGATCTTGTCCGGGGGCACCATGACGCCGAGGTCGATCACCTCGTAGTTGTTGCAGCCGAGGACGACGCCGACGATGTTCTTGCCGATGTCGTGCACGTCTCCCTTGACGGTCGCGAGCACGACCTTGCCCTGCTCGCGCGCGACGTAGCCGGCCTTCAGCTTCTCCTCTTCCATGTACGGCTCGAGATACGCGACCGCGCGCTTCATCGCCCGCGCGCTCTTGACGACCTGCGGCAGGAACATCTTGCCGCTGCCGAAGAGATCGCCGACGATCTGCATCCCGCGCATCAGCGGACCTTCGATCACCTCGAGCGGGCGCTCGTACCCGTGTCGCGCCTCCTCGGTGTCCTCCTCGATGAAGTCGACGATCCCGTGCACGAGCGCATAGGACAACCGCCCCTCCACGTCGGCTTCGCGCCACGAGAGGTTGAGCTCGCGCTTCGTCCCCTCGCCCTTCACGCGGCCGGCGTACTCCAGCAGCCGTTCGGTGGAGTCGAGACGGCGGTTGAAAATGACGTCCTCGACCATTCCCAGCAGCTCCGGCTCGATGTCCTCGTAGACGACGAGCTGGCCGGCGTTGACGATCCCCATGTCGAGGCCGGCGCGGATCGCGTGGTAGAGGAACGCCGAGTGCATCGCCTCACGCACGGCGTCGTTGCCGCGGAAAGAGAAGGAGAGGTTCGAGATGCCGCCGCTGGTGCGCGCCCCCGGACAGCGCTCCTTGATCAGCGGCAGCGCGTCGATGAAGTTCTTTGCGTACTCGTTGTGCTCTTCGATGCCCGTTGCGACGGCGAGCACGTTCGGGTCGAAGATGATGTCCTCCGGCGGGAAGCCCTCGCGGACGAGCAGGTCGTACGCGCGGCCGCAGATCGCGACCTTCCGCTCGACGGTGTCGGCCTGGCCCCGCTCGTCGAACGCCATCACGATCACGCCGGCGCCGTAGCGGCGGATCGTGCGCCCCTGTTCAAGGAACGCGTCCTCTCCTTCCTTGAGCGAGATCGAGTTGACGATCCCCTTTCCCTGCAGGCACTTGAGCCCGGCCTCGAGCACGATCCAACGTGAGCTGTCGACCATGATCGGCAGACGCGCGACCTCGGGCTCGGTCGCGATGTAGTTGAGGAATGTCGTCATCGCCCGCTCGCTGTCGAGCAGGTCAGCGTCCATGTTGACGTCGAGGATGTTCGCGCCGCCGCGCACCTGCTCCAGCGCCACGTCGACGGCGCCCTGGAAGTCGTCGGCCTCGACCAGGCGGCGGAAGCGCGCCGAGCCGGTGACGTTCGTCCGCTCGCCGATCATCACGAAGCCGGTGTCGGGGCCGATCGTGAACGGCTCCAGGCCGCTGAAACGCGGTGCCGGGCGGCTCTGCGGGACCTGTCTCGGGGCCAGGTCCCGAATCGCGGCCGCAATGGCCCTGGTGTGCTCGGGCGTCGTCCCGCAGCACCCGCCCGCGACGTTCAGGAGGCCGTCCCTCGCGAACTCGCGCAGCAGCGTGCTCGTCGTGTCCGGCCCCTCGTCGTAGCCCCCGAAGGCGTTCGGCAGCCCGGCGTTCGGATGGCACGACACGTAGGTGGGGACGATCTGCGACAGCTCTGCCAGGAACGGCCGCATCTCCTTCGCGCCGAGCGAGCAGTTCATCCCCACGATCAGCGGCTCCGAATGCTCGACCGCGGCCCAGAATGCCTCCGGCGTTTGGCCCGACAGCGTCCGTCCCGAGAGATCGACGATCGTGACGGAGATCCAGAGTGGGATGTCCGGCGCTACCTCGCGCGCCGCCTTCAGCGCCGCCTTCGCATTCAGCGTGTCGAAGATCGTCTCGACGAGCAGCAGGTCGACGCCGCCTTCAGCGAGCGCCCCGATCTGCTCCGCGTACGCCGCGTAGACGTCGTCGAACATCACGCTCCGGTACGCGGCGTCCTCGACGCGCGGCGACAGCGACAGCGTGACGTTGAGCGGACCGACGGAGCCGGCGACGAGCTTGCCGCCGGCCGCGTCGGCGGCCTCGCGCGCTAGGCGTGCGCCTTCCGTGTTCATGTCGCGCACCGCATCCTGCAACCCGTAGTCCGCTTGGCCGATGCGCGTCGCCGTGAACGTGTTGGTCGTCGTGATGTCGGCGCCAGCCGCGAAGTACGCGTCGTGGATCGAGCGCACGATGCCCGGCCGCGTGAGGTTCAGCAGGTCCGGGTCGCCCTTGACGTCGGACCGGTGGTCGCGGAAGCGCTCGCCCCGGAAGTCCTCCTCCGTGAGCCCGCGGCTTTGCAGGAGCACGCCCCAGGCGCCGTCGAGCACGAGGATGCGCTCGCGGAGGAGAGATTCGATGTGGTCGCGGATGTCCTTCACGAAAACGGCTCCGGCCTAAAGAGGTACCGGAGCCGGAAGGCTCGGGTGGCTCTTTAGGCGTTTTTTTCCTGGTCGCCAAGCTGCCGGTCAAAGCTTTCCAGGTAGGGAAAGCGTAGCAGCAGGCGTCAATCCAAACACCGGCAAAATTGCTTTGCTAGTGTCTAGCCCGTGAAGGCCGGGATTGCACTCCTGGTCGTCGCGCTCGCCGCCGGCTGCGGCGGCGCGAACATCGAGCCGACGACGGCTCCGCGGCAGGCGCGTGAGCTCGCCCGGCTGCGCGCCGACATCCGGCGGCTGAAGATCGTCGCTGCTCCGGTTCCCCATTCGCTGATGGGAACGCCGAAGCTGCTCGCGGCGACCGGTGCCTTCCTCGATCACGAGCAAGCGTCGTCCCTCGACAACCTGACGAAGAACCGGTTGATCGACCTCGCCGCGTCCGCGGTCGCCGGCAGTTGCGACCAGTGCTTCCAGCAGCTCGAAGCGGCCCGGCCGATCCCGGCGATCGCGCACCCGTAGACGGCGGCGGGAACCGCGCCGCCCGCGGCCCCGCCGCTGCCTGGGATGCTACGCCGGAATCCGCGCAGATTGAAATCCGGCGAGGACACTCGCCCGCCCTCCTGCCAAGTGACACCTTGTCACGTGGCGGATTTCGGACGTGAGGTGACACCTTGTCGCTTGGAGAGTTCGGCCGGTCGTTCGCGCGGCTCCGGACATAATCCCGCGAGCAGGTGGAGACGGTCACCGCCCAGGGCTGCCCCAAGTGCGGGACAACCGTGCCCGTGCATCACGGCTACGTCAGCTGGTGTCATGAGTGCGGCTGGAACCTCACGGCGCCGCAGCCGCCCGATCAGGAGCGCACCCGATTCGATCGTCTCTACGCCGCAGCCGGGCGCCGGTTCGGGGACCGCCTCGCGTCCGAGCTCCTCGCCGCCGACGAGCTCGAGCCGCGACTCACGCCCACGCGCGTCGCCACCTACACCGTCGCGCTGCTCGCACACCTCTTGACGCTTGCGCTCGCGGTCGGCGCGATCGTCCTCGTCGCACTCACGTTTCCAAATCCGGCCGCGATCGTCGCAGGACTGATCATGGTTGGGCTCGCGTATCTGATGCGACCCCGACTGGGGAAGGTGCCCGACGAGGGCATGCTCACCCGCGAGGATGCGCCGGCGCTGTACAAGCTCGCAGACGATGTCGCCGACGCCTTGGACGTCCCGCACGTCGACGTCATCGCGATCGACGGTGAGTTCAACGCGTCGTGGGCGATCCTCGGACTGCGCCGGCGCCGCGTCCTGACGCTCGGATTGCCGGCGCTCGCGATGCTCACCCCGCAGGAGCGCGCCGCGCTCGTCGCGCACGAGCTCGCTCACGGACGCAACGGCGACTCGACTCGCGGTGTCGTCGTGGGCTCAGCCGTCCGCGCGCTCGCCGAGCTCTACTGGGCCGTCGCGCCGGAGGACTTCGGCGGGGCGCGCGAATGGGGCGAGCACGCACTCTTCGAGCGGATCGTCAACGTGCTCCTCTGGGTGGTCTCACGCCCGGTGCTCGGGGTCCTGGTGCTCGAGTTCCACTTGCTCCTGCACGATTCTCAGCGCGCCGAGTACCTCGCCGACGCGCTCGCCGCGCGCGTCGCCGGAACGCCGGCCGCGGTGTCCCTCGAAGAGAAGATGCTCCTCGCCGCCACGGTCCGCTTTGCCGTTCAGCACACGGCGCACGATCGCTCTGGGCAGACCGATCTCTTCGCCGTCCTCATCGACACGATCGCCTCGGTTCCGGAACGCGAGCTCGAGCGCCGCCGCCGCGTCGCACGGCTCGAGGACGCGAGACTGAGCTCGACGCATCCGCCGACGGCGAAGCGGATCCAGTTGCTCGAGGAACGCGCGCGGCTCGAGCCGCAGGTCGTTTGCACTCGTGAGGCCTCGGCGGCGATCGACGCTGAGACCGCGCACCTGCGGAAGTCGGTCCAGTCCGAGCTCGTCGACACGTACCGCGACTCGCTCTACGCACTGTAGGGCGTTACTCGCGACCCGAGACGGAGAGTTGGTTTTCGGCGTGCTTGATGCGTTGCTCGAGCACCCAGCGGTCGGCCGTCGACTCGCCGCGGTCGACGCGTTCGAGCTCGGCCTGTGCTTCCTCGAGCTGCCTGTGCGCGCGCTCGGCGTCGATCTCGCGTGCCAGCACCGCGTCGTCGACGAGCGCGATCGCACGGTCCTGTTCGACCTTGAAGAAGCCGGGGCCGGTCGCGAATTCGCGCACGCGCTCCTCTCCTTCGCCGACGTGGATCCGCGTCGAGCCCGCCTTCAGCGTCGCGATCAAGGGCGCGTGACGGGCGAGTACGCCGATCTCCCCGGCCGCGCCGGGAACGATCAGCATCGTCGCCTCGCCCTCGAACGCGGGCCCGTCTGGCGTGACGAGCGAGACCGAGAACGTCTTGTCGGCCATTTACGAGACGCCGGCGGGCTCGGGCTCCGGCTCCGGCTCGGCCTCGGCCTTGGCGACGTTCGCGTCCTCCGCCTGCTCCATGTCCTCCGCCGGAGCCTCCTCCTCGCCCCCGAGCCTGCGGCCCTTCTCGACGGCGTTCTGGATCGTGCCGACCATGTAGAACGCCTGCTCGGGCAAGTCGTCGTGCTTGCCCTCGAGGACCTCGGCGAAGCCCTTGATCGTGTCCTCGAGCTTCACGTACTCGCCCGGCGTGCCGGTGAACTGCTCGGCGACGAAGTTCGGCTGCGACAGGAAGCGCTGGACCTTGCGTGCACGCGCGACGATCAGCCGGTCCTCGTCCGACAGCTCCTCGATGCCGAGGATCGCGATGATGTCCTGCAGCTCCTTGTAGCGCTGCAGCACTTGCTGCACGCGCGTCGCGACCTCGTAGTGCTCGTCCGAGACGATGCCAGGCTGCAGCGCGCGCGACGACGAGCCGAGCGGGTCGACCGCGGGGTAGATCCCCTGCTCGACGAGCGAGCGAATGAGCACGACCGACGAGTCGAGGTGGGCGAACGTGTTCGCGGGCGCAGGGTCCGTGAGGTCGTCGGCCGGCACGTAGATCGCCTGCACCGACGTGACCGAGCCCGTTTGCGTCGACGTGATCCGCTCCTGCAGCTCGCCCATCTCGGTCGCGAGCGTCGGCTGGTAGCCGACGGCGCTCGGCATGCGGCCGAGCAGCGCCGAGACCTCTGAGCCCGCCTGCGTGAAGCGGAAGATGTTGTCGATGAACAGGAGCACGTCCTGACCCTCGTCGCGGAAGTACTCCGCCATCGTCAGGCCGGAGAGCCCGACGCGCAGGCGCGCGCCCGGCGGCTCGTTCATCTGGCCGTAGACCAGCGCGACCTTGTCGAGCACCTTCGACTCCGTCATCTCGATCAGGAGGTCGTTGCCTTCGCGCGTCCGCTCGCCGACGCCCGCGAACACGGACACGCCGCCGTGCTGCATCGCCACGTTGTGGATCAGCTCCTGGATCAGCACCGTCTTGCCGAGCCCGGCGCCGCCGAAGAGGCCGATCTTGCCGCCGCGGATGAACGGCGCGATCAGGTCGATGACCTTGATGCCCGTTTCGAACAGCTCCGTCGTCGGCGACAGGTCGCTGAACTTCGGCGGATCGCGGTGGATCGACCAGCGCTCCGTATCATCCGGCGCCGGCGGTTTGTTGTCGACCGGCTCACCGAGCACGTTCCAGACGCGCCCGAGCGTCACGTTGCCGACGGGGACCGAGATCGGCTGCCCCGTGTCGATCACGTCGACGCCCCGGGCGAGGCCGTCGGTCGAGTCCATCGCGACGGCGCGCAGCCGATCGTCGCCCAGGTGCAGCTGCACCTCCGCGATCAGGGCGTGCGCCTCCTGCTCGGCGGAGGCCGGCATGTCGATCCGCAGGGCGGTGCGGATCTCCGGCAGGCGCCCGGTGAAGACCGCGTCGATGACGACGCCTTTGATCTCGACCACCTTGCCGACGTTCTGGGCGGGCTTTCCGTTTTCAGCCATGTGACTCCTGAAGAGGGATTTCCGGGGCGCGACGCGCGACGACGCGGAGCCGCCGGCCAAGCGCGGCCAGTTTACCCGAGCCCTTTCGGGCGGGGCTCCCGTTGTCACCCGCACGCAACCTGTGAATCTCGAGGGCGTCCGCCACACGGGCGGCCTGGTCGAGCGTTCAGACGTACGAGGTGATCGGCGACGCGAAAACGGTCACGACTAAAGCCTAGTCGCCGCAGCCGCGGATTCGTTGCGCTGTCTTATACGTCGATTCTGATGCCGCGTTGCTTGCCGATGCCCATCTGGGCGTGGAGCATCGCCAGCCGCGGTGTCTTGATCAGCGCATCGGAGTCGGTGCTCGGGCCCGAGGCAATGCTGTTCCGCGAGAGGCGCACCGCGTTCGCGCTCAGCTCGGCCGATGTACCGCCGAGCGAGCCGAAAAGCGTGCCGAGGCCGACCGCGGCCGCGATGACGGCGGCGGCGGCCGTCGAGGCGCGAAGAGCGCGCACGGGAATGGCGACCCGGCGGCGCCGCAGCGGCAGCGCGATCGGCTCCGGCAGCTGCTCACGTTCGGCGGTGCGAATCCTCTCAGTGGTCTCCGTCACGGCACGCGCGTAGGCGCTGCAGCTCGCGCAGCGGGCGAGGTGCGCCCGCAGCAGCGCCTGCTCGAGCTCGGAGAGCTCGCCGTCGAGGCGGAGGGAAGCCCACTCGCGGGCGCGTTCGCATATGCGTGGCTGAGGCCGGAACACGGTCATCTGTTCTCTGTGACGGGACTGAGCGCGAAGAGTTAGTCGCTCAGACCAGCCTGTACCGCGTATCGGCCAGAACGCCCAGGAGGATGAGCACCAGCCCCAGCACCACGAAGACGGCCGACAGGCTCAGGGATTCCAGCTGTTCGCTACCGGTTGCCCAGCGGAGCCGGCGGTTCCGGAAGATCCCGAACTGCCCGAAGCCGGGGTCGCCCTTCACCCGCACGGGGCCTCGGTTGCCGACGAAGAAGCCCGAAATCAGGAGGAACGAGCCGACGATGTAGAAGCCGAGCGAGAGCGAGCGGCCGACGCTCGAGCCGAACGCGAGCCCGAGCGCGAGCGAGCAGACCGCCGTGCCGCAGGCGGTCCCGGCGAGCAGCAGCACGAACCGGCGCGCCGCGTCACGGAGCATCGCGCCGGTCGACTTCCCGGTTCCGCCCGCCGAATCCACGGGCCCGCTCATGCCCTACTCTGCCGCCGCCGCGGCCGGCGGCGGGCTCATCGGCGTGCCGGTCGGGCGGCGCATCTCCTCGTCCGTCATCGGCCAGCGCTCGAGCGGGTAGTGGCAGGCGGCCACGTGCTCGCCGCCGAACTGGTAGAGCGGCGGCGTCTCGACGTCGCAATGGCCCTCGCGGAAGCGCGGGCAGCGCGGGTGGAACCAGCACGCGGCCGGCGGGTTGAGCGGGCTCGGCACGTCACCTTCGAGCACGATCTGCTTCCGCTCGCGGCCGAGCGCGGGGTTCGGGATCGGCACGGCCGAGAGCAGCGCGCCCGTGTACGGATGCTTCGGCTCGGCGTAGAGCTGGATGCGCGACGCGATCTCGACCGCGTGGCCGAGGTACATCACCATCACACGGTCGGAGATGTGCCGCACGACGTTCAGGTCGTGCGCGATGAAGATGTACGTGAGGCCGAACTCGGTCTGCAGGTCCTTCAACAGGTTCAGGATCTGCGCCTGCACCGACACGTCGAGCGCGGAAACGGGCTCGTCGCAGACGATCAGCTTCGGGTTGACGGCGAGCGCGCGGGCGACGCCGATGCGCTGCCGCTGGCCGCCGGAGAACTCGTGCGGGAAGCGGTTGTAGTGCTCCGGATTGAGGCCGACGACCTCGAGCAGCTCCTGCACGCGCCGCTTGATCTCGGCGTCGGTGCCGAGCTTGTGCACCTCGAGCGCCTCCGCGATGATGAAGCCGACGCGCTTGCGCGGGTTCAGCGACGCGTAGGGATCCTGGAAGATCATCATCAGCTCGCGCCTGATCGGGCGCATCTCCGGGCGGCTGAGCGTCGTGATGTCTCGGCCGTCGAAGACGATCCGGCCGCCGGTCGGGTCGAGCAGGCGCATGACGCAGCGCGCCATCGTCGACTTGCCGCAGCCGGACTCGCCGACGACGCCGAGCGTCTCGCCCTTCCTCACGGCGAAGCTGACGCCGTCGACGGCTTTTACCGACGCGACCGTCTTCTGGAAGATGATCCCGCGCGTGACAGGGAAGTGCTTGACCAGGTTCTCGACGACGAGCAGCTCGTCGCCGGACCCGTTCGTCGCTGCGGGAGCGGCCTGCGACTCCGTCGTCGCCACTACGCCGCGTCTCCGAGGTGCGTCAGCTTCGCCGCCTCGCGGTCCTTCGTCTCCTCGTCGAGGTGGCAGCGCTGGAAGTGCTCCGGATCGTGCGACACCTGCAGGAGCTCCGGCTCGGTCGTCTTGCAGATCTCCATCACGTACGGGCAGCGTGGATGGAAGCGGCAGCCGCGCGGCGGGTTCAGGAGCGAGGGCGGCTGGCCCTGGATCTGGACCAGGCGCTCGACGTCCGCGTCGAGGCGGGGCAGCGAGCCGAGCAGCCCCCACGTATAGGGGTGATGCGGGCGCCTGAACAGGTTGTCGACGGGCGCCTGCTCGGCGACGCGCGCGGCGTACATCACGACGACGTCGTCGGCGATCTCCGCGATCACGCCGAGGTCGTGCGTGATCATGATGATCGCGCTGCCGAAGTCGGCCTGCAGCTTCGACATCAGGTTCAGGATCTGCGCCTGCGTCGTCACGTCGAGCGCCGTCGTGGGCTCGTCCGCGATCAGCAGGTCCGGGTCGTTGATCAGGGCCATCGCGATCATCACGCGCTGGCGCATGCCGCCTGAGAACTGGTGCGGGTAGTCGTCGACCCGGCGCTCGGCGCGCGGGATGCCCACAGCCTTGAGGAGCTCGAGCGTGCGCGCCTTCGCCTGCTTCTTCGACACGTCGCGGTGCAGGAGGATCGCCTCGATCAGCTGCGCGCCGATCGACTTGACCGGATTCAGCGACGTCATCGGATCCTGGAAGATCATCGCGATGTCGTCCCCGCGGATGTTCCGCAGGTGCCGGCTCGACATCTTCAGCAGATCCTGGCCCTTCCACAGCGCCTCGCCCGAGCTGATCGTGTTTACGCGCGCGTTCAGGCCCATGATCGTCAGGCAGGTGACGCTCTTGCCCGAGCCGGACTCGCCGACGATCCCGAGCGTCTGGCCCTTCTCGACGCTGAAGCTGACGCCGTCGACGGCCTTGACGATCCCGTCGTCGGTACGGAAATGGGTCTTGAGGTCAGTGACCTCCAGCAGAGCCAACGGTCGTCCCAGTCCTTTCCTTAGGCGAGTCGGATCCTCGGATCGATGACCGCGTACAGCAAGTCAACGACCAGGTTGAAGACGATGATCGCAAACGTCGCGAACACGACAATGCCCTGTGTGACGGGTAAGTCGAAGAGCTGGATCGAGTCCAGCGCAGTCGAGCCGAGCCCCGGCAGCGAGAAGATGGACTCGGTGAAGATCGCGCCGCCGAGCGCGACGCCGATGTCCATGCCGAGCATCGTCACGACGGGCAGCAGCGCGTTCCGGAGGATGTGCGAGCGGATCACGATCCACTCGGGCGCGCCCTTCGCGCGCGCGGTGCGCACGTAGTCCTCGTGCGACGCCTCCATCACGTTCGCGCGGATCATCCGCACGTAGAGCGCCGTGAAGAGGATCGCGAACGTCGTCCACGGCAGGATCATGTGCCATGCCCACTGCACCGGCCCGCCGCAGTCGGTACTCGGGTTGAAGAAGTCGCAGTAGCCGGTGATCGGCGTCCAGCCGAGCTTGAAGCCGATCAGGTAGGACAAAATCAGGCCGATCCAGACCGGGTGCGCGGAGATCCCGATCAGGACGAACACCATCGCCAGTCGGTCGAGTAAGGACCTCGGTTTGAGCGCGGAGAGGATCCCGACCGGTAATGCGATCAGCATCCAGAAGAACGCGCCGCCGAAGACGAGCGACGCCGTGACCGGCGCCGCGTTCAGAACGAGCGTGTTGACGCTCCGGCGCGTGACGAACGACTTCCCGAGGTTCTGGTGGATCACGAGCCGGTCCATGAACCTGAGGTACTGGATCGGCAGCGGCCGGTCGAGCCCGAGTGTGTGTTTGGCGGCCGCAGGCCTGCTTCGCCGGGTTGACCGGGATCATGAAGAAGATCACGAAGGTGACGACCGTGATCACCAGGAACAGCACGCAGGCCCAGAGAAGACGCCGGATCAGGTAGCGGAACATCGAGAGGGGGCTGTGTCCTTTTCTGTCTGTTTTCCTGTGGGGCCGGGAAACTTTACCCGAATCGAAGCGGATTATTAAGGGAAACGGGG
>WNEY01002187.1_pt1 | contig 18039 bp, 16 predicted proteins | sample 5400531 | NCBI WGS metagenome assembly WNEY01 (sample SAMN13153338, study PRJNA577476) | soil metagenome | isolation source: 200 cm saprolite under Douglas fir tree site 1 | place: USA:California | collected 2015-04-18
GGGGTGCCCCACGAGCAGCCGGTTCGAGAGATCAACCGGTCGAGATGCCGAACTCTCGAAGCGCGTCGTTCAGGCTCGTTCGGAGGTCGGTCGACTCCTTGCGCCGGCCGATGATCAGCGCGCACGAGAGGTTGTACGTGCCGGCCGGGAACTCTTTCGGGCGCGTGCCGGGCACCACCACGGACCGCGGCGGCACGTAGCCGCGGTACTCAACCGGCTCGGGTCCCGTGACATCGATGATCGGGATCGTCTTACCGAGAACGACGGTCGGCGCGATCACTGCCTGCTCGCCGACGATCACGCCCTCGACGAGCACCGCGCGCGAGCCGATGAACGCGCCGTCCTCGACGATCACGGGTCGCGCGGCAACCGGCTCGAGCACCCCGCCGATCCCGACGCCGCCCGCTAGATGCACGTCGGCGCCGATCTGCGCGCACGAACCCACCGTCGCCCACGTATCGACCATCGTCCGCGGGCCGACCCACGCGCCGATGTTCACGTAGCTCGGCATCAGGACGACATCCCGCGACAGGAACGCGCCGTAGCGCACGGTTGCCGGTGGGACCACCCGCACACCGAGATCCTCGTACCCGTGCTTCAGCGGGATCTTGTCCCGATACTCGAAGGGCCCGAGATCCTGCGGCTCGACCTGCCGCAGCTTGAAGTACTCGAGGATCGCCGCCTTGGCTTCCTCGTTCACGATCCAGTCGCCGTCGCGCTTCTCAGCGACGCGCAGCTCGCCGCGGTCGAGCGCAGCGATCGTCTCCTCGACGCTCATCACAGCACCTCCCGCAGGATCGCCGCCGCACGCTCGCACGCCTCGAGCGACTGGACGAGGGCGAGCCGCGCGTAGCCCTCCCCGGAAGGCCCGAAGTACGAGCCCGGGGCGACGACGACGCCCTGCTCGAGCAGCCGCGTCGCGAACGCCTCGGACGCCTCGCCGTCCGGAACGCGAAACCACAGGTAGAACGTCGCCGCGCTAGAGCCGCGCGCGAGCGCCGGCAGTGTCGGCTCGAGCACGGCGCGCTTGCGTGCATACCGCGCGCGCGTCTCCTCGACGTGCGCCTCGTCGTTCCACGCTGCGACGGACGCGCGCTGGACGAAATCCTGCGGCGCCGTGCCGGCGTTCGGGCGGAACGAGCGCAGCGCCGAGATCAGCTCCGGCTCCGCGCAGACGAACCCCGAGCGGTAACCTGTCATCGACGAGCGCTTCGAGAGCGTGTTGAAGACGACGACGTTGCGGCGGTCGGCGAGCCGCACGGCCGACTCCGGCGGCACGTCGAACCACAGCTCGGTGTACGCCTCGTCCGAAGCGAGGTAGAACCCGTGCGCCCGCGCACGCTCGGCGAGCTCCTCGTAGAACGCGAGCGGCGCCACCGCGCCAGTCGGGTTGTGCGGATAGTTGAGCCAGAAGATCGCGCAGCGCCTCCACGTCTCGTCGTCGATCGCGCCGAGGTCCGGCAACCACGCATTGTCCTCGCGCAGGGGGACGAAGCGGGCCTCCGCTCCTGCGAACGCAGCGCCGCGCTCGTACACGGGATACGCGGGTTCCGGGATCACGACCACGTTCTTCTCACCGCCGCAGACCGCCAGCGGGAACAGGAAGATCGCCTCCTTCGAGCCGTAGGTCGGGATCAGCTCCGTGTCCGGGTCGATGTCGGCGCCGAAGCGACGGGAGAGCCAGCCGGCGATCGCCGCCCGCAGCTCCGGCAACCCCGTGGCCCGCGGATATCCCTCGGTCACGGGCAGCGCGTCCACGAGCGCGCGCTGGATGAACTCGGGCGTCGGCTCGATCGGATCGCCCATCCCGAAGTCGATCAACTCGACGCCGCGCGCCCGCGCCGACGCCTTCGCCTCGTCGAGGCGAACGAACGGGTACGTCCGCATCGCGGCGAGAACCGGGGACAGCGTGCTCACGCGGCCACCTCTTCCCGCTGCACCGCGGGAGACCCGCGGTGCAGCGCAAGGGGGAACCTCTCGGTTCCCCCGAGCCCCCCTCCCCGTGGCCGCGTGAGTGCTCTCACGCGGCCACCGTACCGGCGAAACGAAGCAGCGCGTCGTACGTTCGCCGCAGCGCCGCGATCTCTACGCGCTCGTCGCGCTTGTGCGCGTAGCGCGTTGCGCCCGGGCCGAGGTTGACTGCGTCGAGACCCTGCGCCGCAAACTCCGCAACCGGGGTCCACGCCTGCTTCGGCTCGACTGCAAAGGAGCCAATCTCTCGAAGCGCTCGCACAAGGGGCGACTCGGCGGCGACGCGCCCCGGCGGCGAGTTGCCGAACACCTCGAGCTCTCCGTCATCCCCAACGAGCTCGCGCAGCCGCGTCTCGGCATTCTCGGGCGTGCGGCTCGGCGCGTAACGAAAGTTGAGCGTTGCAGTGGCGCGGTCGGGGATCACGTTCGTCGCGATCCCGCCTTCGATGCCGGTGATGCTCACCACTTCGCGGAAGACGAGACCCTGGATCTCGACGTCGAGGGGCTCGATTCTCGTCAGCGGCGCGAGCCCCTCTATGGCACGGTTGATCGCATTGTCTCCCTGCCACGGACGCGCGGAGTGCGCGCTCGTTCCGTGAAAGACGAGGCGAGCCTCGAGGTTCCCCAGGCACCCGGCGTGGATCGCGTTGTCCGTGGGCTCGAGCATCACGACGAGATCTGCTTCGAGCCCATGCCGCTCGAAGAAGCGCGGCAGCGCGCTCTCACCGGCGGGAAGCTCCTCGCGGCCGAAGAAGAGGTAGCCGAACGGCGCGCTCGCGCGGGCGAGCTCGATCATCACCGCGACGCCACCCTTCATGTCGGTCGCGCCGAGTCCGATCACCCAGCCGTCCTCGATCCGGCCGGGGATGTTCTCCTGCGCCGGCACCGTGTCGTAGTGCCCGGCGAGCACAACCCGCCCGGGATAGAAGAGGACCGTGTCGTCGTCGTAGTCCGGCCTGCCGGGCACCAGCGCGCGGACGTGGTCGACGATCCGCGCCTCGTTGCGGCTGACCGACTGGATGTCGACGAGCTCGAGCGTGCGGGCGGCGAGGGAGTCCACATGGGGATTCTCGGCCATCCCGGGCATAATCTTGGCGTGAGTCGCCTTATGGGCCGCCACGAGGAGCCCGCCGACGTCGAACGCGGGTTGATCCTTGCGGTTCTGGCACCCGGGGTGAACGACGGCGTCGAGCTCGCCGAGGTCCGCGAGCTCGCCCGCACGGCCGGCGTGGAGCCGATCGGCGTCGTGGTTCAGCACCGCGCGCACCCTGCGCCGCGGACGTACGTGGGCAAGGGCAAGGTCGAGGAGCTGAAGCTGGCCTACAAGGAGCTGGGCGCGGACTCGCTCATCGTGGACGACGAGCTCGAGCCGGCGCAGCAGCGCTACCTCGAGGACGCGCTCCAGGCCCGCGTCGTCGACCGTACGCAGTTGATCCTCGACATCTTCGCGCAGCACGCCGTCAGCGCCGAGGGAAAGCTGCAGGTCGAGCTCGCACAGCTCGAGTACAACCTGCCGCGGATGCGTGGGGCCTGGCAGCACCTCGAGCGCCTCGGCGGCGGCCGCGGCACGCTCGGCGCGGGGGTCGGGACGCGCGGCCCCGGCGAGTCGCAGCTCGAAAGCGACCGCCGGATGGCGCGGCGGCGCATCTCCGTGCTCAAGCGGCGGCTGGCGGGGATCTCCCGTCAGCGTGCGACGCGCCGCCGCGAGCGCGAGCGTGCGTCTGTGCCGACGATCGCGCTCGCGGGGTACACGAACGTGGGCAAGTCGACGCTCCTGAATGCCCTGACCGACGCGACGGTGTCGGTCGAGAACCGGCTGTTCGAGACGCTCGACCCGACGACGCGCTCGTTCGAGCACGAGGGGCGGCGCTACCTCGTCACGGACACGGTCGGCTTCATCCGTCGGCTCCCGCACGACCTCGTCGAGGGCTTCGCGTCGACGCTCGAGGAGACGCTCGTCGCCGACCTCGTCCTGCACGTCGCCGATGCGTCGCAGCCGGAGGAGACGCTCGTCGAGCAGCTTCAGGCGGTGGACTCGGTGTTGGTCGAGATCGGCGCATCGGAGCTGCCCGTACAGCTCGTCCTCAACAAGATCGACGCGCTCGACCCGCTCGGCCGGCGCCGGCTCACGAATCGCTTTCCGGACGGGGTCCAGGTCTCGGCACTGACCGGCGAGGGGTTGGCGGAGCTCCGCGCGCGCGTCGCCGACCGGTTCTCGGAGCGGTTCGAGGAGGTGCGGCTGCTCGTCCCCTACGAGGAGGGCGCGCGTCTTGCGGAGCTGTACGCGCTCGGTGCGCCGGTGGACGAGCGCCGCGACGAGCCCGAGGGCGTGTTCATCCGCGCGCGGTTGCCGCGCCGTCTGCTCGTCCGCTTCGCGCCGTATCTGATCGCCGACGCCGAGTCGCGGAACAGGGAGACCGTCTGAGCGTCCGCCTGCCGATCCGTCGGCTTCGGCCTGACGCAGTGCTGCCGGCGCGTGCATATGCGGGCGACGCGGGGCTCGACCTCGCGGCGTGCGAGCGCGTGACGATCGCGCCGGGCGAGCGCGCGATCGTCGGCACCGGGCTCGCCGTCGCGATCCCCGAGGGCTATGCCGGTTTCGTGCTGCCACGCTCGGGGCTTGCGGCGCGGCACGGGATCGGAAAGGTGAACTCGCCGGGGCTGATCGACTCGGGGTACCGCGGCGAGGTGCGCGTCGTGCTGCTCAACACCGACCGTGAGGACGCATTCGAGGTCGAGCCGGGGATGCGCATCGCGCAGCTCGTCATCCTCCAGCTGCCGGCGGTCGAGCTGGACATCGTCGACGAGTTGCCCGACAGCGAGCGCGGCGAACGCGGCTTCGGATCGTCACGCGCGTGACGACCGAACCGCGCATCCGCGTGTCGGCCGTGCTCCACTGGCGCGGGTCGATCCTGCTCTGCCGGCACGAGAAGCCGGGCAAGGAGTACTGGCTGCTTCCCGGCGGCGGCGTGAACTCGGGCGAGAGCCTGGTCGACGCGCTCCAGCGCGAGCTCGCCGAGGAGATCGGAATCGACGAGGACGTCCCCGTCGAGGGCCCGGTTGCGATCGTCGACTCGATTGCGCCGCAGCGCGCGCCGGCCGGCAGGCATGTCGTCCACATCATCTTCGCCGGCGACCTCACGGGGCGGTCGCTGGACGCGGTCCGCTCGGAGGACGCAGCCGTCCGCGGCCACCGGCTGTTCTCCGTCGACGACCTCGACGCGATCGTTCTCCATCCGCCGATCCAGCGCTTCCTACGGCGGTGGCGTCCCGGAGACCCGGTCGCGTACCTCGGCGCTCTCTGGGTCCCCTAGCGCCTCGCGTTCGAGGCGGCGGAAGCGGAGCGAGCGCGTCAGCACGGCCACTGCGATCAGCCCCAGCGTCAGGTTGACGACGACGATGGCGATGTGCATGCCGACGCTGAACGACAGCAGCGCGGTTCGTCCGGTCTTACCGCGGAAGAAGTAGAGCAGCAGCCCCTGCTCGGTGCCCGCGCCGCCCGGCGCGATCGGCAGCAGGGTCGAGAGGCTCTGCGCGATCTGCACGAGCAGAGTCGCGTGCACAGTCGCGGGGACGTGGAACGCGCGGAGCATCCAGTAGATGCACGCAAACCGGAGCACCCAGCTGAGCGCCTGCCACGTCACGACGCGCAGGGCGTACGCGCGCAGGTCGCGCACGATCGCGAATCCCTGTGCCACCCGCCGCCAAAACGCGCGCACGTGAGCCGTCGCCCAGACAAGCAGCGCGCCGAGTGCGATCCCGAGCAGGAGCGCGCCGAGCTCCGCGACCTGCGGATGCCGTAGCAGCCAGCGCCAGTCGAAGTTCCGCAGCCGCGGCAGCGCGCCGAGGCTCGGCAGGAATCCCAAGTGGATCGCCCACGCGAGCAGCGCCAGTCCGACGACCGCGTCGAAGAGCGTCTCGACCAGCAAGGTCGCTGCGAGCGTGGGGTAGGTGCTCCCCTCGATGCGGCGCTTGACGAGGAAGAGCTTCAAGACGTCCCCGCCGCGCGCCGGCGTGATCGCGTTCAACCCGACGCCGCCGAGGTACGCACCCAGCACGCCGCCCCAGCGCACCGGCCGCTCCGGGTACGCCGCCTGGAGGATGTTCCGCCAGGCGCGAGTTCGCACCACGAGCCGCAGCGCCTGGAAGGTGCAGGCGACGCCGAGCGCCCGGAAGTCGACCCCCGCTAGATGCTCGAAGAAGACGCGTGCGTCATGGAAGAAGGCATGCACACGCCCATTTCACTCGAACAAGGAATGCGCTGCAGGCCGGCGTCCTGGGACGGCGCGAGCTGGGAAAGCTCGACCTGACTTCGCTGAGCAGCGTCGGTCAGAAGCGTCCTCCGCGGCTCCGGGCCCGCCCGGCCGAAACGGCGTGCGCCTCGCGTTCGAGGTCGTCCGGAAGCGGGTCGAGCTCCGGGGGCTCCTCGCCGGCCGCGTGCGCGAGCGCCTGGGAGATGAGCCAGTCCGCGAGCCACGGGTTCCGCGGCAGCAGCGGGCCGTGGAGGTACGTTCCGACGGCGCGCCCGAGTCGGCAGCCCTCGTCGCCGCTTTCACCGTCGTTGCCGAAACCTGAGACCACGCGTCCGAGCGGCTCCGCTCCCGCCTCGAGCTTCGTCCGCCCGGCGTGGTTCTCGAAGCCGGCCAACGTACGGCCGGCCCACCCGCAGTCGAGGAGCACGTCGCCGATCATCCGCCGTCGGCCCGCGACCGTGTGTAGGGGGAAGAGCCCCACCCCGGGCAGCTCCGTGCCCTCGCGGCCCCGGTAGAAGCGCCCGAGCAGCTGGTAGCCGCCGCAGACTGCGAGCAGCGCGGCGCCGTCGGCGACGGCCTCACGCACACGCTCGCCCTTGGCGGCGAGGTCGATCGCGACGAGCGCCTGCTCGCGATCCTGTCCACCGCCGACGTAGAGAAGGTCGTGCGCGCCGGGCTCGAGCTCAGCGCCCATCGACACGCTGTCGACGATGAGCTCGTGCCCACGCCATGCCGCTCGACGCGCGAGCACGGCGATGTTGCCGCGGTCGGCATAGATGTTCAGGTAGTCGGGATAGAGGTGCCCGACCCGGATCGTCACCCGAGCACTCCACGAAGCCGGCACGAACTCGCGACAGACACGGCACAAAATCTCTGCGACGATTCGAGTGGGGACCTCGCGTCCCCCCGGGGGGCGTGACGGGTCGCGCCGCCCGGGCTCACGCTGCACGCTCCCAGTACGGGCGCACGTGCCCGCGGCCCGCGACGATCTTCCGCAGCGCCAGCATCGCCGTGTACGTGGGGAGGAGGACCAGCTCGCCGCCGGGAGGTGTCAGCTCGAGTCCGCGGTCGAGGGCCCGCTCGAGCGGCGGGACGACCTCGATCTGCTCCTCGGGAAACCCGCCGTACTTGCACCGGAGCGCGAGCTCGGCTGCACGGTCGCCGGTCACGACCACTCGCTCCAGGCCTTCGAGCAGCGGTTCGAAGTCGACGTCCCAGATCCACGAGACGTCCTTCCCGTCGGCGATCGCGTCGTTCAGTGCGATCAAGACGAGTCTCGGTGCGCCGCCGTCGACCAGCGTTCGCACCGCTTCGTTCGCGCCCGCCGGATTCTTGATCAGCAGCATCAACACTCGCCGGTCGCCGACCTCGATGCGCTCGAAGCGGCCGAAGGCCGCGCCGAACCGCTCGAGTCCCTTCGCGATCTCGTCCAGCGGCGCCGAGACAGCCCGCGCGAGCGATGCGGCGGCTAGCGCGTTGTAGACGTTGTAAAGACCCGGCACGCGCAGGCGCACGCGCCGCGTCCCCTCCGGCGTGACGAGATCGAACGCGGCATGCTCGAGGCCGCCGAGCTCGACATCACGCGCGACGACGTCGAGCGGCGGACGCGCGTTTCCGCACGCAGGGCAGCGATAGTCGCCGAGATGGCCGACGTACGCGGCGGCGTATTCGTACGGCGTCCCGCAGGAGACGCAGTACTTCGAATCGGCCGCGTGCTGCAGCGACGGACGCGCGTGCCGAATGTCGTCGACGCCGAACACGGTCGCGCCCGGATGCGCCCGCGCGAGCTCTCCGAGCTGCGGGTCGTCGCCGTTGACCACGAGCGCCGCCCCGGAACCGAGTCCAGCCACGGCCGCCCGCCAGCGCTCGGCGATCAGCTCGAGCTCGCCGTAGCGGTCGAGCTGATCGCGGAAGAGATTTCCAAGGCAGACGACGCGCGGACGCACGCGCGCTGCGACCTCCGCCAGCGCCCCCTCGTCGACCTCGAACAGCCCGAACTCGGCTTCGCGGGCAGCGAGGAGCGTCGACGCGACGCCCGAGACCAGGTTGGCGCCTGATCCGTTGTGCGCGAGCCGGAATCGCTGCCCCAGCGTCCCGGCGGCCATCCCTGCGGTGGTCGTCTTACCGTTGGTCGCGGAGATCAGAGCGGCGCCCCGCGGCAGCCGGGCTGCCAGGAGGTCGATCGCGCCCGGGTCGAGCTTCCAGAGCAGCTTGCCCGGAACGGTCGTCCCGCCGCCGCGGCCGGTCAGGCGCGAGAGGCCCGCAGCGGCCCGCGCGGCGAGAATCTCGGCGGAAAGCGGCACACGCACGATCCACGAGCGTACCCCTTGCGAGTGATTTGTCCGGGCATCCTCCGAACGGGGGATGCCTCTCGACCCGGAACCGTCGTAGCGTCACGTCAGGAGACGTGGATTCTCCGCGTGTCCTTGCGGCAGTTGCGACTGCGGAGGGATCCCCGGGCGTGAGCGCAGTTCCAACCGAGATCGACCTTCACGAAGCTCCTCGCTCGCCTTCGGGCGAGAGGCCCCTTCCTACCGCCGCGCTCGTGTACTACGTCATCGTCGCCGCAGCGACCGTCGCCGCCACCGCGCCCTACATGGGCCGTCTCTCCGGACACACGAGCGGCTGGATCACCTTCGCGATCCTCGCCGTCTGCGCCGCGGTCGCGCAGATCTTCGTCGTCGTGACGCCGCGGCGCGGACGCAAGAGCGAGGGAACGCTCTCGTACCACACGACGGCCGTCTTCCTGCTTCCCGTCGCCCTGCTCCTGCGCCCCGAGCTCGCAGCGCTCGTCGCCGTCGTGCAGATGTTGCCGGAGTGGCTGAAGAAGCGCCAGCCGTGGTACATCGGGACGTTCAACATCTTCAACTACACGCTCACGATTCTCGCCGCGCTCGGGTCGTACCACCTCGTCATCCGGCAGCACGGGTTGATCGGCAGTCCCAGCCTGCGCTTCGCCCTCGGCGGTCTCGCCGCCTGTCTCGTCTTCACCGTCGTCAACCACAGCCTGCTCGCGCAGATGTTCCGGCTCGGACGCGGGGTCTCGTACACGGAGTCGGGCCTGTTCACGTTCGAGAGCCTTTCCGCAGAGCTCGTGCTCGCAGCGCTGGGCGTCGGTGTCGCCACGTTCTGGCACGCGAACCCGTGGCTGATCCCGCTCGCGCTCGCACCGCTGATCCTGATTCACCGCTCGCTGTCGGTTCCCGCACTGCAGATGGAGGCCCGCGTCGACCCGAAGACCGGGCTCTTCAACGCGCGCCATTTCGCCTCCGCGCTTGCCGAGGAGCTCGCGCGCGCCCAGCGTTTCGACCGGCCGCTGTCGCTGATCATGGCCGACCTCGACCTCCTGCGGGACATCAACAACAACTACGGCCACCTCGCCGGTGACGCGGTCCTGAAGGGGATCGCGGACGTCTTCCGCGATCAGCTTCGCCACTACGACATCCCGGCCCGCTTCGGCGGCGAGGAGTTCTCGATCCTCCTTCCCGAGACCCCGCCCGAGCAGGCGCTCGAGATCGCCGAGCGGATCCGCCGCGCCGTCGCCGAATCGCGTTTCGAGGTCGAGACCTCGAGCGAGCCGATCCACGCGACTGTGTCGATCGGCGTCGCCGGCTTTCCGAAGGATGGGAGCGGCGCCAACGAGCTGATCCACCAGGCCGACCTCGCCGTTTACCGCGCAAAGCTGCAGGGACGGAACCGCGTGCTCGGCGCAAGCTCCGATCCACTGCTGCTCGCCGACCCGGACGTGCCGCAGCGGCTCGCCGCGGTCCCGGCCGACGACGAACTGCCCACAGCGGGAGCCGTCGCGGTCGGCATCCCGAGCGCGACGTCGTTCCCGCGGGTCGGGAACCAGGACGAGCGCCGCTCGAACCCGCGCCCGCATTCGATTCAGGGCCCGCGCTTCTTCGAGCTTTCCTTCCGCGTCGGCGCCCTGGTCGCTTTCGTAGCGACGCTCGGCATCACCGCGGGAGCGCTCGGCCTCGTCTTCGGCACCACGCGCGACCTCATCGGACTCTTGGTCGTGATCATCCTCGTCGGCGGCGGCCAGGCGCTTGCGCTCGAACTGGACGAGGGATCCGTCTCGGTCTCCGCGGTCGGCGCCCTCGCCGGCGCCGCGCTGTTCGGTCCCCGAGCCGGTCTCGCCCTCGCCATCGCCGCTGTCGCCGTTCACTGGAGCGCCGAGCGGATCAGCGTCCACTACGTCCTCTACAACATCGGCGCGCTCACCCTCGCGTCGCTGGCCGCCGCGGGCGCGTTCTCGCTGGCAGGCAACCGCGAGATCGTGATCGCCGGTGTCGGCCTCGTGGCCGGCGGGCTCTACTTCGCCCTCAACATGGGCCTGATCTCCCTCGCGATGGCAGTCGAAGGGAAGGAGCGCTGGCGCAACGTGTTCAAGGAGCGCTTCGCCTGGCTCCTGCCGCACTACGTCGTCTACGGCTTCATCGGCGGCGTGATGGCGATCGCCTACCACGCGGCGGGGCTCTACGCCCTCGCCGTCTTCACGGTGCCGCTGCTGCTGATGCGCAAGACGCAGGAGGCGTACCTGTCGCACACGCGCCGCTCCGCCAGCAAGCTGCGCGAGGCCGCGGAGACGATCCAGACGCAGAACGTCTCGCTCGAGCAGGCGAACCGGCTCCTGATGGAGCGCTCGACCGCGGCGATGGAGTCCCTCTCGGCGACGGTGGACGCACGCGACTCGTACACCGCAGGCCACTCGCGGCGCGTGCAGCAGCTCGCCCTCGCGATCGGCCGCGAGCTCGGGCTCTCGCAGGCCGAGCTCGACTTGCTCGGTCACGCGGCGCTGTTCCACGACATCGGCAAGCTCGCGATCCCGGACGCGATCCTCTTGAAGCCCGCCAGTCTCACCGAGGACGAGTGGGCGCTGATGCAGAGCCATGCGGAGGAGGGCGCGCGGATCATCGACCGCCTCGGTTTCCTCGGCGACGCGGTGCCCGCGATCCGTCACCATCACGAGCGCTTCGACGGCACCGGCTACCCGGAACGGCTGCAGGGAGAGGACATCCCGCTCGGCGCCCGGATCATCCACGTCGCGGACGCGCTGGACTCGATGCTGACCACCCGCATCTACCGCGCCGCGCGGCCGGCCAGCGAGGCGCTGGACGAGCTCCGCCGCGCCGCCGGCTCCCAGTTCTGCCCGCGCTGTGTCGGCGCGCTCGAGCGCGTGCTCGCGGTCGACACGACGCTGACGCACGGCGACCGGCCGCCGCAGGCGGCGCGGCCCGCCACCGCCGAGCTGGCCGCGGCTTCTTAGCCGCCGTCCGCTCGGACGCACTTGCGCTTTTGCCAACTCGCTCTATCCTTGTTGGCATGCCTCGAAAGCCGACCGCCCGGGCGTTGCGGGAGATCGATCCGGCCGCACTGGCCGAGTTCCAGGCCGGCCTGCGCAAGCGCTACACCGACGAGCAGATCCTCGCCGAGTTGAAGGCGTCCGCCGAGCGGCTCGGCCGCTCGCCGACGATGCGCGAGTTCGCGGCCGATCCGAAGACGACCGTCCACCCGCAGACCGTGATCGAGCACTTCGGCAGCTGGAACGCCGCCAAGCGCGAGGCCGGTCTCGTGCCGCGCCGCTTCGCGACGCGCGAGGAGCTGCTGCAGCTCCTGCGCGGACTGGGGGAGGAGCTCGGCCGGCCGCCGACCGCACGCGACCTCGACGAGCGCAAGGGCTCGCTGCCGTCGAAGTCGCTCTACTGGCACACGTTCGGTTCGCTCACGACGGCGCTCCGCGAGGCCGGCTTCGACGTCCCGGTCGGGGAGGAGCGCGTCGAACGAGCGGTCGAGCAGGGCGTCGCGCTGGCCCGCCGGCTGAAGCGCCTGCCGAAGTTCGCCGACTGGGCGGAGGCGCGTCAGAGCGACGACTCGCTCTTCACCGAATGGCAGGTCTACCGGATGTTCGACGCCCGCCGAGGCGCGTGGGCGACGTTCCAGTACCTCGTCCGCGAGCGGCTCGTCGAGGAAGGGACGAACGTCGCGACCGACGGACGCCTGCTACCGCGTTAGCTCACGCCGCCGACGCTATTCGCGCCGGCGGCTATCAGGGGGAACCGGGAGGTTCCCCCTGGAAACCCTCTCCCGCGCTACTTGGGCTCCCGCCGGGCGTAGCCCGGCTCCGCCCAACTAGCGACAGCTTGGGTGCCCAGCAATTTCACATGCAGGAGCTATGCAGCCGCTAGCGCTGCGAGCCGCTCGAGGCACGAGAGCGCCTCCTGCGGCGCCCGAACAGGCGGCAGCGGGTCTTCCTCGACGAACGAGGTGTCGGGCTGGAAGCGGGTGCGCCGGACGATCTCGCCGTCGCGGACAGCGACGAACTCTCCCTCGCGCAGCTGCTGCTTGCGCAGCCGTAGACGCGTGTAGCGCGCGACGACCTCGAGCGCCTCACGCGTGGACGCGAAGAAGAGCTCGTTCCTGCCGCGGCCGAGCCAGAGCGGCCGGCCGACACCGCGGGCGAGGTAGAGGACGTTCGGCGCGCGCTCGTCCATCCACGCGGTGGCCATCGCGCCGCGCAGCTGCTCGAGCGCGCGGGCGTCGGCGCGGGAGTGCGCGGCCAGGGCGAAGATCGCCTCCGAATCGACTGTCATCCGCGGCTCGGCGCGCGAGCATTCGAAGCAGGCGAGGATCTCGTCGTCGTTGACGATGATCCCGTTGTGGATCCCGACGACCGGCCCGTGCCGGACGGGATGGTTGTTGGCCGCGATCGAGGGATGGCCCTTCGTGTAGTCGCGGACGTGCACGAGCACATGGGTTGCGGACTCGGGCACCGAGATCCGCTCGAGCAGGTGGCTCGCCGGCGTCCGCTGCTTCACGACCGTGGGGTAGGCCTCGCCGGCGGCGCGGTAGGCGTACCCGACCGCGTCCGCGCCGCGCTCTGCGATGCCTGCCAGCAGTGCCTGAGCCGCGAGCGTCCGGTGGACGTTCGAGTCAGGGCTCAGGCTGTAGCCGGCGATTCCGCACATCAGCAGAAAAAGATCCTAGGAAGCTCCTCGGCTGCTTCCAGTTCTTCCGACGCCCCTTTCCGGGGGAAGTTTGTAAGTGATTTCTGAAGGTTCGCGCCGGTCCGCGCAATCCCTCGGCAGGGGTACCCCCCCTCAAGTCCACTCTCGCAACAGCCGATACGGAACCCGTGGAGCTGTCGCACCCGCTGCCCGATCTCCCGGACGAAGAGGAGCCCCATCTCGAGCTCGTCGTCGAGCCCGAGGCCGAGCTCGAAGCCCCTGAGGCCGAGGAGGAGGCCGAGGCCGAGGTCGAGGTCGCGGAGACGACGACCAGCGACCCGCTCCGGCTGTACGTGCACCAGATCGGCGACGGCCCGCTCTTGACGAGGGAGCAGGAGCGCGAGCTCGCCCGCCGCAAGGACGACGGCGACGAGGCGGCGAAGCGGAAGCTGATCGAGTCCAACCTACGGCTCGTGATGTCGATCACGCGCAACTACACAAAGGCGGGCGTCCCGCTCCTCGATCTGATCCAGGAGGGGAACCTGGGCCTGATCCGAGCAGTCGAGAAGTTCGACTACCGGATGGGCTTCAAGCTTTCGACCTACGCGACGTGGTGGATCCGGCAGGCGATCACACGCGCGCTCGCCGACCAGGGGCGGACGATCCGGCTGCCCGTGCACGTCGCCGAGCAGGTGCGCCGCGTGATGCGGTCTCGCCGCGTGCTCGCGCAGAAAATGAACCGCGACCCGACGGTCGAGGAACTCGCGCACGAGTCCGGCTTCCCCGAGAAGCGTGTGCGGGAGCTGCTCGATCTCGTCGAGGACCCGGTCTCGCTGGAGACACCCGTTGGCGACGGCGAGTCGCTCTACGGCGACCTGATCGAGGACCTGAAGACAGACCGCCCAGACAAGGCGACGGCCGACCATCTGCGCAAGCAGGAGTTGGCTGACGCGCTCGAGCGCCTGAACCCCCGCATGCGCCACGTGCTCGCGCTGCGATTCGGCCTCGGCGAGAACAACGACCCGAAAACGCTCGAAGAGGTGGGGGAGGGGCTCGGCATCACGCGCGAGCGCGTCCGCCAGCTGGAGTCGCGCGCACCTCAGCGCGGAATAGTCCCTCGCTTCGCGTTCGCTCACGCTCGGGGCGCGCGCCCTGCGGGCGCTGCGCATTGCTTGGTGGTCAACGGGTCCCGCTTCGACGACCCGTTTTGAGCAGCGCGGCATAGCCGCGCTGCCGTCGAGGGGCGACTATCGTTTCGCGGACCGTGAGGAGCTACACACCGCCGCGTCCGTTCACCCTCAGTGGTGACGTCTATGAGCGGATCCTGCGCTTTGCGCGCAGTGAAGGCCTCCCGCTTGGGCTCGTTGTTGTGCAGCGCCAGAACAGACTAAGTGATTCGGCACGCAGGGTTCTCGCGGCGCTCGAAGAACAGGTTGTCAGCCGATCCCAAGAATCGGAATGGCCCGGGACGCGACTCGTGGATCACGCCGCCAAGGTAATCCGCTTCCAGCTCAATGACGAGACAGTCGACATCCTCGTCGAAGCGGCCGATTCATTCTTCGATTGGGAGCAGCCTGAACTACCGGAAGATCTCGCCCTACTGCGCGAAGACGGTACGACCTGGCTCGGCTCGATCACCCACGAACGAGAACTGTGGTTTGAGTTGACCGCGGACGAGAAGCGACGGCTGTTGGCTGCAGTCCCAGAAGTCGGCGCGACACGCTAAAGCGCGAGCCGCTCCATTTCTTGCAGCTTGGAGAGCCGCTTGAGACTCTCGACCTCGACCTGCCGGACGCGCTCGCGGGTGAGGCCGAGGCGGCGGCCGATCTCCTCGAGCGTCTTCGGCTCGGAGTCGAGCAGGCCGTAACGGAGGATGATCACCTGCCGATCACGCCACGGCAGCGCGCACAGCGCCTGCTTCAGCGCCTCGCTGCGCAGCGTGACCTCGACCTGCTCGTCGGGAAGGGGCCCCTCGCCGGCGACGAAGTCGCCGAAGACGGCGTCGTCCTGGTCGCCGACCGGCTGGTCGAGCGACGTCGACGCGCGTGCCGCGGCCTTCACTTCCTTCGCCTGCTGCAGCGACAGATTTGCCTCCTCGGCGATCTCGTCGAGCGTCGGCTCGCGGCCGAGCTGGGTCCAGAGGATGCGCTCCGCACGGTTCATCTTCTGCAGGCGCTCGACGATGTGCACCGGCATCCGGATCGTGCGCGCCTTGTCGGCCAGCGCGCGCGCGACCGCCTGCCGGATCCACCACGTCGCGTAGGTCGAGAACTTGTAGCCGCGGCGCCAGTCGAACTTCTCGACGGCGCGGATCAGCCCGAGCGTTCCCTCCTGGATCAGGTCGAGGAACGGGAGGCCCTGGTTGCGGTAGTTCTTCGCGATCGACACGACGAGCCGCAGGTTCGACTGGATCATCCGCTGTTTCGACGGGCCGTCGCCGCGCTCGATCTTCTTCGCGAGCTCGACCTCCTGCGCGGCCGTCAGCAGCGGGTGCCGGCCGGCCTCGCGTAGGAAGAGCTGCAGCGCGTCGGTCGTCGACTCGACCGCCGGCGGAGGCGGGGGCGGGAGCTTCTCGGGCTCGCGCTCGGGCTCCTCGACGACGTCGATTCCGCGCGTTTCGAGCTCGCGGTAGAGCAGATCCACCTCGAAGACGTCGAACTCGTGCGCCTCGATCACCTCCGCCAGCTCGAGTTGCCGGACGGCGCTCGTGGACTCGGCCTGCTCGAGCAGCGTCTGGATGTCCTCGTGCTGGAGGATTGATTCGATCTCGACCGGCATCAGGGGCTCCTGGGCGTGTTTCCGCACGCGGTGCCTATCGAAACACGTTGGGGCCGCGATTCCTAGTGCGGATCGGATATCAGGGAACGGAGCCAGCCGCGCTCGTCGCGCACGCGGATCGGACGCGGCGGTGACGCGCGCAAGCGCGACCGGCCACGTTCGTCGTGCCTGAGACGTCCGGCTTCTTGTCTATTCTGTAAACACACATATGCTCGGCAACTCACGGAACGGGCATGGGCCGGTGGCGGCTCATGCGACGCCCGTCACGGATTGGCTGGTCAAGGCGTCGATACCGATCGCGGCGGGCCTAGCGTGGGGGACTCTGCTCGGCTTGATCGCGAGGCTCGCCACGGGGGTTGTCCACAGCGTCGTCTACGGAGAGACCCCCGCCGCAAAGGATATGCCGAGCTACGGAGAGTTCATCGGAGTCTGCAGCTGTTTGACCGGGTTCGGGATGTTGCTCCTCTGGACTCTGGAGTACTTCGGACTAATCTAGGGAATGAAAGCGCGCGTATGACCCGATCGATCCGGCTACTCATCCTCGCCTCCGCCATCGCCGCCGCGATGGTTGGCGTGGCTGCGTTTGCCGCCGGGGTACTTGCTTACGTCTTAGGGGCCGCTGCGCTCGCGGTCCTTCTCGTCATCGGCGCTCCACTCGCTCTCGTGCCGCCCAGGGTCTCGCGCAAACAGGCGCGCGGCCTGGTCGGCGCTGCGCGCTGACCTCGCCACTGACGCTCGCCGCGAGCGAGGTGCAAGCCCAACTCGTCCAGATCCGCGCAGTCAGCCGAGCGCACGGGAAGCAACGTTATGTCAAGTTGCGACACGACTAACGTTTCACGGGTGCGCTACTCGGACGTGAGGCGGCTTGCCCTTCCCCTGCTGGCTCTGCTCTGCTGGACTGGAAGGGCTCAGGCGGAGGCGGTCTTCACTGGGCCTGTCACCGACGCACGGCTCGCACTCGGAGTGAACGCGCGGCCGCTTGCGGCGTACATCTCGAACGGCGTGCTGTCGATCGCCGAGCGGAGCGACGTCGGCGCCTGGTCGGCAGCATCCGTCGATCTCCCCTCCGCCGACGTCGAGATCGACGGGCTCGCCGTCGACCGGCTGGGCTCTCCGACCCTCCTCCTGCGCGAGCGTTCGGGCGCGTGGCTCGCCCTGGCGGGTCTCGGCCGGCGCGGGCAGTGGCGGTGGAAGACGATCTTCCCGGACGCGAAGCGCGACCGGATCGGGCCGAGCGGCCTCGCGCTCGACCCGCAGGGCCGGCCGGTCGTCGCGTACGCGGTCTGGCTCCCCTCGCGGAAGACGTACCTGCGGCTCGTGCGGACGGACTCTTACTTCGGCCGCCTCGTCACGACCCGGATCACGCGCGGCGGGTTTCCCTCGACGGCGACACTGCCGGGCGCGGCGCCGGTCGTGCTTCCGTCGGGAAAGATCCGCGTCGTCGAGACGTATCTGCCTGCGGCGATCGAGTGGCGGCCGATCCCGGGCGACTGGCTGGGACAGTTCCTGCACTCGAGCGCGCTCGGCGTCCCGGTCGGCCCCGTCGCCGCCGGTGTGACCGGTTCGGTCGTCTTCGCCGCCTGGACAGAGGCGTACCCGATGCTCGGCCCCCCGGCCGTCGTCGTCGCTTCGCACAGTACGCACGCCAAGAGCTGGATCGCGATCGAGGACGCCGCGCTTGCCGCTCTCGTCGTGACACCGCGCGGGCCTGAACTCGCCGCAAACCGCTGCGTGCCCGCGATCGCCTTCGGGCTCGACGGGGACGGCATCTGTGGCGGGCTCGTCGGCCAGTCGGAACTGGACGGCGTCGTCGCCGGCTTCGCCGTCGGCGCCGACGGAACGCACGACGTGCTCCTCGACGACGCCGCAGGTCTCAGCTGGTACCGCTCCCCCACCCCGCTCGGCGTCGAGGTGACGCTCAACGCCGCACGGAGCGGCGCCGCCGTCCAGCTCACGGGTCGCGTCGCCGGCACGACCGGCGGCAGCGTACTGATCTACCGCGAGCGTCCGGAGGAGCAGCGCGCGCTCGTCGCAACCGTCACGCCGGCGGCCGACGGTTCCTTCCAGGCAAGCGACCTGCCGCCTGT